>JGI24025J20009_10000282_pt1 | contig 39833 bp, 32 predicted proteins | sample Cruoilmetagenom3_FD_20009 | JGI IMG/M metagenome (IMG submission 20009) | reverse complement strand
GAGCTCTATCAAGCACGGCATCTGATCGAGAACTTCTTTGCCAAGATCAAGCAGTACCGTGCGATTGCCACTCGTTATGATAAGTTAGCCAGTCATTTCCTTAGTGCGATTCATCTGGTTTCTTGCGTGGTCTGGCTTAATTGATGACACGCCCTAGTAATCGTCCAGTTTTTTGTTTTAGAACTGGATAAACCAAAAAAGCAGGTGACTCAGTCACCTGCTTTTTTTGTGGCGTACGCCTACTTATCAATAAAACTATTAACGATTAAGCGTACTTCCAATTAAGCGCCATGCAGCGCCATGCAAAGTCGCGTTGCACGGTTTGTTATGATTTATTAATACTTGCTAAATCTACTTGAAACTAGCATCGACCACAAGCATATCAATAGAAAATAATTAACTATTTTACTGGATGATTTATGAGTAATACAATTCCCTTATCCTTTTTAGATCTAGCACCTGTTCCTGAAGGTAAAACCATCGCTGAAGGCATTGCTCAAACTGTCGAGACAGCGCAGCAAGCAGAAAAATTCGGTCTAAACCGATTTTGGATGGCAGAGCATCATAATATGCCGGGTATCGCTAGTGCGGCAACCTCAGTACTACTCTCGCATATCGGTAGTCAAACCAAGCGCATACGTATCGGTGCAGGCGGTGTAATGCTGCCCAACCACGCGCCTCTCGTGATTGCCGAGCAGTTTGGTACATTGCAGGCATTGTACGGAGACCGCATCGATTTGGGTTTAGGCCGCGCCCCTGGTACGGATGGCGCCACTTTTCAAGCATTACGTCGGCAAATGAAAGACGCTGAGCGCTTTCCTCAAGATGTGCAAGAATTGATGTATTTTTTAGGCAATGATACAGAAGACAGTCCTGTCCAAGCCTTTCCTGGGGCGAATTCCAACATTCCTATCTGGATTCTAGGTTCTTCTCTGTTTGGCGCCACCTTAGCGGCACACTTTGGGCTGCCTTATGTGTTTGCCTCTCATTTTGCACCGCAAATGCTCGCTCAAGCGATTAGTACTTATCGTGAACAATTCAAACCATCAGCGTACTTGGACAAACCTTATGTGATGTTGGCAGCAAACTTGCTACTGGCGGATGACGATGCGACCGCCCATTACCACTTTACCTCAGCTCAGCAAAGTTTCGTACGTTTGCGTCGAGGTGAACGCGGTCAAATGCCAAAGCCGACTCATGATATGGACAGTATTTGGAGTTCTGCTGAGAAAATGATGGTAGATAATGCGTTATCAGTGTCCTTTATTGGTTCTGTGCAAACCGTTAAACCAAAACTTGAGGCGTTTATAGCCACGCATCAGCCTGATGAACTGATCGTTACGGCCAATGTCTATGATCAGGCAGCACGCTTACGTTCACTTGAACTTACATCTCAGCTAAAGTTGTTTACTTTACAATCGTAAATAGCACTTGCATAATTATTGATAAACTATAACGAGAAAAAGGTCATGGAATTTTCTACTTTTATTGGTTCATCGATATTTTTTTACATTGCAGCGTTGTTTGTCGTGACGGTAGTAGGGGTTTATTTCACATACCGTACTAGCCCAAAGCGTAAACAGCGCCGAGAAGATAAGCGCAATCGAGACAATTTAAAATAAGACAAGCCCTCTTTTCTGATTGGAAAAGAGGGCTTTTTCTATAGTTCACACCAGTAACACAGTCATATGTCACACGCTTGCAACACGTTAACGCTCACTCCGCATATGGATATTCGGTGGAACTATTTGGTTTAAAAACGGCAGTGTGAGTGTACCAATGCACCTCTCCTTATTGGGCTTATTTGTATGGTATGACGCTAATATTGCATGACGCTAAAAATAATCTTACATTAGACCTAACACACGTAAGATTGCGGCCCCAATCGCCATGCCAAACATCCCTACGACCGTGGTAAACGCTAAAATATTCGCCGCAAGCACGTCATTGCCACCCATAGCCTTTGCCATCACATAGCTGGCTGCTGCAGTTGGCGATGCCACCATCAAAAAAAGCACGCCCATATGTACACCGGATAAACCAAATCCCAATCCAATCGCGATGGCTATTAATGGAGCAATAACAATACGCCCAATACTAGCCTGCATGGATAATCCTGACGGGTGTAGCATCGACTTCAAATCAATACTGGCACCAGCGCAAATCAATGCTAACGGCAATGCAACTGCTGCTAGTAAGTCGCCCGTCGTATGAATGACACCGGTAAGCGGTGGTAACATGAACGCCTTATACGCAAATGCAGCCACCAGCGCCAGTATTAAGGGATTGGTAAATAGCTTTTTAACAATCATCAAACTACGACTGCGTAACGTATCATCCACCTTTTTAGAGACACGGCTCAGGGTAATGACGGCTAAAATATTAAACAGTATCGTGACCACCCCCATATATACAGCACCGATACTTAAACCTCGCTCCCCATAGGCATTTGCAACGGTTGCTAGTCCGATAATGGCCATATTGCTGCGAAACACGCCTTGGACAAACACGCCTTGATCGGCAGGTTTACTAACAAAACGCTTGGCATAAAACTCTGCCCCAATAAATAAAATAAAGGTCACAAGAATGCCAGCAACGATCAACGTGATTTGCTTACCATAATCAACGTCGCTATCGACCACGCTAAAAAATAATAGACATGGCAAACAGTAGTTAAAAACAAAACTTGACGACTGGTCAATAAAGGTTTTGCTGGCTTGTCCGTGTCTTTGCATAAAAAAACCCAACCCCATCAAGGCAAGGTTGGGCAGTACGATAGTAATCGCAAATATAATCGCTTCAATCATAGATAAGCTCAAATCAACCACGTACTCAAAGCCATGTTATTGAGCCATGAGAGCATGTGTGATATAGGTCAGTGTAAGTAATTAGGTAGATGGAATCGTCACTGATTCAGTATTTATTTGTGATCTGGTTTTTTTACCCATTTACCATCAGAATTTTTCTGATAAACATTTTCAACGGCTGCCCATGCGGTAGAAAACCAGCGTGACTCATCACCATACTGTTCGCTTGCACTATTAAAAGCCGCTTTGAATATCTCTTGAGCGTGTTTGGGTAAGTTGTCTTTTACCTCATCTGGCAAGTCTGATAATTTATCATAAGGCATAAAATCGCTCCTTTTCCGTAAGAAACTAGCATCATTGATTGTAAACTTCCATTCTACCCATTATTTCTTCTCAAAGCAGCATAAAGACGGTCTAAGTTGTTTTGACATTGTTACCGTTTAGACATAAAAAAAGCTCACAACGTTATCTCATTATGAGCTCTTTTAGGGTTCTTTTACTGATTGCTTACGATAAATTTAATGCCGTTGCTGCCTTTTTTTGTTTTTTGACCGTCATTGCTAGTAACTGTACAGCAGCAGGTGTGACACCACTTATCCTTCCCGCTTGGGCAAGCGTTGCAGGGCGCACTTGCGTGAGCTTTTGTACAATTTCATTTGATAACCCAGAGACCACCGTGTAATCAAAATCCACCGGCAGCACGGTATTTTCCAGACGCTTCATCTGATTAATCTCATCAGACTGACGATCTATGTAGCCTGCGTATTTGACAGAGATTTCTATCTGCTCACCCACCTGTGTATCGACTTTTGAGTCAGTGATAGCAGCAATGTCAGCAAAGTGAATCTGCGGACGCTTTAGCAAATCAAAGGCCGTCGCTTCTTTTGATAGCACCTCCCCTGTTTGCTCAGTCACTTGCTGCCCCAAGGCATTGGTAGGCGTGGCCCACATATCTTTTAGGCGTGAGGACTCTGTGGCGATCGCCTCCATTTTTTCTTGGTAGGCTTGCCAGCGCACATCATCAACCAAACCAAGCTTACGACCCGTTTCAGTTAGGCGTTGATCAGCGTTGTCTTCGCGTAGCAGCAAACGATACTCAGCACGACTGGTAAACATACGATATGGTTCCGTGGTGCCATGGGTAATCAAATCATCCACTAAGACACCAAGATAAGCTTCATCACGGCGCGGTGTCCACGTCTCAAACTCACTGTTGTTGGTGGTCACCAACGCCGCATTCGTCCCTGCCAGCAAACCCTGCACACCCGCTTCTTCGTAGCCTGTTGTACCATTGATTTGACCTGCAAAGTACAAACGATCAATAGATTTGGTTTCAAGCGTTGGCTTCAAGCTCTGCGGATCAAAGTAATCATACTCAATCGCGTAGCCTGGACGAGTAATATGCGCCTTTTCTAACCCTTTCATACTATGGATAAAGTCTAGCTGCACATCAAATGGCAAACTGGTCGAAATACCATTCGGATACAGCTCATGCGTGGTCAACCCTTCCGGCTCGATAAATATCTGATGACTGTCTTTATCAGCGAAACGATGGATCTTATCTTCAATAGAAGGACAATAACGGGGTCCGACACCTTCAATTTTGCCAGAAAACATGGGCGAACGATCAAGATTCTCACGGATGATGTCGTGAGTACGAGTATTGGTATGCGTGATATAACAGTTAACCTGTTCAGGATGCATAGCAACATCACCCATATAACTCATGACTGGGAGCGGTGTATCGCCTGGTTGTACCGTCATGACACTAAAATCAACGCTGCGCGCATCAATACGAGCTGGCGTACCCGTCTTAAGACGTCCAACGGGCAGTTTCAGCTCACGCAAACGATCGGCAAGCTTGATAGAAGGCTGATCGCCTGCGCGGCCACCATTTGAGTTTTCAAGGCCAATATGGATAACCCCGCCTAAGAAAGTCCCTGAGGTCAACACCACCGTTTCGGTCTTAAAAATAATGCCTGTAGAAGTCACAACTGCGGTAGCACGACCATTCTCTACCAAGATATCATCAGCGGCTTGCTGAAATAAGTCTAAATTTGGCTGGTTCTCTAACGTATGACGAATCGCGGCTTTATACAAAATACGATCCGCTTGCGCACGAGTGGCCCGGACAGCGGCACCTTTACGACTGTTCAACACGCGAAATTGAATACCCGCTTTGTCTGTTGCAAGCGCCATCGCTCCGCCCAGCGCATCAATTTCACGTACTAGATGCGACTTACCAATTCCCCCAATCGCTGGATTACAGCTCATCTGTCCTAGGGTTTCAATATTGTGTGTTAACAGCAAGGTCTGCGCGCCCATACGTGCGGCAGCCAAAGCAGCTTCTGTACCAGCATGACCACCACCGATCACTACCACGTCGTAATTTTTTGGATATTGCATGCATGCCTCGCTTGAATGACGTTATTTTCGCCGATAAATTATTGATAACAACAACTTACTGCCTGATTAATGAACGTCAATCGTATTTTATAAACGGATGATATAAGTCTTTAAAACTTAAATAGATAACCGGTAATTATAACAATTTTTTGACGTTTAAAAAACGTTAAGACAAAAACCATTAAAATTAAATGATAGAAAAACCCACCCATCAAAGCGGCCGGGCTACCTCTCAATTATCCACATTAATTTGACGAATTACCGGGACTCAGGGGTACGATTTGATCTGATTGACCACTAGCCAGCATATGGTGACTGCCATAACCTTCTGGATTGATCTGCAAATACGCATTCATTTGTCCAATAGCGTCACCATCATCACTGGCTAAAATCTGTTCTTTAATGATGTCAACTGGCGGTAGCGGTAAGTTTTTGAGCAGGGCTAAGCGTTGCTGATTGTCACCTTTATTGACCACAAGCTCAATCAGCTGGCGCGCATCAATCGGCAAATCTGACGTGCTTTGTGCCAGTAGTGCCAAATGATAAGCGCCAGCAGGATCTTGATCTGCAACAATACGCTGCTCAATAGCAATATAAGTCGCCTCTGTCGCACCGCCTGCCACACTCAACTGATGAATACACTTAAGGGCTGAGTTGGCTTCGTTGCTTGCGATCTCAATGATACGCACAGAGTCATTTTTTAGGCGCTCACGACGCTTTTCGATAAGTGCTTGCTCGGCCGCGGCTTTTTGCGCTTGTTCATCAAGTGTTTGATTACTCATAAGATTCTCTTTTTTGTTAATTGTACTTACAGCCAGCTTTAGATAAAAAGCCCATACACTACGACGCGCAACTGAGATAAATTGTCCTTGCTTGCTGTGTCTGCGCAGACAGAGTCGATGAAAAATTTATCTTGGTCGCGCTATATTTATTTTATAGCGGATTAACTATGTTATTTATTAGCCACTGTCATTTCGCTTATGTTAACCCCTATATGGGGTCAAAACCTGTAAAAGCAATAAAGGGCAAAAACAACAAAAAACCCAAATAGCCATAAGACTACTTAGGTTCGTGGTGCTTCGGTTCGTGGTGCTTTAATAGCAAAACGGATTCATGTATCACTGATTTTTAAAACATCATAACAATGCCATAAATAGTAATGCCATAAACCTTTTTTAGTATTAAGCAGCTGGGCTATTGGCTTCGACCAATGGTTTTAGTTCACCTGACTGATACATCTGCAAAATAATATCTGATCCGCCCATCAATTCACCGTCGATCCACAACTGTGGGAACGTTGGCCAATTGGCGATTTTTGGCAACGTGGCACGAATTTCTGGATTTTCTAAGATATTGACAAACGCAAAAGGACGACCAATCTGAGTCAATACTTCAATAGAACGGGCAGAAAAACCACACTGCGGAAATTGCGGCGTGCCTTTCATATAGATAATAACTTTGTTGTCACGGATTTGGTCACGAATCAGTTGTTCGACATCATTTGTAGCAGTATTTGGGGTTTGCTCACTCATAAAAACTCCTATTGATAAGGCGGTACATTAAAAAGGCAATACATTAAAATAGCGATATTGCAAAGGTATTGGATGACAATATGGCTGATACATGGGGCGAGTGCCGCCATATTACAAGCACAATTGCTATATTGGCATAAACAGCCGTTAAACGTTAAACTTCGGTAGCGTTAGAGACCAATAATACCACGGCATTGGCCATAATGCCCTCTTGGCGCCCTGTGAATCCCAGTTTTTCAGTGGTAGTGGCTTTAACACTGACATTACTCACATCGGTTTGTAGGTCGCTGGCAATGTTATCGCGCATGGCTTGACTGTGGGGCGCAAGCTTTGGGCGCTCACACATGACCGTGATATCAGCATTACCAAGCTTATATCCGGCCTCTCGTACCTTGCTATAAACGTAGCGTAGCAACACTCTCGAATCCAAACCAGCGTGCGCCGCGTCTGTGTCAGGGAAATGCTGACCAATATCACCAAGCGCCAATGCCCCAAGCAATGCATCTGCGAGCGCGTGTAGCACCACATCACCATCAGAGTGTGCCAGCAAACTGTGGGTGTGCTCGATGGGCACACCCGCTAGTATGACATATTGCTGCTGCTCTCCATTATTGTGAAAAGCATGAACGTCGATACCTTGTCCAATTTTTATCATTATTATTCCAAATTAATACATTGTGATTAAAATTATTCAAAACCACTATCTGAATTTTGAAAGCGATTTTCCTCACAGTAAAATGCCATAGGTCGCCACCAGTTTCAATTAACTGGTATAATGTGACGCTTATTTTATCATAATACCAAATCCAAAAGAAAAACTGGCACTGTCAACTTGCTAAGACGATCTATTGTCGTCGTGCTCTTACTGTCTGCGCCGTTATAAATTTTGGAAAAAGTATAAATAGTTGAGCCGTTCTATGTCAGCCATCCTACCAAACTCAGATACTTTTACCGCCCATCGTCCTTTAACGCTTGCCGATATCGACAATCCAAATGCCAAACATGTGATTGTGGGTATGTCAGGTGGGGTCGACTCTTCTGTCTCGGCCGTCTTACTCCAGCAGGCAGGCTTTAAGGTAGAAGGCTTGTTTATGAAAAACTGGGAAGAAGACGACGGTACTGAGTACTGTACCGCGATGGAGGACTTAGCAGACGCGCAAGCTGTGTGTGATAAGATCGGCATCAAGCTGCATACGGCTAACTTTGCCATGGAATATTGGGATCGGGTTTTTGAGCACTTCTTAGCAGAATACAAAGCGGGTCGTACGCCCAATCCTGACATACTGTGCAATAAAGAAATCAAATTTAAGGCGTTTTTAGACTATGCGTTAACCCTTGGTGCTGACTATATTGCTACCGGTCACTATACGCGCCGCAGTGTGAACTATACCAACGCAGAGGGTACGCTTGTCGCCCAGCTATTACGTGGACTGGATAATAATAAAGACCAAAGCTACTTCTTACATGCGGTGGGCGGCGATAAGATTGCCAAAACGCTATTCCCAGTGGGCGAGCTTGAAAAACCTGTGGTGCGTCAAATTGCTGAAGCGCATGATCTGATTACCGCAAAAAAGAAAGATTCTACCGGTATTTGCTTTATCGGTGAGCGCCGTTTTAAAGACTTCCTACAACAGTACTTGCCTGCACAAAAAGGCGACATTGTCACGGATGACCATAAAACCATCGGTACTCATGATGGCTTGATGTACTACACGTTGGGTCAACGTGGCGGCATCGGCATTGGCGGCGTCAAAGACCGTCTAGAAGAGCCGTGGTTTGTATTAGCCAAGGATTTAGATAAAAACCGTTTAATCGTTGGCCAAGGGCATGAGCATCCCATGCTGATGAGTAATGAGCTGCACGCTTACAAGCTTGACTGGATCGATGGTCTGCCACCAAACGATATCTTTAGCGATAAGGGACTCCGCTGCATGGCAAAATCTCGCTATCGTCAGCCAGACCAAGCATGCCGTGTGTTTGCGACAAATGCTGATGGTAGCGAAGTCCGTACGGTATTTGACAAGCCGCAACGGGCGGTAACCCCTGGTCAGTCAGCGGTATTTTATATAGATGAAGTGTGTTTGGGTGGTGGCGTGATTGCCTCTATCGATGCGCCTTGCGGATTTTAATTTTTTTGTATTTTGATGTCTTTTTTCCTTTTTCTGAGTCACTTCCACTCCCAATAACCACTTGAGGTATTGCTATGACCCCACTTACCGCACTCTCCCCAATCGACGGCCGTTATGCGTCCAAAGCGGACAGCTTGCGCCCGTATTTATCTGAATTTGGTCTGATTAAAGCCCGCGTTACGGTAGAAATTCGCTGGTTACAGTCACTAGCGGATAATAGTGCCATTGGTGAGTTAGCAGCGTTTGATGCGGATACCAATGCTTTTTTAAACAGCATTGTCGATGACTTTAGTGAAAGCGACGCGCAAGCGATTAAAGACATCGAAGCCACAACCAATCACGATGTAAAAGCGGTTGAGTACTTTATCAAAGATAAATTCCGTGGTCAGGATGCGCTCATTGACTCATTAGAATTCATTCATTTTGCCTGTACCAGTGAAGATATTAACAATCTATCGTATGCGTTAATGCTCAAAGACAGCCGCGAGATTGTGGTCGCTAAAATGCAGCAACTGATCGATAGCATCACAGACTTGGCCGTTGCTCATGCCGACCAACCAATGCTGTCACGTACGCATGGTCAAACAGCCAGCCCAACGACGCTTGGTAAAGAAATGGCAAACGTGGCTTACCGCCTCGCCCGTCAAATCAAGCAAATCGGTCAAGTTGAACTACTGGGTAAAATCAATGGCGCAGTCGGTAACTATAATGCGCATTTTTCAGCATACCCTGAGGTTGACTGGCAGACGCATGCAGAGCAGTTCATTGATGAGCGTCTAGCGCTGACTTTTAATCCTTATACCACGCAAATTGAGCCACATGATTATATCGCTGAGTTGTTTGATGCGGTAAAACGTTTCAATACCATCTTAATCGATTTTAACCGTGATATTTGGCAATATATTAGCTTAGGCTATTTTAAACAGCGCCTAAAAGACGGTGAAGTGGGATCTTCTACCATGCCACATAAAGTCAACCCGATTGACTTTGAAAACTCAGAAGGTAACTTGGGCGTTGCCAATGCTATGCTTGCACATTTGGGTGAAAAGCTACCCATTTCACGTATGCAGCGCGATTTATCTGATTCAACGGTTCTGCGTAATATTGGTGTTGGTCTGGCACAAAGCATGATCGCTTTTGATGCGTGCTTAAAAGGCGTCAGTAAGCTTGAATTAAATGCCCAGCGCTTGAATGACGATCTTGATCAAGCACAAGAAGTGTTGGCTGAGCCAATTCAAACGGTGATGCGTCGCTACCGCGTAGAAAACCCATACGAGAAGCTAAAAGCCCTAACCCGCGGTAATGCCATGACTCGTGAAGCCATGCTGACGTTCGTTGAAAGTGATGAGTTGTCTGCGGTAAGCGACGCTGACAAAGCTCGTCTACGCGAGATGACACCTGCTACCTATACAGGTAACGCTGCGGAGCAAGCCCGTACTATTAAAGAGTGGATTGCCAAACTTTAATAGTCGCTAAGCACAGATATAAATGGGTTCGACTGACCACCCATTTATGTCTCGATAGATAACAACCTTACTTTGGATACTATGATTGGTCTTTAACCATACATAGTGGATGGGTAAGGTTTTATTTTTTATCCTTTTTGTCATTATCATCGTCACTGTCACCCGGTATAATAGCTTTCCCAACAGCGACGGTGCCTTTGACCACGCCTTTGGTGGTTTTATAAGCGATTTTAGCGGGCACGGTAACAATCTTATGGACACAGGCTTGTAGTAAAAAAACGCTGCTGATGATCACGATAAAATGTAATTTTTTCATAAACTTCCTACAATTGATTGGCTGCTCTGACAGTAATCATCAGATAAGCGACAATCATAAACCATTCAAACCGTCCTATAAAGCGCCCTTTACTATTAACCTCATACCCATTTTCAAATACGGATGTATCAATGACTTCTATGCCACTTTGTTTACCGGAATCTATCACGCCTGAGCAGTTTTTAGCAGAGTACTGGCAAAAAAAGCCGCTACTCATCAAACAAGGCTTACCGCAACTAATTGACATGTTTGAACCCGAGGACATGCTGGGCCTTGCGCTTGAAGAAGATGCTTCCGCAAGACTGCTGACCCAAGCAGCCAGTAAAAAAGAAGGTCAGGCGCAGTGGCAACTGAAAAAAAGCCCATTGACGGAAGCGGATTTTGCCAACCTGCCAGAACAGTGGACCGTACTGGTACAGAATCTTGAGCAATGGTCGCCAGAGCTTGGTCAATTATGGCAAGCGTTTGGCTTCATCCCGCAGTGGCAACGTGATGATATTATGGTCTCATACGCCCCTAAGGGTGGCTCGGTTGGCAAACACTACGACGATTATGATGTGTTTTTAGCGCAAGGATATGGCCATCGCCGTTGGCAGTTGGGCAAATTTTGTGATAAAGACACAGAGTTTGTCGCTGACGAGCCAATTCGCCTCTTTGATGATATGGGCGAGATTGTCTTTGATGAAATATTAGAAGCGGGTGATGTACTCTACGTACCGCCGAAACTGTCTCACTTTGGGGTGGCACAAGATGATTGTTTGACCTTCTCTTTTGGCTGTCGTCGGCCAAACTTGATGCAAATCATCGACAGTATGGCTGATATCGCAACCAACGACAGTGACTTGTTTATCCCAATGTTGCTCCCCCAAATGCTGCAAGCGTCAGGTGAGCTGCAAACGCATAGTATCGATGCGATCAAAGCTCAATTATTACAAATGCTGCAATCGGAGCGCGGTGATCATATCATTCGTCAAGCCGTCTCTGAAGTGGTTAGCAAGCGTCAATACGATGCCCTGATGCCAGAAGACACCTTAGATACTGACGAATTGCTGCAGGCTTTAACAGAGGGTGCAGCCCTACAAGCGGACTATAGTAATCGTCTGCTCTATAATCAAACCCATGATGGTGTCACGCTATATGCAAATGGTCAGCGTATTGATGGTCTTGATGAGGCGGCAATGGCTGTACTTATACGTTTGGCAAATGGTGAGCGTTTATACGGTCAAGATGTGCAGGACGTAGATCCAGATGAGTTAAGCGAATGGTTAGAAAATGGCTGGATTTGGATAGAGTTTGCTGAATAACGTTTAACCTAACAAGTCTGGTTGAGTGTGATAACACTGCATACTGTATATAAACACATAAAAAATCGATGCCTGAATACTGTTCAGACATCGGTTTTTTATTTTCTAGCTTTCAACACGATGGTAATGACGCTTAGCGTTTATAAAGGCTAAGCGCAACTTTAATGAAAACCTCTACTCTGTACCAAGCTCAAGTAAGCTTGCATTGCCACCGATAGCAGTGGTATTGATTGTCTTGACGCGCTCAGTGACAAAGCGATGCAGATAGTCTGGTGTGAGCATCTCTGACAAGCCTTCCATATCAGTGACCGCAATCACTTGCGTCAGGATACCATCGGTATTGGCCAGCTCTTGACTGATGGCTTGCACTTCATCTCGATTGCCTGAAACAGCAACTTGCGCCAGACGGTCGATATACAAAAGCGTGATCGTTTGCGAATCGTTAGCAACGCTCAACACATCATCGCTGATACCTGTGCCGTAAAGTATGTTGGCCGCTTCAACACACATCTCATCTTGGCTTGGGCAATGCAAAATAACTTCATTGCCCGTTAATAACGCGGCGATGAGCTGGCCTAACACTGCCATTGCTCTCGCTGACTCACCGCCGATGACCATCGTTTTACCACGGGCGGTCACATACAGATCGTTAGATTCACCAGTCGCGCCCGTCATGCGATGCACTTCATCCAAACTCGGCGCCGCACTTAACAAGTGATTGAACAGGCGCTTTGCCTTATTGGCATCCCCTGTAAGCAATGCCAGCTTTGGTACGGCCGCTTGCAGGTAAACGGCGCGATTCACTGCGCCAAGCAATCGCCAAGACTCACAAACCTGGGCATGATTTTTTTTGAATTCAGTCGCCATGTTGCTACTCCTTACGCGATTTCTGTTTGAATGGGTGTGGTATTATTTTGAGACGCTGTTTGCTCAGTGGTTGACTGGTCTGTGCTTAACTGCATCAAACGCGCGACATAGTGTGGACCACCGGCTTTGGGTCCAGTACCAGACAACCCACAACCACCAAAGGGCTGAACGTTTACGACCGCGCCAATCTGGTTACGGTTGATGTAGGTATTACCCACAAAAGCACGACGCTCGATGTGCTCAGCCGTATTTTCGATGCGGCTGTGGATACCCAAAGTCAAACCAAACCCTGTTCCGTTGATGGCATCAATCAGTTTGTTTAAGTCACGCGCTTGATAACGCAGTACATGCAGGATGGGGCCAAAGTGTTCGCCCGCAATCACATCGATACTTTTTACTTCAATCGCGGTTGGTAAAACAAAGGTTGACTGCTCCTGACTCACGACCGAGCTGGCACTCATCGGTGTTTGTGCCAAAATAGTAGCCGTTGGCTCCGCGCTCATACGTTCGATATGGGCTTCAAGACCTTGTTTGGCATCGTTATCAATCACTGGGCCCACATCTGTAGCAGCATATAGTGGATTACCGACCACCAGCTCAGCCATGTTCCCTTGCAGCAGCTCGATCAAATCATCGGCCATTTCCTCTTGCACGCACAATATACGACAAGCTGAACAACGCTGACCTGCTGAACCAAAGGCAGATAACACAGCATCTTTCACGACTTGTTCAGGCAACGCTGTCGAATCGACAATCATGGCGTTTTGACCGCCAGTCTCAGCGATAAACACAGGCAAATCACCGCTGGTTTGCGCATGATCATTTAGGCTTTGATTGATACGTTGAGCGGTTTGGGTTGAGCCAGTAAAAATAACTCCGGCAATGTTATCAGCCGCTGTGAGTGCACCACCAACCTCGCCTGCCCCAATCACTAACTGCAAGGCTTCTGTTGGGACGCCCGCTTGATACATTAACTGTGCCCCAAAATGGGCAATCAAACTGGTTTGTTCGGCCGGTTTCGCCACCACCGTATTACCCGCTGCTAACGCTGCCATGATTTGGCCAGTATAAATAGCCAATGGGAAGTTCCAGGGGCTGATACACACAAAGGTGCCACGTGGTTTATAAGCTTGACGAGACGGCTTACCTGCCAAATCTGTAAACTCATATACCACCTCGTCTAAACGCTCGGCTTCATCAGCATAAAAACGGCAGAAATCAACCGCCTCTTTAATCTCATCAATGCTGTCTTGCATGGTCTTACCAGCTTCCACTTGGCACAGCGCCATCAATTCAGCGTAGTTTTCTTCGAAAAGATCGGCAGTTTTGCGTAGTATTTCAGCGCGTTTACTGGCGGGTACTGTTTGCCACGTACTTTGCCCTGCTACGGCCGCATCGATAGCCTGACGGGCGATTGCTGCATTGGCATAGGTTACCTCACCAGCCCTGACTTCATTGTTCCAAGGCGCACGGACGGTCTGACGGTCAAGCTTTTGGGCGACGCCATCAGCCTCATACTCATCAATGGCTTTACCATTGATAATAGAAGTGGCCGACCAGGTTTTATGCAAATGACTGTCGATAGCAGATTTAAATAGTAGCCACTGCGACTCTACAAATATATTGGGACCAAAGCTCGCACGTCGTGTACCGTAGATCTCTAGTGGTAATGGAATATCTGGGTTGTGCAACGTCGCATTGGTCAGCAGCTTGTCATAGGGATGTACCGTCAGTTTATCAATCGGGTAAGACTTATCTAGCAACTGATGCACAAACGAGCTGTTGGCACCGTTTTCGAGCAAGCGGCGTACCAAGTACGGCAGTAAGTCTTTGTGTGCCCCAACGGGCGCGTAAATACGCACAGGGATTTGATAAGCTTGTAAAATATGATCATAAAGTGCATCCCCCATACCGTGCAGACGCTGGAACTCAAAGTCCCTATGTTGACTCATGGTCATAATGGACGCCAGTGTATGCGCGTTATGAGTGGCAAACTGCGGCCAAATTAGCCCGCGTAGATGGTCTGACAATAAGAAACGCGCACAAGCAAGATAAGCCGTATCCGTTCCTTCTTTGCGCGTCCACACAGGATAACCTGACAAGCCTTTTTGTTGAGCAAGTTTAATCTCAGTGTCCCAATACGCGCCTTTCACCAGACGTACTGGAATACGGTCACCCACTTCTGTTGCCAGACGCGCAAGCCAGGCCAAAACAGCAATAGCACGCTTAGAATAACCTTGGACCACGATTCCTAAACCGTCCCATCCAGCCGTCAAGTTGTCACGGTACAAAGACTCAAATAGCTTTAAAGAAATCTCAAGACGGTCGGCTTCTTCCGCATCGATACTGATATCAACGTTCACTTCACGTGCCGCTTCAATAAGCAATAAGCAGCGTTGACGTAGCAGTCCCATCACTTGCGCTTCTTGCGTGGCTTCATAGCGTGGATGCAATGCCGATAACTTAATAGATACCGAAGGCTTTGGCATACCTTCTTTGACTTTAATACTGGCAGTGGCTCTAATCGCATGCAGATAGTCATTGAAGTATTTTTCCGCATCCTTATGGGTAATCGCCGCTTCACCTAACATGTCAAACGAGTAGGTATACCCTCTATTGCGATACGGTTGACTGTTTTTATTCGCCTCTTCGATGCTCTCACCCAAGACAAACTGATGACCCATAATACGCATGGCTTTTTGCATCGCACTACGAATAACAGGTTCGCCCATTTTTTTGGTCATGCGATCCAAAAATCCGGATGCGGTGGTGTTACTGTCAATACTCACGACACGGCCCGTCATCATCATACCCCACGATGAGGCGTTGACCATAAAACCATTGTCATTTTTTATATGTTTTTTCCAGTCAGCCACACTCATCTTGTCATGAATAAGCGCGTCAGCCGTATAGTTATCTGGTACTCGAATCAGCGCTTCTGCCAAGCTCATAAGCAAGATACCTTCTTGGGTATCAAGGCTGTACTCGAGCAACAACGAATCAACCATCTTGACAGCTTTGCCATCATTACGGACATGCTCAACCAACTGGCGCGTTTGCTCAGCAGCAGCATTGCGTTCATCCGTACTAGGTTTGGCAAGTGGCAATAATTGAGACAACCAGCGATCTTCATCGGCGCTATACAATGGCGAAATACGCGCATGCAGCTCTTCTGATGACTGGGCAATATACTCTGGCGACAGCAAATCGACAGGATCAAATAAAATCGGCTCTTCTGGGGTAAACTGGTCTATTGGGTTCATAACAACTCCATAACTATCGTTTAAAAACCATAATAAATGGCACTTTAGGAATTCTGATCGTCCTGTCTCACTGCTTATGACTACCATTAACCTAATAGTGGTCATTAACTGATACTCACAGCAATAATCAAAAGACCAAACAGCACCATCACAAAACGGGAAAATCCAGCATAGGCTGGAAATGGTTAAGTAGGTCGTTCGAGTGTTAAACGGGCTACGTTAACAATACAAAGGCAACAACAAACAGTTAAGCGGCATTAGTGCCTTCTTCTTGTTAGTAGTGAAAGGAGTGTGGTGGTCAGACTCATTAGTGGCTTATCAAAATAACGATGAGGAAACATCGCGTTGATTATCACTAAATCTGCCACCTTATATGACGCTAATTCACTGTAAGAAAAACCTCTACGGCGTTGATTGAGGTGATGCGCTTAACTTGGGCATGGTAGCATGAAAAAAATTTTCAAACTAACACTATTTATTATTTTCACATATTAATATATTGCCAAAAAACCAACCAGTTATCAGTAGCTTACAGACTATGACGCGTTGGTTACATTTTGCTATTTACTGTTTAGTATTGGGGTTTAATTGTAGTCCATATTATTAGGCTTTTGCCCAAGACGATGTCGCTGTCAAAGAAAAACCCTCTTAATCCTTTATGATCAAGAGGGTGAGGTTACGAGAGCCGTCCCTACGGTAAAAATGTGTCTTATAAAAAGACAATCTTAAGTAATAGAATGATGGTTAATAACCATACCGCCACACTAATCTCAGAGAACTTGCCCACAATTGCTTTAATCGCCGTAAAAGTGATGAAGCCGAGTGCAATACCGTCCGCGATAGAGTATGTCAGCGGCGTAAAGAGCAATACCACCACCACAGGCGCCGCTTCTGTGAGGTCACCCCAGTTGATGTCTTTTAGTGTGCCCATCATAAGGACAGCCACATAAAAAATGGCACCAGCAGTCGCGTAAGCAGGGATCATTCCCGCTAATGGAGAAAAGAAAACACTTAATAAAAATAACACCCCAACCGTGACTGCCATCAAGCCTGTACGGCCACCTGTCGCAATCCCAGCGATACTTTCCATATAGCTAGTCGTCGATGAGGTACCTAGTAATGAGCCTGCCACAGTCGCTGTTGAATCGGCTAATAGTGCCTTGCCCATATTATGGATATTACCATCTTTGTCAGTCAGGTTGGCCTGTCTCGTCGTCGCAATCAAGGTACCTGCGGTATCAAACAAATCCACAAACAAAAAGGCAAAGATCACACTGATCATACCGACATCGAACGCCCCAGCAATATCAAGCTGTAGCAACGTTGGCGCAATTGAAGGCGGCGCAGAGACAATCCCAGAAAACTGTGTGTAGCCTGTTAGTAAACTAATCAAAGCAACCAGTAAAATACCGATCGTGACCGCACCTGGGACTTGCTTGTAAGACAAACCGATAATAACAATAAAACCCAACGAGGCCATTATAGGACCAAATGACGTCATATCACCAAGGCCAACTAAAGTCGCATCGTGACTTACGATAATGCCGGCGCTTTGTAAGGCAATAAAGGCTAAGAACGCACCGATACCAGCGACTACCCCATTTTTAAGAGACATTGGAATGGCATTAATGATCGCTTCACGAACTTTAAACAAGCTGAGCAGTACAAAGATACAACCAGACAAAAACACGGCACCTAACGCTGTTTGCCACGCATAGCCCATACCCAGAACCACGCCATACGTAAAGAAGGCGTTGAGACCCATACCAGGGGCTAACGCCACCGGTAGGCGAGCATAAATACCCATGATAAAACAACCTACCGCGGCCGCCAAACAGGTGGCCACGAATACAGCGCCTTTGTCCATACCCGCATCTGCTAATACGTTAGGGTTGACAAAGATAATGTAAGCCATTGTCAAGAACGTGGTTGTACCAGCGATGATTTCTGTTTTGATCGTGGTATTGTCACCATTAATCCCAAAATAGCGTTCAATTGCATTCATAAGTGTCGCCCCGACTGGCCAGTAAAAAGTTGCCACTACCTAAAATTCAACATGATTTTAGCAAAAAATAATGATGCCACAATTAAGAAGAACGTAGTAACAAAGCGTAACATATTAGACGAGTTATCTTACAAACTCAATCTCTGATAGTGTCTAATTCGTATAAAACTATCATTTGCGTTGACTGAAAGATACTGAGCAAACACCTACCTTTGTATTTGGCACAAACGTAGTACTTCGCTTCTATGGTGACTAGAAAATACTGACAAGTACCAAAAGTTGGATACGTCGCATTTTCGATCGGTTTAACACTTTAATAAATGACCTTTTCTGTATTTAGCAGTACACTAGGCGGTTGATATCAGTATGCAGAATGATCGCGCGACTCTATTTTTAGTTAGCGACGTTACGATTTAATCTGCGTATCGCACCATGCCAGTTATTATTCATTATCCATGAGCCCATACATGCCTGAATCCTTAAATATTATCGACCTTATTACTCAAGCCAGCCTTTTGGTACAGATTGTGATGGCGTTATTGCTGTTAGCGTCTCTACTTAGCTGGGTGATTATATTTCGTATGAGTGCGCGGCTTGGTACAGCCAAAAACTTCGATCAACAGTTCGAGACTTGGTTTTGGTCAGGAGAAGATTTGGCCAAACTCTATCAAGGGGTGCAAGGCTCACCTGAGCGCCAAGGGCTTGAGCAAATTTTTTATGTCGGGTTTTCGGAGTATTTAAGAATGCATAAAAAACGCCAACCCAAAGATGACATCATCGATGGTGTTGAGCGTAAATTACGAGTTGGCTTAGGACGACAGCAGCAATTGTTAGAGTCAGGGTTAACAACCCTAGCGAGTATCGGCTCGGTTGCCCCTTATATTGGGTTATTTGGTACCGTCTGGGGCATCATGAATGCCTTTTTGGGGCTGTCACAAACTGAGCAAGCGACGCTAGCTTCTGTCGCCCCCGGTATCGCTGAAGCCTTAATCGCCACTGCCATGGGTTTATTTGCCGCTATTCCAGCCGTACTGGCCTATAACCACTTCACGGCTAAGTCTAGCCGCCTCTATGACTCACGGGCATTATTTTGTGATGAAATGACCGGCATGCTCCAGCGTGAGACCAGTGCAGAACACATCGCTCATAAAGAGACCCAATCTACTGCCAGCCAGGTGAGAGGGTTATGAAGCAAAGTCCCTATCGCCGTGAAAAAAAAGCGCTGAATGCGGAGATGAACGTCGTGCCTTATATCGATGTGATGTTGGTGCTGCTCGTGATATTTATGGTCACCGCCCCGATGCTGATTACGGGTGTCGATGTGGATTTGCCAAAAGAGCAGACCAATACCATGAGCCAAAGCCAGCTTCCAGTCATTGTTTCTTTGACCGATAGCGGTGAGATTTTTATCAGTTATGAAAATAACATCGACTTGCCCATTAGTGAGCCCGAGCTGATTGATACCCTATCCAATCTGCAAAACCAAAGTAGCAATGCTGGTGCTCAGCCTTTACAAGTCATGATTAACGCTGACCAAAACAATCAGTATGGCGCCATCATGACACTCATGGCAACCTTACAACAAGCCGGTATTGAAAAGGTCGGTTTGTTAACCGGTGCACCCTTACCCACACCCACATTGTAATAAACCCTATGCTTAGCAGCGCTTGTTATAATAAAGTAGACAATTTGATGACCCTCGTTTTTGAGTATCCCTATCATGCGTAACGCTCCTACCGTTTATGTGCCAACCCAACCTGAAGGTAACGGGCTAACATTGCCGACGTTGCTCAGTGTGTTGGCTCATGCTCTGGTGATTGGCATACTCATTTATACCTATCAACATACCGACGTAGAAACCACTGGTAGCATCGAAACCGTCATGGTGTCACCTGAACAGCTGGCTGAAATGCAAGGACAAATATTGGCCAATCGTGCAGCAGCGGCCAGTGCGATACAGACCAAAAGTGATGCAACCAGTACCCCACAGACAGAAACCTTTGATGGTGGCGCTAGCACTCAAGCCCCAAGCCAGCCAAATTCTCAGCGCGAGCCTGTCTTTACGCGCACTGAAGATCCTACCAACCGCACCATGCTAATGAGCGAAGAGCAGCATCAGCGCGTGCTTGAGCAAAACCAAGAATATGAGCGCCGTATGGCTGAGTGGGCCGCACAACTAGATGAGTCAGTGACAAAAGAGCATGAGCAAGTCGAACAAGACAAAAAAGAGCAGCGCATAGAAGAACAAAAAAAACTGGGAGATTTTCGTAGTAAACAAAATACTCAGCCTAGGATTACGCGCCCTACTGAAAATGATCGCAATATAGAAATCAATACTGGCAGCGCCGGTAAAACCTTTAGTCTATCAGATGGACAGTCCACCATTTCTGGTGATATAGCAACGTCTAGCCCTACCAAAGGCAGCAGCCAATCTGCCTCAAGTGGTAATCGCGGTGCAAGTAACAGCGAAATCATCCGCTTAATCAAACGCAACTATCATCCGCCTACCGCAGCGAGAGGCTCAACTCAGAGTGCCACGCTCACCATCACCGTCAACGCTAGCGGAAATATAGTCAATGTGTCGGCGTCAGGGCCTGACAGTGCCGTCAATGATGCAGCCAAACAAGCCGTATTAAACACGGGCAAACTACCAATCGACACTGATGACCCAAAATACCCCACCTTTACCATACAGTTTAAGGGCAGCAATTAATCAGTTGCTCACATCTTATATTATTGATAACGTTACATTAAGTGGCTTGTACCGCAAAATATCCTGTCTTATCTTAATGATTCGCTAATCACCTATAAAAATGATAATCACCCTATTTTAGGAGCTCAACCGACTCATGCATACCTATAAGAAACTATTCGCCTCTTTGCTTGCTTCTACCTCGACTCTGCTCATTTCGCCTAGTTTGCTTGCCGCGCCTGTTGTCTTAGAGTTGGATTACGAGATTCCTGTCCAAAAAAATCAAGTCGCTTTTGTGCCATTTGCGGGTGATTCTGTGCTATCGCCGATTGTCTTAAACGATTTGAGTAAAACAGAGCTAAAAATCACCAGTCAGAACTTACCACAGCAGCCGCATAACAGTAGCGAGCTGGCAGGTACGTTGCCGGTATGGCAAAGTATGGGAATTCCTTATTTAGTCGTCGGTAATACTCGCAGCAATCGCGGCAAAATAGTGACCGATTACGAAGTGATTGATGTAAAATCTGGTCGGGTTATTGAGGGCAAGCAAAGCCTAACCGCTGATAACAATAAAGACAGCATGCGTTATGCAGGCCATGTCATCGCTGATAAAGTGTATGAGCTGATTACGGGCGTTCCAGGTGATTTTTCAGGGCGTATTGCTTATATTGAAGAAGTTGGCACTGGAAAAGGGAAAGTATCACGTTTAAAGGTCATGGATGCAGATGGTGAAAACGCCAAAACCATTACTGAAGTAACAGGCTCTATATTCTCACCAACATGGTCGCCAGATGGTAACCGTATCGCTTATTCGGTACAACGTGATCAATCTTATCCAGTCATTTATGTCCAAAATGTGAGTGGCGGTGGAGCCAGAGCGTTAACGCCTTTTGCTGGCAGTAATTTGAGTCCCGCGTTTTCCCCTGATGGCAGCACCATACTGTTCTCAAGCAGCTTTGAAGGCAGCGCCGATATTTATGAGATGAGCGTCAGTGGCGGACAGCCAAGAAGAATCACCAACTGGCCGAGTAGTGAAGTACAGCCAAGTTACGCACCTGACGGCAAATCTTTTGTATTTGTTAGTGATCGCGCAGGATTCAATAAGCCGCAGATTTACCGTTACGAATTTGGTTCAGGTCGTACGTCTAAAGTCTCAAGTAGTGGCTATGCGACCAGTCCACAGTTTAGTAGCGACGGCTCTAAAATTGCCTTTCTAAATGGACGCTCAGCCGCCATCATGAATAGCAACGGCGCCATCACTGCCAATTTGGGCAATACTGGTATCGATGAGGCACCAAGCTTTTCTCCCAATGGTAAGCGCGTGGTATATGCCTCCACCCAAGGCGGCAAAGGTGTGCTAACGATTAAATCACTTAACGGCGGTGAATCATTCGGCAAATCTGGTCAAGGTGTCATCCGCTCACCCGTGTGGTCATCTAGCCCTCAGTAATCTTTTATTTGCCAAAAGCATTCTATTGGGTTGAGTCTCAAAAGGCTGGCACAGGATATTATTAAAAACAGTCTATCAACCTAATGATAAAAAGCAGCCCCAATCACAATAATTGTGATTGGGGCTGCTTTTTTATGACGTATCACTGGACAGCACGCTAATAAGGTGACGGTTAGCACAAAGCTATGGCGCTATCGCAACTGCCTCATTCGAAATCACGCTCCTTCTCCCCTTCCCTGGGTAACAAATGAGTAAACGCGCAGGATCGAAAAAAAACATTGCAATGGTTTGTATTTTGCATATATCCTAAATAGACCTGACTAATTGGTCAGGTTATTACAGTAATAGCCAACAAATATCACACAGGTTTGTGGGCTGTTTCAAACACGGATGTGTGCCCCTATTGTTTAAATCGAACAAACAAGTCAAGAACTGGGTTTAACTTTTACCTACTGATTTATGACATTGTCTGATCTCTACAGTTAAGCGGGTGCTAAGCAGTTACTTTAGGAGGAAACCACCATGAGTGAAAACGATCCAGCAAACACCGATTTACTGTATAGACTGCATGACCGTCCTACCCCCCTTAAAGCCTCTTTAGGTGCGATACAGCATGTACTTGCTGCTTTCGTCGGTATCATTACCCCCTCGCTCATTATAGGCGGCACCTTAGGCTTAGGAGAACATATTCCCTATCTTCTTAGCATGTCGTTAATCGTGTCTGGGGTGGCAACCTTCATCCAAACTCGCAAAGTGGGCCCTGTCGGTTCTGGCTTGATGGCGCTCCAAGGAACTAGCTTTGGCTTTTTAGCCGCGGTGCTTACCGCAGGATTTGTGGTAAAAAACCGAGGCGGTGGTCCTGAGGAAATTTTGTCAGTGATCTTTGGGGTCTCATTTCTCGGTGCATTTGTTGAGATTTTTCTGAGTCAGTTTATTACCAAACTCAAATCCTTTATGAGTCCTATTGTGACTGGTTGCGTTATCGTCACGATTGGTCTGTCTTTGACTAAAGTAGGTCTAACGGATTTGGCGGGTGGATTTGGGGCTGAGGATTTCGGCAGTATACCGAACCTGCTCTTGGGTGGTGGCGTGTTGGCAAGTGTGGTACTTATTAGCATTATCAATAATAAGGTCATTCGTTCTAGCGCTATTTTTATCGGTTTGATGCTCGGTCTGCTCGCAGCTATGTTTATGGGGCGTATCGACTTTTCCTTGGTCGCTGAAGCGGCTTTTTTTACGGTTCCTATCCCCTTTAAGTACGGCTTTGGTTTTGACTGGCAGGCTTTTATTCCGGTTGCCTTTATGTATATCATTACCAGTATTGAAACCTCGGGCGATCTGACTGCAACTTCGATGATTTCAGGTGAACCGATTAAAGGCCCTCTATACGAGAAACGTATTAAAGGTGGTGTGTTGGGAGACGGTGTCAACTCTCTGATTGCGGCGGTGTTTAACACGTTCCCTGTGACCACTTTTAGCCAAAATAACGGTGTAATCCAGATGACTGGGATTGCCAGTCGCTATGTCGGTTTTTATGTCGCTGGTATTTTATGCTTGATGGGACTCTTCCCAATCCTTGGGGCCATTTTTACTCAACTGCCCAAACCTGTCGTTGGCGGGGTCACGCTGCTGATGTTTGCCACGGTCGCAACTGCGGGTATTCGTATCCTATCTACCGTGAACTTCACCCACCGCAATGTCTTAATTATTGCCACTTCGTTGGGGCTAGCGACAGGCATTGCGTTCGTGCCTGACGTGCTCTCACAAACGCCGCAGTTTTTTCAAAACATCTTTGGTTCAGCGGTCACCATGTCAGGGATTGTGGCGATCACACTTGATATGATTCTGCCAAAAAACTACGGTGTCGAGTTTGATACTGCCGCGCAACATGCTGATGACGGCTTAAAGCCGATTCGCGAAGTGGCGTAAGACAGATATCTATTAGTAAAAGAGGTGCGATAGGACCAGTCTACGCACCTCCTCCGCTAATAAACATGGCTTAATTACAGTCACTCAAGGCCACAGCCTCGCAGGATAAACGGCACCAAAAACTCTGATGCCCGCGCTTCATCCTCTGCATCATAAGTCGCCTTATCCATCAAGCCGACAATTTCGATCTCAAACTCTGCATAACGCTGAGTCGTGGCCCAGATCAAAATCAATAACTGTAGTGGGTCGTCAATCGCAATCTTACCTTGTTTGTGCCACTCCCTCATCACTTGCGTTTTATCGTGCACCCACGCTTTCATGGTTGTCGACATAAAATCATGTAAGTGCGGTGCACCGCCAATGACCTCAAGGGCAAACAGTTTATGACGGTTAGGATTCACAAAGGCTTGATGCAATTTGGTCCGCACAAATTTTTCGATGACTGTTTTGGGGTCACTGTCTACCGTCATGGTGACCAAGCCTTCATTCCACTCTTGGATGATAGAGCGCAATACGGCTTTATACAGATTTTTTTTATTTTTAAAGTAGTAATGCACATTGGCTTTGGGTAATCCTGCCCGATCAGCAATCCCTTGCATGGTGGCACCGCGAAAACTTTGGAGGACAAACTCCTCTTCGGCGGCCGCTAAGATAAGCGCTTGATTGTGCGCGCGCGTGGTTTGTTGACTACGATGCGAGGGCGCATCAGTAGAGAGCATGTTGACCTTTTGGTTATTTTGCGTCATAGCGGTAGTGTCTCATTCCAAGTGGCAGGTTCGAAAAAGTAGTCGCTATATTCCTTTGTGTATTCTGATATCAGAGCACAGATTTTGGGAATATAACAAGCTAAATAAAAATATTTATTATAAAACAGTTGACCAATTAGTCAGGTTTTAGCAAAATGGGGGCTGTAGATCACTCACCTTATGACTAAGATGACTCGATCATGTCATTTATACGGCCAAAGTATCAGTGTTTTCTCTGTAAATCTGTTTCATATTGTCAGTCCATTATGAGGTAAATATCAGCAAGCGGAATACAGTCTATACCCTCACGTGATTGACAAGACACATAATATCGTCATTTGACTTTGAGTCGGTCCTAAGACCAAAAACATCAATCCCTTAAACGTCTGTTTCTACCCTTAAGTTTATGCAAATAACCAGGATGTTTAAACCACTATTAAGCAATCACTGTCCGCTACGTGTAGTGGGCTGTCCTAACACAATAAAAGGAAGTCATCGTGAGCTTAACTTTAGCGCAATTTAACACTCTGTCTCAAGAAGAAGCCATCGCACGACTCTTAACCTGCTGTACCAGTAGTAACTGGGCACATCAGCTTGCCTGTGCACGACCCTTTATAGACCAAAATGCGCTATTAATGAAGAGCGACGATATCTGGCATAAGCTACAAACCAATGAGGATGACTTACTAGAAGCCTTTGACGGCCATCCACAAATCGGTAATGTCGCCTCTTTAAAAGAGAAGTATCGCAACACGCAAAATAGCGCAGCACATGAGCAATCAGGCGCTAACAATGCCGAGGATGACGTACTCGAAGCACTCGCACAAGGCAATCAAGACTATCTGGATAAATTTGGTTTTATTTTTATTGTCTTTGCGACGGGTAAAAGCGCCCAGCAAATGCTCGATCTGCTACTAGCGCGTCTGCCTAACGATCGCACCACTGAGCTTACCAATGCCGCCGCTGAACAAAATAAAATCACACGTTTGCGTTTAAACAAGCTCTTTGGCACCGCTTAGATGGCTAAGCGAATTTCGCTAAAGCGTGTCATCGTGTCTTTTACAGTGGCCCATTTATAAAATACGCTCGCAATATCACCCTATTTACGTTTCTACTGAATACAAAGGAAGCTTTATGTCTGCCACCCTATCATCGCATATTTTAGACACTCATCTTGGTAAGCCTGCCGCTGGCATCGCTGTTACCTTACACCGCGTACATGACAGCGGCGCCACCACACTTTTGGCCCATGGTACGACCAACGCCGATGGGCGCGTCACACCAGACAGTTGGCAGTTTGACACCGCCATCGATAGCACTGAGTGTCAGCTAAACATCGGACGCTATACCGTGACGTTTGATACCCTGTCTTATTTTGATACCCAGCAGCTGACAGCATTTTACCCGCAAGTTGTGATCGACTTTATGGTAAACGATGCCAGTCACTACCACGTACCACTACTACTCAGCGCGCACGGTTATAGCACCTATCGCGGTTCATAGTCTGCTTACTTATCGTCTGAGGTGTATCTTATCTATCGTTAATGTTAAACATATGCCTATATATTTTCTGGCATCACTATCACACCTCATTCCCTTGTATCAAGACATTTATTAAGACACCATCATATTAAAGGACAGTTATGGGCGCCTATCTTCTCGAATGGTTGAGTTTATTTTTCCGCTGGTTTCATGTTATCGCTGGGGTCGCATGGATTGGCGCTTCTTTTTATTTTGTGTGGCTTGATCTCAGTCTACGTAAGCCGCCGCAGTGGAAAACAGATAAAGGGATTTCTGGGGATCTCTGGGCTGTGCATGGGGGTGGTTTTTATGAGATTGCTAAGTACAAACTCGAACCAGAAGAGATGCCAAAGACGCTACACTGGTTTAAATGGGAAGCGTATACCACGTGGCTGACGGGGGCGGCGATGATGTCTATCGTTTATTATGCCAATGCCACTGCCTACCTGATCGATCCAAGCAAAATTGCCTTTACCGATGTTGGTGCCATTGCGACAAGCTTACTGTTTTTATTCGGCAGTTACTTTATTTATGAAGTCATTGTACGTAGTCATTTAGGTAAAAACGCATTAATTTTTAGCACCCTTATTTTTATCTTACTGGTCATCGCAAGCTGGGGCTCTTACCAGCTCTTCAGTGATCGCGCTTCCTTTATTCACATTGGGGCGATTTTGGGCACGGTGATGGTCGGCAATGTGTTCTTTGGTATCATGCCAGCGCAGCGCGCACTCGTTGATTGTGTCCAGCGCGGCGAAAAGCCCGGTAAAGAAGTGGCTGAACTGGCATTACAAGCCAAAAACCGCTCACTGATGAATAACTACTTTACGCTACCGCTCATCTTTACCATGATCAGTAACCACTATCCAATGATGTATGCTCATGAGCAAGGTTGGTTGGTATTGGTCTTCGTCGGTGTCATTACCGCAACCGCCCGTCATTACTTTAATCAAAAACATTTGGGGCATAAAAAACCGCGCTATTTAGTCATTCCGGCGATACTGACGGTATTGTTGATTATCTGGATGCGCCCCGAACCAATTGAGCCAGCACCTGTCGTGTCTGCTACGGCCTCAGCAGTGCCTACGACAAACAATAGCACCCCACCAGCGACAAGCGCTGTTACTGACACAAACGCTGATACTAATGCGACTGTTAGTACTAGTACCACCACTACTGAAGCAGTACCAGTAAGCGCTTCGGCAGATGACGCTATGATGAATGTTGTGCAGACGCGCTGTAGTACTTGTCATGCGGCTCAGCCAACCCAACAAGGCTTTGCCGCACCTCCAGCAGGTATTATTTTACAATCGCCAAATGATTTAAAAACTCATAAAGCGAAAATAGTGACTGCCGTACAAACCGGCTATATGCCGCTTGGCAATATCACGCAATTAACCGATGCAGAGCGCCAGCAGCTCGTGGCATATGTATCGGCACTTTGACTGGCAAACCAACACAGCGTTGTTTTTGATCAGCAGCGCTTATATCAGTAGACCATTTACAAAGATTTGAGTAGCAAAGAAAACATGTGCAAGTACGCCACTGAGTAGGCTGAGCGAGTCTCACAAAGCGAATCATATTTTTTGAGATTGATATGGTCAATATTGAATAAAATGGATACACGATACTATGCTGCGTGACTGGTACAAATTTTTCTGGCTTGCTGTGCCTACGCCGCTCGATGCTACAAAAAATTTACCCCAGCCCCGCGGTATCTTTCTTATGTTAATTTGACTATACAATGACTGCTTTAAGCGATATAGGAACCCTAATAATGACCCAAAAAATTACGAGTGATTTTGATCACAGTACGTATCCCCGCGACCTAAAAGGCTACGCTGACAACCCACCAAAAGCCAACTGGCCAGGTGGCGCAAAAATCGCGGTGCAGTTTGTATTAAACATTGAAGAAGGCGCGGAAAACAGCGTGATTCATGGCGATGGTCAGTCAGAACGCTTTTTGTCTGACATCTTAGGCACACCAGAGTTTAACAACCGGCATCAGTCTATCGAGTCTGCGTTTGAATATGGTAGCCGTGTCGGTGTTTGGCGTGTACTAGATGTTTTTAAAGAATACGGCTTGCCAATCACCACTTTCACCTGTGCAGCAGCGGCCGAAAAGACACCACATATTATCGAGCGGGTGTTAGAAGATGGCCATGAGATCGCAAGTCATGGTCTGCGCTGGATCACTTACCAGTACATGTACCGCGAGACTGAGCGTGAGCACATTCGCTGTGCCACCAAAATATTTGAGCGTATGCTGGGCGGGCAGCCACTCGGCTGGTATACAGGTCGTGATAGTCCAAACACCCGCGAGTTAGTCGCTGAACAAGGTGGTTATATCTACGACTCTGACTCGTATGGAGACGAGCTGCCTTACTGGCTTGATGTCAAAGTTCAAGATGGCAACACGATCACCCGTAAGCCGCATTTGGTGATCCCTTATAGTTTAGAGACCAATGACATGCGTTTTTCGTCCAGTCCAGGCTTTACCCATGCTGAACCGTTTTATCAGTATCTCAAAGACAGCTTTGATACCTTATATGAAGAAGGCGCGCACACGCCTAAGATGCTCACCATCGGTCTGCATTGCCGTGTTATTGGTCGTGCTGGACGTATCAAAGCGCTAAAACAATTCTTGCAATACATCACCAGTAAGCCTGACGTGTGGATATGTCGCCGTGATGACATCGCCAAGCATTGGTATGACAACCACCCTGCTACGCCAGACAATATCACCGACTGGATGTAGTCCCGCATTTGTCATACTAGCCGCACACTATCAATAAATCCCATTACTAAATAACAGGAATCATTATGAGTCAAAATACCTTAGAAGTTGGCCAGATCATCTCCGCCAATAATTTGCCTGATACCTTGCCTACATTTACCAAAAAATCAAACGTTGCGGACAGTCGTTTGGGGGCAAAATCATTATTTGCCACTGATGATTTCTTTGCAGATAAGAGCCGTATCTTAAACCCGGACGCGCCTGTGTTTATGGTAGGCAAGTTCGATGACAATGGTAAATGGATGGACGGCTGGGAGACGCGTCGCAAGCGCCATCTGGGTTATGATTACTTAGTTATTCAACTTGCCCGCCCGACCAAAATTGCAGGTCTGGACATTGACACCAGTCACTTTACGGGTAACTTCCCCTCCTCAGCCAGTATCGATGTGTTGTACGCGCCAGAACTACTACAGCAGGACGATGCTGAACTTACCAGTTTGAACAAAGAAGACTGGGATAGTAAAGACTGGCAAGCGCTTGTTGATATGACACCCCTAAAAGGTCATAACCATGAGTTTATCGAGATCCATAACGACCAAACCGTGACACACCTGCGTTTGAATATTTATCCAGATGGCGGCGTTGCCCGTCTGCGCGTCTATGGCGATATCCAGCTTGATGCCAGTCTTAACCAACAAGGTGAGACGATCGATTTGGCAGGCGCTCTAAACGGTGGCCGTGCCATCGCCAGTAATGATGCGCACTTTGGTGCAGCAAGTAATTTACTGTTACCGACCAAAGCCCCTAATATGGGTGATGGCTGGGAGACTCGTCGTCGCCGTGAGCCCGGTAACGACTGGTGCATTATTGCCTTAGGTCAAGCGGGTGTGGTTGACGCCATCGAGATAGATACCGCGCATTTCAAAGGCAACTATCCTGATAAAGTCTCGATCCAAGCCGTCTACGCACCAAACACCCCAGAGCAAACCTTAGTCACCCAAAGCATGTTTTGGGAGACCTTGCTTGAGCCGCAAAAAACCAACGCCAACGATATCCACAGCTTTGGCAAAGATCAGCTCAAGCTTGACCAACCCATCACTCATATTCGGGTCAACATCTTCCCTGATGGCGGTATCAGCCGCGTGCGCGTTTATGGCAAAGTGAATACCAGTGTTGATACTAATATTGATAGCAAAGAGGCCAAATAATGACTGTCACCCTAACGGCTAAGCCTTTAACCAAAGCAGGCTTTGCCCCATACGGCTCGGTTATCGAGCGGTATAGTGCTGATGAGCAAACATCAGACAACTGCTATGAGATCAATAATGGCTATGCGGTTCGCCATCATGCGCTTGCCGCAAGCAAGCTTGAGGGTGGCACAGTCGGTATGAGTATCTTTCGAGCCAAAAAACGTGAAAACCCTATTGCGCTCTCAGTGATGGAGTACCATCCATTTGGGACGCAAGCATTTGTATCGATGGAAGGTCAAGACTATATCGTGGTCGTCGCTAAGGCTGGCGCGTCGCCACAGTCACCTGATGATCTAGCGGTATTTTATGCCAAGTCTCATCAAGGCGTACAGTACGACGCCAATGTCTGGCATCACCCGCTATTGGCCCTTGGCCGTGACAGCGATTTTTTGGTGATTGACCGCATCAATGGCGATGGCAACAATTGCCATGAAGTAGATATCACTGACTGGGATGTGTTTATCGAATTAGAAGACGAACACGGCTAAGCGATCGTTAAACACAGTCCAAACCGATAAAAGCCCCGTTTATATTTATCATAAACGGGGCCTTTCGTTGCTAATATTTTTCACTAGTCTATAAAGCGTTAGATTTTTGGTAGCGACTCACGCCCGCGACCACTGTCTGCTCAATCACTCTATCATCACCCAACATCATCAGTACAAACAGCTGCTCTTCGAGCGTGTTGGTCTGCGCCATACGTCGTTCAAGCAGCTCGGTCGCCTTCATATCGATAACGACAAAATCCGCTTCTTTATTGGGCATAAAGTTACCGATCTTTTTGTCCAATAAGAGCGATTGCGCATTGCCCAAAGTAATTTGATACAGTCCTTGATGCGCGGAGAGTGGATTGCTTTGTAATTGTTGAACTTTGTACGCCTCTGATAAGGTAGTCAGCATCGACAGACTCGTCCCCGCCCCCACATCAGTGGCAATGCTCACACCCGTATAGCTTAATGTTTTAGGTAAATCGAACAGACCGCTGCCCAAAAACAGATTGGACGTGGGACAATGCGCTATTTGTGTGCCAGTGTCACGCAGACGCTCGTACTCAGATGTCTCAAGGTAGATACCATGGGCCAACATTGTGCGGCGACCCAGTAAACCCATATCATCGTAGACATCCAAATAGCCTTTATGATTGGGATAAAGGGTTTGCACAAAAACCACTTCATCACGGTTTTCGGCCAGATGCGTCTGTAAGTAGACACTGTCATAACTGGCATACAAATCACCCGCCATACGTAGCTGTTTGGGCGTCGACGTGATCGCAAATCGCGGGGTAATCGCTACATGCTGACGTCCGCGTTCATGCCAGTTATCAATGATATCTTGGGTGTCTCGAATACTTTGCTCGGCAGGAACACACAGCGGCGCAGGCGCGTTTTGATCCATCAGGACATTGCCTGTGATCATACGCGTATTAAGCCTATGACTTTCCGTAAAAAAGGCCTCCGCTGATAAAGGATGACTGGTAGAAAACACCATGGCGCTCGTCGTACCATTGGCCAGCAGCTGGTTTAAAAAGAACTGAGCCGTATCGTGCGCCACTTTTGGATCACCAAAATTGGCTTCGGTAACAAAGGTATAGTTATTGAGCCAGTCAAGCAACTGCTCACCGTATGCGGCAATCATGTCTATCTGCGGATAATGCACATGGGTATCGATAAAACCTGGCATGATCAGCTTATCACGGTGGTCATGTATTTTTACCGGTTCTCGGCCTTCTTGAGCTGCTGTATCAGCGTAATCCGCTAACATGGCTTGACGGCTGCCATAATCCACGATACAACCCGTCGCGTCATCCACAACCAACGCACCATCAGCGATATACTCAGGACAAATGCGCACGCCCTCGATAACAGGGAGTAACTCTGTGTCTGTAATGACTGTCGGCGTTTTGAGAGGATCAGGCGCATTGCCATCAGGTACAGTGCGTAGAGTAAGATCACTTTCAGTCAGATAGTGTAGCAGTCGAGCTTGATAAATGTGTAAGGTCATTCGTGTGTCTCACATGGCTGAATGATACTGAGCGCTTCAATTAAAGGTGATAAGATTGTACTTAGTGAGTAGCAAATTCAAGTTCAGAGGCTAGCCTGATGATACTGTTGTAAAAGCTGTGCAACGATTGAAACCGCAACAGCCATAGGCTCTTTACCCCCAACCTGCAACCCAACTGGCATGACTAACTGATCCACTATTTTTTCACTATAACCACGCTGGATCAGACGATCTCTAAAACGCTTGGCTTTGGTTGCCGAGCCAATACAGCCGATGTAAGGCATCGAAATGGATGAGCAGCTACTGTCCGTTAAATCACGGTCTAGTGAGGGGCTGTTAGCGACCACGGTATCTAGTGCTGTCCGCACCAGCTCAAAATCGACACTATGATCATGAGTCATAATCAGAATAAACCGCTGACCGCCTTGCTCGATAAATGGGCGCACAAAATCAGTAGGTTCATCATCGATATGGGGACGAATGTGCGCTGGCAATTGGTAAAGCACTGATTGATTTTCTGCTGCTTGCGCCTGTCCATTTTTATGAATAGCGGCGGTTTGGCTAGCGGTACTGGTGCTGATTTTATTGATCAAATAACGCTCAAACATCTCTGGACGACTGTCCACCCAGTCCACCTGACAAGGCAGCTCAGCGAGGACAGTCATTAGCGCAGCAGCCACATGTCCTGCCCCAAAGACCAGAATCGACATCGGCGGCGTCACATTAAAACACTCAAACATCACCGTGACACTGCCCCCACAGCATTGTGCGAGCTTTGCTCCCAGTGGATAGTGCTTGGTGTAAACAGCATCGCGGCGCACAGCTTTAGCAGGCTCTGTAGGCCCCTTGCAGCTTATCTCAGCACCTTTGAGCTTTATCTCTTTTGATACTGTTTCGGCCATCTCGCCGTTCAAAAGTTGCCGCGCGGTGGTAACTACGTCGTGTTCCAAACCGCCGCCGCCGAGCGTGTCCACAATACTACGCTGCGTGACGATCATTTTTGCCTGCAGCGCTCGGGGGGCCGACCCATTCACTGCTACGATCGTTGCCAAAACGTGGGCAATGCCTTGCTGCTGATATTTCGCCAAACCGTCATACCAGACGACTGGTGTTGCTAACGACTCATTCACTGTGCGCAGGCCCTCTTGCCCCTGCTACATTTGGATGCTCTATCGCCTCAGGCTGATCATCCACTTGCCTGCCCTCGACCTCCGCTGGATCGATGTCTTTGGCATGACGCACGTCTTGCGGCATCGCCTTATCATTATAAAGATCGCTGTTTTCTTCCGCACCCTTGATTAGACTCAAAACCGTATCGGTGTCTACTTCAGCATCCACTTCCCAAGGGGTGCCCTGCATACGCATGACTGACTTCAGTACGGCTTCTGGTGTCGCAGGCATGGTCAGCTCTGGGTTTTTCTGATAATCACCAAGACTGGCAACGGCATTATTGATAGCGCACCAAACGCTTGCGGCCAACATAAATGGCGGCTCACCCACCGCTTTAGAGTTATAAATCGTCTGCTCGCTGTTTTTTCGGTCATACAATTTGACACTCCACTGCTTGGGCAAATCATGGGCAGTTGGAATTTTGTAGTTGGCAGGACTGTTAGATGCAAGCTTCCCTGTACTATCCCAAATCAGCTCTTCAGCGGTCAGCCAGCCCATTCCCTGAACGAAGCCACCTTCAATCTGCCCAATATCAATAGCAGGGTTGATCGACTGCCCAGCGTCATGCAGTACATCACAGCGCAAAACTTGATACTCGCCTGTCAAGGTATCAATCTCAACCTCAGCGCAGGCTGCGCCCAATGCAAAATAAAAGAAAGGACGACCCCATGCTTTAGAGCGATCATAAAATATCTTGGGCGTTTTATAGTAGCCGGTAGACGACAAGCTAATCCGGTTTTGATACGCCAGCTGGATCATTTCAGCAAAAGTGAGTGTCTCTTTGTCACCGATATAGACATGATTTTGCTCAAACCGAATGGCTTCTTGCGCCACTTCAAAGTGCTCAGCCGCAAACTCAACGATACGCGCCTTAATACTCAGACAAGCATTTTGTGCCGCTTTACCATTAATATCTGTACCTGATGAGGCCGCAGTTGGTGAGGTGTTCGGCACTTTGTCCGTACGCGTCGCTGATACTTTAACGGTATCTAAGTCCACATCAAACTCATTGGCAACGATCTGGGCAATTTTGATATATAGCCCTTGTCCCATCTCTGTCCCGCCGTGATTGAGGTGGATACTGCCATCGGTATAAATATGTACCAGCGCGCCTGCCTGATTGAGGGTCTGCACGGTAAATGAGATACCAAACTTCACTGGCGTCAGAGCGATACCAAGGCGTTTGTCGCTACCTTCAGCGGCGGCTTGTTGATTGGCTTTTATGATTTGCTGACGGCGTGTCTCATAATCACTGTCTTTGGCAAGCTTGCTCATAATGGTGGCCAGATCAAAATGCTCAATTGTCTGCCCATAGTGAGTGCTTTGACCATTTTGATATAGGTTTGCCAAGCGCACTTGCAGCGGATCTTGTCCCAACGTATAGGCAATATGATCCATCATATATTCAGCCGTCATCAACCCTTGTGGCCCACCAAATCCTCGATAAGCAGTGTTAGATACCGTATGTGTCTTACAACGATGCCCTGCCACATGAGCCGCAGGATAATAGTAGGCATTATCACAGTGGAACATCGCTCTATCGACGATGGCATCGGACAAATCCGGTGAGTAGCCACACAGTCCAGCCAATTGCATGTCGACGCCTAGTATACGACCAGACTCATCTAAGCCGACTTCATAGCGATTAGCAAACTCATGGCGCTTACCGGTCACGACCATGTCATCTTGCCGATCTAAACGCATGCTGACTGGCACATTGTGACGTTTAGCGACGATACCGCACAGACACGCCCACGCAGCAGCTTGCGTCTCCTTACCACCAAAACCGCCACCCATACGGCGCACGACTGTATTGACCGCGTGGAACGGCAAATCCGTCACTTCAGCGACGAGTTGCTGTACTTCACTCGGATGCTGTGAAGACGTATATACCTCTAGTCCACCATCATCACAAGGCACCACATAAGACACTTGTCCTTCTAGGTAAAAGTGCTCTTGCCCGCGCATATGAATATGACCTTCAATACGAACTGGCGCGTTCTCAAGTGCAGTCGCTGCATCACCGCGCTTCATAAAATGACTCGGGCGCACGTACAGCTCTTGCTCTAATGCCTTATCAATACTCAGCACCGCTGGTAGTGGCTCATACTCTACCACCGCTTTCAGAGCTGCTTTTTTGGCAGCGCGATGACTGGTTGCCACCACCACAAATAGCGTCTGACCCACGTATTCTGTGAGTTCATCCACCATCAGTGGCTCACCATCAAACACCGCACCAATGTCTGTCTGTGCCGGTAAATCTTTGAAGCTTAAGACATCCACGACGCCATCAGCGTCTCTGACAGCGCTTAAATCCATATTCAATACACGGGCATGGGCATGATTACTTTTACCCACTGCCAGATGCAGAGTGCCTTGTGGTTTTGCGATATCATCCACATAGGTCGCTGTCCCCATCACATGGCTGATCGCACTGTCATGCTTGGCTGAGGTGCCAATTTTGTTTTTTGGCGGACGCACACGGCGGATACTGTAACTGTCAAATAAGGATGAATGGTGGCTCATAGCAAATCTCTTCTATTAGTACGCTTTTATGAATGCTGCTGTTTATTTTGGCAAATATCACTACTAGATTGCTCTGGCCATCAAACGCTCTCAGCCTGTAATTCTTTTACCAATTGCTTGCCGCACTTTACCAACAGCCGCTGTACCACATGGGTGCGATACTCCCGGCTGGCTCTGACATCAGTCATTGGTGTCACATCGGCGGATAACACTTGTGCTGCCTTCTCAAAACTCGCAACTTCGGTAGCTTGACCAATAAGCGCTTGCTGACACTTTGTGGCCAACAGAGGTATTGCCGCCATGCCGCCTAAACCCAGCTTTGCGTTTTCAATAGACGTGCCATCTGCTGACACATCGATTCGTGCAGCCAGCAAACACGCCGAGATATCATCTTCATAACGTTTGCTAATTTTATGAATAAATAAGTGCTGGTTGTCCTGCATCAGGGGAAGATGGATAGCGACAACGTAACTGCCTGCTTGCAGCTTGGTCTTTTTATAATCTAAGAAAAACTCTGATAACGGTATGATCTCATCCGTATAAAGCGCGTTACTCTTATTGGCTTCACTACCTGTCTTGGCTTCACCGCCTGAGTTTTCGCGATTAAGCGCGCAATGACGCAAATGAATGGACGCATCCAACGCCAATAAAATCGGTGGCAAATCCCCAATCGGCGAGGCGTTGGCTACATTACCACCAATGGTGCCCATATTACGAATTTGCGGTGAGGCAATACGCTCAAACAGTTGAGCAAAGACCGGAAAATACTGCTCAAGCACAGGTTGCATCTGCTGGTAACTCATACCAGCGCCTAGCACCAATGATTGGCGTTTGGCTTGATGATTACTCGATTTATCACTATTTGAGTCAGACAGCGTCCAAGATTTTAGAGCCTTAACCCCTGAGAGCTGAATGATGACATCATGATCGACCAAGTGCTGTGTGACACTCAATCCTAAGTCTGTACCACCTGCCCAAATAGTTGCCTGAGGATTGGCAGCTAACAGCGCATCAAGCTCATCTAAGGTTTTTGGGATATATAACTGCCTTACAGCATCAATCAGGGCAGGTTCAACAGTCATAGATGCGCCATCGTTTAACGCAGCTGCCACTGGCGCCTCTTTAGAGATTGCTGACTCTTTTGTACTTGCCATGACATCTGTCGCTAGAGTGCTGGTTAAGTCTTTCACCGCTGACTGCTCGGCCTCTCTTTGCTGACCAATATCGCTCATCAATAGGCCTGCTTCGATAATAGGCCGGTACCCTGTGCAGCGACATAGATTGCCAGATATCGAGGCAACCACCTTCTCATAGCTCAGTTGGTTGGCTGTGGCGCTCTGGCTCACCACCTCTTGATTTTTCTGCATACGATTGTTTTCGTAGACACAAGCAAGCGACATCACAAACCCAGGCGTACAAAAACCGCACTGCGACCCATGACACTCCACCATGGCTTGCTGCGCTGGATGCAGCCACGCACGTTCTGGATGATGCTCAGGATTGTCCGCCAAATAAGACGCTGTCATAAGATGGTGACCATCCATGAGCGACACCAAAGTGATGCAAGAATTGATGGTATAAAACGGTTCGGCATTACCTTGCGGCTGACCTGCCACAGGTAGGCGCTGCACCATGACCGTACACGCCCCGCAGTCGCCACTACCGCAGCCTTCCTTGGTATCCGTTTGGCCTTCATGCAATCGTAGATACTCAAGCACCGTCGTATTAGGGTTAAGCTGGGTTAGCTCATGGCGTTTCCCATTCAAATAAAAACTAATCATAGCAAGACTCGGCTAAAATAAAATAATAAATATAAGCATAAGGCTTAAGGACGTGAACGGCTGGCATACTAAAATCAAGTGCTTGACTTGTATCACATGGCAATCATTTAGACAGCGCTTCTTAGCGATCGATACGAACCCACATACTGAGCACGCTGATGACTACAATACTCTATTATGTTAGATAAAGAAGGTTATTACACACCATGATCCATCAAACTTAAAAATATAAAGACATCCCTTTTCTCTTGAAAGCGTGGCATTAAAGGTAGCGGCAATTGTGTGTCAGTCTCGATAGAAAACTGACACCAGATGATACTTGACTATTTGGTCAGCTTTCAACATATTATCACTATTCTTATTTAGAATACAACCCATTCGCACGTCCGTAAAAACTCTGGACAGGGGCTTGTATTTTGGATGATACAGAGGGTTAGTAAAACGTAGAGAGGGTTTACGAACAGAAAAACCCCTACTATCATAAATAGATCATTTTCTTTAAAAGTAAAAGTTCCGCATACATCGCTTCTAACCGTTCCAAAAATCTTACTCAAACCTAACTAATATTAACTATTAGCCAGATTTGACGTTTTCTTTCTACTTCATTGTCACGCGCTACCTCTCATTTGAGAGTTAGACTGACCACGACTCCACAGACTTTTTTTAATTGGCGATGGAACTCACCGTCCAATAAACGAGGTTATGCCGCTGTTAAAATAACAGTCGCGTTATTTAAAATATTGATGCTGGCGTTGAGGTCGCGGTTATGAGAAACCTGACAGGCAGGACAGATCCACTCACGTATTTTTAATGTTAGCTCATCTTTACCAAGGATATGATTACAGTTTGAGCAGGTTTTTGAACTTGGATAAAAGCGCCCCACTGATTTAACCACTTTGCCTTGCTCATTGGCTTTGTAGATAAGCTGACGCTTAAACTCAAAGAAACCCAAATCACTAATAGCTCTTGATAATCGTCTGTTTTTAACCATACCTTTGACGTTTAAATCCTCAATCGCCAATACATCAAAGTCATTAATCAGCTTTGTTGTAATCTGATGGAGAGAATCCTGCCTGATACACCTGATTTTGTAGTGCAAACGAGAGAGCTTGGTTTTCGCTTTTTCTCTGTTTTTACTGCCTTTTTTGGTGCGGCTGAGTGCTTTATTTAGTTGGCGCAAACGTTTTAGATTGGTCTTTAATGGGTTTGGCGCTTTGATTTTAGTGCCGTCTGATAAAACCAATAAATCAGTAATACCAAGGTCGATGCCCACGCTTTTACCTGTCTTTTTAGTAGGAAGTGAAGATGCTTGCATCTCAACGGCTACGCTAACAAACCACTTACCGCCACGCTTGGAGATGGTAGCTGACATGATCTTGCCGTCAAATCGCAATGCTTCTTTTAATCGAACCCAGCCTAGATTGGGTATGCGAATGGACTTACCTTTGATAGCGAATTGGTCATTAGACAGACTAAATTTATCGTCACGCCCTTTCTTACGAGCCGTTGGGTATTTCGTGAGGCCTTTAAAGAAGTTGTTATAAGCATCACCCAATTGCATGATTGCGGCTTGCGGAGCGCATTTGGTGACTTCCAGCATATAAGGAAATAATTCACGCTTAATAGCATTCAATTCGCGTCTGAGCTTCGCTTGTGAGGGTTTGTTTAGCTTTTTGGTATCAATCTCAATACCAGTCGCCAAACACGCCTCACGGTACGCCTTGTCAAGCGCATACTGCCGTTGCCACTCGTACAAAGCCCAGTTGTAGGCTTTTCTCGCCACGCCGCAAGCACGAGCAAAGTGATTTGCTTGTACGTTGTTGGGTTTGAGTTCGATGATATGACCACGGATCATAATGCTTTTTTAACTTCTTTTGGTTGATAGATGAATTGCTTATTTTAATTATAAATAATTAAGATTAGATAGGTTTTAGGTAA
>JGI24025J20009_10000281_pt1 | contig 40024 bp, 34 predicted proteins | sample Cruoilmetagenom3_FD_20009 | JGI IMG/M metagenome (IMG submission 20009) | reverse complement strand
GTTGCTCGCGCTGCGATGCAGTTTCTCCAAAGCGGCGGTTGATGCGCCACGCAGCATTCTGAGAGCGTCAAGGACCGGGAGCGAACGAACCAGATCTCCGCGGCACAACGCATCAGGGTCAGCCATGCGGGATTGACTTGCCGTTCACACTTAGAGGCACCCCGCACACCCTCCTCAAAAAACTGACATGACCCCGTGCTTTTCGTCGCAGGTTTGGATGTGGTTTTACGGACCAATCGAAAGCCAAACGTATGAGGCATTTTTGGTCATATGTACCGCTCTTAAACCGCACTGTTGTTGTCCCCTCTGGTCCCGGAGTGTTCGGTTCGCCGCGTTGGAAAATGGCGGAAAATTTGGACTGGATGACTGAAAATTGGGCGTCGTCCCAATTGCCCGGGCTTTTAGGGTCCCCTCGCTTTACATTCAGTTTCTCGCGGGGTTGCACGAATGGATGATCGATCTCTTATCCATTGCGGTTGTCGAAAACGACAAGAACCGTGCTGACCTCATCATCGAAAGTCTGAACGCGACCGGCAACGTTCAGGTGAATGTGTTGTCCAGCAGCAATAACCTGGCGGGGGAGATTCATGAATGCAACCCGGACATCGTGCTGATCGACATTTCCAATCCTTCACGTGACACGCTGGAGGCGCTGACACTTGCCACTGGGCCATTGCAACGCCCGGTGGCGATGTTTGTCGATCAATCCAGTGAAAGCCTGACGCGCGTGGCAATCGAAGCAGGTGTTTCAGCTTACGTCGTGGATGGGCTGCAGCCAGAGCGGCTCAAACCGATCCTTGATGCCGCGGTTACGCGGTTCAACATGTTCAACCGGATGCGCACGGAACTGGAAACCACCAAACGCGCTTTGGAAGAGCGCAAGGTGATCGACCGGGCCAAGGGTTTGATTATGAAAGCGCGCGGTATCGAAGAGGATGCCGCCTATGCGCTACTTCGCAAAACCGCGATGGACCAAGGTAAGCGCATGGCTGACGTCGCCCAAGCGCTGGTTACCGCGGCGAGTCTTTTGTCATGAAGGGTGCAGTGCTTTCGATCGGGTTCATTCCTTTGGTGGACGCCGCGCCGCTCATCGTGGCCCAGGAAATGGGGTTTGCAGCCCAAGAGGGGTTAGCCTTGAACCTTGTGCGGGCGCCATCATGGTCAAGACTGCGCGACATGTTGGTGTTTGGCCAGGTTGATGCGGCGCATATGTTGTCACCGGTTCCAGTGGCCTCTGCCCTGGGATTGGGTGGTGCGGGGACCACGCTTTCGGCGATATCGGTTCTATCCGTCAACGGCACCGCAATCGGGGTCAACGCTGCTCTGGCTGAACGCATGCACGCGGCTGGGCACGGGTTTGGGTTTGACGATGCGCGCGTGGCGGGAAACGCCCTGATCGCCGCAGCGCGTGGCCCCTTGCGCATCGGCGTGCCATTTCCGTTCTCGATGCATGCCGAGTTGCTGTATTACTGGTTGTCGGCCCTTGGGCTACCCGCGCCGCAGGGGATCGACATTCGTACAGTTCCACCGCCTTTGATGGCCGAAGCATTGAAGGCAGGTGACATCGACGCCTTTTGCGTGGGCGAGCCGTGGGGCTCGATTGCGGTTGAACAGGGGGCAGGCACGTTGCTTTTGCCCGGCAAGGCAATCTGGGCCTTTGCACCGGAAAAGGTCTTGGCCGTACGCGATCAGTGGGCCGAGGCCGAGCCGGAACTGTCAGCGCGGTTGATCAGAGCCCTTTGGCAAGCCGGGCGATGGCTTGCCGATCCGGCCAGCCGGGTTTTGACGGCCGAGCTTCTGGCCCGACCGGAATACCTTGATCTTGCGCCCGAGATCATTGATCGGTCTTTGTCCGGGGCCTTCACAATCTCGCCCTTGGGGGTTCAGCGCCGGGTCGACGGCTTTGTGAATTTTCACGATGGCGCAGCGAATTTTCCCTGGCGCAGTCAGGCGCAATGGATTGCTTGGCAATTGGCCGCGCGCACCGGTTTGGACCGGGCCGAAGCCCTTGCCAAAGCCGCGCATGTCTACCGCGCAGATATCTACCGCGCGGCCATGGCGGACCAGGGTGCCGATCTGCCCGGTGCGTCGTCCAAGATTGAAGGCAGTATCGAATCCAATACTCCGGTCGCCAGTGACCTGGGCCGGTTGTTCCTGGACCGCGATGTCTTCTTTGATCGGCGCATTTTTGACCCTGACGCAGCAATACCTGAAAATTGAGCTTAGTTTTTGGGCAAATGCGGCATTGCAGCAAAAAGATGCTGCTTTGCGGCAATCCAATGCTTGTCATGCAGTCTCAAAAACCCTGATCATGTGACCACAGGCCGACAACGATGCCGGTCAGAAGAATTCTCCCAGAGATGGGAACTCAGAGCAGAGCCGCTCGACCCTTTTGCCCCTCCTCCCGGGTGAAATGTGTCGGCGGCTCTTTTTTTTGTCCCCTCGGAGGGACGCAACACGGGAAACCAAGACCATGAAGAAACTGCTCATTGCCCTTGCTGCCTCGACTGCGCTTTCTGCGCCGACCATGGCCGAGATGCTGGACCTGGAAAAGGACGAACTGACCTTCGGCTTCATCAAGTTGACTGACATGGCGCCGCTCGCCGTGGCCTACGAACAGGGTTACTTCGATGACGAGGGCCTGTTCGTGACGCTGGAAGCGCAGGCCAACTGGAAAGTGCTGCTTGACGGTGTGATCTCGGGCACGCTGGATGGTGCGCATATGCTGGCCGGTCAGCCGCTGGCGGCGACCATCGGGTTCGGCACCGAGGCGCATATCATCACCCCTTTCTCGATGGACCTGAACGGCAACGGCATCACTGTGTCCAACGAAATCTGGGAAGAGATGAAACCCAACATCCCCACCATGGAGGATGGCCGCCCGCAGCACCCAATTTCGGCATCGGCCCTGAAGCCGGTGGTTGAGAAGTACAAATCCGAAGGCAAGCCCTTCAACATGGGCATGGTTTTCCCCGTGTCGACCCACAATTACGAGTTGCGCTACTGGCTCGCCGCTGGCGATCTGCACCCGGGCTATTACAGCCCGGCAGATATCAGCGGCCAGATCGACGCCGATGTGCTGTTGTCTGTGACCCCGCCACCGCAAATGCCGGCCACATTGGAAGCGGGCACAATTTATGGCTACTGCGTCGGCGAACCGTGGAACCAGCAGGCTGTTTTCAAAGGCATCGGCGTGCCGGTGATCACCGACTACGAGCTGTGGAAGAACAACCCTGAAAAGGTGTTTGGCATCAGCGCCGGCTTCCAAAAGGAAAACCCCAACACCACGCTGGCCGTGACCAAGGCGCTTATCCGCGCCGCGATGTGGCTGGATGAAAACGACAACGCCAACCGTCCGGTGGCGGTCGAGATCCTCAGCCGCCCCGAATATGTTGGTGCGGACTATGAGGTGATCGCCAACTCGATGACCGGGACGTTCGAATATGAAAAGGGCGACAAGCGCGACGTGCCCGATTTCAACGTGTTCTTCCGCCATAACGCGACCTATCCGTTTTATTCGGACGCCGTCTGGTACCTGACCCAGATGCGCCGCTGGGGTCAGATCGCCGAGCCGAAATCGGACAGCTGGTACGACGAGGTCGCCAAGTCGGTCTACAAGCCGGAAATCTACCTCGAAGCGGCCAAGCTTCTGGTCGATGAGGGTCTGGCCAATGCCGAAGACTTCCCCTGGGACAGTGATGGCTACAAGGCGGCCACCCCTGCCGAGGATATCATCGATGCCATCCCCTATGACGCCCGCACCCCCAACGCCTACCTCGACAGCCTGCCGATTGGCCTGAAAGGCGAGCAGGTTGTTGAAGGCGGCGAAGTCAAAGGCTGACAACTGTAAACAACCGCTCTTTCACCCACGCAGGTGGAAGAGCGGCCACGATCAGACAGACAAGGAATGACGATATGACCATCGCCGACCCGAATTTCGCTGCCGAGGCTGAACGGGATGCCCGTCGTGCCCGCTTTTTCACCCGGCTTAACAAGGCTGACACATATCTGCGCATTCTGGGCCTGGGGTGGATTACCCCGATCATCAAGGCCGCAATGGGCGACACTCCCCGGGCGCAAATGAAACAGGTCTGGCAGCAACTGGGTGTACCGGTTCTGGCCATTGTGTGTTTCCTTCTGGCCTGGGGCGCACTGGCCCCCAAGGTACAAACATCGCTTGGTGCGGTGCCCGGCCCCGCAGCGGTTTGGGCCGAGGCGCTGACCCTGCATGAAGATGCCAAGGCCAAAGCCGCGAAAGAGGCGGCTCATTACGAAAAGGTCGACAAGCGCAACCAGCGGATGATTGCGCAGGGCAAGCCCGAGCGGGTCAAGGACATCCCGTATACCGGGGCACCGTCCTATTACGCCCAAATCGGAACCTCGATCTTTACCGTGTTCTTCGGCTTTCTGATCGGGTCGGCCATTGCCATTCCGCTGGGGATCATGGGCGGGCTGTCACCCACCGCCAATGCCGCGATCAACCCGCTGGTGCAGGTGTTCAAACCGGTGTCGCCGCTGGCGTGGTTGCCGATTGTGACCATGGTTGTCTCGGCGGTTTACGCGACCAATGACGGGATGTTTTCCAAAAGCTTCCTGATCTCGGCCATCACCGTGACGCTGTGCTCGCTCTGGCCGACACTGATCAACACCGCGCTTGGTGTCTCAAGCATCGACAAGGATCTGGTGAGCGTGTCGAAGGTATTGAAAATGAACACCTGGACCAAGATCACCAAGCTGGTGCTGCCTTCGGCCCTGCCGCTGATCTTTACCGGGCTGCGCCTGTCCCTGGGGGTTGGCTGGATGGTTCTGATTGCTGCCGAAATGCTGGCGCAGAACCCCGGGTTGGGGAAATTTGTCTGGGATGAATTCCAGAACGGATCCTCGCAATCGCTCGCACGCATCATGGTCGCCGTCTTTACCATCGGCATCATCGGCTTCCTGCTTGATCGGGTGATGTTCGCGCTGCAATCGCTCTTTACCTTCTCGAACAATCGGTGATCGACATGGCAGTATTAGAATTCAAAAACGTCGAGAAAAGCTTTGGTGAAGGCACTGGCAAGTCGGATGTGCTGAACGGCATCGATCTGAAAGTTGAAGAAGGCGAGTTCCTTGTCATCCTCGGGTTTTCAGGCAGCGGCAAGACCACGCTGATCAACCTGATGGCCGGGCTGGAATTTCCCTCAAAGGGCGAGGTTAGGTTCCGGGGTGCGCCGATCACCGGCCCGGGTCGCGAACGCGGGGTGATCTTTCAAAGCTACTCGCTGATGCCGTGGCTGACGGTGGACGGCAATGTGCGGCTGGCGGTCGATACGGTCTATCCCGAACTGTCGCGCGCCGAGAAACAGGCCAAAGTCGACCACTATGTCGATATGGTCGGGCTTGGGCATGCCAAGACACGCCGCCCGGCCGAGCTTTCGGGCGGGATGCGCCAGCGGGTCAACGTGGCGCGCGCCCTGGCGATGAGTCCGGACGTGCTGCTGTTGGATGAACCGCTGTCGGCTCTGGACGCGCTGACCCGGGCCAATCTGGCCGACGAGATCGAGCAAATCTGGGGGGCCGACAAGAAAACCTGTGTTCTGATCACCAATGACGTGGACGAAGCCATCATCCTGGCCGACCGGATCATCGCCCTTAATCCTGATGGCACGCTGGGGGAAGAGTTCAAGGTCGACATCCCACGCCCGCGCGATCGCAGCGAGATGAATCACCATGATGGGTTCAAGGACCTGCGCGCCAAGGTGACCAAGTATCTGATGGATGTGGGCATCAAGGCGAAGGTCGAGGGCCGGAAGGTGCTGCCCGATGTCACCGCCATTCACGATGTGCCCGCCGCAGTGCTTGAGGCCGGAGGCTCACCCCGGATCGACAAGTTTCTGGTGTTTTCACAACTGCACAAGATCTACCCCACGCCCAAGGGGCCGCTGACCGTGGTCGAGGATTTCGATCTGAAGGTCAACAAGGGTGAGTTCATTTCGCTGATCGGGCATTCCGGGTGCGGCAAATCCACGGTTCTGACCATGGCCGCCGGATTGAACCCGATCTCCAAAGGCGTGATCACCCTGGATGGCCGCGGGATTTTCGGGGCCAATCCCGAACGTGCCGTGGTGTTCCAGTCGCCCAACTTGTTTCCATGGCTGACCGCGAAAGAAAATGTCGCGATTGGCGCTGACAAGGTTTACCCGAAATCCAGCGCCGCCGAGCGCCAGGATGTGGTGGAATACTATCTTGAACGGGTCGGTCTGGCCGACGCAATGGACAAGCCCGCCGTTGATATGTCGAACGGCATGAAGCAGCGGGTCGGGATTGCCCGTGCCTTTGCCCTGTCGCCGAAACTCCTGTTACTGGATGAACCCTTCGGCATGCTTGACAGCCTTACCCGCTGGGAATTGCAGGAAGTCCTGATGGAGGTCTGGAGCCGGACCAAAGTTACAGCCGTCTGCGTGACCCATGACGTGGACGAGGCGATCTTGCTGGCCGACCGGGTGGTCATGATGACCAACGGGCCGCAGGCGACCATCGGCAAGATCACAAAGGTCGATCTGCCCCGCCCGCGCACCCGCAAGGCACTTCTGGAGCATCCTGATTACTACACCTACCGGCAAGGAGGTGCTCGATTTTCTCGAAGAGTACGAGCATGGCAATGCTCCGACGCCCGCCTCTGGTGGGACCCCCAAGAAACCTTCCCCCAAAGCCATAGCAGCGGAGTGAAACCAATGACCCAGAGACTAGTCGTCATAGGCGCAGGCATGGCCTCGGGCCGGGTGCTTGAGCACCTTTTTGAAGCCGGGGCGGATGTCGATGTGACCCTGTTCAACGCCGAACCACGTGGGAACTACAATCGCATCATGCTGAGCCCGGTACTGTCGGGGGAAAAGCGTTATGATGACATCGTCACCCATGATGGTGACTGGTATGATGCCAATGGCGTAACCTGCCGGTTCGGTGAACATGTGGTCGGGATCGACCGAGAGCGCAATGTGGTCACAGGCGAGAACGGCGATGTGGCCTATGACAAACTGCTAATCGCCACCGGATCCGCACCCTTCATCATCCCGGTGCCGGGCAAGGACCTGCCTGGGGTGATTTCCTATCGTGATCTCGATGACACCAACGCGATGATCGAAACCAGCGCCAAAGGTGGCCGTGCCGTGGTGATTGGCGGCGGTCTGTTGGGGCTTGAAGCCGCGGCAGGTTTAAAGGCGCGCGGTATGGAGGTGACCGTCATCCACCTGATGGGTCACCTGATGGAACGTCAGCTGGACGAAGCCGCCGGGTATCTGTTGAAGACATCGCTGGAAGATAAAGGGATCGAGGTCAAACTACAGGCGTCCACCAAGGCCATATTGGGTGAAGAAAAGGCCGAAGCCGTGTTGCTGGAAAGTGGTGAGATCATCGGCGCCGATCTTGTGGTGATGGCGGTGGGGATCCGCCCCGAAACCCGGCTTGCCAACGACGCGGCGCTGGATGTGGCACGCGGCATCGAGGTGAATGCGCAGATGCAGACCTCGGACCCTGACGTTTTCGCCGTTGGCGAATGTGTCGAGTTTGACGGGCAGCTTTTTGGCCTTGTCGCTCCGCTCTACGATCAGGCCAAGGTGGTTGCGGCAACGCTGATGGGGCAAGACGCGGCATTTGTGCCTAAAGAAGTCTCAACCAAACTGAAAGTCACCGGATGTGATCTGTTCAGCGCCGGAGACTTTGCCGACAGTGACCTGCGCGAAGACATCGTCTTTCGCGACCCGGCGCGAGGCGTTTACAAGCGCCTTGTGATTGAGGGTGACCACCTGGTCGGAGCGGTCATGTATGGCGATACCGCAGATGGTGGGCATTACTTCGGCCTGATCAAAGAAGGCCGTGACATTACCGAGGATCGCGACACGCTGATCTTTGGACCCGGTTTCGCAGGGGGTGCCCATGTGGACCCTTTGACAGCCGTTGCAGCCTTGCCAGATGATGCGGAAATCTGTGGCTGTAACGGCATTTGCAAGTCGACCATTGTTAAGGCTGTTCAAAACGGTGCCACCACGCTGGGAGACGTCAAGGCGATCACCAAGGCAAGTTCTTCATGTGGCACCTGTAAAGGGCTTGTGGAACAGGTCATGGCCGTCACTTTAGGCGACGCGTTCGAAGCGGCGGGCGAAGGCTGCATCTGCGGCTGCACCGAACTGACCCATGAAGACGTGCGCCGTCTGATCAAGGTGAAAGAGCTGAAATCGCAATCAGCGGTGTGGCAGGAACTCGGCTGGACCACACCCAATGGATGCCATGTCTGTCGCCCGGCCATCAACTATTACCTGCTGGCGGACTGGCCACTGGAGTATCGAGATGATCCGCAAAGCCGGTTCGTCAACGAGCGCAAGCACGCGAACATTCAAAAGGACGGCACCTATAGTGTTGTGCCCCGGATGTGGGGGGGCATGACCACGCCGCGNGAGCTGCGCGCGATTGCCGATGCGGCCGAGAAATTCAACGTGCCGACCGTGCATGTCACNGGTGGCCAGCGTATTGACCTTCTGGGGGTGCGCGGACAGGATTTGCCGCATATCTGGGCCGATCTGAATGCCGCCGGGATGGTGTCAGGGCAGGCCTATGCCAAGGGCCTGCGCACGGTAAAAACCTGTGTCGGCAAGGATCATTGCCGTTTTGGCACGCAAGACAGCACCGGCCTTGGCATCAAGCTGGAAAAGCATCTCTGGGGCAGTTGGACTCCGCATAAGGTCAAACTGGCGGTGTCGGGGTGTCCACGCAATTGTGCAGAAGCCACCTGCAAGGATATCGGCGTGATCTGCGTCGATAGTGGGTATCAGGTCAGCGTCGCGGGCGCGGCAGGCATGGACCTGAAGAAGACCGAACACCTGGCGGACCTGAGCACCGAAGACGAGGTGATCGAATACGCCACCGCCTTCATGCAGCTTTACCGCGAGAATGCCAAATATCTCGACCGCCCCTACAAATGGGTCGCCAAGGTCGGGTTGGATTGGGTCAAGGAACAAGTTGTGGACGATGCCGACAATCGCCGCGCCCTATGCGCGCGGTTTGAAGTTTCACAATCGGTCTACCGCCGTGATCCCTGGGCGGATCACACGGCAAAGCCGCGGGATTTCGCCCCGATTGCCGAACTTCAACTGGAGGCCGCAGAATGAGCTGGATTGATATTGGCGCACTGGACGACATCCCTGAACGTGGTGCCCGGCTGGTCAAAACCCATGCCGGATGTGTTGCCATCTTCCGCACCGGACGCGAGGAGGTGTTTGCCGCCTCCGACCGTTGTCCGCACAAGGGGGGGCCGCTGTCCGAAGGCATCGTCCATGGCCAGAAAGTCACCTGTCCGTTGCATAACTGGGTGTTCGATCTGAACACCGGTCAGGCGCAGGGTGCGGATGAAGGCCAGATCGCCACTTACCCGATTCGCGTCGAAAACGGGCGCCTCATGCTGGACGCTTCGGCCCTGCTGACGCAGAGTGCCGCCTGATGGATGGCGCGTCGCTGCCGAGCGTGCGTTCGACCTGCCCATACTGTGGCGTAGGGTGCGGTGTATTGCTGACACCGGACGCAGAGGGCGGATTGACGGTGCGGGGCGATCCCGAGCATCCGGCGAATTTCGGACGATTGTGCTCGAAAGGCACCCAGTTGGGGCAGACCGTGGGTCTGGAGGATCGCTTGCTCAAGCCCCTGATCGGGGATCGTGAGGCGGGTTGGGATGAAGCGCTTGATCTTGTGGCGGGAAAGTTCTCGCAGGCAATCGCCGAACACGGGCCCGACAGCGTGGCCTTCTACGTTTCGGGCCAATTGCTGACCGAAGATTACTATGTCGCCAACAAGCTGATGAAAGGTTTCATCGGTTCGGCCAATATCGACACCAATTCAAGGCTCTGCATGGCCTCGTCCGTGGCCGGTCACAAACGCGCCTTCGGCACGGACACCGTGCCCGGCAGCTATGAAGACTTTGAATTGGCCGATCTGGTGGTTCTGACGGGCTCGAACCTCGCCTGGGCACATCCGGTGCTGTATCAGCGGCTGCTGGCGGCGAAAAAGGCGCGGCCCGCGATGAAGATCGTTGTCATTGATCCGCGCCGCACCGCAAGTTGCGACGCCGCCGACATGCATCTTGCCCTTGCTCCGGGATCAGATGTGGCGTTATTCAACGGGCTTTTGGCCGCCATTCACCAGGCCGGTGCGGTGGATGCAGGCTTTATCGCCCATGTTGATGGGTTCGATACAACGCTTGAAACCGCCTGGGCCGACAGCACAACTGTGACCGAGCTTTCGCCTGAAGAACTTACCGAATTCTATCGACTGTGGATCAAGACCGAAAAGGTCGTCACAGTTTACTCGCAAGGCGTAAACCAGTCGTCGTCGGGGACCGACAAGGTCAGTGCCATCCTCAACTGTCATCTCGCAACGGGGCGCATCGGCACGCCCGGCTGCGGCCCATTCTCGATCACCGGACAGCCCAACGCCATGGGCGGGCGCGAGGTTGGAGGTCTGGCCAACATGCTGGCCTGTCATCTTGATCTGGAAAACGCCGAACATCGCGCCGCTGTTGGCGCCTTCTGGGACAGTGATGCGATTCCAAACGCCCCGGGTCTGAAAGCGGTCGACATGTTCCGTGCCGTCGCGGACGGGCAGATCAAGGCGCTCTGGATCATTCACACCAATCCGGCCGTCACCATGCCCGACGCTGACCGCGTGCGCGAGGCGATCGCGGATTGTGATTTCGTGGTGGTGTCCGATATCACGCGATGCACAGACACCGCACGGCTTGCCGACGTTCTTTTGCCCGCCACGACTTGGGGCGAAAAATCGGGCACGGTCACCAATTCCGACCGCACAATCAGCCGCCAATGCCCGGGTCTGCCGATCCCCGGGGAGGCAAGGCACGATTGGGACATCCTGGCGGCGTTTGGCCGAACGATGGGGTGGGTGCAGGACTTCGACTATCGCTCACCAACCGAGATTTTCCGTGAATACGCGGCCCTTTCGGGCATTTCCGGCAAATTTGATCGCGACTTCGACATCTCCGGTCTGGCCGATCTGTCGGATGCCACCTATGACACTCTGTCGCCACGGCGCTGGCCAATCACGCCACACCGCGAAGGTGGGCGCTTTTTTGCGGATGGTGGGTTTTTCACCCCCTCCGGCAAGGGCCGAATGGTGCCCGTTTCGCATCGCCCTCCTGCTGCTGCATTGACCGCCAAACGGCCCTTCCGGCTGAATACCGGGCGGTTGCGGGATCAGTGGCACACGATGACACGCACCGCTAAATCACCGCGTCTTTCAGCGCATATGCCTGAACCCTTTCTGGAAATTCATCCGGCAGACGCGGCCCGACTGGCCCTTGAACCTGCTGCCCTTGTGGAGGTCACAAGCGATCACGGGCGTGCCATTCTGCGCGCGCTTGTTTCGGATGCCGTGCGCCCCGGAGAGGTGTTTGCACCAATGCACTGGACGGGCGAAACCGCCCCTTGTGCACGCATTGATGCGCTTGTCGCGCCGGTGACCGATCCGGTTTCCGGCCAACCGGAAAGCAAGGCCGCTGCCGTTAGTGTGCATCCCTTTCAAAGCCGTTGGCACGGCTTCGCCGTTTCACGCCGCACCCCCACTCCGAACAGCGAATACTGGGCCTTGGCGCGCACCAATGCGGGGTATCGACTTGAGTTGGCCGGTGCCCAAAGGCCTGACGATTGGCGCATTTTTGCCGAGAGCCTTTTTGACCTGTCAGATTTCGAATTGCAGGAACTGTCTGATCCCGCACGCAATTTGCACCGTTTTGCCTTCTCGCANAACGGTGTTCTGTCNGCGGCGCTTTTCATTGCGCCAGAACCGCTTGCCCTGTCTCGGGATTGGCTGGCGCATCAACCTGGCGAAAGAGACTCGCGGGTTCTTGCCGGGCGCGCTCCGCGCGGTCTTTCCGATCCCGGTCCGCAGGTCTGTTCCTGTTTCTCGGTTGGTGTCAACACGATCACACAGGCCATCGCAGAACAGGCTATGACTTCGGTTGATGACATTGGTTTGGCGCTGGGCGCTGGTACAAACTGCGGTTCATGCCGGGCTGAACTGGCGCGCCTCCTCGTTTCGGGGCAAGCCTGCGAAGCCGCGCAATAGCTGTGTCTTGTGGTCATGAAACCCATGGGCTTGACGTGCCACGGCGAAGGTCTGCTTTTGGCATGCCTGAAAATCCTTGGCTGGGGGCCATTGGCCCAAAGCTGCCTTGTGACAGCCCAGAGAACACCACCGATACGGGGCCAACTGGTTGTCGGCTTTCAACGCGGAGGCACATCCATCCATCTCGCATGTAGCAAATGTCCGGGAACCGCTCTTGATGATTTTCGCTGCAGTCGCGACGTGCTTAAAGCCGCCATTGGAGCAGGTGCAGCGAATTGGCGGTTTGTCCTGCGAAACCGCCATGCGGCACCAAACATGGACTTAATTCAGACGGCAGTTAATCGGCAACGGGCCGCTTAACTGGCTCAGGCGTTGGCTGTCAGGGCGGCGACGCCGGGCAGGGGTTTGCCTTCCATCCATTCAAGAAAGGCCCCCCCGGCGGTAGAGATGTAGGTGAAATCATCCGCCGCCCCGGCCTGATTGAGGGCAGCAACGGTATCACCGCCACCGGCCACGGAAATCAGCTTGCCCTCACGGCTCAGCCGGGCGGCATGGCGCGCAGCGGCGTTTGTGGCCGTGTCAAACGGCTTGATCTCAAACGCGCCAAGCGGGCCATTCCAGATCAGCGTGTTGGCATTTTCCAGGGCCGCCGAAATACGGGCCACGCTTTGCGGGCCGGCATCCAGGATCATCTGATCGTCAGGGCAGGCGTGGGCGGGCAGGATTTCATAGGGCGCATCGGCCTTAAATTCACGGGCCACAATCACATCCGCAGGCAGGATGATCTCGCATCCGGCAGCGCCGGCTTTGCGCATGATTTCGCGCGCAGTGTCGGCCAAATCATGTTCACACAGGGATTTTCCCACATTCAGCCCCTGGGCCGCCAGAAACGTATTGGCCATGCCGCCGCCGATCACCAGCGCATTCACCTGATCCACCAGATTGCCCAGAAGATCCAGCTTGGTCGAAACCTTGGCCCCGCCCACAACCGCCAGAACGGGCCGCTTGGGGGTGCCAAGGGCCGCCTCCAGTGCCTCCAGCTCGGCCTGCATCAGGCGCCCGGCACATGCGGGCATAAGATGGGCCACCCCTTCGGTGCTGGCATGTGCGCGGTGGGCGGCGGAAAACGCATCGTTGCAATAAATGTCGCCAAGAGCGGCCAGGCGGCTGGCAAACTCAGGGTCATTTGCCTGCTCGCCGGGGTTGAAGCGGATGTTTTCCAACAACAACACATCTGCGGCTTTGGCCTCATCTGTCAGGTTTTCAGCACCCTCCAGCGTTTCAATCAATGTCACCTTGCGCCCCAACGCCTGTTCCAGAGCAGGCAGCACGACGCGCAAAGACAAATCCAGCACGACCTTGCCTTTGGGTCGGCCAAAATGGGCGATCAGCATCGGCTTGCCGCCACGCGCCAGAATGTCGCGCACGGTGGGTACGATCCTTTCAATCCGAGTGGTATCAGTGACAACGCCATTTTCAACCGGCACGTTGATGTCCACGCGCGTCAGCACCCGTTTGCCCGCCAGGTCCATGTCGTCGAGTGTGTTCCAGACCATGTAATTTGCCTCTTTGCCCTGCTTTGCGGCCTTCTTTGGCGTGATCAGGCTGGTCCGTCAACCTCTCCACTTGGCAATCGGGCGCAGAGGCCCTAGGTATTCTGCCAGCATATAGTTGAGGAGCGCCAAATGGCCGAGATTAAAGACCCCGAAAACACCATCCTGCTTGAGTTGTCAGGCGGCACTGTCACCATCGAATTGATGCCCGACGTGGCCCCCGGTCACTGTGAGCGCATGAAAGAGCTGGCCCGCGAAGGCGCTTATGACAACGTGGTGTTCCACCGTGTCATTGATGGCTTTATGGCGCAGACTGGTGATGTGGCCAATGGCAATGCCGAAAAGGACTTCAACCTGCGCAGTGCAGGCACGGGCGGCAGTGACAAGCCAGACCTGAAGGCCGAGTTCTCAAAGATCCCGCATTCGCGTGGGTCCATTGGTGCAGCGCGCAGCCAGATGCCTGATTCTGCCAACAGCCAGTTTTTCATCAACTTTTCTGACAACAGCTTTCTGAATGGTCAGTACACTGTTTATGGTCAGGTCACATCGGGAATGGAGCATGTCGACGCCATCACCCGTGGCGAGCCGCCTGCGAACCCTGATCGGATGATCAGCGTGAAGGTGGCCGCTGATGTATAAGCTAGCCGCCGCATTTGCCTTGCTCGCCAGCCCTGCATTGGCCACGGGCTTGCAGATCGAAATCGCAGGCGAGGCCAATGGCACGATCACCATTGATCTGCTTGAGGACGTGGCCCCGGGCCATGTGGCGCAAATCGCGGCACTGGCGGAAAAGGGCGCCTATGACGGCGTTGTTTTTCACCGCGTGATTGACGGCTTCATGGCGCAGACCGGTGATGTACAGTTCGGCAAGATCGACGGTGGCGATATGTCTCGTGCTGGTATGGGCGGCAGTGACATGGCCGATTTGAAGGCCGAGTTTTCGGATGTGCCTTATGATCGCGGTATCGTGGGCATGGCGCGTTCGCAAAGCCCGGACAGTGCCAACAGCCAGTTCTTCATCATGTTTGCAGCGGGCCATTTCCTGAATGGGCAATATACCGTTGTGGGCCGGGTGAGCGAGGGCATGGACGTGGTTGATGCGATCAAACTGGGCACGGGCGGCAACGGTGCCGTTGTCGGCGCGCCGGATGTGATGACCCGCGTGACGGTTACTGACTAAATGACAGGCTATGAGCCCCTCAATACGCTGAAACCAGTGGTTGAGGGGCTCTGGCTGATTGATGGGCCTGCGATCCGGTTTTACGGGTTGCCGTTTTCCACCCGCGCGACGGTGGTGCAGTTGGACAATGGTGATCTGTGGGTGCATTCGCCCACCCAGCTGAGCGATGCGTTGCGCCTTGAGCTGGATGCCATCGGCCCGGTGCGCCATCTGATTGCCCCCAATTGGATACATTACGCTTACATAAACGAATGGCAGGCGGCGTTTCCCGAGGCCACGGCCTGGGCTGCGCCCGGCGTCGCCAGACGGGCCGCCAAAAAAGGCCTTACGCTAAAGTTTGATCATGATCTTGGACCAGATGCCGAGGCGCCCTGGGCTGACCAGATTGATCAGATGATTGTTGAAGGCAGCAAGATCCACCGCGAGGCGGTTTTTTTTCATCGCGTCAGCCGGACTCTGGTCCTGACGGATCTGATCCAAAACTTCGAAACAGCCAAGCTGCCGGTCTGGATGCGGCCTCTGATCTGGCTGGCCGGGATTGACGACCCGAATGGGCGGATGCCCCCGGATATGCGCAAATCCTTCCGCGACGGCGACGCGCTGGGTCAATCAATTGAACGCATGCTGGCCTGGAACCCGCGCCGGGTGATCCTGGCACATGGGCGCTGGTACGAAAGCAATGGCAAGGCCGAGTTGGAGCGCGCGTTCAAGAAAGTTCTGAACGCCCGGCAATGGGACCGCGCCGTAGACGAAATCAAGGCGCGTGACCAACAATAGGCGGCGCACCTTTCGTCACAATCGCGTGCGATGGGCTATGCAAACGTGCTGCGTGCCCGCATCATGATGTGGTCTCACCCAAAGGAGTGCCCCATGCTGCGCGTGCCATCCCTTGCTGCCATCTTCGCCCTGACCATTGGGCTGTTGGCGGGTCCTGCCATCGCTGATCCAAGTTTCTGGAAACACGAATGGACCAAGACCAACTTTGACAAAACCACAGTGAAAAACTGGGTTGAAATCATGTCAGGTGGGCCGCCCAAGGATGGCATTCCCGCGATTGACGCCCCTGTTTTTATTGACGCCCTTTCGGAAATGCGGATCAAGGGCAATGAGCCGGTGATCACGCTGGAAATCAACGGGGCCAAGGCGCGCGCCTATCCAATCCGCTATCTGACCTGGCATGAAATAGTGAATGACACTGTGGGCCATGTTCCGGTGGCCGTGACGTTTTGCCCATTGTGCAATTCGGCCATGGTGTTTGATCGGCGCACCCAGCAGGGCAGGCTGAGCTTTGGTGTGTCGGGCAAACTGCGCAATTCTGATATGGTGATGTATGACCGCGAAACCGAAAGCTGGTGGCAACAGGCCACTGCGGTGGCGATTGTCGGTGATCTGACTGGTACGCAGCTAAAACAATTGCCCAGCTGGATGGAAAGCTGGGATCAGTTTGTGGCCCGCAACCCCGATGGGCTGGTGATGGCACAACCGGATTTTGCGCGCCGCTATGGCCAGAATCCTTATCAGGGGTATGACAGCCTGAATAAGCCGTTTTTGTACAACGGTGAAAACCCGCCGCATGGCATCCCGCCGCTGGTGCGGGTGGTGCGAGTGGGCAATCGGGCCTGGCCGCTGGCCCGTCTTCGTGATGAAGGCGGGGTGACTGAGGCCGACGTGACGCTGAGCTGGGAGGCGGGGCAGGCCTCGGCGCTGGATAGTGCCAGCATTGCCAAGGGCAAGGATGTGGGCACGGTGCGGGTGCGTGATGCATCGGGGCGCGATGTGGCCCATGATGTGCTGTTTGCGTTTGCCTTTCACGCCTTCTGGCCGCAGGGCAAGTGGATGCTCCCCTAGGTGTATCGCAAAATGACCTTATTGAGTGCCCTGGCGTGCACGCTCTTTTTTGATTTACGCCAGTGGTGAGTGATCACATTCATGGAGGGCGATGTGCGGGGTGTGGTGGTTGGATGCCTCCGGCGGGGATATTTAGAGCAAGAAGATGATGAGGGCCACGCCGGAGGTAAGCATTATGCAGGCAGGTGGATGTTGAAGGCCTTCCTGATCTGGCCATCCAGCATCGGGTCAAACCGGGCGCGGGAGCGCTCGCTGAGGATTTCCTCTTTGCGTGCTGTGGCTTTGGTCACCAGATTGGGTTTGCCGATTTCGGCCCATTCCTTGGGGGAGGTGCGATCGCCCAGGGCCGGGTAGACGTAATCTGATTGCATGCGCGCCAGCGTTTCATCGGTGCCTAAATAGTGGCCCGGTCCGTTCAGGCAGACATCGCGGATTTGCTCTAGTGCCAATGTGTCGTCATCCACCTCAACGCCGCGTACGCAGCGCATGGCGTGGCCGATCAGGTCATTCCCTAGGATCAGGCTTTCGTGGCAAAAACCAAGCAGCGAGGCGTGCATGCCAGCGGCTTCATACACCATATTGACGCCCGACAGACCGGCCAGAACATTGGTGCACATTTGTTCCCAACCGGCTTGCATATCAGGCATTTTGCTGTCGGATGCACCTGCGGCGGCCCCGCCCGGCACGTTGTAGAACTGGTGCATCTGCGCACAGCCCGCAGTGAGCAAGGCCTGTTCAGCCGACCCGATCGACATCGCCCCAGAGCGCAGGTCCAGCCCAAAGGGCCAAGTGCCAAAGATGGCCGGGTGGCCCGGTTGCACGGCGTTGACATAAACCAGCCCGGCCAGACATTCAGCACAGGCCTGCGCGATGGCGCCTGCGATGGTGGAGGGGTTTGTGGCCCCCGCCATGCCCGCCGACAACAGCAACACCGGCATGCCACCTTTGATGCATTCCTCCATCACCTCACAGGATTCGGTGGCGAATTTCATGGGGGGAACAACAAAGCAAATGGAGCTGCTCATGAAAGGGCGGTCGCGCCATTTGTCTTCGCCACCTGCAATCATATGCAGCATGTCCAATGCGGGTTTTACGTGGTGTGGTTCGCTGAAGGATGTTCCGATGTGTTTTAGGGTGCCGGCCGCGCTGGCATAGACTGTGTTCAGGTCCATTTCCATATTGTCGGTGATGTCGCGGCACACCATTGGGCGTTGCAGAAAGTGGACATTATCCAGCACATCGCAAATGCGCGCGGCGTCATGCAGGTCCTGTACGGTGCTTTCGCGGTATTCATTGCCCGCGACATCCACCACATGCACAGCCGCCCCGGCGGTGCCATAGTGCACGCGTGCGCCAGAGAGCGTCAGATCATAGTGCGGATCACGAGCACACAGCGTGATTGAGCGGTTGGCCTTGGCCAGCATATCTTCGATCAATGCGCGGGGAAATCGGATGCGGCCATCATCGCCCAGGATCGCTCCGGCGCCTGTCAGGTATTCTACCCCGCTGGGCGGGGCGTCGGCCATGCCGATCTGTTCCAGCGCATCCAGAGCGGTTTGATGAATGCGTTCCATGTCGCCCTGGGTCAGGGGGCGGAAGGTGCCGCCCTCCATGCCAGGGCGGATGGAGCGTTGATCTTCGCTAGGGGCGGCGGAACGCAGGGCTTTGCGGGCGGCACGGCCGCCTGAGCGGCGGGACGGAGAAGCTGTCATGTGGTTGGTCATCCTGTGGTGGACTGTCGAAGGTAAGAGAGGTCACGACGTGATGCTCTCTTGGGGTCGTCCACGCGCAGCCCGGCCCCGCTGGGCGCCGATGGTCCGCACAATCACAGCAATTTTGCAAATCGGCGTCATGGCCGCTCTCCGAAAAAACTGAGATCAGCCTTGCTGTACAGAAGGTAAAGTCTGTTCTGTTTGCGACGCCAGGTCTGAAAGCGACCAGAAGTTGCCAATTTTATGGGGCGTGGGGGTATGCCCCCATCACAAGGCGCATGTGCGGGCCAGATCGAGAAGCTGTGCAACAGCGGCCTCTAACCTGTCATCGGCCACAGTCAGGGCCACGCGCACATGGCCTGCCGCTGCCTCACCAAAGCTCTCGCCGGGCATGACGGCCACATGGTGGGTGTCGAGCAATTTAGTGGCGAATGCCTCGCCACTCAGGCCGGTGGCGCGAATATCCAGCATGATATACATCGCCCCATCAGCCGGGATGGCACGCACCACGTTTTGGCGCGCCACCTGCGCCAACACCAGATCGCGGCGTCGGCGGAACGGTTCGGCAATGCGGGCCTCAAATGCCGCGTCTTGTGTCAGGGCAAAGCAGGCGGCCTCTTGCACAAAACCGGGAACGCCGTAGGTGGTGTTGGTCATCAGATCGCCCATGCGCTGTATCGCGTCCTCTGGGCCCACGACCCAGCCAATACGGCTGCCGGTCATGGCGTGGGATTTCGACAATGAGCCGATAACCAGCGTGCACTCGCCCATGCCGGGCAGGGCGCGCGGGGTGATATGTGTGCCCTTCCACAGTTGGGTGTCATACACTTCGTCTGAAATCAGCCAAATGTCGTGATCTCGACAGGTATCCGCGATACCTTGCATTGTACCTTGCGAATAGACCACGCCGGTGGGATTGTTGGGGGAATTGATCAGCAGGCTTGCGGCGCCGTCTTTGGCTGCCTTGGCAATATCGGCCGGATCAGGTTGAAACATATGTTCCGCACTGGCCCGAATGGGCACGGGAATGGCCCCGACACTGCGAATGGTGCCCGGATATGTGGCATAAAAGGGATCAATGAACAGAGCACGATCACCGGCATCACAAGTGGCCATATGGGTGGCAAAAAGACCCGCCTGACCGCCAGGCACCACCAGCACATTGTCAGGTGTGGTGGCCACGCCAGTGCGTTCACTCACACGGCTGGCGATGATTTCGCGCAGATTGAGATTGCCGTTGAACATAGAATAGCCGGTGTGGCCCGCAAGGGCGGCGGCATGCATCGCATCAAGGATTGTGGGATCGGTGCGAATGTCGTGTTCGCCAATCGTCAGATGGGTGACATTGATGCCATCCGCATCCATCTGCTTGGCGCGGTAATACACATCCCATCCGTCCGAGCCATCGCCGATGATGCCCCTGACCCTGTTTGATACCTGCATGTTACACCTCTTGCCAAAATGCGTTGTCAGTTTGGCCGAGAAGGTCAGGGAGATGCAGAACTGTCAAGCCGGGAAATCCGGGCCGCATGGCGCGACTGAGGTTCCATATATGCCGAGGGGCTGCTTTGAGCCCAAACTGCCAATTTCGTTAGCCCTATACCCGAGGCCACCGTCAGCCTCTGGGGTGGCGATCCAACAGGTGTCACGAAGCACTTTATGCCTGCAAAACACATCCAAAAGACCGAAAGACGCGCCTAGCTCAGACCTATCGCCAGCCCAAGGGAGGGGCTGACGATGGCCGGGCCGCTAAAGCGGCTGTTCACCGGCTGGGCATTAAAGCACTTCGCGTAAAACCTGACACAGTGGTTTTGCCCGCACATCCGCCATTAGCCCGTAGCGATCCACCGAGGTTGCGGCCTATTCTTCGGCCGCCTTGTCGCCCATTAGATACCGAGGGCCGGTGCCGCGTTTGGCGGCCCGGTCACGCGGATTATAAAGAGCACAGGTTTTCAGCGACAGGCAGCCGCAGCCGATACAGCCGTCCAGCCTGTTGCGTAGCGCCTGCATCTGGGTGATCCGCGCATCCAATACCCGGCCAAACCGGTTAGATATTCGCGCCCAGTCTGCCTTGGTTGGTGTGCGCCCATCGGGCAGCGAGGCCAGGGCCTGACGGATCTCGGCAATGCCAAAGCCCAGTTCCTGGCTGATCATCACAAATGACAACCTGCGCAGGTCCGCGCGTTCATACCGCCGGTGCCCGGCATCATTGCGATCAGGGGAAACAAGGCCTTCGTCCTCGTAATACCGAATGGCCGACGTGGCGAGGCCGGTTCGCTGTGCCACATAGCCGATGGACAGGCCGCGATTTGCTAAGCGTCTGGATGGCATAAGAAAATTCACCCTTGTCTTAAAGTATACTTGAAGAAATACCTTGGAAGCCTAATAGAATCAATATGAAAGGACGACCTCGATGAAGCTTGAACATATGAACATCACCGTGCCCAATCCGGATGACAGCGCCGCCATCCTGTGCAAGCTGTTTGGCTGGCATGTGCGCTGGGCAGGAGAGGCCAAGGACAACGGCTATACCGTGCATGTGGGGGATGACGACAGCTATCTGGCGCTCTATCGCCCCGACAAGCCGCTGACACCGCGTGGGGATCACTATGCGATGATTGCGGGGCTGAACCATGTGGGGGTTGTGGTCGATGACATCAACGCCACCGAGGCCCGGATCAAGGCAGCCGGGTACACACCACACAGCCACGCAGATTACGAACCGGGCACACGGTTTTACTTTGATGGCCCAGATCAGATTGAGTTTGAGGTGGTGCATTATCCGGCCTGATAAGGTTGCCCAGCCCAACTTGAGCAGCTTGACCAACAGGGGCGGCCCGCCTATGGTCGCCCCTATGACGACCGTAACAATCATTATTTGCTGCATTACCCGCTAACATAGCTGCGCGGGCCGGTCTTCTATTCCATCCAAGACACATAGTTGCTAAGCCCGCCGCGAGCGAACCCATGCGCGCACGAGGGCCACAATGACCAAGATCACACTGCACAACACAATGTCCCGGACCAAAGAAGTGTTCGAGCCTCATGACGATAAAAACGTACAGATGTATGTCTGCGGCCCCACTGTGTATGACCGCGCACATCTGGGCAACGCGCGCCCGGTGATTGTGTTTGATGTGCTGTTTCGCCTGCTGCGGTATGTCTATGGGCCGGATCATGTCACCTATGTGCGCAACATCACCGATGTCGAGGACAAGATCAACGCGCGTGCCGCTGAAACCGGGCGCACGATCAGCGACATCACCACCCAGACCACTCAGTGGTTCTTTGATGATATGGCGGCCCTTGGCGCGCTGGAGCCCAATGAGGTACCACGCGCCACGCAATACATCCCGCAAATGATCACCATGATCGAAAAACTGATTGCCAATGGTCACGCCTATGAGCGCGACGGCCATGTGCTGTTTCGGGTGCGCTCTTATGCAGAATATGGCCGCCTGTCGGGGCGCTCTGTTGATGATATGATCGCCGGTGCACGGGTTGAAGTGGCGCCTTACAAAGAAGACCCAATGGATTTTGTCCTGTGGAAGCCCTCTTCGGGCGATCAACCGGGGTGGCCTTCGCCTTGGGGTGTCGGGCGTCCGGGCTGGCATATTGAATGCTCGGCCATGTCATATGAGCTGCTGGGCGAGAGCTTTGACATCCATGGCGGCGGGTATGACCTGACATTTCCGCACCACGAAAACGAAATCGCCCAAAGCTGCTGCGCCAACCCCTCGGGCGGGTTCGCCAAATACTGGATGCACAACGAGATGCTGCAAGTCGAGGGCAAGAAGATGTCCAAGTCCCTGGGCAATTTCTTTACCGTTCGGGATCTGCTGGACCAAGGCGTGCCCGGCGAGGTGATCCGGTTTGTGTTTCTCAGCACACATTACCGCAAGCCGATGGATTGGACGTTGGAGAAGTCCGTTGATGCACAATCTCGTCTACATCAATTCATTGAAGGTGTTGCGCGATACGGTGATGTCGAGGAAGCGATGAAATTGGAGCCTGAAAAGGCAATTGTTGATGCGCTTTCGGATGATTTAAACACCCATGCGGCGATTGAATGTTTGATTAAAATGAATGACCCCAGCCACACTAACAAGCTGGCACGCAACCTCGTTTTTCTCGGGTTTTATACTGCTAAGAAACTGTCAAAACTCGCACAGGAATACCGTGATGCTTTGGCATTGTTGAGTGGTATTGCTGAAAAATTGCAGGCCGAGCGTGTAAAAGCGATGGAGTCCAAGGATTTTGCTGAAGTTGATCGAATGAAATATGTTCTCAATTTGGCGAACGCCACTATCCGCATGACCAAAGACGAGACATTGCTTAGCCCTGAGATGGACTTTGACCCGACGAAACTGGAGGCCCTTAAATGATCCTCCAGAATTTCTGTTTTGCCCGGGCTTGTCCCGGGCCGCGCCCGATCCTCCCCATGGGAGGGCGCATCGTGGATGTCACGCACCGAACCCATGTTTTGCAGGAGGGCATAGCCTCGCGTCATATGAAGGGTGCACATGCCCTCCCAGGATCGGGCGCGGCCCTTCTAAATCAGGGGATGCACCCATGACCAAACAACGCCTCTTCCTTTATGACACCACTCTGCGTGACGGCCAGCAAACCCAAGGGGTGCAGTTTTCCACTTCGGAAAAGCAACAGATCGCCGAAACGCTGGATGCGCTGGGCCTTGATTACATCGAAGGGGGCTGGCCGGGGGCGAACCCCACCGACAGTGCGTTTTTTGATGCGGCCCCCAAAACCCGCGCCACGATGACCGCCTTTGGCATGACCAAACGCTCTGGGCGCTCGGCGCAAAATGACGATGTGTTGGCGGCCGTGCTGAATGCTGGCACGCCTGCGGTCTGCCTTGTGGGCAAGTCGCATGATTTTCACGTCACTAAGGTGCTGGGCACCACGCTTGAGGAAAACACCGCCAATATCGCCGCCTCCATCAGCCATCTGGTGGGGCAGGGGCGCGAGGCGCTGTTTGACGCAGAGCACTTCTTTGATGGTTACAAAGCCAACCCCGATTATGCGCTGGGCTGTCTGATGGCCGCCGCCGAGGTCGGCGCGCGCTGGATCGTGCTGTGTGACACCAATGGCGGCACCCTGCCACATGACATCCACGACATCACCAAAGCCGTGATCGGCGCAGGTATCCAAGGTGATCGCCTGGGCATTCACACCCATAACGACACAGAAAATGCAGTGGCGGGCGCGCTGGCCGCAGTTGATGCCGGCGCGCGGCAAATCCAAGGCACTCTGAACGGGCTGGGCGAACGCTGCGGCAATGCCAACCTGACGTCCCTGATCCCCACGCTGTTGTTGAAAGAACCCTATGCCAGCCAATATGAAACCGGTGTCACGCCCGAGGCTCTTGAAGGGCTGACGCAAGCCAGCCGGCAGCTGGATGATATCCTGAACCGCGTGCCTTTGCGTCAGGCGGCCTATGTTGGTGCCTCGGCTTTTGCCCACAAAGCGGGGCTGCACGCCAGTGCCATCAACAAAGACCCCAGCACCTATGAACATATCGACCCTCAGAGTGTTGGCAACGGGCGCATCATCCCGATGTCCAATCAGGCGGGCCAGTCCAACTTGCGCCGCCGTCTGGCCGAAGCCGGCATAGACGTGGCGGACGATGATCCGGCCCTGCCACGCATCCTGGAAGAGATCAAATTGCGCGAAGATCGCGGCTATACCTACGACAGTGCGCAAGCCAGTTTTGAACTGCTGGCCCGCGAGGTGCTGGGCCAGATGCCGCAGTTTTTTGAGGTCAAACGCTATAAGGTCACGGTGGAGCGGCGCAAAAACAAATATGATCAGATGATATCACTCTCCGAGGCGGTGGTGGTGGTGAAAGTGGACGGCGAAAAGAAGCTCTCCGTCAGCGAATCCATGGATGAAATTGGCTGCGATCGTGGCCCGGTGAACGCCCTGAGCAAAGCCCTAGCCAAGGATTTGGGCCGCTATCAGGCCGCCATTGCCGATGTGCATCTGGTCGATTTCAAGGTCCGCATCACCCAAGGTGGCACCGAGGCGGTCACGCGCGTCATCATCGACAGCGAAGACGGGCAGGGGCGGCGTTGGTCAACTGTTGGGGTCAGCCCAAACATAGTGGATGCCTCGTTTGAGGCGCTGCTGGATGCGATCAATTGGAAGCTTTTACGTGAACAATGACGACCTGAACGCCTGTGCCGATCTGTTGCGCCGCGCCGATCCTGAGCGGTTCCTGGCGACGATGGCAGCGCCGGTTGCTGCGCGAAAGCTGCTGTTTCCTCTGTATGCGTTTAACGCTGAAGTGGTGCGTGCGCCTTGGGTCACCGAGGAAAGCATGATTGCCGAGATGCGTTTGCAATGGTGGCGCGATGTGCTGGAGGAAATTCGTGCAGGCGGGCCGGTGCGACGCCATGAAGTGGCGACACCGCTGGGGGATGTATTGGACGACGAGGCCACTGGCCTGCTGGACGATCTGATCTTGGCACGGCGCTGGGATGCCTATCGCGACCCGTTTGAGGATGCGGCGGCGTTTGACGACTACCTGCTGAAAACCTCAGGGCATATAATGTGGACCTGTGCGCGTGCCCTGGGCGCTGACAATGCGGCACAAGCCACGGTGATGGATGTCGGATATGCCCATGGCCTGGGCAACTTCTTGCGCGCTGTACCTGCGCTTGAACAGGCCGGGCGCATTCCGCTGGTGGACGGTCGTGCTGAGGCGGTGAAAGACCTGACAAAAGAGGCGTTGCGCCGGTTGTCTTCGGCACGTTTGGCGCGGGATATGATCCCCGCTGGCGCGCGCGTGGCCTTGTTGCCCGCTTGGAAAACCAGCGCTGTATTGCACCGGGCCATGGACCGGCCCTCGCGGGTGGGGCAGGGCGCTTTGGATATCTCGCCGATGCGCAGTCGTGTGATGCTTATGGCGCGCGCGGGCACGGGCCGTTGGTGAGCGCTGTCAAAATGTGAGGCCTTTGGCCTCGCTGGTTTTGCGCGGCCCTGAGGGCCACGCGGTGGGCGCCTGTGTCTGGTGACAGTGCAAGGGGTGGACAGCCGGGGCGTGATTGCACAGGGCAGGGTGCCTCCGGCGGGGATATTTTGGGCAAGAAGATGGGTCGGGTGAGAGATCAGGTTTCTTTCGGGCGCAGCAAGAGCCAGATGAGTGCGCCCCCCGCCAATGCCAGAAACGGTGTCATGGCCAGGTTCACGGAGGTCCACCCCGCCTGAGGCGAGCCGCCCGAGCAATTCATCAATCCGCCCGACGCGAGTGAGGCCATTGTGACGCCGCCAAAGACGATGAGGTCATTGAGGCCCTGCATCCGGCCACGTTCCTGTGGTTCGTGTGATGCCGCCAGCATTGACGTGGCGCCGATGAACCCGAAGTTCCAGCCAAGGCCCAGCAGGATGAGGGCGATAAAGAAGTTTTCCAATTCAACGCCTTGCATGGCCACAAGCCCTGCGCTGGCCAGGATCAACAGGCCAAGGCCCATGATCCGTTCAACTCCGAAGCGGGCAATCAGGTGGCCGGTGAAAAACGACGGCGCAAACATCGCCAGAACATGGCCCGTGACGATATCGGCGGCATTGCCTTGGGTGAAGCCACAGCCGACCACCGCCAGAGGCGTGGATGTCATGACCAGGTTCATCAGCGCGTAGGACACCGTTGCGCAGATCACAGCCACGGCGATGCGCGGTGTGGTTATCAGCTCCCAGCGGGTGCGGCCGCGCGGGCTGTCAGCAGTTTCAGGTTCCGGCTTGGGAATGTCGAGAAACAAAAACAACAAGGCGCCAAAGAGGTTGAGCGCGATGATCGCCAGATATGTGCCCAGAAACGGCACCACCATGGCCTGAGAGGTCACTTTCACCAGTTGCGGGCCGATCACGGCGCTGGCAAGACCGCCAGCCATCACATAGGAAATCGCCTTGGGGCGAAAATCATCGCTGGCCGTGTCGGCGGCGGCAAAGCGATAGAACCCTTGGGCGGACATATAGATACCGCTGACAAAACTGCCCAACAAAAATATCGGGAAAGACGCCAGATACAGCCCATAGCCCCCAATTGCGGCCCCGCACGCCCCGGCGGCTGCCCCAATGAAGAACCCGGTGCGGCGGCCAAAGCGCTGCATGATTGCCGACAGGGGGCTGGCGGTCAGCATGGACCCCAGAACGATCAGTGAAATGGGCAAAGTGGCAAAACACACGTTGCTGGCCAGCGATTGCCCGGCCAACCCACCGACCACAAACATCATTGCCATCTGTGCGCCCAGAAATGCCTGAGCCAGCACCAGAACGGTTACGTTACGCTTGGCGCGTGTGTGATTATATGGCGGCGATGTATCGGTCATGAGCAAGTGCTAGACCTGTTGGCGCGCACCCGCAAGCCGCTTATTGGGCGGCGTCGATCACATGTGCGAACGAGCCTGAAACACGACCCTGAACAAGGCCCATATCGGGTAGGGGGGTGCCCTCGGCATCTTCGGCGCAAAACAGTGGATCGCCGGTGGCGCTGAGCGTGGTGGCATAGTGAAACTCATGTGCCATCAACGCGGTGCCAAACGGCCCGCGCAGCGGGCTTAACCGGCGATACCCCAAGTGCAGTTTGCGCGTGGCAAAGGAGGTTTCCAGATGTAGCAGACCGGCCATTTCGTGGCGGGTACCCTGGGCGTCGATCAGCCCCTTACCCAGCAGCATGTAGCCACCACATTCTCCGTATATATCAGATGTTTGTGCAGCACTTCTAAGGCTTCTCAGGAAGGTCTGATTTGAGGCAAGCTGCCCGGCAAATAATTCAGGATAGCCGCCCGGAAGATAGATAAATCCGGCCTCTGGTACGGGCTCATCGGCCAGCGGCGAAAACAAGCGCAGCTCTGCGCCCGCGTCGCGCCAATCCTGCAACAGATGTGGATAGACAAAGGCAAAAGCAGCATCCCGCGCCACAGCAATAGTGCTGGAGGGCGGAGGGATATGAGGGCCTGTTTTGGCCTCAGGAAGCGGCGCGGCCATCGCCAACAGCGCGTCCCGGTCCAGAGTGGCGGCCAATGCATCACCCGCCGCGTCAAGAAAGGCCTCCAGATCGGGGTGTTCGGTGGCCTGCACAAGCCCCAGGTGGCGCGAGGGTTGCGCCAGCGCGCTGCTGCGGTGCAATGCGGCCAGAACCGGCAAACCCAAAGGCGCCAATGCGCGGCGCAACATCACCTCGTGGCGCTCACTGCCGACGTTGTTGAGGATCACGCCGGTGACGCGCACATTGGGGTCAAATCCGGCATAGCCTGCCACCATCGCGGCCACCGATTGAGCCATGCGTGCGGCATCCACCACCAATATCACCGGCAGCTGCATCAGGCACGCCAGATCGCCAACAGCGCCTTTGCCATCTGGCGGCGCGCCATCAAACAGGCCCATGGCCCCTTCGATGATCAACAGCCCGTCACCAGAGGCCAGCGCGCGGATACGCTCGGGTGACATCGCCCATGCATCCAGATTGGGACAGGGCATGCCACAGGCGGCCTCATGAAAGCGTGGATCAATATAATCTGGCCCGGATTTTGCACCACGCACAGGCACCCCTTGGCGCGATAGCAACCGCAACAGGGCCAATGTGACGGTGGTTTTACCCGCGCCCGAGCCGGGGGCCGCAATGATGAGCCCGCTCATGAGGCTTCGGCTGGGCGCCCTCGGCCAAGCGGATCGAGGTTGCGCGGTGCGTTGCCTGCGATCATGCCTTGCCAATCAAGCACCTGGCGCATCAACACAGAGCGTCCGACACATAAAATGGCAGGGGGTTCCATCCCGCTGTCGGCAATATCGGTGGCCATCTGAGCCAGCGTGGTTTCCAGAACCTGCTGCGCTTTGGTCGTGGCCGAAGACACAACGGCACATGGCTCATCCGCAGGACGGCCAGCATCCAGCAGCGCCTGAGCAATCTGGGCGGCGTGTTTGATGCCCATGTAAATCACCAACACCTGACTGCCTGTGGCGATGGCTTTCCAGTTCAGCGATGTTGGTGTTTTGCCCGATTGATCATGCCCGGTGACGAAGGTTACCGATTGGTTCACATCCCGGTGCGTCACAGGGATGCCCGCATAGGCCAGCCCGCCAATACCCGCTGAAATGCCGGGGATGATGCGAATGGGCACATTGTGTTGCACCAATGTTTGGGCCTCTTCCCCGCCACGGCCAAAAACGAAGGGATCACCGCCTTTTAGGCGCAACACCCGTTTGCCTTGTTGGGCCAGCTCAACCAGCGTCAGTGAAATATCGCGCTGTTTGGCAGATGGTTTGCCTCCACGTTTGCCAGCATAGATGTGCTCGGCCTGTGGTGCCCATGTCAGAATGTCTTCTTGTACCAACGCGTCATAAATCACCACATCTGCCTGCCTCAGAGCATTGAGCGCATGTAGCGTCAGCAGACCCGGATCACCGGGACCGGCACCACAAAGCCAGACCCAACCGGGCTGTAGGTCAGGCCATTGACCCGCAGGGAGAGAAAGTGAGTCGTTCATACGCCCGTTATGGCGCGAGTTGCTGAGCGGGGAAAGAGCGAGAACGACCCGCAGCAGAGGGCTGGGCGACATTCGGGCAGCATTTCACAGCCATTGCCGGTTGTGTCAGCTCCGCGTGCCGAAGGCGTGAGTCGGGACCGGCGAGGGCAAATCATGCATTGCATAGCGTCATGCTCGTTTTCCCGATTGGCCATTCGTTGCGCCCTCCCTATAGTTCGGCGCCAGTATGGCCCGCAAACCTGATACCCCCCTGCGCCGTGGCTGGACCACAGGTGCCTGCGCCACCGCTGCCACAAAGGCGGCGCTGAAGGTGCTATGGGGCGAGGCACGCCCCGATAAAATACGGATAACTCTGCCCAAAGGTGAACGCCCGGAATTTGAAATAACTCATTGGGATCAAGGGGATGGATGGATTGAGGCCGGTGTCATAAAGGACGCGGGTGATGATCCTGACATCACCCACGGCGCATTGATCATTGCGCGTGTCGCCGCCTCTGTTGGTGGCGTGCAGTTTCGCGCGGGCACGGGCGTTGGCACTGTCACCATGCCCGGCCTGCCGATCCCGCCGGGAGAGCCCGCAATCAACCCCGTCCCGCGCCAGATGCTGAGCGATGTCGTGGCACAACTGGCAACCCGTCTGGGGCAACAGCCTGATATTGAGATCACCATTTCTATCCCCGGCGGCGCGGCTATGGCGCGCAAAACCTGGAACCCCCGGTTGGGCATCAAGGGCGGGCTGTCAATTCTTGGCACCACGGGCATTGTGCGCCCGTTTTCCTGTTCATCCTGGATTGCCTCAATCCACCGCGGCATTGATGTGGCGCGTGCCGATGGGGCGACCCATGTGGCGGGTTGCACCGGATCGACCAGCGAAAAAGCGGTGCAAACCCTGTATGATCTACCCGATCACGCCATGCTGGATATGGGCGATTTTGCCGGTGGCCTGCTGAAGTATCTGGCCCGCAATCCGGTGGAGCGCATCACCATTGGTGGTGGCATAGGTAAGATGACCAAATTGGCACAAGGCGCGCGTGATCTGCATTCTGGGCGCTCTCAGGTGGATTTTGTGGCCCTTGCCGACGCGCTGGACATGCCTGATTTGAAGAGCATGAACACAGCCTTGCAAGCCTATGAAACAGCTGGTGATTTCATGGTGTCCTGGGTGGCAGAACACGCGCTGGAAAACATCCGCGCGATGCTGCCCGACGACATCAAAGCCGATACTGTGGTGATTGATCGCCAAGGCAAAATCTTGGCGAGGGCGGGTATATGACCTTGCTGCTTTTGGCGGGCACGGGGCAAGCGGTTGAGATCGCCAGCGCCCTGTCCAAAGCAGGCGTTGACGCGGTTGCCTCATTGGCCGGGGCCACGCGCATGCCGCGTGATCTGGCGTTGCCCACCCGGCACGGCGGATTTGGCGGCGAAAGCGGGTTTTTGCAGTATATCAAAGACGAAGGCATTACTGCTGTTTTGGATGCCACGCATCCCTTCGCACAGAGCATTTCCATCCGCACTGCGCGGGTGTGCGCACAAAAATCCATGCCTTACTGCCAATTGCTGCGCGCCCCTTGGGAGCCCGAAGCCGGGGACGATTGGACCCTGCTTGACAGTGAAGCAGATGCCGCCGATCACATTGCACCCGGTGCCACGGTGTTTTTGGCGACAGGGCGGCAAACCCTTGAAAGATATGCCAATCTGACGGGATGCCGGTTGATTTGCCGCCAGATTGACCCGCCCGACAGGCCCTTTCCATTTCCCAACGGAGAGTTTCTGGTGGGCCGCCCGCCGTTCTCGGTTGAAGCCGAGGTTGAGCTGTTCACGCGGTTGGGTGTCGATTGGTTGATCGTCAAGAATGCAGGAGGCGAGGCGCCGCGCTCCAAGCTGGTGGCCGCCCGGCAGTTGGGGATTCGCGTGGCCATGATCAAGCGCCCCGCGCAGCCCCCAGGGCAAAAGGCGCACAATGTGAAGGAGGCATTGGCGTGGGTCGCGGGCCTATGACAGGCCGGATCATCGAAACGCTGGAGGATGTAGAGGAAGGCGCAGCCGCCCTCGCGCAGATGTGCCCTCGTCTGGCACATGCCTATCGGTTGACAGGGCCTTTGCCACTGCGGCGCAAGCCTGATGGGTTTGCCCAGTTGTTGAATGCCATTGTTGGCCAGCAGGTCAGCATCGCCTCGGCCAGCGCCATTTGGGCCAGGGTGGAACAGGCGGGGCTAACTGATATCACCCGCGTGCAGCAGGCCAGCGATGATGATTTGCGTGCCGCAGGGTTAAGCCGCCCAAAGGTCAAATATTTCAAAGCATTGGCCGATGCAGGCGTGGATTTTGATGCGCTGCGCAGGGCGCCTTCGGACGAGGTGGTGACCACTCTGGTCAAAATTCCGGGCATCGGTTTCTGGACAGCCGAGGTCTATGTGATGTTCTCACTTGGGCGGGCGGATGTCTTTGCGCCGGGCGATCTGGCCCTGCAAGAAGCCGCCAAGGTTTTATACGACCTGCCCGAGCGCCCCAAAGAACGAGACCTGCGACAGATGGCCGAGGCCTGGAGCCCATGGAGATCAGTTGCAGCACGCATTTTATGGGCGTACTACCGGGTGATTAAGAATAGGGAAGGGATCAGATGACGCGGGTATTGCAATCGGGCCGAAAAGAGCCTCACTCCGGCACAACAAGATCAGTGGTGGTGTTCCTGCACGGTTACGGCGCCAATGGGGCCGATCTGTTGGGGCTGGCCGATGTCCTAGGCGAGCATTTGCCCGACACATTGTTCGTGGCCCCCGATGCGCCTGAGACCATCCCCGGCATGCCAAATGGGTTTCAGTGGTTCCCGATCCCATGGATCGACGGCTCAAGCGAAGAAGAAGCTGAACGGGGCCTGATGGCGGCCTCGGACGATCTGAACGCTTATCTTGATGCCCTGATGGTGGACGAGGATGTTTTGCCCGAACAGGTTGTTTTGTTTGGGTTTTCCCAAGGAACGATGATGTCGTTGCAGGTGGCGCCCCGGCGCGAGGATGCCGTGGCGGGGATTGTTGCCATATCTGGGCGTTTGCTGTCGCCAGACGTGTTGAAAGATGAAGCCATCAGCCGCCCGCCGATCCTGCTGATCCATGGGGACGGCGATGATGTGGTGCCGCCGCAATCGCTGCCACAGGCGGCCGAGGCGTTGCAGGCGGCCGGGTGGCAGGACGTTTATGCCCATATTATGAAGGGCACCGGGCACGGAATTGCCCCGGATGGGTTGCAGGTGGCCTTGGCCTTTATGCGCGATAAACTGGGGCTATAACGCGGGTCGTTCGACAGGTTTTGCCCCCCTTAAGACCCCTCGTGCATCACTCTCACAATTTCGGCTAGGCCAATGTCATTGGAGTGAGCGCGCGCCCTGCGGCTGTGTGGGATATGGCCTCATCTGGCGACGCAACGGCCATGTCATCCAAGTGTTGCAATGATGTGCCAGCCTGTTGATGGAACCAGACCGCTATATGTCGGGGTTGTCAGAGGCGAAACACGATATATAGTAATCACATAAGAGCAAAGCCGGGATATGCCCGGCAAAAGGGTACGCACAGGACTATGGACGCAGATTTCAGGACCGAGTTTGTCAGAGATCCCGCCGCACTCAGACATCACCCGGCATTGGTGCTGAACGCGGATTATCGACCTTTATCATATTATCCGCTGTCACTCTGGACGTGGCAGGAGGCGGTCAAAGCGGCCTATCTGGAGAGGGTGGATATAGTGGCGGAATATGACCACATCGTCAGAAGCCCCAGTACCGAGATCAAGATACCCTCGGTGATTGTGTTGAAAGACTATGTCAAACCTCAAAAGCGCGTGGCCTTCACGCGCTTTAATTTATTTTTGAGGGATGAATTTCGTTGCCAGTATTGTGGCGCCAAGGGGGATCTGACTTTTGATCATGTGATCCCGCGGGCAAGAGGCGGCATTACCAGTTGGGAAAACGTGGTGGCGGCGTGCAGCCCGTGTAACCTGAAGAAGGGATCCAAAAGCCTGCATCACACCGGTATGGAGCTTCGCAAACCTCCGCGTGCGCCAGTGGTGGAACAATTGCGCAATATGGGGCGTAAATTTCCGCCAAACCACCTGCACGACAGTTGGTTGGATTTCCTCTATTGGGATGCGGAACTGGAGGCGTGAGCCGCAGGGCAGGTCACGATTGGTGGGGTAAAACCCCACCCTACGCAGTATCGCAAGCCTGAAGCGTATCGCCTTTCACCTGAGGCTGGCAAAAGGCGATGAGCGCCACGACATAGGACCGTTGTGGGCGTTTGAGGCAATACCTCTGGTTCAGGTTTTACGCGAAACGTTTTAGAGTTTCTGGCCACGCAGGTGATGCGGGCACAGTTCACCGGTTTCCAGAACAGCAATCATCGCCTGCCAGACCGCAATATTTTCTGCCACAAGGCCGACCCCGTATTTGCCCGCCAATTCTGCGCGGCGCGGGCCAGCCAGCATCTGCAGTTCATCGCGGGCGGTGTCCAGATACCAGGCGTTGCGGCTGATTGTATCAACCGCCCCAAAGCCTGACGCCTGCAACGCCGAGGCATAGCGCGCGGGCGAAGCCATGGCGAACCCCAGGCCTTCAAGCTCTATATATCGGGTCATGGCCGGTGACATGGCACCATCATGTGACGTCAGCCAATCGGAGGCTGCGAACCAGCCGCCGGGGCGCAATACGCGGTGGATGTCCTGTGCCAGCGCTTCTTTGTCAGCAATGTGAATGATCGAATCTTTAGAAAAGACCAGATCAAATGTTTCGTCTTCAAAGGGGAAGGGGCCTGGCTTAACCTGCACGATCTCGATCTGGTCTGCGACCCCGGCACCGGCGGCGCGCGCGCGGGCTTCAATGCAAACATGCCCCTCCACATCAATGCCTACTGCATGTCCCGCGCCATGATCGCGCACAAGTGACAGGGTGATTGCCCCGGTGCCACAGCCGATGTCGAGCACGCGCAGGCCCGTCAAATCAAGCCCGGATAGCACACGCGCCACTTCCTTGGGGCCGCCGGGGGAAAGATACCCTTCGCCCCAAATCTCTTCGAGGAGGCCGGCAAACATATCATCGTAATGTTGGGTTTGTTCCGTCATGTGAAAAGCCTAGCAAGCCGCTGTAAGTGGTGCAACCGTGTGGATCAAGCGCGTGACAGATGGTCAATCCGGGTTTGTGTGTCAGCGGTGGCACCTCGCAACCAGGGCAGGAATATTTGGATAGGAGGCCGTGTGGCCGTATCCGCAGGGATCAAATAAAACAACATGCCGAGCTGAGCGGCATTCCCTTTAGCAAGGTTACGGAAGTTTCGCAGGTCATTGATCCGCTCACTGCCATTAACCAAAGCGTATCACCTTTAACCTGAGGCAGGCAAAAGGCGATGCGCGCCACGACATATGAACCTTGTGGGCGTTTGAGGCAAAGCCTCTGATTCAGATTTTACGCGAAATGCTTTGGATCCGTAGCCCAAACACAAAAAAGGCACCCTTGCCATCGGACAGGGTGCCTTAAACTGTTTGGGTCCGAAAGCTTAGCCTTTGGGGGGCTGGGGCGCTGCCGGTGCGGCACCTGAGGGTACCGGGTTCTTTGATTTGGAATTCAGCGGGTCATCCTGACGTTGCACGGAGCCCTCAAAGTGAGCACCGCTTTCAATCGCAATGGTCTTGTGGATGATGTCGCCCTCAACACGCGCGGTCGAGGTCAGACGCACCTTCAGGCCACGCACACGCCCTACGATGCGCCCATTGATCACCACATCATCAGCAATCACTTCGCCTTTGATGGTGGCGCCTTCGCCGATGGTCAGCAGGTGCGCGCGAATGTCGCCCTCAACTGTGCCTTCGATCTGAATATCGCCGGTGGTTTTCATGTTGCCGGTCACATGCAAATCCGAAGACAACACAGATGCAGGAGGCTTGGCTTTGGGCGCGGCTGCTTTGAATTCTGCGGCAGCAGGGGCGGCGTCGGGCTTGGCTGCTGGCATGGCNGGCTTTGNTNCCTCATCAGGTTTCGGGGCGGGGTCGTTGATTTTGCTTTTAGAAAACATCGTTGGCTGCCTTGATATAGATCATGGGGTTGACGGGCTTGCCGCCGACACGGACTTCGTAATGTAGATGAGTGCCGGTAGAACGTCCAGTATTCCCCATAGCACCAATTTTTTGCCCGCGCGAGACCCTTTGTCCTACCTTGACGAAGAGTTTTGACTGGTGGGCATAACGGGTTTCGATGCCGAACTCATGCTGAATCTTGACCAGCCGGCCATATCCGGATTGCCAGCCCGCATGGGTGACAACACCGTCGGCGGTGGCATGGATCGGCGTGCCGTGAGGGGCTGCAAAATCGGTGCCGTTGTGCATCCGGCCCCAGCGCATGCCAAAGCCCGAGGTGTATCGGAAGGCATTTTTCACCGGGATTGCAAAGGGCGCTTTTTGTGCGGCGATGCGATAGAGGTTCAGCTTGTCCATCTGGCCAAGGATGCGATTGGCGCGCAACGTATCAACCGAGGGGTCATCGCCCCGTGTTGAAAAACTAAGCGGTGTCAGCGGGCCGCCCTGGCCGGAATAACCTTTGCGAACAGTGCTCAACAGGCTGTTAGTGTTCATGCCCGCAGCGCTGAACATCTTGTCCAGCGGTTCTACCGAAATGGTCATGGCCTCTTCCAATTGGCGAAAAATCTGATCGTTCTGATCTTTCATCAGCGCAATCTGCTGGGCCATTTCATCGGCGGCCAGCAACGCGTCTTGGGCATTGGAGGTGACCAGATCCCGTTGGGTGGCGGTGTCTTCAAGTGCGGCCGTCAGGAAATCCAATGTGTCCTTGTTCAGCCCACCTTTGGTTTGGCTTTGGCCGGGCTGGCCGACATTGTCCTGGATGGATTGCGCCAGTTGGGTGGTTTCGTCACGCGCGTCATCGCGTTCGTTCATCACCTTGCGCAATGTGGCCTGGATCACTTCGATCCCGGTTTCCATTTCCCGGCGGCGGGTTTCCGAGGCCAGCAGCTCGGATTGCATTTTGGAAATTTCAGACAGGGCCGAGTTGAACCGCTCCTGGGCGGCGATCGCCTCGCCAGCGCGCAAGTCACGTTCGCCAGACAGATCATTCAGGCGCGTCTCATAAGTGCGCTGATCACGTTTGGCCTGTTCTCGGAAATTGCCCGATCCGATGCTGTCCATGATAAGCACCGCAGTGGCGATAATCGCCCAGGCCACGACGGCCGAACAGCCAAGGAAAGCAAGCATTTGCGAGGCCGGACGCAGGCGGATAAACCGCGTGTCCGTGTCGGATTTTAGAAAGACGCGCCGTTCTGGAAAATACCGTTCCAGCAGGCCATCAAATTTGATCGCAAGTTTGGTACGCAAGAACCCGTCCCTAGTTTATCCCAACCCAAAGTGGCGCTCGTATTATTGTGAGTGATCGGCACCCTGCGATGCTGCATACCCCAGTGTACTTGGGTTGAGCAAGAAATTTGACCAAGTGATTCGACGTTTTTGGCGGATTAATGTACTGGTGGCGAAAATCCGCCGATTCCAAGGGGTTGTCCCACGGCGTGAATGTTGCCTCACAGGGTTTCGCTCAAGGGCCAATAGAAATCGGGCGGCAGCCCTGCTTCGGCACGTTTTTCTTCATTGAAGGGAGGCTTCAATGGCCCGTGGAAATAGGTGCGCACCAGCGTGTGAAACACCTCTTTTGGGTCCAGATCATGACGGCCGCACAGAAAGTGAAACCACTTTGAGCCATAGGCCACATGCGCCACTTCCTCGCTGTAGATCACGTTCATTGCTTCAACCGCCTGTACCTCGCCTGCTTTGGCAAAAACCTCGATCATGCCGGGGGTCACATCCAATCCACGGGCCTCTAACACCATGGGAACCACGGCCAGACGGCCCATGAAATCATCCACAGTGTCTTCGGCTGCGCGCCACATTCCGGCATGCGCTGGCAGGGCGCCATAATGGCTGCCCAATGCCTCAAGACAGTCTGATATCAGGTTGAAATGTTTGGATTCTTCGCTCGCGGCCTTGACCCAATCATCATAATATCCCATCGGCATTTTAACATCTGCAAACCGCGCGATGATATCCCAATGCAAATCCACCGCGTTCAGCTCGATGTGTGCCACAGCGTGCAATAGCGCGATCCGGCCCTGTGGGCTGCCGGGGCGGCGACGAGGCACATCTCGCGGGTTGAGCAACTCAGGCTTTGGGGGCCGTGCCGGTGTCAGCGGCGGCTGCGCATCCCCCAGCGGAATATCCACCCCGGCGGCGCGCGCCTCAAACCAGGTCTTTGCATGTTGCAGTGACAGGGCCGTTTTGGCGCGGCCATCGGCGGTGTTCAGCACATCAACCGCCATCTGAGTGAGCGTGCTCACAGCGATTTGGCCGCGCTCAGAACGTCATCCACATGACCGGGCACTTTGACTTTGTGCCAAACCTGCGCAATGCGGCCCGACCCATCAATCAGGAAAGTCGTGCGCTCAATGCCCATAAACGTCTTGCCGTACATGTTTTTTTCTTTCCACACACCGTAGCGTTCACACACATCGCTGGCCTCATCTGACAAAAGCGCCACGCCAAGGCCATGCTTGTCACGGAACTTGTCATGCTTGGCGACGCTGTCTTTGGAAATGCCCAGCACCGTAACATTGGCGTCGCCAAAGGCTTGCCCGTTTTGGGTAAACCCAATCGCCTCGGTGGTGCATCCGGGGGTGTCATCGCGTGGATAGAAGAACAAAACCACGGCTTGTGGTTTCAACTCTGACAGCGTGATTTCGCCGCCACCATCGCGGGGCAGGGTGAAATCAGGGGCCATTTCGGTGATATCGGGCATGGGGCATCCTTGTTTGGTCGCAATGTGACTTTCATATTCCGCCACAAAAGGCGAGAACAAAGGAAACCCGACTTACCATATGCCGATCCGTACGTTCAGGAGAAACATGAGCGAGCCAGACCCCGAAACCGGCCCCGCGCCCGAAGCACAACCCGGCACGCCCAAACCCCGCCGCAGCCGGGTAGGGCGGGTGTGCCTGTTTGTTTGTGGGCTTGTCGGGATAGTGCTGTTGGTTGCGCTCATCGGTCTGTTTTCAATCCGTGGCAAACAGATCAGTGCGCCAGACTGGCTGCGCCAATCCATGTCCGAGCGGATCAATGGCGAGGTGGAAGGCGCGCATTTAGACTTTGGCGATATGGCCGTGGTGCTGGAGCGTGACTGGGTGCCCCGGCTGGTAATACGCAACCTGGCCATTTCCGATATGCGCGGCGAGCGGCTGGCTGTGTTGTCTGATGTGGACGGCACATTGGCGCTGCGCCCCCTGCTGCGCGGGCAGGTGCAGCCAGGTACGATCCGCCTGTCAGGCGCCACCGTGCGCCTGCGCCGCAGTGCGCAGGGCAATATCGGGCTGGCGGTGGGGGATAGCCCCAAAACCGTACAGGAAGCCCCCAGTTTTGCAGGGCTTATCCAGGAGATGGATCAATTCCTGCTCAGGCCCAATTTCACCGCCCTCAAGCGGGTTGAAGCGGACAATCTGACCGTTCAATACGAAGATGCCCGTGCGCGGCGCGGCTGGACGGTTGATGGCGGCCGGATCGAGTTGACCCGTACGAACGAAACCCTGCAATTGCGCGGCGATTTTGTACTGCTGGGCAATCGCGGCTACGCCACCACGCTGGAGATGAATTACACCGGTGAAATTGGCCAAACCGCTGCGCAATTCGGGGTTAGTTTTGAGGATATGCCCGCCCGAGATATCGCCGGACAATCCCCCGCACTGGCCTGGCTTGAGGCGCTGGATGCCCCCATTTCCGGGGCGCTGCGGGCATCGGTCGAAGACGCAGGTGCATTGGGCCCGCTGAACGCGACGTTGCAAATCGGGGCCGGTGCGTTGCAACCGACGGCTGCCACCAAGCCAATTCCGTTTTCAAAGGCACAGGCTTATTTCACCTATGACCCCAACACGCAGTCTATGCAGGTCGACGAAGTGTTTGTGGACAGCAAATGGGTGACGGCGCGGGTTGAGGGCAAGGCCCTTCTGGTGGGGGCTGATCAGGGGTGGCCAACCGAATTGTGGTCACAGTTTCGCATCACCGAGCTGAGCGCCAATCCGGATGATCTCTATGGTGCCGGTGGCCATTGAGGGCGCCACGATGGAAACCCGGCTGAAGCTCGACCCGTTTGAGCTGACCCTGGGCGAGATGAGCTTTAGCGACCAGGGCCAGCGTCTGGTGCTGACAGGCAAGGCCGCGGCGCAAGAGGAGGGCTGGTCAGTTGCGTTGGACGGGCGCATGGATGCGATCACGCCTGAGCGATTACTGCAGCTGTGGCCCGAACGGATGGCACCCCCGACACGCACCTGGATCAGCAAGAATGTAAATGCGGCCAAGCTGAGTGATATCCAGCTGGCGCTGCGCTCTGCTCCCAAACACCGGCCTGACTTTTTTCTGGGGTTTGATTTCAACGATCTTGAGACACGTTTCATCAAGGATGTGCCGGTGATCCAGGGCGCCTCGGGGCATGGATCACTTTATGACAAGCGCTTTGTGATTGCGGCTGATCGTGGCCATATCACCGCGCCCCAAGGCGGGCGCGTGGATATTGCAGGCACCAGCTTTATCATCTCGAGTGTGGGTGTAAAACAAAGCCCGGCCATTGTCCGGATCAAGGCCAAAAGCACGATCACGGCCGCCTTGTCTTTGCTGGATTCCAAACCGTTCCGGTTTTTGCAAAAGGCCGGGCAACCCGTGACATTGGCCGATGGGCAGGCCGATATCCAGGGAACGCTTTACTTTCAGCTGAAAAAGAAAGTGACGCCCGAGGATGTAAGTTATGACATCCGCGCCACAGCCCGCGACGTGCGTTCTGAAACCCTGGTCAAGGGCCGTGTGCTGGCCGCGCCCAAACTGGATATCACCGCCAAGACCGGCAATCTGGCGATCAGCGGTGATGGCCGGATCGGGCGCGTGCCGGTTTCGGGCGCGTGGCGTACGGACATCGGCAAGGGCACGAAGGGTGACAGTCGTCTGACGGGCACGATCGAGTTGTCAGAACGCTTTGCCGATGAATTTGGCATTGGCCTGCCACCGGGCACCATCTCGGGGGTGGGGCAGGGCGACATTACCATT
>JGI24025J20009_10000280_pt1 | contig 40063 bp, 27 predicted proteins | sample Cruoilmetagenom3_FD_20009 | JGI IMG/M metagenome (IMG submission 20009) | reverse complement strand
TGAGTGCGTCAAATGTGGTCATAAAGCCAACGCTGATATTAATGCAGCTCGTAATATTTTATCGGCAGGACATGCCGTTTTGTCTGCGGAGGGAGGATGCAATAAAGGTCGCCCGATGAAACAGAAAACAAGTGACATTCGTGAGAAAGTCGCCTAAGAGCTTATGCTTTTAGAATCCCCCACTTGAGCTTGGCGAATGTGGGGGGGAGTGTGTCAACTTGCTAAACCTTGCGCTAGCTTTCTTAAGACTTGCTTACTGTAGTAGATTTTTGTCTGCATAGCCTTTTTCCTATGTTAAAAACAATCGTCACGCTATAGTAAGCGCTCGTCAAACTCTGTATTTACAAACGTTAGCTACTACTTATTATGGACATTGCTAACAATCTATTGGCATCGCTGGATAAAAATAAAACCATGGTTTATAGTGACAATCGTTTCAATGCTTATTAATACGTCGCTTATAAATGCGATATAAACGCCACTTTTACTATTTACATAACCGTGATGACAAAAGCGATGACTATGATTGACACAACTCAAGTAAATACGATGCCAAAAAACGCCATTAATCATGCCAAAGTTCAGGCAAATAACGTGAGCAGTGATAAGGTAGCTTTTATGCAACACAGTCGGGTAAGCCAGTCCAGTCAGTCAGGCTTTACCCTCATTGAAATTATGGTGGTCATTGTCATTTTGGCTATTCTGGCGGGCTTAGTGGTGCCAAAAGTGGTGGGACAAAGCGATAAAGCTCGCGTGAAAACCACGGAAACAGCGCTTGCGACTGTGTCAAATGCACTTGATATGTATAAGGTGGACAATTCGCGCTATCCGACCACAGCGCAAGGTCTCGAAGCACTGACAACGCCGCCTGAGGATGCCAAAAACTATCCTGACGGTGGTTATATTAAAGGTGGGTATCCGACGGATGGCTGGGAGAATGAGATGCAATATGTCTCTCCTGGCAGTGAAGGGCGACCCTATGATTTATTTTCATTGGGTGCAGATGGGCAGCAAGGCGGCGAAGGGCAAGATGCCGATATTTACGCCCAGCTATAAGCGTTAGCCTGATGAGTTGTTAAAAATGGGTAATAAGATACGCCCTAGTCCATAGCTTATTTAGGATAAAAGCATCGCTAGCGAATACTGCCTATCAACCAATAATGTGTTATTGGTTGATATTTTTTATCAGTAGATAAAACGTGTGCCCTACCGAATAGGTGCTCACATGATCAAACAGCCCAATTATAATGTTGTCCATATTGATACGCATACTGTTACTAGAAGCGTTGAGACTTAACCATCAGTCATCACAAGCCGTCATTAAAGGTTATTATTTATGTTAATTAAAATGCCAATCGCAAAATCAGCTGCTGTCAATAATCGCACTGCTAAAAAGTCTTATGTGCTTGCTGTTGCCGTGATGAGTACTTCTGTAATGACGGGGCTGTCTATGAGTGCTCAGGCGGCAGGATTGGGTGAGTTATTTGGGAGTAACAGTGCTGGGCAATCGAAGTTTTTGCCAGTCGATAAAGCCTTTCAAGTCAGCCCCATCACCAAAGCGACGGCTAAGGGTACGCGTTTATCGATCGTTTTTGACATCACGCCAGGTCATTACGTTTACAAAGACCAGCTCACTTTACGTTTCCCAAAAGGGTTGAGTGCCACCCCATTTACTTTTAGTCAGTCGCCAGTCTCCATTAACGATCCCACCTTTGGGCAAGTGCCTGTATTTACGCAAAAAAGCGTGGTCGCAACCACCACGCTGATGACTACAAATGGTAAAGGGGCAAGGAATGCACCGATTGTGATTGGTTGGCAAGGCTGCGCCAAAGCGGGTTTATGCTATCCGCCAGAGAAGATCAAAACCACGGTTAACATCGGCGTGGCACGCAAATAGATAGCGAGCAGGTCGTCTCAGATGATAGTCATACAAGAATGTTAGCAATAAATAGGTAGCCCTTCATGTCCATTCAGCCAATAGAAACCCCCTCATCGCGAACGGTCAAACGTACTTCTAAACAGTCTTATCTATTGGCACTAGCTTTAACCAGTAGCACGTTGTTGGCGGGCGTGTCAGCCATGCCAATGACCACGCAAGCAGCAGGGTTGGGTGATCTCTTTGGTAACAATCAAAGTGCCGCGCCATCGAAGTTTTTGCCTGTTGATGAAGCGTTTCAAGTCAGTAGTAGCAGTACACCTACCAAGTCTGGTACGCGCTTGGCCATTAACTTTGACATCACCCCTAAGCACTATGTTTATAAAGACCAAATTAAGCTGACTTTGCCTGCTGGCGTGACTGCCGCCCCTTTTACCTTTAGCCAGTCACCGGTCTCAGTAGAAGATCCAACCTTTGGGCAAGTACCGGTGTTTGACCAAGAGAATATGGTCGCCACCACCACTTTGTCCAATAATAGTGGCAAACGCTTGGACAATGCCGCTGTGGTGATTGGTTGGCAAGGCTGTGCCAAAGCTGGGCTTTGTTATCCGCCCGAAAAGATTAAAACCACGGTCGATATCGCTGCAACCTCACAGCAGTCGGCAAGCGGTAACGCCAGTCGTGCGGCCAATGATTCCATAAACAACGATACTCTGGGGGAGAATGATCAGCTGTCTGCTAGTGCGGTAACGACCTCAACAGCAACAGCGTCTACTATCACTGACGGCAGTAGCTCCAATGCTGAAGCAGGACAAGTAGAGTCAGATGACGACGTGATTGATTATGCGTTAGTAGATGATGAGCTCACGGCTACCAACACAATCTCTGGGGCAGATGGCGAGGTCATGAGTAGTGCTGCGCCCAATGAAGATACGGCTGCTACTAGTAATGGGGTTGATAGCGACCCGTTTGGCTTGGCGTCTCATCCATGGCTGGCACTGGTGTTGTTGTTTTTAGCTGGTTTGGGCTTGGCGTTGACACCATGCGTACTACCGATGCTGCCGATCGTTGCCAATATCGTCGCTCGTGAGAAAAACCCAACGGTAAAACGCGGCGTTATCTTAACCACTAGCTACGCCATCGGTGTGGCAACCGCTTACGGTATTTTGGGCGCTGTCATTGCCGTGTTTGGTGAGTCGTTAGGGATTATTGGCTGGTTGCAAAATCCCATTATTCTTATTAGCTTTGCCATTGTTTTTGTCCTATTGGCGTTATACATGCTGGGTGTGTTCAGTGTCCGTTTACCAAGAGCCATTAGTAGTAAAATGCAGGGGTTAAGCCAAGCGGGCGATAGCAAGCTTGGTAGTACAGGCGGGAGCTTACTGGCTGGTTTCTTGTCAGCGTTGGTGGTGTCGCCTTGTGTTTCTGCGCCATTGTTTGGGGCGCTACTGGCAGTGTCGACGATTGGTAGTCCGCTATTGGGTTTTGCCGCCTTATTTATGCTTGGTTTTGGTTTATCAGCGCCGCTGATCCTAATTGGCGCTACCCAAGGTAAAATCATGCCAAAAGCGGGCGAGTGGATGAATTGGGTCAAGCAAGGTTTTGCCTTATTGCTCTTTGCTGTGGCGTTATTATTGATTGAACGGGTCTTTATCTCACCCGTGATGCTGATGGTATGGGCCCTATGGTTTATGGTCGTAGCAACTTGGGCGTGGAGCTGGCTGGGCAAAGGTCGTATGCTCACCCAAGCGCTAGGATTAATTGCCGGTATTTGGGCGGCTTGTTTGATAGTGGGGGCGGCATTGGGTAATGACGACAGTCTGCATCCGCTCGCGTCATTGAGCGCAGCACCGATGGTGCAGTCGGCTACTGGTCAGGCAACAACCAATAGTAACACAACAGATGAAACCATCACGACGCTTGCAGAATTAGACACTATTATCGCGGCCAACCCTAAAGTGCTCGTGGATTTGACAGCGGACTGGTGCGTTGAATGCCGAATTATGGATAAAAACTTATTCCACAATCGTCCTGCACAGATGCAAGATTGGCAACTGGTGAGGCTGGATATCACAGAGACTAGCGCTGACTCCAAAGCCATCTTAGCCCGCTATCAGTTATTTGGGCCGCCAGCCTTGCTGTACTACCAAGAGGGTCAATTGGTCAATCAACAAGTGGGGGAAATTGGCCGCTTGGAGTTCGAGCAGACGCTGACTAGACTTAACTAATACTTAATGCAATGATAAGGTTGTTGCTTAGTGCTTAATAATTTAACAAAGGCCAACATACTGTGGTGACAGTGGGTTGGCCTTTTTATTTTTGTTAAATTCTGCTTATGATATTTTTATAAGTGATTGTTTTAACAGATATTATATTGATTTGCACTAATACTCAGTAGCGATAACGCTAGTATAGTGTCCCTCTTTTCACTACAATAAAGCAACAATGCTGCAGGAGCGTTACCAACGGTAATGGCTTCTGTTTATGGCCGAATTCATTGACTCTACCCTAATAAGGTTTTGACGGTCATATTCGTTATCTCATGTACTCTGCTGACGATCATGTCAGTTAGATAAAGGACACTTATGTTTTCTCATATTACGTCACAGCGTCAGTCTATGGATCTTATCAAAGCACACAAAACCCCCTTACCGAAAATGAATAAGCATTATTTAAATATAGCCGTTGGCATGGCGCTGACCTGTCTTACGGTACAAGTACAGGCTGCTGATAGTACGCAAACTTACAATGAGTTGCCCGCACCAGAGGCAGCGTTTGAGTATGAAGATTATGAGTTACCAGAGGGTACTGATGGTACTGATGCGCCGTCAACAAGTGCGAATAGTACTGCCCAAGAGCGCAAAATAGTCAGTAAAGAGTTTATTGGCCAACAAGCAAAGTTGTTTTTTGAGTGTACGCAAGTTCAGATTAGTGCCGCGCGTTTGGCTTGCTTCGACAAAGTCGCTGAGGAAGGCAAGACACCAAGTTACACCTCGACCAAACAATCAGTAGACTTGGCCAAGACATTCCAAAGTACCCTATCAGGTAATCCGCAAGTTGTCTTTGTAGAAGAAAATACCACTATTGTTGGTGCTGATAACACAGCGGCTAATGCAGTCGTCAATGAGGCAGATGAGACGGACAGTTTAGAGACGGCTGGTTTGACGCAAGAAGAAGCGCAGACGTTGGAAGAGATAGGGGTTACTCAGACAGATATTGAGAAGTATACGCCGCTCAGTTTGTCTTATGATCTTGATAAAAACAGTGAGCGTGGTACGTGGACAGTACGGCCATACCGCCCGACTTATATATTACCGTTGTTTTATACTTTCGATCCGAACTTAGGGCCTAATACTCCCTCTCAGCCTGTAGAGCCTTTTACTTCTAATGACACACGTAATACTGAGTTAAAATTTCAGTTGTCTTTAAAGAGTAAAGTCGCTGAAGATTTGTTCGATACCAATGCTGATTTGTGGTTTGGTTATACGCAAGAGTCGCACTGGCAGGTCTATAATGAAGACACCTCACGTCCATTTCGTGCCACCGACTATCAGCCCGAGATATTTTTGACGCAGCCTGTGACAGCCGACTTGCCTTTTGGGGGTCGCTTGCGCATGTTGGGAGCGGGGGCTATTCATCACTCTAACGGTCAAGATGACCCGTTATCCCGCTCATGGAATCGCGCTTATCTGATGGCAGGCGCAGAGTGGGGCAAGCTGTCGGTGATACCGCGGTTGTGGGTGCGAGTAAATAATGAGAGCGCTAGTGATGACGATAATCCAGATATTGAAGACTATATGGGCTACGGTGATATCAAGTTCTTGTACGACTTGCCTGATCAGAAGAGCCTGAGCGGGACGTTGCGCTATAATCCTAGTACCAATAAAGGCGCTGCGCAAATCGATTATGTGTATCCGTTAACAGAAAATATCAACGGTTATGTGCAGCTCTTCCAAGGTTATGGTGAGTCCATCGTGGATTATAACTACGAGAACACCTCTATTGGCTTCGGTATTGTACTAAATGACTGGAAAGGTTTTTAACATAGCCAATCAAAATAAAAGTGGTACATATGGTCACAATGTTCTACTGGGTTCTATTGGTACAAATGTTCCTCACTGGCTATGCGCAAGCGTGACAGATAGTTTGCAACAGTTACTCCAGTAGAACTGTACTCTTTTTAAAATGGATCGACTGTAGTCCCAACCCATAGAGTAAATGATGCACCGCTTAGCCCCTTATCAAACTGGATTATGGCTGGCAGAGTATGTCGATATACGCTGCCAGCTATGCCGTGTCTATCGTAGCACCGCGCAGCCTCAGCTTTTATCGCCTTCCTCAGCACATGAGACGCTGGATACATTAAGTGTGCATTCCGGCGCCAATGTTTTGCCAAGTGATCACACACGTTTTGCTCGCGTTCGCCAGCAAATCACTCAACGCTTAAAGAGCGGTCTGCTCTGTGCGCACTGTCATCATAGTATCACGTGGTTGCCAAAACCCTTCGCAGTAGATATTGCTGCTGGCACTGCGCTCTCAATTCAAGCCGCTACCTACTATGACTATCCATTGCGTCAAGCCATTCGAGCGTTTAAACATCATGAAGACATGACCAAGTTGCCATTATTGCTACACGCTATACGGCAATTACCACGTCCCCGTGGTTGTCATCAAAATAACAGCGTGATTGTTGCCATGCCGACCACCGAGCAACGACTAATCAAACGCGGTTTCGATCCGGTTAGTATTTTAGCGGCACAGTTGTCCAAACACTGGCGTATACCGCTATGGCAAGGCGTTAAACGGATTGACAACACTGTCAGTCAGCAAGGACTAACACGTGCCGAACGTCTAAGTAATTTAGACAATGCATTCGCTTTGATCGAAAAGCCGCCCGTTAAGCGCCTATTGCTGTTCGATGATGTCGCTACGACAGGGGCTAGTTTGCAAGCATTGGGACGAGCGCTATGTGGTCCATCTACTAATGTGGCAATGGCTGCCTCCGACATCTCTCCGCAATACCGTCTATCTGCTTATGCGTTAGCACATGGCAGCCAGTTATAAAATCTGCCTTTGTCTATTCACAATCACTATTTTGTTGCTAATGTGTTATCTTGTCGCTATATTATTGGAATAACTCACATTAATTGTGAACCTCTAAAAATACTGTGTAGTCAGGTGATAAAAAAAAGCATAAAAACGATGAAGTCAGATAGCGGGCGCTTCTAATACAATTTTTTTCATTCTATCTAAGGTATTCATTAAATATCGTGGAATAAAAATTGCATGACATTTAGTTAACACGTAAAGAAAGTTTGCGGAAATTATTTCCGAGTATAAGACATTCATTGTCATTTTTTAATCACGTTGGTGTCAGACAGTGGCAGCGATAAATAGGGATCTGATGTGAACGCACCTGCGAATAATTTATCATCCAAACTACGAATGACCGAAACAGGATTCACCCTAATTGAGCTGATGGTAACGATCGCTGTGCTGGCGATTATTGTCGGTATTGCTGCCCCTAGTATCAGTACACAACTTGCGAATCAGCGCGTGAAATCAACGACTGCCACGCTCATTAACGCGTTAAAAGAAGCGAAAGCTGAAAGTATTATTCGTCGTCAATCTCTGGATTTTAGTTTTGATGATAGTAGCCACTCTTTAGTCATAGAGAATGAAAGCTCAAATGTGATTGCAAGTTATAACTATAGTGCTAAAAATACGATAAAGGCAGATAGTTCTACAATAACGTTCAGACCAAGTAAGCGTACTGATGCAGTTACTTATACCGTTTGCGATAGTAAGAATTCATCTGTTTCAAGGCAAGTGATCGTGACTGCAGTTGCTAATATAAGTACTGTAGTAGGAGGAACTTGTTAATGACTCAGTTTAGTAGCCAGAGTGGTGTAGGTTTAATCGAGGTCATGGTGGCTTTGCTACTACTAGCAGTTGCTGTATTAGGATTTAGCGCTTTGCAGATCAATGCACTGAATGCTACAGACGAGAGCTTGGTACGTAGTCGAGCTATGAGTATGTCAAAACAATTATCAGAAAATATGCGCTTGAATACTTTAGCTACTGATGACTTTATGACAGAGTTAAATGCCCTGAATCAAGGTACAAAGGACATCACTGAGTATTGTGAGAAAGTAGCGCAAGCAAGCAGTAGCTTTGACCAAGATAGCTGCAAATCGGATGCTTGTAGCCCTGAAGAGATAGCCGCGTTGAATACATGGCAGGCTGCCAATTTAGGCTGTGAACAAGATATCATGCTAAACATGACTACCTGTCCAGATATGGCTGATATCAACGCTAGACAATGCATCATTACCTCATGGGGTAAAACAAGACCTATTTTAGGCGATAGTGAAGAAAATGCCTGTGGTAATAGCGATGGTTCTTACAAATTAGGTTCTCACTGTTTAATAATGGAGGCTTATTAATGAGAATCTCAACGCTTCAGGATTGTCGAAAACGCCAAATGGGGTTTACATTAATAGAGCTCATGGTATCGCTGTTTTTAGGCCTATTAGTATCTGCCGCAGCAGTACAAGTCTATATGATCAATGCAAAAACAGCAGGCATACAAGCTAGCGCATCAGAATTAGTTGAAGATGCTGCCTTTAATCTACCCATAATTGAAAGAAAAGCGCGTCTTGCGAACTTGGGGTTAGCTGATAAAGTTGCAGCCGATCAGCCTGGTTCCGGGATTGTACTAACCAGCGCTAATAATGCGTTAGAAGATGAGGAAGGAAATAAGGCGTTAGATAACTTTCGTAACTCTAAAGACCTAGATGGTGATCCAAAAGTACCCAAAAACATTACTTTAGATGGCTCTCCTGTAGACGTGTCTTTATTAACGCGTACTGGTGATCAAACGGTGGGTACGCAGACAAATGAGTGGACTGGAGCGAGTAATATGAGCTCACAAAGTGGGCAGTTGACCATTCAGTATCGTGCGCCGCAAGACATGTATGACTGTGAAGGCAGGTTGGCTTTAGGACCAAGACGAGTCACTATCGGCGGGGTAAAGGAAGTCATTGATGGTCAAATCATCGTAGAGCGCTTTTATCTAAAGGCACCTGACGCATCAAAGCCTACACAGCTCTCTTTATACTGTGATGCAGGCAAGTATATTACCGAAATAATGGATGATTATGATGAACAAAGCAGACCAGATGAAAATCTACCTAAATCTGTTGAGTTTAAAGTCAATAATGCAATCAGAGATTTTGGTGATGCCGGTCAAGAGATTATGGCTAATGTAGATTACTTTGATATATTATTATCGACCAGAGAAGGTGATCAGCTACAGTATTATACGGTGAAAGACTATCTAGATTTAGACCTTGAAGATCAACCGTCTATCATAGGAGTAAAGTACGGTTTAATTTTGCGCTCTGATAATGCTGTGTTGAATGAAGAAGGTCCATCTGAATTTACTGTGTTAGGTAAAGCCTCCACCTTAAATAATGGATTGAGCAAAAAGTATCTGCGCACAGTAGTAGAGTCGTATGTGACATTAAGAAATATAAGTGTTATGGATGACTAAGCAAAACCTGATGTGTAAACCTGTCTCGCTTCGGTAATAATATTATGAATAAATATCCTAAACACCAGCTGCCAAATTCCCAGGATGGAGCGACATTAATCGTAGTTTTAATGTTTCTACTATTGATTATTGTCGTAGGTGTTATTGCTGTACGAAATAGTATGATCTCGTTACGGCTTGCAACTAGCGATCAGGTTGACGCTCTACTTTTGAATACGTCAGATACCGCAAATAAGAACATTGAAAATATCATTAACGATCCGACTTACAGTAGTGAAAAAGCTAATATGCTTGGTTCGCTTGGATTTTTTGGCCATTTTTTAAATACAGGTGCAACCTCAAATCGGGGCGATCAAATAGTATTTTGCTATCGTCCAAGACAAGAATATTTTTTTAAGATGTCTGAAGCAACCATTACAACGCCGTCTGGACAAAGTAAGCTGATAGGAGGTTCAGGCTCAGGAGGCTTTTGTAGGCCTAGCGAAGCCAGTGATTTTGTCAATGCTCGCCAAAACGTAATGACTCAAGTGTCTGTAACTAGACCGAATACTCAGTCACTACCGATAGCACCCTTCGAAAATGTTCCTCTCGGCAAGTCAATAACGACGGAAGATGCTACAAGTAGCTCACCAAGCTTTCGTATACACTCCACATCATTTTTGCCAGCACTATCAAACGTAGCAGACGCAAAGATTACTGAGTGTCTCAAAAAACCTAGCGAAAACGCTGCCTCATTTGTAGCTGAAGTTGATGAAGATGATTCTACTCAGAATACGTACTTTGGTGAAACGCGTAATGAATGTTTGGCTAAGATCGGCGTGCCAGCCAAAGTATTGGTAAAAGAAGCCAAGTTAGAAAACGATGTAAACTCTGAGAACTGTATAGATTATGGTGAAGGTGAAGATGAAATAACTGAAGAGTGTCAAACGTTGTTAGGCTTAACACCAAGTGGAATATAGGTTAGTTAATATCTTAACGTAGTTCACCTTTATAACTAGTATATAGCAGGAATTAAATATGAAACGCATCGATTCGACCTTCGCCTTATCATCACAGTTTCGACCGACTGCTATCATGCTAGCGGTAGGTACTCTCATGGCATCTTCAGTAATAACTCACGCTGGTACTGCCTATGATAGTATCGGCAATCCTAGCTATAACAAGCTTGGCGATTTAACGATCTATCAAGTAAGTACCGAATCAAATAAACCAACGCTGACCTTGATGTTAGATAAGTCCGGGAGTATGAGAGGAGATTACAGCTTTCCTTTAGATATAGCAGGAGTGCCTAATCTTTCGAAAAAGAACCTCTACAGACTGTGTTCAAAGAACAATAAAAATTCTTGTGAAAAAAATCCTTCTTATGAATATTATCTTAGTGAGCCTAATAATAGGGATATACCAAATGGCTACATAAAAGAAGGTTGGGATAATAGCAAATATACATATGGAGACTTAAAAAATACAAGCAATAGACCTTGTATGTTATATGACTATAGTTATTATTATGGTTATAGTCTGATTAAATATCAACCAGATATAAAAACTATAACCAAAGATGGAAATGGTATTGAACTTGAATCTTGTGAATTGAATGGTGAAACTCATTACGACCGTATGTCAAAGCTAAAGCTGGCGATGATAGAGTTGCTTGAGTTTGAGAATCTCAATGAAGAAGTCATTATGGGTGTAGGGGCGTTTGGCTATAATAGTTACAAAGGTCAAATTAAAGTAGCAGCTAAACCACTAGATACTGCTCAAAAAAATAGAATATATACGTTCTTAAGCACCTTAAGTCCTTCTGGTGGTACGCCTATGGCGACAGCGTTTACTGAAGCTGGTTCTTATATGTTAGGTACTAGTACTTATGATGGTTACTATAGAAGTTCCTATAGTTCTATGTATTCTACCAATGACAATTCTATAGCCAACAATGGTCAATATATAGCGCCAGAGACTCAGCAGTGCGGTGCAAAAGGTGTGTATTTATTGACGGATGGTTTTCCTAATAATATAAGTCATCAAGATACTCTAAAAGATATGATGGGCAGTGCGCTAGGAGGTACATCAAACGTATCCTGTCCTAGTTCGGGTGGATTATTAAATGGTAGTGAATCAGGGAACCAATGGCAATGTATGGGAGAGTTTGCCAAACAGCTACGTACCAAACGCAAGGTAACCACTGCGATGGTTGGCTTTGGTGAAGCCTTCAGTGCAGTTGATGATGAAGATTATTATCAAGTTAAAAACATCACTATCAACAAGTTTAAAGATAGTAATGGTGCACCTTACAATTATGAAAAAAAATATTATAACTGCTCTGCGATATCTACCAGCAATCCTGACGCTCGAAATGCCTGTAATATAGGCATGGAGTCTGGTATTTACGATGGTGTCGGTGGCTACGGACAAGGCGGCTTTTATTTTGCTAAAGATACAAAAGACATCGTCGGCAGTGTGTTATCGGTCATCGAAGACCTAAAGGCAGACCTACCAAGTACGCCTGCAGGTACTATCACTGTACCTGCAGATCCGCTTAATAGTTTAGGCGTTAAGCCCTATGCTTATTTGCCAATGTTAGAGCCGAAGGTAGGCAGTGATTCGGCAATATGGGCAGGTAACCTTAAAAAGTACCATGTCAAACAAGCGACACTGTTTGGGCAAGATAATAAAAGACTGTATATCGACGAAGATGGGGATGGCTTCCCTGATGACTTGAACCCAGAAGCCCAAGATATTTGGAGTAAACAAAACGAAACTATCGTGAATGATGCTGGCGTTAGTATCAGTGTGAACAATAGAATTGCAGCGGGTGGCTTTTATGCTCAATTAAAGTCCCCAAAGACTGGAGACAATACCACCCGTAATGTCTATGTCGAAAATACCATGAATGGTAGAACACAGCTTCTCAAAGTAGGCGTCGAAAAAGGTGTACTACAAGGGTTCGATGTACTTGATAACTCATACACCACTTTAACCAAGTTGTACTTACTAAACTTCTTAGGTTATGACGCCAGCCCGACTCAGGCTGAAGCAAAACGTATAGATGAGACAGGCGATGTGCAGGCAGCGCTTGAGAACATCATTGTCAACCCACCAGGCGATATAAAAGTGTTGGGTGGCGTCATTCACTCCAGACCGACACTTATCTCTTATGGTGCCAATATCAATGCGAATGATAAAGACACTGATGGTGATGGTAAAGTAGATCCCGATGCAGGTATGGTGGCGACTGATGAGAGTAGCCGTGATGATTATGTGATGTTTGGCTCGATGGAAGGTGCCCTTCATATTGCATCAGCAGAAACTGGTCAAGAGAGTTTAGCTTTTATCCCAAAGACCATACTTAATGAGCAGATCGAAGCGTTACAACCTGAAAGTACTATCGTAGATGCGCCTGTGTTTGGTGTTGACGCACCATGGTCAGTGCAAGGCAGTTATAAGTACGATTTTAGTTCGTCCACATCTGAGTCATCGGGCAAGATTGTTGCAGACAAGGTTTATGTTTATGGAGGCCTACGTCAAGGGGGTAAAGGGTTATATGGGCTAGATGTTAGTAGTCTAAACAGTCCGAAAATGCTATTTAGCATAAACAATAGCACTGATGGCTATCAAGCATTAGGAAAAGTTTGGAGTGAACCAGTTTCAGGCAGGATTAAAGTAGGTACAGGTAAAAACAGCATCAAAGACGTGATTATCTTCGGTGGTGGTTATGATGAGTGCTATGAAGACCCAACATTTCGTCTTGATGCGTCTGACAATGCGTTTCCAAATTGTAACAAAACAATGGCTGATGGTAATGCCGTCTATATCGCCGATGCCAAGACAGGTGATGTGATTTGGTCGGTATCAGGCCGAACGTCAGGTGCCTCTGGCAAACATATTCAAGTTCCAGAGATGAAGCATAGTGTAGTAAGTAAAATCACAACACTAGATCGTGATGATGACGGTATGATCGATCATCTGTACTTTGGTGATCTGGGTGGTCAGTTATTCCGTGTTGATTTGCGTAATGGGCAGGCTATTAGTGGTAGTACAGGGATCAATAATTTTACCCGCCGCATCGTAAAAGTATTAGATGGTAATTCAGGTACGCTAGTCGAGGATGGGTTACAGCGCCGGTTTTATGGTCAGCCGTCTGTGAGCTTCTATAAGGACAACAGTGTTTTGTTTGCGCTAGTCAATGTTGCCTCTGGTGACAGAAGTAACCCAATATCGCGCCTACGCAATACGATACCTGCGCAGTCCGATCGTCTGTTTGGTATTATTGATCGAGATATCGCTAGTCCAGGACTATATGGTGAGGATGAAAATGTCACGCTAGCGACTCAAGACCTTACTTCAAATGATTTGACTGAGTTACCATTTAACCAAAATAGTACGAGTGTAACCAAAGCAGGGGTAAAAGCACCAATGCGGCCAAATGTCGCTGCTTCACAAGGTTGGTTTTATCCATTAACTCAGTTTGACGGCAATAGTAAAGTTAAAAATGTCAAATCCATGGGTGATGGTATGGCCATTGGTGGTCTTTATTACATGACCGCTTACAGCCCAGAGATGAAATACGATGAGACGAGTGGCTGTGCCGCACAAATTGTGGGCGGTTCAGAGCGTCAAATGTACTGTCTACCTTATGGTATCTGTGAGCAAGAAGATACGACCAAAACAGACAAGTCATTAAATGGTACAGGTGGGTTTGTACGGGCAGGTAAGGGTATTCAAGAGCTAGCGTTTGGTGCCTTTAATCCAGAAAACCCGACGACACGTATCATGCTAGGCACTCAGTCATTTAGTGAATTAGTGGACTCAGATAACCGTATCGAATTTGGTGGTGCTTGGCCAGCAGGTAACGTATCAGGATTGGATACCAACTGTCCTAGTGGCAGTTGTGGAGGATCGAGTACTGATGCAGACAATGTCAACGCTAGTGGCTCGGGTGGTGGTAATGTCAATATTATGGACTATCGTTTATTTACGACCAGATGGTATGAGCAGCTAGCGGAGTCAGTTGATGACTAGACGTGGCAACAGCTTACATCGGCTATTGAGTGGTATGGTAGTAAATCGCTATCGCTATCCAACCATTCAAAAAGGCTTCACACTTATTGAAATGATGATTGTGGTCTTTATTTTAGCTATCCTAGCAGCTATTGCAGTACCCAGCTATCGTCAATATGTCATCGTCAATGCTGAGCGCGAAACACAAGCTAGAATGCTCAGTCTACAAGTCGAGTTAGAACGCTGGCGCTCAACTGCGCTGACTTATAAAGGCTTTGTGCCACAGACAGTGGATAGCGATAGCGATACTGATTATAGCTATGCAGATACAGATAATACGGTTATCAATGTGCCTGCAGGCAGTGGCGATGATTACACCTATCGTATTACTCTAGTAGATGGGACTACAAATGATACGGCTATAAGCTTAGTGACAAGTCCAGGCGTCGACAACGTTACAGGTAGAACATGGAAGATGCTTGCAGTACCTAATCCTGATCGTTATATCAAAAAAGGTAGTCACATTATGCTCACCAGTTCCGGTACTAGGTGTATGACAACGAGCAGTATCGCGATTGGAGCAAAGGATTGTGGAGATGGTGCTCAGGTATGGTAATGATAAAAGATACATATAGACAGGTAGAAAATGAGCGCGGATTTACGCTAATAGAGCTGCTGATCGTGGTTGCTATTATCGGTGTCATTGCTGCCATCGCTATTCCAAGTTATCAGGGCTATGTCGAGAGAGGCCATCGTGCCGATATGATGAGCGAGTTACAAAACATCGCTGCCACTATCGAGAGCCGTAAGCTGGCGCAAGGACGATATAGCAATGCGTTACTCACTGACCTAGGTGGTGACTTTCCGCGTCAAGGTACAGCACTCTACACGATCAGCTTTGATCCAGATCCGCTGACTTCTGAATGGACTATCATAGCATCACCTATATTAGGTACACGAATGGCAGGTGATGGTGATCTAACTTTTGACTATCGGGGACTAAAGTGTAGAGCTACTAACTGTGGTGCGGATAACGAATGGCAATAAATGAGTTACTACCCATATTGTGTGACAAAAAACGTCATCTAGGGTTATCTTTATCCCTAAATGTGACATGAAATGACAATTTTCGGTAGGTTAACAGCAATATTAGTGCTAATTAGAAAAAACCTATTTGAAAGCAAAAAATTACTGTTTATAAATAAACTTTTTTATCAACCACTTAATGAGATTGAGTGTTTCTCTAAAAATATGGCACGTTATATGCAATATTTACAATAAGAAAAAATCACATTTATAACGGTCAGTTAGATAATAACTCTACTGCCATATTATCCAAAAGGACATGTCTATGAACGCTCAAAAAGGTTTTACCTTAATCGAACTAATGATCGTGGTTGCTATTATCGGTATTCTAGCGGCAATCGCTATTCCTGCTTATCAGAACTATACTAAGCGTTCTGTTGATACTCAGTGTATGGCAACTGCAAAAAATTATACAGGTAAACTAAACTTGTACCTAAATGATCCTTCTACTGATACTACTGCTAGTCCTAAGCCAGACACCGGTGATTTTAATACTGATAACTGTGTAATACAGGCTAATGATCCAGAATTGACTAGAGATAGTACAATTACTGCTGACACTCAGGTAACAGCTAAAGTAATTAACGGTGAAAACCCGAGTATTGAATGTGGTGTACTTTCAGGGAAGTGTGAAACTAGCTCAAATGTTATTAATTAAAAAAACGTTTATTTGATTTTTTTCTAGAAATTGTCAAAATAAATATGAAAAGTCGGATATTGCAAATATCTGGCTTTTCAAGCAAGCTTAGACTGGGCTTCTAGCCCCGCTCCCATCATGGAAGGTTAAAATGCTGGGTTAAAGACCCAGCCTACAAAGCGTCTCGTTTAACATTAAAAGCCAAACGCTCTGTTTGGTTTTTTTGTGCTTAAAACAACCTTAAACCCAGCTGGCACAATCCCTGCACTATAGCGTTATACTTATAATTGATTATAACGCCATGAAACTATACTTGCCAGCTGTCCAAAATGGTCATACATCATGCTGTATCGCCACTCAATCTGGCTATACTCTGATAGAGCTAATGATAGCCGTCGCTATTATCGGTATACTTGCAGCGATTGCTATTCCCAGTTATAACCAATATATCGCTAAGACGCAGCAGAGCGCCTGTATGTCTGAAGTTAAAGCCTATAGCAACCATATCTATTATCTACTCAACGACCAAGACGACAATACTGTCGCCACCGCGCCTATGCCTAGTGCCTGCGTAAGCATCACCGATGCGACGGGCTGGACGTTGGCTACACAACAAAAAGTCATCGCTCTTGCAAAACCGCCTTCAAACGCTCGTATCGAATGTGATATTCCGAATGGTGCGTCTTGCCATATATTGCCATAACTCTATGTCATACTGTTTAAATTACCCATAATAAAAAACCACCTAACCGCATATCACCGTTAGATGGTTTTCTTTATTTTAATACTTTAAGCAGTTTTAAAGAACTTACTACAGCTCTAAATACTGAATCTTGCCTTCTACACCGTCCCACTTTTCAGCTTCTGGCAGTTGCTCTTTCATCTCGGTGATGTTAGGCCACTTTTGTGCCAGCTCCTCATTGAGCTGAGTGAACATCTCTTGCCCTTTTGGCACTTCATCTTCTGAGAAGATGGCATTGGCTGGACATTCAGGCTCGCATAGCGCGCAGTCGATGCACTCATCAGGGTCGATGACGAGGAAGTTCGGTCCTTCATAAAAGCAGTCCACAGGACAGACTTCCACACAGTCGGTGTATTTGCAAAGAATGCAGTTATCTGTAACGACAAAGGTCATAGTGAGGTCTACCTGTTATTGGTTTGGCTTATGGCTAAATAGAATAGTCGAAAATAAAGCGTATTTTAGCGCCTTTACGGCTATTTGACAATTCCCTTTACTGACTGATGATTTTCTTTAGATGATACAGTAAGTCATGCGCTTGCTTAGGTGTTAAGCTATCAGGATCAATCGCACTCAGCTCATCTTGTAAGCTAAACAGCTGATTTTGCTTTGGAATGTCAGTCATGTTTTGTGTTTCATTAATATGGTGGACATTGGCTTCTGCTGACTCATGGTGCTTTGCATGTTGGCGTTTATCGTTTACTGACTTAGTTAAGTCATTTTTGTCATCAAAGGGTGCGGGTGTCTCTGCATATAGCGTGGTCGCTGTTAGACTGTCTCGCTTTAAGTCATCTACCTCTAAGTGAGTATCTAAGTAACGCTTGGCATCATCTAAAACCTGAGTCGGGATACCGGCCATCTTGGCCACATGCAGTCCAAAACTGGAGCTGGCAGCGCCCTCTTTAATTTGATGGAGGAGTAGCAGCTGACCATCGATTTCACTAGCGGCAACATGCACGTTACGAATGCTGCTTTGGTTATTTTCAGCACGCTCCGCCAATTGCGTCAGCTCAAAATAGTGAGTGGCAAATAACGTCAGGCAGCCAATCTCTAGCAATCGATTGACACAGGCATGCGCGATTGCCAAACCATCAGTGGTGGCCGTACCGCGCCCGACCTCATCCATTAGTACCAGTGATTTATTAGTGGCTTGATTCAAGATATTAGCCGTCTCAATCATCTCCACCATAAAGGTCGATTTGCCGCCAGCCAAATCATCGGCTGAGCCAATACGGGTAAAGATACGATCGATATCACCGATACGAGCCTGCGCGGCTGGGACAAAACTGCCGCAATGGGCGAGCAAAACAATAAGCGCCGTTTGGCGCATATAGGTCGATTTGCCGCCCATATTAGGGCCAGTAATCATCAGCAGGCGCTCAGGATGCTCACTACTGCCCAGTGCGCAATCATTGGCAACGAAATGATTGGCTTGCCGCGTGTGACTGTGACTGTGACTGTGATTGTCAGTGTTCGTTGGCTTTAACGCGGCTTCGACGACGACATGACGGCCTTGTTTGATATCGATACTGGTTTGACTGTCTTTCTTTACATGACTACTGTTTTCTAAGTGATCGTTTTCTAAGTGATTGGTTTCTAAGTCACTACTGTCCTTTGCATTATTGTCCTTTGCATCACTGCCCATCACTGGACCCTGCCAATGGTAATTTATAGCCAGCTGTGCCCAATTGCTTAGCACATCTATTTGGGCGATAGCCGCGCTTAGTTTTTGCAACGCCGCTAAATGGCTACTGAGGTCGGTTAGTAGCGCTTGGTACAACTCTTTTTCACGAGCCAAAGCTAAGGTTTGCGCGCTCAGATACTCTGTTTCAACGTCTTTTAGCTCATCGGTGATAAAGCGCTCGCTACTTTTAAGCGTTTGTCGGCGGATAAAATGAGCAGGCGCATTTTTTGCCTGCATCTTAGGCAGCTCAAAATAAAAACCGCTGACTTTATTAAAGCCAACTTTGAGACTCGGCAGTTGATTGTCTTGACGCGCACGCTCTACCATCTCATCTAGAGTGACTTGAATATTGTCATGCAAATGGGTCAGGCGATCAAACTCTTTGTCAAAACCGGCAGCTATCATGCCACCATCACGAATATGCGCGGGCGGCTCGATGACAATGGCGCGCTCAATCAATTCGGCGACGGACTGTACGACCGGTAGCTGGGCAGGCAGTTGCTGCATTAGCATTGATAATAAACCTGCATCTTCATGGCTAATGCCTGCGTCCGTCAGTAGAGTAGCGAGATGGGCGCTACTTTTGATGCCGTCAGCAAGCTTACGCAAATCACGAGGTTTGGCGCTCATCAGGCCGATACGACTACTGATACGCTCAATATCGCCAATGGTATTTAGCGTCTCTCGCAAACTTGTGACAAGTCGGTTATCTGTCATCCTTTGATCAGAGGGGCTGGACGGATTGGCTGTATTTAGTAAATTGGCTACCGCGTCTAAACGCATATTGATACGGTCATGCTGCCGTAGTGGGCGCTTAATTTGCTGCACGAGTAAGCGTCGTCCCATCGGAGTTTGACAGTGATTGAGTACAGAGATTAATGAGGTGCCAGTGCTACTGACAGGTGTAAACAGCTCAAGATTCTGCTGGCTACCCGCATCGATAATTAAGTAGTCATCGCTGTGCTCGACGATGAGCTGGTTGACTTGCGGCACATGACGCTGCTGGGTTTGCCGTGCATAATGTATCAGCGCTGCACAGCTAGATTGAGCCAGTGGGTTATCTGCCACACCCAAACCATCAAGGCGCTGCACCTCAAACTGCTGGCAAAGTGTCGTGGTCGCATGCTCACGATGAAAGTCGTTGGCCGCGACTTCGATAATTGGACAGTCAAGGTTTTGCCGTAACCACAACGACCAGTTTTCTCCCGCTTTTTCATTGAGCGCTTCGCTAATGATACATTCACTAGGAGCAAAGCGTGCGAGCACCGTCAGCATTTGGGTTTGTAACCCTTCCACATCATCGTGATTGGCATGTAGCGTTTGTGTGGTGAGCGTGCCAGCGGCCAAATCCATCTGGCTAATAGCAGCTTGCAAAGGCTGTTTGCCAGTAGATTTTGTGGGAATGGAGAGGTCGATGGCGACCACGGTTGGGGTGTGGTTGGGCGCAATTAAGGCGTCATCGGTGATGGTTCCTGCCGTCAGGGTTTTGACCACTTCTCGGCGCATGATGGTAGGCTTGCTTTTATCCTTCTTTTGCTTGCTGCCCATATTAGGAAGGCTGGATGCGCTGTCAGCTGTACTGTTAGTCGCTGACTCATCGATTTGCTCACACACCACCACCGTTTGCCCAGCCGCAATCAATCTTGCCATATAGCTATCGGCTGCATGAAATGGCACACCTGCCATGGCAATCGTGTTGCCGGCTTTATCAGTGCCACGGCGGGTCAAGGTGATATCTAATATCTGGGCTGCGCGCTTAGCATCATCAAAAAACAGCTCATAAAAATCGCCCATCCGGTACAGCAGTAGTGCTTGTGGATAGTTGGCTTTCATGGTTAGATATTGCACCATCATTGGCGTATGGTTGGCCAAGTGATAAACGGCATCGCCTATCACTAATCGATCAGCGGATAACGGGCCAGTAGTGTCTTGTTTTGATACCGCGTATTTTGCTGGCGCAGGTTTTGAGAGAGTAGGGGATTGAGCATCGGGCTTAACGGACATGCAGGATCTCTTATGATTAAATGGGTTTACTGGCGGCGCAATGGGTATTTTTATAAGAATAAATAGCAGGTGAGGATTGGTCACTTACTCCGCTTAAAGGGGCAATGAAAACGCTTGAAAGATTCAGCCTATAAACACTATTTTAACACGTCCGGTTGCGTTTTTACGTCGGCAAATATCTGGCCTTTGCCCTTGTATCCATCAGCGTCATAACCATATATAATGACGGCACACTTAATTGGGCGATACTTCATTAGGCGACACTGTATAGTCGGTTCCCTTGAAAAAGCTAAGAGTTCTGCTGGTATGAATTTTGAGGCATCTATCACACTTGCGAACAGCGAGCGAGACAGATTTATACCAGTAGAACACCATTAACGGATGTACCACTTTTATACTGAGCTGACTATATTAGGCAGTGCCTCACTAAATGGTACTGTGCTGGATGATGACAAGGCGGCGAGCTAAGCGTTGGCGAATACGCACTAATTATCGAATATTTCCATAGGTCAAAAAATTATGTTATCAAAGATTGTAGGCAGTGTTGTTGGCACGAAAAATGACCGCGAACTAAAGCGCATGCGCAAAGTGGTCAGCAAGATCAACGCACGAGAGGCTGAGATACAAGCCCTATCTGATGAGCAATTACAACAAAAAACGGCAGAGTTTAAGGCGCGCCACCAAAACGGTGAAAGCTTAGATGCCTTATTACCAGAAGCGTTTGCAGTCTGCCGCGAAGCATCGCTACGAGTCAATGGTATGCGTCACTATGATGTGCAGCTGATCGGTGGTATCACCTTGCACGAAGGCAAAATCGCTGAGATGAAGACTGGTGAGGGTAAAACCTTGATGGGCACCTTGGCCATGTATCTCAATGCGATCAGCGATAAAGGCGTCCATCTGGTCACGGTCAACGATTATTTGGCCGCGCGTGATGCCGAGTTAAACCGTCCTTTATTTAACTTTTTGGGCATGTCCGTTGGGGTGATTTATTCACAGCAGCCGCCACAAGAGAAGATCAATGCGTATCGAGCCGATATTACTTACGGTACGAACAACGAATACGGTTTTGACTACCTACGCGATAACATGGTCTTTAGTCTGAGCGAAAAAAAGCAGCGCCCGCTGAACTTCTGTATCATTGATGAAATTGACTCTATCTTAATTGATGAGGCACGTACGCCACTGATTATCTCGGGTCAAGCCGAAGATTCGTCACGTATGTACGCCCTGATTAATACCATTATCCCTGTGCTCAAACGTTCAAAAGACGAAGAAGCCAATAAGAATAATGAAGAAGAAGACTTCTGGATTGATGAAAAAAATCGTCAGATTGAGATTAGCGAAAAAGGCTATGAAAAAATTGAGCGTTTCTTAATCGAAGTGGGCGAGCTGGGTGAAAACGAAAGTTTGTATAGCCCAAGCCGCTTACCCTTACTGGCTCACGTGCAAGCCGCCATTCGCGCCCATCATGTGTTTGTCAAAAACGTTCATTATATCGTTGATGATGGTGAAGTGGTCATCGTTGATGAAAACACCGGTCGTACCATGCCGGGCCGCCGCTGGTCTGAAGGGCTGCATCAAGCGATGGAAGCCAAAGAAAACGTCGAGATTCAAGCAGAAAACCAAACGCTGGCCACCACGACTTTCCAGAACTACTTCCGTCTGTATGACAAATTGTCTGGCATGACGGGGACTGCGGATACCGAAGCGGCTGAGTTTAAATCAACCTATGACTTAGATGTCATCGTGATTCCAACGCATGAGCCGATTGCTCGTATCGATATGGATGACCAGATTTTCTTAACCAAGCTAGGCAAATACAAAGGCATTATTCGCGAGATTAAAGAAATCCAAGCCAAAGGTGCGCCAGTACTGGTCGGTACCGCAACCATTGAGGCCAGTGAAGAGCTGTCCTACTTGCTCGATCAAGAAGGCGTCAAGCACAATGTATTGAACGCCAAACAGCATGAGCGTGAAGCAGAAATCATCGCGCAGGCGGGCAGTCCAAAGTCGGTCACGATCGCGACCAACATGGCGGGCCGTGGTACCGATATTATCTTGGGCGGTAATTGGCAGTCGTTTATCGAAGACATTGATGCGGTCAGTCCCGAAGAAATGGCGCGCCTAAAAGCGCAGTGGCAAGTCAAGCATGATCAAGTGGTGGCCGCTGGTGGTTTGCATATCATTGGTTCTGAGCGTCATGAGTCGCGCCGCATCGATAACCAGTTACGTGGTCGTGCGGGTCGCCAAGGTGACCCTGGTATGTCACGCTTCTTTTTATCGCTTGAAGATGACTTGATGCGTATTTTCGCAGGGGATCGCGTGGTCAATATGATGCGTGCCATGGGTCTAAAAGAAGACGAAGCCATTGAGCACAAAATGGTGTCCAAATCGATTGAAAACGCGCAAGGTAAAGTTGAGAGTCGCGATTTTGATGCCCGTAAAAATCTACTAAAATATGATGACGTGGCCAATGAGCAGCGTAAAGTTATCTATAGTCAGCGTGATGACTTACTGGCAGAGATGGATCTGTTGGAGGCCATCGAAGTGATGCATCATGAAGTCTATAACGCTCTGATTAGTCAGTTTATTCCGCCAGGCTCTATCGATGACCAGTGGAATGTCGATGGTTTAGAAGATGAGCTTGAGGATGAGTTTAAGATATCGATGCCAATCAACGATTGGCTAGATGAAGATCGCCGCTTGGATGAAGAAGGATTACGCGCCAAAATCATTCAAACCGCGCTAGATCGTTATCACAGTCGTCGTGAGCAGATGGGCGAAAAAGATGCCGCCCAGCTTGAGCGTCACTTTATGCTGCAAAGCCTAGACAAGCATTGGAAAGAGCATTTAACGCAAATGGATCAGCTGCGTAAAGGGATTCATTTGCGCGGCTATGCGCAGAAAAACCCAGAGCAAGAATACAAGCGTGAGTCGTTTGAGTTATTCCAAATGATGCTTGGCGCCATTAAATCTGAGACGGTGCAAGACCTATCACGTGTGCATATCCCAACCAAAGAAGAGCTAGAAGCATTAGAAGCCCAGCAACGTGAGAATGCAGCGCAGATGCAAATGCAGTTTGAACACAATGAGGTGGATAATTTAGACAGTGCCTCGGCCGATAAAGTAGCAAAACAGCCACAAGACCGCACGCTGGCAGGCGGCGCGGCGGCCGCTGTGAGTGGCGCTATGGCCGGTAATGGCAGCAGTGCTAGTGAGTCAAATCCTTATGCCGGTATGAATATCAGTCGTAACGCGCCTTGTCCTTGTGGATCAGGACTTAAGTATAAGCAATGCCATGGTAAAATCTAATACCTAGCTCATCACTCATGATTAGCGGCGATGAACTGGTGAAATCTACCAAAGATCGTACTTGTTTGCCTAGCAACCCAAGTTTTTAAAATTGGCGTAAAGATTGCAAAGCAGATATGGTGAGTAGGTAATCAAAAGTCCTTATCTCAAATAGATAGGGGCTTTTTTTGTGAATGCGCTAAAGGATTAGGCCGCTTCTTAATGAGCAAAAAATCTGCTATTTTAAAGTTATGGAGCGCTTTGTAGCGATTACTTACAAATTCAACATAGGCGTGCATTTATGGACACGCTATAGTATTTAGCATATTTACTTTGGAGAGTGTTATGAATTTAGAATTATTAAAACAACGCCGCACCTCTATTGCCTTAACGGGTTTGCTGGCTGGCGCACTAACCATCAGCGCCTGTCAACAGCAGCAAGAGCCAGAGCCAAGTTTAGAGGACAGCATCAGTGCAGAGCAATCAGTACCCATGTCTGCGGATCCTGCAGAACCTAGTGATGTGTTGGTCAATAGTGAAGACGCGACCGTTAATGAAGTAGAAAGCGACACCATTGCTTCTATTAATGGGGGCGTAAGTCAGATTACTTATTTATGTGCCCCTGAGCTTACGGTCAAAGCCACTTATAAAGATGCTGGGAAGCAAGTCATCATTGACACCGATAAAGGCACAGCCACGTTAGTTAAGACCAACGATGCGACCAACCCTGAAGTCTTTAAAGCAGAAACTGCCATTGATGGTGGCGAAGGTTTTGTACAATGGCGCGTCGCCCATGATGACCGAGAAACAGGTGTGATGCGTACGGCAGGCGTGGATACAGCAGACATAAGCACTTATGAGTGTAAAAAAACAGAAGAAGATTCGATATAAGCTAAGTTCATTACAGCACTGAATAAGAATAAAAAAGCAACGTTCGCGTTGCTTTTTTAATGGTAGGGGCTTGGCGGTAGGGGCAAAAAACCAGAGTCTTACTTGTTGTAAGTAGTCCCAGCTTCATGTTCTAAAAATCCTTCTTCTTTAACATCAAGCTCTTCATGCTGAAGCGACACTTGGATACTATCCGTATGGGTGTGCGTGCTTTTACTAATATCAATTTCTTGAACGGCATAAGTATCTTTTGTAACTGTTGCCACTTGGCGTGAGACTACTATCTCAATAGGCGCCTCACCGATCTCAACTTGCTTATCATTAACAGTGATAACCGCTTTGCTATCTAACGCTGGTTCAACATGACGTAACACGTCTTTTTCATCGTAATTTCCAGAGAGTAAGTCTTGGCTCTCGGTATCATGAAACTCAGTGCGTACAGTGATGTATTCTTCTACCAGCTCAATCGGTACGTCAATAGTCTTGGTGCGAGTGTGCTTCGTCACGGTCACTTTGCCGACGTCCAAACGTTCTTTATTGACCACAGGACGCTCTTCTAATAGCTCTAGATGGCCGATTTGTCCGGTATTATTTGCCTCATTTTTTTGTTGAAGGCGGGACTGGTGATCGGTGTCTAGCTTATCCTGGGAATTGTCTAACTTGTGCTCAGGTGGGGTATTAATATTATCGGTAGTCATTTTGATCTCCTTATTATTATCAAATGTTGAAAAGTACTTTCCATACATCTTTCTTGTTGTTTGACGTGTTTATCGTCTTATAAGTGCTGATGATCGCAGTCTTGTAAATAAGCGCAATATAGAGAAGCATAAAAAAGACCAGAGACGTGCTCTGGCCTTAATCACTGAATAAAAATCCAGCTGCTTATAACAGTCACATAGTTCTATTTTTTCGTAGAATAGTGCTACAAGATATGTGACAAATTAGCTGATTACATACCACGAGCGCGGCGCACGTCTTCAGCAGTGATGCCATCACGGTCTACAATGTTGCCTTCGCGGTCAACAACATTACCCTCACGGTCAACATCTAACTCTTCACGCTGAATGGTTTCAACGATTGTTTCAGTGTGACGCTCAGCGGTCTTACCAACGCTGACTTCTTCAGAGACATACGTCTCTTTGCCAACACGGGCACGTTCGGCTTCTAGCTGAACTTCGACCGTGTCATCTACACCGCCATCACCAATGCGACGATCGGTTGGACGATCTACGTTGGTACGTTGAATGTTCGCGTGCTCTTCTTCTAGCTCAACATCGACGTTACGCTCTTCAGTGATGACATGTTTACCCACTTTCACTAGGCCAGCCACGATACGATCTTTATTGACCGTTAAACGTTCTTCTAATAGCTCTAGTGTGTTTGGCGCATCATAGGCATGATCTTCAATGTCCATACGTTCTGCTGCTGGGACAGTATCGGCAGTAAATGCTTGGCGATCTTTTTCGTACTGTTCTTTATAGCTGTACTGATAATCGTGATCATACTCTTCCATGGCTTCCACTTGTGATTTGGTCAAGCTATCAAAGAATACATCATCGCCAACAATACGTGCCAAACCAGCGGGTACTAGCACTTCTTTTGAGCTGAACCAACCGCCAGCATCAACGATCAAATAGCGAATGCGACCAGTCGTGTCTTCTACCAATGCACCTTCGATTTTACCGATTTTTTCTTCGTTGACACCATAAGCGGTTTTGTGAGTTGGATCATAATAGTCATCACCAATAAGGTCACGGTGAGTGGCTTGAATATCTTTTAAACGGATTAGTTGGCTCATTATTGTCTTCCTTTTTTATGAGTTAATGTTTAATAGTTATATTTTTAAATATTAAAACTTCTAAGAGTAAATTGCTTCATTACAAAAATTTCTATAGAACGAAAATTGATGTAAAACGATGTCAGTAGTTGGCTAGCCAGTTTGCGCCTAGCCGCTACCTCAACTTGTAATTATCGTAACATCATGATTTTGGATGAGATATATGAGCAAGGTAGCAAAGTGTGGGCTTGCAGTAATTGCGTGTAATAGGCTGTAAGTGTGGCACCCCACCTAGGCCAATAAGTTAACGTACCTTTACATAACGCAATGTTCTACCTGCTTGAAAATAAGACCAACACGAAAAAACCGCAGGGCAATAAGCGCTGCGGTTTTGAGGCAAGGAGTAAGAAAATAAGTAAACGTTTTAAACGTCGTAAAACTTTATACTAAGCGAATTGATACGGCTATTCGTAGTTTGGATTTTGGATTTTGGATTTTGGAACAAGTTTTAACGCTAACCACGTTTAGGGCAATTCAAGTTTAAGGCAATTCAATGGCTACAGCCACGGCTTCGCCGCCACCGATACAAAGCGTCGCCACGCCTTTTTTGCCACCCGTACGTTTGAGCGAGTTAATAAGCGTAATGAGGATACGGGCACCAGAACAGCCTACTGGATGACCCAGCGCACATGCGCCGCCTTCGACGTTTACTTTAGTATGCTCAATTTTTAGCTCATCCATGGCAGCCATGGTAACCATCGCAAAGGCTTCATTAATTTCCCATAAATCGACATCAGCCACTGACCAGCCAGCACCAGCTAAGACTTTTTCAATCGCCCCGATCGGTGCAATAGTGAACTCGCTTGGGTGGCGTGAGTTTGAAGCAGTAGCAACGATGCGGGCTTGATAATCAAGACCTTCCGCTTTTGCCTGCGACTCTTTCATGACCACGACAGCAGCAGCGCCATCTGAGATTGAGCTGGCGTTTGCCGCGGTAATAGTACCGTCTTTTGCGAATGCTGGACGCAGAGTTGGGATGCGCTCAGCGTTGGCAAGGGCAGGTTGCTCATCGGTATCGACCGTTTGCTCGCCTTTACGCGTCTTAAACGTCACGGGCTCGATCTCGTCTTTGAAGTGGTCGTCTTTAATCGCTGTGAGCGCGCGATTTAGCGATTCGATAGCAAATTCATCCATCTGCTCACGCGTATAGCCTTTTTCGTCGGCCATCTCTTGAGCGAATTTGCCCATGAGCTTACCCGTTTCAGCATCCTCTAAGCCATCTAAAAACATATGATCTTTGACTTCTTGATGACCCATACGATAGCCACCACGCGCGCCTGGCATGATGTAAGGGGCATTGGTCATTGATTCCATGCCGCCCGCCACTGCCACATCGAAGCTACCCGCTTTGATACCGTCATGGGCTTGCATCACTGCTTTTAGACCAGAACCGCACAGCTTATTGATGGTCACGGCACCAGTTGCATCAGATAGACCCGCTTTACGCATTGCTTGACGGGCAGGGCCTTGGCCTAAGCCTGCAGTTAAGATACAGCCCATGATGACTTCATCAATGTTGTCAGTACTAACGCCTGAGCGTGCGACAGCAGCTTTAATGGCCGCAGCACCAAGCTCTGTCGCGCTCATATCTTTTAGCGCGCCTTGGAAGCCGCCCATTGGAGTACGGGCACCGTTTAAAATTACAATTGCATCATTTGACATCGTTATTATTCCCTTTTACGTATTTTAAATGAAAGTGTTTTACTGATAGTAAAAACAAGTGCTTATGAACTGTCACGTAACTACTAATTATCCACTGTTTCGCTCACTAAGTAACGGGTCTGCTAAGTGTCTGGCTTATGCAAGCTCATCTAAGCGAATGCGTACTACTTTATCAGTAATGGTGTCTAATTTTTCAATTTTTTCGATGGCAAGATTCATCTGACTCTCAACCACAGGTAGCGTTAAGATAATCACTGGTACTTGGCCTACTTTGTGCGCAGGCTTTTGTAAAATCGCATCGATATTGATCCCGGCATCGCTTAGGATACGCGTGATATCAGCCAATACGCCCGGGCTATCATAAGCATGTACACGCAAATAATACCCAGTAATCATCTGCTCAGCCCGTAATATCGGGGTGTCTGATAGCTGTTCAGGGATGAACGCCAGATGCGGGACGTGATGACCATGGTTGTTTTGAACGCTGTTGCTTTGCTCGTCGTTATCCTTGCTACCCAGCACGCGAACTAAGTCCATGACATCAGCCATGACGGCCGATGCCGTCGCGCCAGCTCCCGCACCATCACCACAATAGAGCGTCTGCCCAAGCGGATGCGAGTTGACTAGCACAGCGTTTTTTACACCGTTGACATTGGCCAATAACGCATCTTGCGGAATAAGCGTTGGATGTACACGTAGCTCAACACCCGCATCGTCAGCATTGCCTTGACCATCACGGCGTACCGCAAAGCCTAAGTGTTTGATACGGTAGCCAAGCTCTTCAGCATAGTTCACATCTTGCAAGGTGATACCCGTGATCCCTTCACAGTAAACTTTGTCAAACTGCAAAGGAATACCAAAGGCGATAGAGGCGAGTAGGGCCAATTTGTGCGCGGCATCAATACCCTCAACATCAAACGTTGGATCTGCTTCTGCATAACCCAGCTCTTGCGCCTCAGACAGTACATCGGCAAACGGGCGACCTTTGTCCCGCATTTCGGTCATGATGAAATTGCCAGTACCGTTGATAATACCTGCTAGCCAATCGACTTTATTGGCAGCCAGCGCTTCACGCATCACTTTGATAATCGGAATGCCGCCTGCCACAGCTGCTTCATAAGCGACATGGACGTTGTGGGCTTCAGCGAAAGCAAAAATCTCATTGCCGTGCTCAGCCAACAGCGCTTTGTTTGCGGTCACCACATGCTTACCGTTTTTGATGGCGTGCATGATGAGGTCTTTGGCCAAGGTGGTACCGCCAATCACTTCGATTACGATATCGACATTATCGCTTGCCGCAATGGCCATCAAATCGCTGTTTTGCATGATGTTTGAATCAATATCATCGCGTTGACGACGCGTACCCACTTCGGTAATGATAATATCGCGTCCGCTACGGCGTTTTAGCTCATCTAAATTGTCATTGATTAGGTTGATCACACCCGTGCCGACGGTGCCCAGACCAAGTATCGCTAGTTTGATGGAATTGCTCACAGTATCCTCAAAAGGTTAAATATAATGAAGTCACTATAAAACTGTTATGGGTCAAATTCACTTGCGGTGCTAAGCGTACTAGTTGCGCGCATATTGACAGTAGCAGTTTTACTTCTGTTTCATTATAGTTGAATAAAAAGTGCTCAAATAAAAGTGTGCTGCTGATTTTTCATAGCGCTTTATCCTATCATACCGACAAGCAGTTGTGACGTCTACACAATGTCGCCATGTTCACAGATACCAATAAGGTATCAAGTCATAGCGCAACCCTTTAGTCAGCACCGACCGCTTGAGCCAACTGCGCCGCAGGGAGATAGCCACCCACTTGTTGTCCTGCTTCCGTAAAGATAGCAGGGGTACCACGCACACCCAGTCTTGCCCCTAACGCCATGTGCTCTTGGACAGGAGTGGCGCAGTTAGGCGCTTGTACATTGGCGCCCATTTTTGCCTGATCCATGGCGGCATTGCGATCCTGACTGCACCAGATGGCTTCCATTTTTGGAACGGACTCTTGACTGCGTGGCCACGCCAAATAACGTACTTCGATACCGCGCGCATTGATATCCGCCATCTCTTCATGCAATTTACGACAGTAGCCACAGTCTGCATCAGTAAAGGCATAAACCACCGATTTAGTCACGCCTTTCGCCGGATAAATGATCATCTCTTTTTTATCCACCGCTTTTAGGGCTTCTTGCGCGGTACTGGCAACCAGTGCAGCACTGATATCAACTGGGGCTGCTTCGCCCACCGCGATGATTTGACCCTGAATAATATGTTTACCAGACGTGTCAGTGAAAAAAGACGGCAGCCCATCAGCCGTGACCCAATAAATACCCTCCATATCCGTTGGCACCGCTGATACGATGTTTTCTTCGATGCCAGAAGCGTTTAAATTTGCTTGTAACGCTTTTACCACTTCAGGGTCACTATCAGCTGACGTTTTAGCAGCACTGACCTTGGTTTCTGTACTATTGACGACACTGGTGTTGTTGGTTGCGTCCGCTGCATTATTTGAGCAGCCAGCGGCCACAACCACGAGCAACGCGCCCATCATAAAACGAGATAAACGGCTGCGCGAAAAAATGTTTTTTGTTACGGGGGATGACATAGGGGTGTCCTGTAGGCGGCTGCCTAAATATGAATTCGTTTTTTAGAAAAAAGGGTATATGGTTCTACATAATAAGGCGTATGGATGGTGTTTTAAAGGGTTAATTTTGCAGGGCTTTCTATCATTTATTGACTAAAAAAGATAAGAGGGGGTGTCATCTATATTAGCATATTTATCATAAATAACCGCTACAGGTGAGTCGTCTAGATGGGTAAATAGATAGAGTCATCTTAGGGGTGGAGCGTCATAGAACAGATGCATTAGTTGTCACACTGATAACCATATGCTACTGGTAACTATTTCTCTAGCGTGTGCTTATAAAATCGTTCGATGGGATAAAACACTTGTTCCAGCAGCAGGTTACTCCTTATCAAGCGCTTTGATGATAGCGATATTAATAAGCACAAACTCAAAAGACAAGATACATTTGTACTATTTAATATCATCGTCTGCCTAGGTAGGCTACTGCTAATCACCTTTTAAAATTATTTATTTTAACAAATTAAACGTACGCTAAGGAGCACACATGGCAGGTGCCAGTTTATTACTATTGCTTGATGACATAAGTCTATTGATGGATGATGTGTCTGTTATGACTAAAGTCGCGGCAAAAAAAACAGCGGGTTTGGTAGGAGACGACTTGGCACTTAATGCTGAGCAGGTGACTGGTGTGAAGCCAAGTCGTGAACTGCCTGTTATCTGGGCAGTCGCCAAAGGCTCGGCCGTTAATAAGGTGATTTTAGTGCCAGCGGCGCTCTTGATCAGCTATTTTATACCGTGGTTGATCACCCCGCTGCTGATGATAGGAGGGCTGTATCTGAGTTATGAAGGGGCTGAAAAGGTCATTCATAAATTTTGGCCGACGCTATTGCCGCATGATGAAGAGCAAAATGCCCATCGCAAAGCCAATGCCGATGAAACCGTAGATTTGGTGGCTTTTGAAAAGGATAAAATTAAAGGCGCGATACGGACAGACTTTATTCTGTCAGCTGAAATTATTGTCATCTCTTTAGGCGCGGTCACAGCTGCTGGTGGCGATATTGTCCAAAAAGGTATCGTGCTCTCGATAGTGGCTGCTGTGGTGACGGTCGGTATTTACGGCTTGGTTGCAGGCATTGTCAAGATTGATGATGCGGGTCTGCATCTGATTGAGAAATCACAAGCAGGTGACAGCAAACACAAGTTTGGCGAGTTTATGCTCGCGGCCGCGCCCAAGCTTATGAAGTTTTTATCGATAGCGGGCACGATTGCGATGTTCTTAGTTGGCGGCGGTATTATCGTACACGGTATCGGCTTTTTGCATTATGGCGTAGAAGACATTGCCCATCTCACTGGGGTGTTTGAAGGTTTGACCACGACGTTATTAAATGGACTGGTTGGGCTGATTATCGGTGCTATTGTGGTGGCGATTGTTACGACCATTGGTAACGTGCGTGGTAAGGATGACAAAGCGTCTTCTGCACACTAATTTACCAATCCTACTATCTGATTGTCACTTTGCTTTCTTGATCGATGACATGATTGTTTAAATAAGCGCTATTCATTAATTTTCACAGTAAAGAAAGCTTAAAATAAAAAAGCCCCAAAGTTGCTGTCAACTTTGGGGCTTTTGCCTTTGGGCTTACAGATTTAGCTGTCGCTGTCTGTTGCATCCGACTCTAGCTTTTCAGCTTGCGTCGGTTTTTTATGCTCCGTTTTAGGCTTGCGACTGCGTGCCTTTGGCACTTTTGGTGTGGTTAAATTAAACATACCGGTCTGTGGTAAAAGCTGCTCTGCCACATTCTCGATCATGTTTTTGTAGCTGGCAATCGTAGTTTTCGATTTGGCCGCTTGATTTTCTTCTTTAGTAGGTTGTTCTACTTCAGAGTCAGCCGCTTGCTTGCTCTCTTCAGCGGCAGCAGACTCCACATCATTACCTTCGATATTTGTCTCTGCTGTCTCCGTATGCTTTACCTCAGCAGTTTCATCATCAGCATGCTCGTTAGGCGCTTGTGCTAGCGCTTGATCTGCCTCTAATAGCTGTTCGCTATCAGCACTGATATCATCAGTCTGCGCTTGATTGGCAAGCGCCGTCGCTTCAACGTCATGGGCGGCAACATCATTCTCAGCGTCCTTTTCAGAAGGAACGCTTAAGACCGCTGGCTCCTGATAGTCCGGATGCTGACCTCGTGGATCGTTACTTGCGCGTTTGCCAATCGCGCGTGGTTCAACGTCCGTTTTGCCTTGTGCCGCTGCAAACTGACTGACAGCCTGAGTCATCGCCTCAAAGCGCGCGAGGTAATCCGTGGCTAATGGCTGATAACCGTAGTTGCTAAAGTCAAAGCTCTGACTAGCCATCTCGTTGTTCCTGCCACTGTTACTCACCGTGCTATCAACGTTGGTATCGTTATCAGCCATTTTTGCTTTTCCAGCATACAAGGCGACAGTATCGATAAAGCAGCTAATAACCCCGTCTTCTGCTAAGCGAGTTTGCGCCTCTGGTAGTGTTGCACGAATAAACTCACCCACTGTACCGCGAATAGTCGGCACACTCACCGCTGCTTGCACTTTTGCTTGTGGCTGTTGCGCGGCTTGTGACTGCGTCTGCTGACTGCGTACCACGCGAGGGTCATTTTTGGCTTGACCAAACTTCTCGGCGGTCACGTAGCGCGCCGCAAACAGCGCTTCATGTGTCAGCTGAAGCGCTGAATCACTTGTCTTGCTAGCCTCTACTGCACGGGCATTGTCCTGAGTGTTTTGGGTCTTCTCACTCTCGTTAACGTCATTGGCCACGCTCGCTTCCTGAGGGTGTGCTGGCGTGCTATCGACTTTAGCATTGGCTTTATTTGAGCTATCAGCTTGACTGTTCGTCTTGTGTTTAGATGCTGGCTGCTCATCTACTGCAGACTTTTTGTCATCAGCATTATTAGCATCGGGGTCAGTTTTTGGTGCGTTATTTTGTCCTTTATCTGCACTAGCGCTGCTCTTACCCTCATCAGCCTTGGCCTCATGGTTTGCTACAGAGCTTTTATCTGTAACTTTTGCATCAGAGCCGCTTTTGTCAGCACTTTTCTCACTCGAGCTTTGCTTGTCATTGCCTTGCTGATTAGCCTGCTGCTGAGTAGTAGGCGCTTTTGTGACGTCCTCTTTCGACGTCTCACTTGCTGGGCTTGGTTGCTTAGCAGATTGAGACTTGCTCTGTGATGATTTGCTGTCATCTAAAGACAAATGCACAACTTCGGGCGATTTAAGCTCAACCGGCGCTTCATTGACCTGTAGCACGACTTCGTTGGGGTTTTGATTGCGGCGGGCGTTCGATTGATTTTTGCTGCCGTTAGTGCCTGTAGTCGCCTGCTGATTATGTTGTTTCACATTGTCAGCGGTTAGCGTCTCGCCGCGCTCCAATTTACCGCGTGAGCCACGTTGGCTATGCGATTTACGCTTAGCACGTGTCTGCTCATCGGCGGTATTGCTGTCTTTCTCCTCAGAGTGGTTGCGCTCGTTTGCGTTGCGCTTATTATCTTGACGATTACTATTTTGCTGGTTACGATTGCGATCATTAGTACGCTTGTTATCCTGCTGACGTTTGTCTTGATTGTCAGAGGTTTTGTCATCAGCGTTACTTGCAGTGACAGTTGAACCATTGCTTTCGGTGTTGCTATTCACGTCATTGCTGGTCTCATCCGCTTGCTCTTTTCTTTGACGCGGCTTAGAAGATCTAGACTTGCGTGGTTTACGTCTTCTTCTGTCTTCATTATTGCTATCATCAGTGTTGCTGTCTGCACTACGACGCGCCTGCTGACGATTGGCATTACTATCCGATTGTTGATCGTCATTTTTTTGAGTGTCGTTGTGCTGAGTGGCCTGCGCTTTATGTGGGGCGTTATTCAGCGCACTACTATCAACTTGTCCAAATGACCCTAAGCTTTGTGCGCCTGTATTGACTAGCGCTTCAATGGCTTCTGCTGCATCACTGCTACTCACGCTAGGTGTCGTTGTGGCTTGCGGCGCTTGAGCAAACAGATTAGACAACCACGCAACGGCTTGTGGTTGGGCACTGCTCTCAACGCTAGTCGGTTGCGTGGCGACTGGCTTGGCAGGTGTGGCAACACTTTGATTTTGGTTGGCCTGCGGTGCACGCGTCGATGAAACACTGTTGCTATTTTTATGATTACGCTGATCAACCGAGCTGCTTGATTTATTGGCAGCTTTACTGTCCGCTACTTGACGTGGCTGGCGGGTTGGCTGCTGCTCTGGGCGTTCTTTTTCAGCGGTTTGCCAATCCACATTGTAGCCAAGATCGCTGTGTTCTTGCTGCTGAGTATCGGTAATACGCTCATAGCTTGATGGGGCAAAGCCATCGCGGTTGAAGTGCAACTTAAAGTTTGGCGACTCTAAATGCGCGTGTGGCAAAATAGTGATACGGGTACCACTGTCTTGCTCAAGATACACTAAGCTGTCGCGCTTTTCATTTAATAAAAACGCCGCGATGTCAGTCGGTACTTCTGCTTGCACTTCACCTTGACGTTCTTTTAGCGCGATTTGTTCAATCTGACGCATAATCGATAATGACAATGAGCGCAAGTCACGAATCATACCGTTGCCATGGCAACGCGGGCAGATATAACCCGTTGACTCTTCTAAGGACGGGCGCAAGCGTTGACGGCTCATTTCCATCAAACCAAACTTAGAGATGTCACCAAACTGGACGCGAGCACGATCGTACTTAGTAGCATCAATCAGTCGTTTTTCGACTTCTTTTTGATGCTTGTTATCATTCATATCAATAAAGTCAATGACGATCAAACCGCCCATATCTCGTAGACGTAGCTGACGAGCAATCTCATCGGCTGCTTCTAGATTGGTGTGGTAGGCGGTCTCAGCGACATCTGAGCCTTTGGTGGATTTGGCTGAGTTGATATCGATAGAAACCAGTGCCTCAGTTTGGTCAATAACGATGGAGCCGCCTGATGGCAGACGAACTTCACGCTGATAAGCGGTTTCGATTTGTTTTTCGATATTAAAGCGTGAAAACATCGGCTCATAATCGGTGTATTTGCGCAGTTTTTCTGCTTGCTTTGGCATGACGGCATCGATAAAACCTGCCGCTTCGATATAAGCGTTTTCATTATCGATCCAAATCTCAGCAATATCATCACGCAGATAGTCGCGGACAGCACGGGTGACGACGCCTGCTTCTTGATGAACCAAACGCGGTGATGGATATTTTTGGTTTTGTTCTTGGATGGCTTGCCAGATATTGAGTAGATGGTTCAAATCGTGCTGTAAGTCTTCTTGCGTTTTACCAATACCAGCGGTACGAATAATAACGCTCATACCTTTTGGCAAATCAAGGTTGCTGAGCATCCGCTTCATGTCTTCGCGCAATTTGCCCGAGATTTGACGAGAAATACCACCACCGCGAGGGTTGTTTGGCATTAGTACCAGATAGCGTCCCGCTAATGATACGTAAGTCGATAGCGCAGCGCCTTTATTACCGCGCTCTTCTTTTTCGACTTGGACGATGAGCTCGTCGCCTTCTTTGATCAGTTTTTTGATGTTTTCATCACGAGGATTGCCGCTTAAGTATTCGGCTGAGATTTCACGAATCGGTAAAAAACCTTGGCGCTGTGAGCCATATTCGACGAAGACCGCTTCAAGTGACGGCTCGACTCGAGTTACATGCCCTTTATAGATGTTGGATTTTTTTTGTTCACGGGTACGGTTTTCTAAGTCGAAATCGTACAGATGGTTGCCTTTACATAAGGCGACACGAATTTCTTCGTTTTGAGTGGCGTTGATCAAAATGCGTTTCATATTGGTATCCTATGAGTACGCATAACAACGATGAGACGGGCTTTCGGGCGTGAGGGCAAGTAAGGCTAATATTTACATTAGCATGGATAAATTTTAGTTAACGGTAGAACGTAAATCATGGGTTTTATAAAGCGCGCTGGCTTTTTCAATGGCTTGTTTTTCACCTAGAGTACATGAGCAATGCTAATGTGGAGATAAACGCTATAGGGTGTAAAGCTATGTGTTTATATCCTATTATTGGTAGTTTTGCTTTAAGTACTAATGCATCAGCGTACTATTAAAGGATCAGTAAGTTCTTTCTATTGGTAGCTATGGCAGCGTACTTTGTAAGAGTAGGGCCTGTCAGTTACTGGTTTAAAAATACTGATACTAAAGTAGTATCGTACTGTTGCAATCCATCCATCAAAGTCTAACAATACTCTCGCTGTTGTGAGTGCTATTTTATGAAATAGCAGTACCAGCAATTATCTATTTAGGTGAAGCAATTGGTTACTCTTTATTTATCGTTCTCTCAGGTATAACGTCAATCTTATCTTGGGTCTATAGGTTAGGGTGGCAGCTTTAGTTATCAGCGGGGCGTACTTGGCAAACAGAATAAATGACCAAACTATCGGTGTGGTGCTGGCTTATATCTTCTTTATCGTCATCTGTTTGACCACCAATACTTAGGCAGCTATCGACATACTTCTCGATCCTAACGTTAAACCACCTATACTTGCTCAACTGCGCTCGCGTAAAGGACCATCAGATAACTAGGTATTGAATAATAGGTATTAAATAATAAACAGTTATCAAATTAAGTCGTTGTCATGCGGGTTGTGAGTCAATGTAGTGCCATTAGTTGTGTCGTTAAACAGGCGCTTTGCCAAATTTATCAACAATAAACTGATGAACACAAAGGTATTTAGTGTCACTATTATTTTATGGTACTGATTATTTGATGTTACTCGGTCAACTCAGTACGGTTTCTTTAATTTATGGGGTCATATTTATTAATATCTATAAATGATATCTGTAAATAAATAACGCGCCCTAAAATCAGATGAGGTGTCCAACATCGGCAAGGTATACAGCTTATCCCTCTTTACTAACAAGTCGTAAAAATGGTGATGGGCTGTCTGAGACAACAATGATTATTGCCGCAGCTTCTGCTTAATTGTCGCTCAACATGCTAAACTATAGCAAATCTTTGTGTAAACACCTAACTAAAAATGACGAACTCAAAAATGACTGACGATGCACCTACCCATGAAGCCCCTGCTATTTTTAATAGCAAAACACGCCCACAAAGCGCTGACGATGAAATCAGCAACTTTGGCAAGGTGAACTATCTTGAAGTCACCCGCCATCAGCATGACCAGCGCTTGGATAATTTTTTGCTTAATCGCTTAAAAGGATTACCAAAATCGCACATCTATAAAATGATTCGCTCCGATGAGGTGCGCGTCAATAATAAACGCTGCAAAGCACATGATAGAGTACAGCGTGAAGATGTGGTTCGTATTGCACCGGTAGAGCTGGCAACGCGTGAAAAACCAATCATCAGCACAGAATTTGCCAAAAGCTTACTGGCACGTGTGGTCTATGAAGACGAGGGCATGCTAGTACTGAACAAGCCCTCGGGTATTGCGGTTCATGGCGGTAGTGGCTTGGACTTTGGGGTCATTGAAGCCATGCGCGAAGTGACGGGTAAAAAGTACCTAGAGCTGGTACATCGTATCGATAAAGATACCTCAGGGCTGCTCATGATTTCCAAAAAACGCTCAGCGCTAAAGACATTGCAGCAGCATCTCGTCGACAAAACCATTCAAAAGCACTATTTATGTCTCGCCAAAGGACAGCCTGCGCTGAATGAGCAACGTGTCGATGCGCCATTGCTACGTTATACCCTTGCCAGTGGTGAGCGCCGCGTCAAAGTAGATAGCCAAGACCCACAAGCGAAAGAAAGCCAAACTGATATCATTATCCATGATCGCTTTATGCTGGCAGATCAACCGGTTAGTTTGATCGAAGCCAAGCCATTAACGGGTCGCACTCATCAAATCCGTGTGCATTTGGCCCACATTGGTCACGCTATCTTGGGTGATGATAAGTACAACGTACATGACAAATCAGGCGTCCATCGTCTGTGTCTACATGCGTGGCGTTTAGATATTCCCGGCTACAAGACCATTACCGCACCGCTTCCAGAAGATATGGCTGACTGGCTACCAGAGTCAACCACGTTGCCTGAGTAAGCTAGCAACACACGGCTCTTAACTCAAACTTGCTGCTATTTATTAAGCATTCTTATGAAACGTCACGACAACTTATTTTTATTAATAAGCCATCGTGACGTTTTCGTATCCGTCTCTATATCCGCCATTTATTATCGCTATTTGTTAAGGTAAATTCATGAGTAAGCCCTCTATCACCAGTACGCCCGCGCCTATTAAAAACTCTCAAATGACAGCCAGTCACGACTTAGCAGACAAAACGTTGGTTATTTTTGATTGGGATGGGACGCTGATGGACTCAATCGGCTTAATCGTTGAGTCCATGCATATAGCAGGAGAGGCGCATGGATTTCAGACCACTGATAAGGCAGTCAAAGGCATTATCGGGCTTAGCTTAATGAATGGCATTGACATCTTATATCCTCAGGCAAATAACACGCAAAAGCTCGCCATTCAACAAAGTTATGCTGATTACTATATTGCGAACAGTCATCGCACCCCATTTTTCGCATCGATAGAAGGTATGTTGCAGACTTTGCAAAATAACGGTAAAAGTCTGGCGGTCGCCACAGGCAAAAAAAGGAAGGGGCTAGATCGAGTATTAGACGCCTCTCAAAGTCACGACTACTTCATCACGACGCGCTGTGCGGATGAGGCAGGTTCAAAACCTGATCCGCAGATGCTTAGCGATATTTTGACTCACACGCAGCAGCAAGTCTCTGATGCGGTTTTTATTGGTGATAGTATTTATGATATTCAGATGGCCACGCAGCTGGGTATGACCAGTATTGCGGTCAACTACGGGACAGCCTCTAGGGCAGAGCTAGCCGCACAAAACCCGACTTATCAAGTGGACACGCCGCAAGCATTAGTAGATTTATTGTGCGGATAGTGTTGGTCTCAGCTATGGTCAAGTCAATGTAAAAAAGGATAGAGGATGACTGGCATAAATTTTTTGTGGTCTCTGTCAGCAATGCCACAGCAAGCAAGAAAAGTTAATGCCAGTCACGCCGTGTAACCACTTTATTGAGCATCGGCTACATTTGAGACCTTAAATGACAAAAAAGGGATTATCGTTAATCACGATTGAACTGACCCCCAAATGTTGGACGGTTTAAGTTTATATCAAGGACTGAGTTCTGTACTGCACAGGACTCAGTCCTTTTAGTTTCACTTGAATACGCTC
>JGI24025J20009_10000278_pt1 | contig 40168 bp, 38 predicted proteins | sample Cruoilmetagenom3_FD_20009 | JGI IMG/M metagenome (IMG submission 20009) | reverse complement strand
CTATATCTTCTGACTACCCTCTCGATCTTCCAGGCGGAGATCTCCTCAGAATATTCCTTCTTATAGATGACCTGCAACTTCTTCTTGCCATAGTAAGGATATCTCTTTCTCAAGCGCCTTATCCTCTCTTCCTGGATGAGGGTCACTTCCCAACGCCTCTTACGATGGGGAGCTCTAGACCTATCAGCCAGGCTTTGGACATCGTATTTTGACTCCCTGAAGCGCCTGGACCATTTGTGGAAGGTCTTCCTTGAGATGCCAAAGTGTTGGGCAGTGAGGGCGGCATTCTCTTTCCCCGCTGTATAGTAGAACACCATCCACTCCACTCTCAACCTCTCCTGGGTTGCAAAACCCGAAATATCTGCCACTCCCCTCCAGCATTCATATCTATCCTTCGGAACAATGGGCTTTCTTTTAAAGAAGTAGAAGCTGGCCGGCTTTCTCATTATGGTAACTCCTCACGGTAAGTCAGTATCATTACTAACCATACCACCGGTGTTACCTATGTATCTCAGCCTCCGCATAGGTTAGGCGGCCTTTTGTTAATGTTCTACAATTTTGTCACCATTTAATTGTTCAGGCAGAATGTCACCCATGGAGAAGATGGTGATATTTAACAAGAAAAGAGCAGAGAAGGTTGGTAGTGTTAGACCAGGTAGAGGTAGGGAGAATGATTGGCAGGGAAGCAGCCGGGTTACCAGTCCTTTTCTTTATGGCAGGTAACCTCGAGAGACTGTTAAAGCTATTAACTGGGATTAGCTTTAGACGCAGGGTCAGAGCCTGCGTTTTGGCCTAGTTAAAGCAGGGGAGAACTATGCCTAATTTGTTGAAACAAAAGGAGGGCCAAGCTTTCCCTTTGCTCTCTTCTAAGTTGGCAACACATGGTTCGGGAAGAGGGGCTTATCATACTGGAGGAAGTTGCGTGGTTTATCTCCGTTCCCTTTCCCTTGCCGGGTAGATGAGCAGCGCAGGGGATATTAATGGGCTTTAGCGGACCTTGAGATATGAAAAGGGCCCTTTGAAGTCTCTGCAGAGGTAATGAGAAGTTACTCTAAGCTGCGGAAAGCAGCCCGCCTCGTGGTATACTTTTCCCTGGCCATTGGGTAATGAGAGCAACAAATCTCCTGGGGAGGAGTCCTCCCCAGAATCGCTGGGAATGTTACGGAGATAAGGGATGGAAGAAAGACACAAAGAGAAAACACTCCAAGCTATGTTCAAAGAGTTAATCCTCCCTCTTTCCAGTGCATATCTTGCCGTGAAAAGAAGTATACACTGGGAGGAGCAAGAAAAAGCCCTTAAGGTAGGAGACAGAAGTTATCTCCTCTCTGAAATTAACAATGTATATTTGGTAGGGGCAGGAAAGGCGGGAGTGACTATGAGTAAGGCAGTGGTGGAGATACTGCAGGCGGCGCCTCGTCTTTGGCAGCAATTCGAGGGCGGAGTGGTGAATGTATACCGAGAACAAGCAAAAGAGAAGCTTCCCAGGGTAAGGTTTTTTGCTGCTGACCATCCTAATCCTAACCAGGCGAGTGTAGAAGGAGCCAAACTGATTCTAGATACCCTCAGCAAGACCACAGCGGGTGACCTGGTCGTGGCTGTTATTTCAGGAGGTGGGTCGTCTCTATTGACTCTCCCTGCCAGTGCTATCAGCCTTGAGGAATTCCGTGCCACCAACGAGCTCCTCGTGACCGGGGGCGCTTCTATTCAGGAAATAAACACGGTAAGGAAACATCTATCACAGGTGAAGGGAGGAAAACTCCGCATGGCCGCCCCGGAAGCAAATTTCCTCACCTTGATACTTTCAGATGTAATAGGAGACGATCTCTCTTCCATTGCTTCTGGGCCGACTGTCCCTGACTTTAGCACATTTCAGGATGCCATCCAGGTGCTTGAGAAATATGAGCTATGGGAGAAGATACCGGCCGAAGTGAGACTTTACTTGCGGAGAGGCTCTGAGGGTAAGGAAAAAGAGACGCTCAAAGGAGACCTGTGGGGAAAAAAATTGGCCCAGCGGACCTTTAACCTTCTGGTGGCATCTAACTCCTTCTTGCTGAAGGCTTTAGAAACAGAACTGCGCAAGCCGGCATACCAGGAAATGGGGCAAGTGGCAGTTGATTCTACGGCGGTGACTGGAAGGGTGGAAGAGGCAGTAGAAAAGCACTTCCGGCAAGCTAAGAGACTATTTAAGAACGTCAAGGAAGATGGCATTCCCAGAATTCTCTTGTGCGGCGGGGAACCTATAGTAAAGGTTCGGGAACATGCAGAAGGCAAGGGGGGACGCTGCCAGCATTATGCTCTTCTTGCCGCCCAAAGAATTGGCGGCTATCCCTGGACGGTTCTCGCTGCTGGCACTGACGGGATAGATGGAAACTCACCGGCGGCTGGAGCAATAGTAGATGGGAACACTATCACGCTGGCAGAAGAGAACGAAGTAAGCGCAGAGGAGTTCCTGATAGACTTTGATTCCTATGGTTTCTTTAAGGAGTTAGAGGAGAAAAGTGGCCAGAGCTTTCTTATCCGCACAGGCCCTACCGGGACTAATGTGAATGACGTTATGCTTTGGTGGGTGTCAAAGAGCTGCTGTCGGGGGCCAAAATAGGCAAGTTCATCTAAATTCCGAGTATCTAATGTTGTCAGGGTCAAGCTTCATTATGATGCGTAGCTCTTCTTCGGTGGGTGTCTCCGTTGTAGGGACATGCCGTGGTATTTCAATATCAAACCCGGTGCTCTCAGGAATCATATGGGCGGTTACACCGGGGTGAATTGATTCGACTTCCATGAGCCTGGTCTTGTCATCAAATCTGTAGACAGCTAAGTTAGTCACCACCTTTAACGCAGTTGGCCGGGCACCTGCCTTTTCTCTGCTGTCCCATCCATCCAAGTATCCCGCCCCTGTCCTAAAATTCACCTTTTCCACAAACACTTTCTTGCTCTGCCTTGTTGCCCAGATAACGGTCTTGGGCATCATGGACATTATGTAGCTGGTTGCCGCCCCACCGGGGAGCCTCACCTTAGGCTGTCTATATTCACCGATAGCGCTGAGGTTTGTATTGCCATATTTGTCTATCTGAGCTCCACCCAAGAATACCACATCGAGTTCGTTTTTCTGACAGAGATCAAATATATCAATAAGTTCTAAGAACGCTATGGCCCCTAGAGACAACCGTGGGTCAGCAGAAGAAATCCTTAGCCTTATCCTATCAAGGTCAGGGTCAAGTCCCTCAGCGACGGACAAGAAAACTAGATTAGGTGCGTGGGTAAGCTTTGCCACCGATATGGCAAGAATTGGCAGAGGGGAGGCTAAGCCATGAAATACTCTGTCTCCATCTGTTATTTCGTTGGCCATGGCCTTTATCATAATCTCAGGAGTCAACTTAGCTTCGTGCATTCATGTCACCTCGCTTCGTAAACACATAAATTTGGAGATATTCCTGGAATCTACCGTCTCTGACGGCCTGTACATAGTCTCTTACATGTTCGTAGTCGGCATCGTACAACCCGTAACAAGAGGTAGGATAGGCCCCGGTGGGCAAGTGGACGACCGCCTCTACATAAGGATATGGCAGGGTGGTCTTGTAGGGCTCATGTCTAATTGCCTCGTGGTCAATGATCTCTTCCGCAGATACTATCACCTTCTTGGCCGCTTTGGCTTTCCAAACATCTTCAAATCTGCCACCCCATATTTGAATGTTGCCATACACATCTGCCCGCTGGACATGAATCAATGCCACATCTGGCTCGATAGCCTTCACAGCCACTATGTCTTCGTCAGTAAAAGGGTCTTTAGTAACCTTATAATTTCCATTTTGAATGCCAATTTTGAGCAGGTCACTGCCGACCATGCCTCTAATTGGAACGAAAGGGATTCCTGCAGCTGCAGCGCGAAGGCCATTAAGGACTGCACCACAGGTGTCCTCAACTATCTCTATCTTTCCTGTCTCGGCTGCTGCCCTGAAATTCAAAGCAAATCCAAACAACTCGAAGCCGAGCATGGCAAACCTAACGCTTCTTACTGCGTCAGCCCCAATGAGAAGGTCGAAGCCGATAGCCGGTTCTCGGTCTACCAGCCTGAGCTTCTTCTTGCCTTGCCTGATGACTTCTCTGATGAGCTCCATGGGAACTCTATGAAAGGAGACACCACCTACGGTGAGTAAGTCACCATCTGTAACAAGGCTGATTGCTTCCTCTTTGGACATCAATTTCTCCTTCAACTACCGTACCTCCTTCCGATAGAGTCACACCTATGATGGATACCAGTGAAGATGCTATTATTTGACCGATTTTACCGACGAGGACAGAAAATGGCAATTTTGAGGTCGCTCTTACTGGAGGTTAGTAGAGGGTGAGAAGACTTACCCAAGGGCTTGGCAAGTTAGGGCTCCAGCTCAGCCGCAGGCAAGCACAGCAATTTGAGCTTTACTATGAGGAGCTGGTGGCGTGGAATAAGAGAATCAATCTCACCTCCATAACAGATTACGAGGAGGTTCAGGTAAAACATTTCCTTGATTCTATCACCGTGACTTTGGCCTTGGCTGAAGAAGAGACGAGTAAGCCAGATTTGAGTATCATGGATGTGGGCGCAGGTGCTGGTTTCCCTGGCCTGCCAGTGAAAATTCTTCTTGGTCAGGCGAGATTGGTACTCCTTGATTCTACCGGTAAGAAGGCAGCTTTTCTCCGGTACGTGGCGGAGAAACTGGATCTAAGCAGCGTGGAGATAGTAAATGGCAGGGCTGAGGAGGTTGGTCACCTGCCGCTATACCGACAACAATTCGATCTGGTCGTCTCTCGGGCTGTGGCCTCGTTGCCTACAATAGTGGAATTGTCCCTGCCTTTTTGCCTGGTTGGCGGTAAGTTTGTCGCTCAAGAGAAAGGAGACATTGGCCGGGAAATAGACAAGGCGAGCAGAGCAATCAATATCCTCGGTGGTAAACTGAAGGGAGTGGAGCAAATAAAACTGGAGGAGCTTGGCGGTGACCGTTATTTGGTAATTATTGATAAAATATGCCCCACGCCGGAGAAATATCCCCGCCGCTGCGGCATACCAAAACGACGGCCAATTTAGCCGAACATATGGAGAAAAGGGGTTAACAACATAACAAGGAGGACCGTGCGCTATGGAGATCAAAAAGGTAGGTGTTGTTGGTTGTGGATTCATGGGTTCTGGCATCGTTCAAGTCTGTGCCCAATCGGGCTATCAAGTAGTGGTCACAAGAAAGAATCCTAAGCTGCTGGATAAAGGAATAGCATCAATTGATTACTACCTGACCAGAGACGTGGAGAAGGGTAGGATATCTCAACAGGATAGGGATTCTGCACTTAGCCGTATCAAGGGCACTACTAACACCAAGGATTTTAGTGACTGTGACCTTGTGGTGGAAGCCGTTCCTGAGGATATGGACTTAAAGAAAAAGGTATTTGCTGAATTCGATAAGGTCTGCCCTCGGCAGGCTATCCTGGCTAGCAATACCTCCTGTTTGTCGGTTATTGAGCTGGCTATGGTAACCAGCAAACCTGATAAGGTGCTGGGGCTGCATTTCCTGTCCCCCGTGCCACTTAGCAGATTGCTGGAGATTGTTAAGACTGTCGCTACCAGCGACGATACCCTTGAGACCGGGACGCAATTTGGTAAGTCACTGGGAAAGGCGGTGATTGTTGCCAAGGATACGCCAGGCTTCATTTTCAACCGTTTAGTAATACCCTGGCAACTGAACGCCGTGCGTATGCTGGAAGCTGGCATTGCCACCAGAGAGGATATTGACAACACTATGAAGCTAGGCTTGAGTTACCCTATCGGTCCACTGGCCTTATGTGATTTCAACGGAATAGATGTCGTCTGTATGGTAGCTCAAGCTATGTACGAGGAGACCAAGGAGCTGCAATATGCTCCACCCGTTTTGATGAAAAAGATGGTAGCTGCCGGTTGGTTGGGCCGGAAAACGGGGAAGGGATTCTACGAATATAACAAGTAGAAATCGGGCGGCATTCTTGTCACGGAAGATAATCATAGTCGCCCACTGGCTGTCTGCACAGGACCAAGGGTCGTGGTCAGCCTAGGTAGTAGTGTCATGGGACAATAGGGAAGCCCTGGGCAAAGGCTTCAGGTTGATAACGTGGTAATTGTTGGTAAAATATACACGGCGGCAGAGAAAGGAGGTGAACAGCCATGTGGCGTAGAGCACCTTGGAGATTTTATTTTGGGCTACCACCCTTTGGTTTCTATTTTCACGGGACAAGACCTTTTCCCAGCAAAGAGGAATATCTTGGCATGCTTGAGGATTATAAGAAGAGTCTAGAGGAGGAACTGGAAGAGGTGGCCCGAGAAATCGAGGAAGTGAGAAGAAGTTGTTAACTTTTGATTTTCTCTCGGTATAGCCTTATAATGATAGTTGCTGTGGAAAAAGGTACCTGGGAGACTAAAACTGGGCTGGCTCAGATGTTGAAGGGCGGTGTGATCATGGATGTGGTCAACCCTGAGCAGGCCAAGATTGCTGAAGACGCTGGTGCCTGTGCTGTTATGGCGTTAGAGCGTGTCCCGGCGGACATTCGTGCCGCTGGTGGGGTGGCCCGCATGGCTGACCCGGCCATAATTTCAGCCATAATGGATATGGTGAGCATACCAGTGATGGCAAAATGTCGCATAGGGCACTTTGTTGAAGCTCAACTGCTAGAGGCGCTGGGCGTTGACTTCATTGATGAGTCGGAAGTGTTGACTCCTGCCGATGAAAGCCACCATGTTTGGAAGCATGATTTCAAGGTTCCTTTCGTCTGCGGTTGCCGTGACCTGGGTGAAGCACTGCGTCGTATTGCTGAGGGGGCAGCCATGATAAGGACCAAGGGCGAAGCTGGAACAGGAAATATCGTTGAGGCTGTGNGGCATATGCGAGCGGTTCAAGATGGCATTNGCAGGCTCAAAGGTTTGCCTCGGGAGGAGCTNGTAGCCGAGTCGAAAGCCATTGGCGCTCCGCTGGAATTAGCCTTGCAGGTGCATAACACGGGGAAGTTGCCTGTGGTGAACTTTGCTGCTGGCGGTGTGGCTACACCAGCCGATGCCGCTTTGATGATGCAACTGGGCGCCGATGGAGTTTTTGTTGGCTCGGGCATCTTTAAGTCAAGTGACCCACCAGGCAGAGCGCAAGCTATTGTCAAAGCTACCACCCACTATCAAGACGCGGCTATTATCGCTGAGGTGTCTAAGGGTTTAGGGACGGCTATGTCTGGCCTAGACATAAAGACTATACCCCAGCAAGAGCTGCTAGCTACCAGAGGCTGGTAAGGATACGTTTGCAAGAAATAGTTGCTGGCGATTTGGACGCCTTGCTTGACATTCTGCCTTCTCACATTCGTGAACCGCTCTACGAGCAACCCGACCGTAGTGAACTACTGGAAGTAGTCTTGGATTTAGGGCGTCCTCCAGAAGTGCGTTTTCCCTATCGGGAGCTAATTCTCGGTTGTAAAGAAGTTGACCATGCTGACGTTGACTACGTGGTATCGGGCGTGGGTGACTTCACCGGGGACAATCGTGCTGGAATTGAGCGGACCCTCCACCGCATCTCAGCCATAAGGAATAGAAATGGACGCATAATTGGTCTGACTTGCCGTGTTGGCAGAGCTGTGTTCGGCACGGTGAAAATGATCCAGGATCTAGTTGAATCAGGCAAGAGCGTCCTGCTCCTCGGCCGGCCAGGCGTAGGTAAGACCACTATGCTGAGGGAAGTGGCTCGAGTACTAGCTGATGATTCCAAAAAGCGGGTTATTGTTATTGACACCTCCAATGAGATTGCTGGAGACGGCGATATTCCTCATCCCGCCATCGGGCATGCACGACGAATGCAGGTAGCTACTCCAGCGATGCAACATGCCGTGATGATCGAAGCGGTGGAAAACCACATGCCTGAGGTCATTATTATTGATGAAATAGGCACCGAGCTTGAAGCCCAAGCAGCTCGAACTATCGCCGAGCGCGGGGTGCAATTGATAGGCACAGCCCACGGAAATACTCTGGAAAACTTGATAATGAACCCTACCTTGTCAGACCTCGTTGGTGGCATTCAGACGGTTACCCTGGGTGATGAGGAAGCTAGGCGGCGCCACACACAGAAATCTGTTCTAGAACGCAAGGCACCACCTACCTTTGATGTGGTAGTTGAGATCGTCCACTATTACAAGGTGACTGTTCACCCGGATGTAACCGCTGCTGTGGATGCTGTCTTGCATCAGCAACCTGTTCAAGCTGAGCTTCGCTGGATGGATCAGCAAGGGGAGATAAAAAGGGAGGAAATAATATCTCCTTCTATGGTGCAAAGCAATCAAAAACTTGCCCCGAATGAAGTGAAGGAACAGGAGAAGCAGTCTTTGCGATTTTTTCTCTTTGGGATTAACCGTTCCCGACTGGAACAAGTTGCTGGAAAAGGCCGAGAGAATCTGAAATTTGTTGCTGACCTCAAGCAGGCTGACTTGTTTCTCACCACACGAAGCTACTACCGCCGCAAGCCACAAAAGATAAGGGATGCTGAGGCGCTTGGTGTGCCGATTTATGTCCTCAAGAGTAATGATGCTGCTCAAATGAGACGGTGTCTGGATACGGTTTATCCTGTCGCTTCCCAGTCCGGCTATGTCCACCATTTACAGCATTTATTAGCTAAGCAACACGTCCTTGACTCTGATAACGGTATACAGAGAAACGAAGGAAGATAGCGTTACAGCAGGAGGCTCTGGATAATCCATTGGGACTGTTTATTACGTTTGAAGGTGGTGAGGGCTGTGGCAAAAGCACCCAGGCGAAGATGTTGTGGAAGAAACTGTGCCAGCAGAATATTCCTGCAATATTGACCCACGAGCCTGGAGGCACAATTCTAGGTGCCGAGATAAGCAAATCGCTTAAGAGGAGACGGGAAAGCTCTGTTTCGCCTGAAGCGGAGTTGTTCCTTTTTGCTGCTTCGCGGGCCCAATTGATAACAGAAGTAGTTCGTCCCGCATTGAAGAAGGGCCGGACAGTCATCTGTGACCGCTTCAGCTATTCTACCGTTGCTTATCAAGGCTGTGGGCGTGGGCTTAGCCTAAATATGATAGAGCTGGTTAACGACTTCGCAACACAAGGTTTAAAGCCAGACCTCGTCATCCTGTTAGACCTCTTGCCACAAGAGGGGTTAGCGCGAAAACGAGAGTTAATGGATCGTTTTGAGCTGGAGGAATTATCGTTCCATTGTCGGGTGAGGGAAGGATACCTCAAAGCGGCGGCGGCTGACCCTGATCAGTGGCTGGTGATAGATGCTTCTTTACCCAGAAGGAGAATCGCCGAGATCATGTGGGAAAAAGTGAGCCAATTACTACCTGACCTGTCGTCCTGAGCGAAGCGAAGAATCTAGGGACATGACTAAAGGGAAAATAGCAGTAGCGTTAAGCGGAGGACTAGACTCCTCTGTAGCTGCCTTGTTGCTCAAAGAGGCTGGTCACGAAGTTGTAGGGATACATGCGTGTCTCTGGAATTCTGCGCACTCCCAACATCAAGTGCGTCAGGCTGAAGCTGTTTGCAGCACTTTAGACATTCCCCTCTACGTGGTAGATTTGAAAAGAGAATTTGAACTCTACGTAGTGGACCCTTTCTGCCGGGAGTATGAACGAGGGCGAACTCCTAATCCTTGCATCATCTGTAATCGGCATGTAAAGTTCGGCTTCCTTCTCGATAGAGCCCTTTCCATGGGGGCTGATTATGTGGCTACCGGCCATTATGCGCGGATTGAGCGTTTGGACGACGGCTATCACCTGCTCAGAGCAAGAGATACAAGCAAAGACCAATCTTACTTTCTTTATACCCTGAGTCAGCAAAAACTTGGGAGCATCCTTTTCCCTCTGGGTGGCTATTCCAAGACTGAGGTTCAGGAGGTAGCCAGACAGAGAGGGTTACCTGTAGCAGCCAAGGCTAGCCAGGACATCTGCTTTATTTGGCAGAACAATTACCGTGCTTTCCTCCGTCAGCGGTTTTCCACCCTCCCCGGGGACATTGTGGATTCACAAGGCAGGGTACTGGGTCATCACGAGGGAATAGCATTCTATACTATCGGGCAGAGGCGCGGCTTAGGCCTAGCATCAGGCAAGCCACTTTATGTTGTAAGAATAGAACCGGAGGACAATACGATTGTGCTTGGCAGTGAAAAGGAGCTTTGTAGCCAGAAAGCTAGCGTTGGAGGGGTGAACTGGCTGCGAGAACTGCCATCCGAACCCATCGCTGTTACTGTCAAGATACGCTACAAATCAAGAGAGGCGCCAGCTACACTATTTCCACCTCGTCATTACGACCCTGAACCCTTCACCTTTTGTCATTCTGAGCGTAGCGAAGAATCTCATACCGCTCAGGGTAAACTCCGTGAAGAGGAAGCAATCTCCGTTGTTTGGTTTTCCCGGCCAGAGAGGGCAGTTACCCCAGGGCAGGCCATCGTGTTCTATAAGGGCGAGGAGGTATTGGGCGGTGGCGTTATCCAAAGCACGCAATTAATGGCTCCGGCTATCGAAGGAGAGAAACACGTCGCAACCTCCAAACTTTGATCAAGAGGATGAGCTTAAATCAAGAGGCTATAGGCTCATCGCCGGCCTCGATGAAGCTGGGAGGGGAGCTCTTGCTGGTCCTGTGGTTGCTGGTGCTGTCATTCTGCCCAGCTCCGGTTGCCCCCCGTGGCTTAAGCTAGTCCGAGATAGTAAGGAATTAACCGCGAGAAGCCGTGAGCTCCTTTTCAGCTTGATTACCAAGGAAGCCTTGGCTGTGAGCACTGGTATCGTTCCCTCTCAAGTAATTGATTCGGCAAATATCCTCGAGGCAACNAAGCTGGCTATGATAGAGGCTGTGGANAAGCTGCCCAAACAGCCACATTTCCTCCTTATTGACAGATTAACTTTGCCGCAATGTTCCGTCCCTCAAAAAGGGATAACCAAAGGGGACAAATCATGTCTTTCCATTGCCTGTGCCTCTATTGTGGCCAAGGTTACCCGGGATCATATTATGGAACAGCTCGATAAGGTTTATCCGGGCTATGGATTGGCCAAACACAAAGGTTATGGGACACGAGAGCATATCTCCTATTTGCAGCAACAAGGGCCTTCATTAATTCACCGTCTATCTTTTGCCCCTGTTAGAAACGCCGCTGCGAGTCGTATTTCCCCTGTCTCGACGGAAGGGGCTTAGGGCAGCGTGAAAAGCCGAAAAATCTCAAATCACATGAATCGCCAGGAGACTGGTAAGCTAGGAGAGAAGTTAGCCCAGAAATTGCTCAAGAAGAGAGGCTACCGTATTCGCGAGACCAATTTCCGTTGTCCCCGGGGGGAGATTGATATCGTTGCCCAGCAAAAGGACTATCTTGTCTTTGTCGAAGTTCGCACCAAGACTAACCTAGACTTCGGCACTCCGGAAGAATCTATAACGCAGAGCAAGAAGGAAAGGCTCATTGCCTTGGCCTTAGGCTACATTAATGCTCATCAAAACTTGCCCTCATTGTGGCGCATAGATGTTGTAGCTGTGGAACTTGACCAGAAAGGTAAAGCCAGACGCATCGAACTTATTGAAAACGCCATAAGTAATCCCTAGTTTCTCCTAGTAATCCCTGCACTTGCCAAATGTGGTAGAAAACAAACCCCCAGGCAGTGGCAAGCCCGGAGGGTCTATATTAACGGACAGGTGAATAGTTGTTATAGTGCAAGCTGGGGTCTTGCTTGCCTATTTGGCCTCCTCCCGTTCCGCTAGCTCCAATATTTCCTGGCCCGACTTGTCAGGTGAACGTCAACGGGCCAAAATTATCACCGAATGTCGCTATAACCTAATCATCCTCTAGGTTTTGCCTTTGAAGCAAAGCCGAATCTTACGGATAGGGAACAGGAGTAAGCATTTCCCTGTTTTCTGTTCTATCTTTTTGGAAAAGTTCCCAAAGTCGATGAAAGATTGGCCCTGGTCTGCCAGCACCAATTGTCTTTCCATCATATTTAACCACCGGCACTACAAAGAAGCTACTAGTTAATACAAGCATTTCTGAGCTGTCATAAACTTCTTGTCGGGTGATGTCTGTTTGGGAGATTCCCTTTAATTCTTCGCTCTTGATTAACTCCTTGGCAAGCTCAACTCCCCGGATTAAGGTGGTACCTTTTAGCATATGTTCAAACTTGGGGTATTTTAATATCTTTTCTCGGCTCACAATAGCCACATTTTCGGTTGATGACTCAGTCAGGTGTCCTTCTTGATCGTACCAAATACCATAAGCTGCATTATTCCGGCGCGCCTCTAGGTCAACCAGTGCATTAAGCAGATAACAAGTTGATTTTACTTGAGCGTAGAATCCTGGTTTTGTGGGAACATGAGTCGTTATGGCCGCCACTCCTTCAGTGTAGATCTGTGGAGGAATTTGAGGGAACTTCGGAACAACAACGTACAAAAGACTTTTCTTTGGTGTTGTTGGGTCACAGGTAAAATCGCCCAGTCCGCGAGAAAGAAAAACACGGATGCTACAGTCTCTACCACCTGATATGGCTATGGTTTCTAGAATAATCTGCTTAATAGTGTCCATGTCGAAAGGTAGATTCAATGAGACTATCTCCGCGGATCTCTTAAATCTAGCTAGATGAGCATCAAGATTGTAGGCGAAGCCGTTGACAACATCAAAATATTCGAAAATGCCATCCCCGCGGTTTATTATGTGGTCATCCAATGGGATGACCATCAGAGCTGGATCCGTCACTACACCTCCAAAAACGCTGGAGTACATAGCAAGGTAATTTGAACCTCCGGGCTCCCGCCATTCAGGAGTCTCCGTAAAGATATCATCTTTCGATAAGATTCTAAGACCCATAATTCTCCCTCCTTCTTGTATGCCGCAACAAAACCTGCCCACAGACACCGCCAGCAGTATTATAAGCAACGTAGTGCCCCTGGTCAATACGCCAAAGGCTCTATTATGAATGTTGCGGAAAAGTGATAGGTCAGAGGATGATGGGGAGCTTGCAAGGCGGGGTAACAGTCTCGAGCGATGGAGGGAGGCTGTCGTGACGAGCTCATACAAAAGGCGATAAGCGGTGCTTGATTCTGCTATAATGAGCGCACACACAAGTAGCATGGGAGTGGGACCTTGATGAAAGTTATTGTCTCATATAAGATTCCAGAAGTAGGGCTGAAAAAACTTAGGGAAAAATTTGAATTGTCCTTAAATGAGAAGGGTAGGTTCCTATCTGAAGAGGAAATGATAAGCAAGGTTGGTGATGCTGATGCTCTGGTTTGTTTAGGTACTGAGAAGATAGACAAAGAAATAATGGATGCCGGCAAGAGATTGAAGATAATAGCCAATTACGCCGTCGGCTACAACAACATAGATGTGGACTATGCCACAAAGAAGGACATTATGGTTACAAACACACCTGGAGTCTTAACGGAAACGACCGCTGATTTAACCTGGGCCCTACTCATGGCAATAGCAAGAAGGATAGTGGAGGGCGATGGCCTCACACGGGCGGGTAAGTTCACCGGATGGAAGCCAGACCTACTGCTTGGCTCAGACATTCATGGGAAAACGCTTGGTATTGTCGGGTTTGGCAGGATTGGTCAGGCAGTGGCTAAACGAGCTTCAGGATTTGACATGAAGGTGCTATACCACGATGTGCGGCCAGTAGCCCAAGAAATAGAGCAAGCCTACAAAGCAACGTACGTTGATTTAGACACCCTCTTGAAGCAGTCCGACTTCGTTTCTTTACATGTGCCGCTGACTGATTCCACCTACCATCTAATGGACGAAGGCAAACTTGCTTTAATGAAACCGACAGCCTATTTGATTAATGCGGCGCGGGGGCCAGTGATTGATGAGCAAGCTCTGGTAAAGGTTCTCAAGGAAAGGAAAATTGCCGGCGCAGCGCTGGATGTTTACGAAAAGGAACCTGAGCTATCTCCAGGTTTATCTGAGCTGGACAACGTCGTCTTGGTTCCACATTTAGGTAGCGCTACACAGCAAACGCGAGGTGCAATGTCACAGATAGTTGCGGAAAATGTAATTGCTGCCCTCTCGGGAGAGAATCCTCCCAACCTTGTCAATAAAGAACTCCTTAGGAAGGTGTAAACAAAACTAGCAATTCAAGAGGTAGTGTGAGGAAGTTACTCTAGGAGCCATCGGAACAACGAAAGGGAAATGGCAATATGACCAGGTTTATGGGATTCATAAATAGTCGCTATCTCAAGGGCTTCCGTTCGTATTGCGAACTTTGTGATTGGTTGATACATAGTACTCCCGATTTCTGGGCCGCGATGTGGGATTTTGCTGAGATTAAGCCTGTTAGAGGTTATGAGACTTTTGTTGATGGCCTCAGGAAGTTTCGGGGGGCGGAGTGGTTTGTTGGGGCGAGGCTGGATTTTGGCGGAAATCTCCTAAGACAACGGGGATGACCAAACAGCCTTTGTATATAGGGGAACCTCGGGGCTTGAAGAAAGGAGGTGGTGTGCCTAAGCTTAAGCTTGTGATTGTGCTGCTCTGCACAAGAAGGTCGTGGACGGAAGATAACAATGACATATAGAAAGGAGGGCGAATTATGCCAAAAGCTAGTAGAAGAGTAGCTATATGCGGTGGAGGGATATTCAGGCCAGATCTCTGGCACGGGGAGAACGCGGAAGAGGGGGTGGCCATAGCTTATCAGGATCTGTTACAGGGATGCCCGAACCTGGGGGCAGATGAAATAGACGCAGTGATGATGAGTTATTTCAGCGACCACCTGAATCAGCAGTTATGCATGGGCTGGATAATCCAAGATTATCTTGGCTTGCACAACAAACCCGGTTACCGCGTTGAGTCTGGTGGCTCTACCCCAATAGACGCTTTGGTTAATGCTTACTATCTGATACAGTCAGGCTTCTTTGATGTCATCTTAATCCCTGGCTGGGAATGGATGTGCGAGGTTGATGTTGCTAGCACGAACGAAATGATTGCTTCCGCTGCGGACACTGATTGGGATTTCCCCGTTGGCGGCTATTACAACGCATATTACGCTGCTCTGGAAACGCGGCACATGCAGCTATACGGGGAGACTTGTGAGGATATTGGTAGGATTGCCGTAAAGAACCACAATAATTCTACTCACATCCCTTTCTCTCAGTGGGTAAGCCAACATGGCACTGTGCCCATAACGCTGGATGATTACTGGAAGAGCAGGATGGTATGCTGGCCTTACAGAGTATTAAACAATGCTGTAATGAGCGAAGGGGCGTGCTGCATACTGATGGCAGCGGAGGAGAAGGTTAAGAGGTTCACCGACACACCTATGTGGATAACTGGTGTCGGTGTAGGAACGGACTCGATGAGACCGGGAGACCGAACAGCGGATTTTGCCTATGGGGGCTTCAAGGACGAAGCGAGGATATATCCCGACTTCGTCAAAGCACCGAAGACGCCTTTCCCTGAGATGGCGAACTTTGCCTCTCTGCACGTGGCGGCGAAGAGAGCCTATGCCCAGGCAGGCATCACTAACCCTTTGAAAGAGATAGATTTGATGGAGTTCTTTGCTCCCTATGATGGAGTTGAGCTTTGTCTCTATGAGGATTTAGGTCTTTGCGGCCGAGGAGAAGGAAAACATATGATAAGAGAAGGCGTGGTGGAATACGGCGGTGAATGTCCTGTTCAGCTAAGTGGTGGCCCGACGTCAACCGGACATCCAGTCGGAGCTACCAGTCTCTACTATACCACTTTCCTTTACTGGCAGCTTGCCGGAAAGATCAAGGAGAAATGTGGTCCGGGTGGTCTACAGGTGCCAAATGCAAAGAGAGCGCTAATAACCGGACACGGGGGCACTGGTTGCCAGGGCGCGGTAATAGTTTTTGAGCGGGATTAAAAATAGGAGGAGAAGTAAATGGAAGAAAAGGGGTTAACGGAAAGAAAGTTAGAGGTAAGACAGATAAAGCGAGGTCGTGAAAAGAAATACGCAGATTATCCTACCGTGGTAGATAACTCAACAGCAGCTCATGAATTCTGGGAGCCAATAGTTCACCTTGGGCTGTGGGACATTAAGGGACATCAAGTAGTGAAGGGGCCTTGGGGTGGAGGGTCAGTTGAAGAAGCGAGAAAGAGGCCTCCGCGAGAATTCATGGTGGTAGACCGAGCTAGTTTCGCTTTTTACTCGCACAGCTATGGCCTGGTTTCCCCGTTCTTCAGGGGGCTATTAGAAGGGAAGCTTATGGGAAGCAAGTGCCCCAAATGCGGTATAGTATATTGTCCTCCTCGGGCTCACTGTTGGAATCCTGAGTGCAGGGTGGCCGACTGTTTTGACAATTGGATAGACCTTCCTTTGACTGGCATCATTCATACCTTTACGGTGCAATGTCTGGCCGCAGCTCCGTTTGAGCACATGTTGCCCTTCTCAATGGGTTGGGTGCAAATTGATGGGGCCGATACCACTCTGCCCATGCTGCTGCACATACGGCCCAAGGAGATCTTCATTGGGAAAAGGGTGAAGATTGAATTCATGCCCAAGGGGAAAAGGAAGGGAGATTTGATGGATTTGTATGCTGTGGCCGCCGTTACGGGTGAGAAAGTTCCTGAGTGGGCTTGTATGCAGAAAGACCCTCAGGTGATGGAATTCGTCGAGGACTCGATGAAAGCTACCCTGGAATTTATTAACAGTAGATACGGCATAGATAATAGCCCGGAGGCAAGGGGGTGGTGACAGAGCTAAATAAAAGATTAAAATGCAAAAATACAGAGCAAAGGTAAAAATATTTTTAAGTTTTGACTTTTGAATTGTCACTTTGACTTCTGACCTTTGATTTTTGATATTTGTGGGGGGAAACTTTGTATGGATTTTAGCTTTACCGAAGAGCAAAAAATGATCGCCAGCTCGGCAAGGGAAATAAGCGAGGACTTCCCTCCAGAATATTGGAGGGGGAAAGATCTCAGTGAAGAATTTGGCGAGGAGTTCTACAAAGCTATAGTCAAGGCTGGGTTTACCGGCATGATAATTCCTGAAAAATACGGCGGGTCGGGAAGGGGTATAACCGAGTTGCTCATAGCAATGGAGGAGTTAGCTGCCGGTGGATGTGGCATGGCTGGCCCATGGTACCTCATCCTAACCGAGATTTTCGGTGGCTTAAGCATAATTCGGCATGGGACTGAAGAGCAGAAGCAGAAATATCTTCCTGGGATAGCTTCTGGAGACGTTGAATTCTGTATGGGCCTTACCGAGCCGGACGCAGGCACAAATACCCTCAACACGAAAACAAGGGCCAGGAAAGTGGATGGCGGATGGATAGTGAATGGCAACAAGACGTTCATTAGTGGAGCTGACAGAGCCAGAGGAATGATGGTGGTAGCCAGAACAACCTCAAAGGAGGAAGCTCCTAAGAAGACACTCGGGCTAAGCCTTTTTCTGGCGGATATGCCGCATCCAGCCATTACGGTGACCCCTATAGCAAAGCATGGTATAAACTACTCCCATTCCTGCGATGTTGGCATCAATGACCTAGAACTGCCAGAAACTGCTTTGATGCCACCATTGGATGGCGGTTGGTATTCAGTACTTGACACTCTAAACACCGAGCGGATGTCCTTTACCGCGGCAGCTGTTGGCATTGCCAGGCTAGCAATGAGCAAGGCCATTGACTACTCTAAGGAAAGGAGAGTTTTTGCTGGGGTGCCAATTGGAAGCTACCAAGGCTTACAGTTTAATTTAGCTGAAGCTTATGCTAGCCTCGAGGGAGCCAAAGTCCTCAATCTCAAAGCTTCTACCCTGTATGATAGTGGGGCGGGCATTAGAGAGGTGGGAGATGTTGCAAACATGGCGAAGGTTATAGCAGTTGAAAGCGCCACCAAGGCTGTTTACTGGTCAATGCAGACTTTTGGAGGCTATGGATATAGCCGGGAGTACGATATCGAGAGGTGGTGGAGGGAAATAAATCTAATTAGACTTGCTCCAGTCACCCAGCAGATGGCCTTGAGTTACATTGGGGAGCATATACTAGGAATGCCCAAATCCTATGAAACATGAGTGGTGCCTTGACCCATATAAGGCTGTAGCGCCTCAGGCACTAATACCGTGCCATCGGGTTGTTGGTAATTTTCAAGCACAGCGATAAGGACTCGTGGTAAGGCCAATCCTGAGCCATTGAGTGTGTGAATAAAGCGAGGCTTAGCACCAGGTTCAGGGCGATAGCGAGTGTTAACTCTCCTTGCCTGGAAGTCGCCACAATTGCTGCAGGAGCTGACCTCGAGCCACTCATTAGAGCCAGGAGCCCACATTTCAATATCATATGTTTTGCAGGCAGCGAAACCAAGATCTCCAGTACATAGTTGCACTACCTGGTAAGGAATAGCCAGTCTGCGGCATACATCTTCGGCACTGGCCAGCAGCTTTTCCAGCTCCTCATCAGATGCCTCAGGCGTAGTGAACTTATACAGCTCCACTTTGTCAAACTGGTGCCCTCTCTTAATGCCGCGGGTATCTTTACCGGCAGCCATCTTCTCCCGGCGGAAGCAAGCCGTATAGGCAACGTAATAAAGAGGCAAGACCGTGGCATCTAGTATTTCATCACGATGCAGATTAGTTAGAGGCACCTCCGCTGTGGGTATGAACCAGAAATCATCTTCATCGTCATGGTAGAGGTTATCGGCGAATTTAGGCAGGTTTCCTGAGCCTACCATGCATTCTCGTTTTACCATAAAGGGAGGGTAAATCTCCTTATAGCCATGCTGCTTCACATGCAAATCGAGCATAAAAGAGATGAGTGCTCGCTGCAGGTGGGCTCCTAATCCTTTGAGAACATAGAACCTGGTTCCTGAGAGCTTTACTCCTTTAGGGAAATCTATTATGTCCAAATTCTCCCCTAGCTCCCAGTGAGGCAACGGCTTGAAGGAAAATTCTCTTGGTTCACCCCAAGTACGCACGATGATATTCTCGCTCTCGTTTTCTCCTAAAGGCACGGTGGGGTGAGGGATGTTTGGCAATCCTAGCAGCAAGGAATTAAGGTTGGCTTTAGCTTCTCTGGTCTCTTGCTGCAAGGAGGATATCTGCTCTCCTAACCTGCGCATCTCAGCGATAAGCTCAGGGGGCTTGTCCTTGCTTCTACCCAGTTGCTTGCTTGTGTCGTTATGCTGAGCGCGAAGTACCTCGATCTGGTGGAGCAACCGACGATAATGTTCGTCAACCTGAAGAATATGTTCCAAAGGGGCAGCATTGCCCCTTTTCTCCATTGCCTGACGAACAAGCCCAGGGTTTTCGCGGATAAGCTTAATATCAAGCATTTGTTCCTTCCCTTCGCTCAGGACTCCGACTTTGCCTTCAATTGAGGAAAGAGTATAACTTCGCGGATAGATTGCTGACCAGTCAGCAGCATCACCAGGCGGTCAACGCCGACCCCTAGACCCCCAGTTGGTGGCATGCCATACTCTAGAGCTTGAAGGAAATCCTCATCTGCAATCTCAACCTCTTCGTTCTCGACTTGCTGTTTCATCTGTTGTCGAAACCTCTCTCTTTGCTCCACAGGGTCGTTGAGTTCGGTGAAAGCATTGGCAATCTCTATCCCACCAATAAAGGTCTCAAACCTCTCCACCAGGCGGTCATCGCCTCGTTTTCTCTTAGCCAGAGGTGACATTTCTACCGGATAATCGAGCAGAAAGGTAGGCTGGGTAAGGTTTGGCTCAACAAAGGTAGCAATCAGCTCATCTATGAGCCTGCCTCTCTCTTTGCTGGGATCGACTTCCATTCCTATTTCCGCCATTCGCGACCTCAAAGAAGCAGTGTCAGCATGATCTTCAAAATCAATATCACAATAATTTTTGATAGACTCACGCAGATAAAGCCTCTGCCAGGGAGGAGCAAGGTCAATAATTTCCCCATTACACGTAATCTTGGTATTACCTAGAACCTCTCGAGCAACGTTAGAGAACATCTCTTCGACCAAATTCATCATGTCATTGTAGTCAGCATAAGTCTGATAGCATTCTAGCAAGGTGAATTCGGGATTATGTTTGATGGAAATGCCCTCGTTGCGGAATACACGTCCCATCTCATAAACCTTATCAAAGCCGCCTACTATTAGCTTCTTAAGAGGAAGCTCCAGGGCGATGCGCAGGTAAAGGTCTTCGTCAAGAGTGTGGTGATGGGTGACGAAAGGACGCGCTAGCGCTCCTCCAGCCTGTGGCTGGAGAACAGGTGTCTCTGCCTCTATGAAACCATGGTTATCGAGGAAATTTCTTATCGCGGTGATAATGCGACTACGCAGCGTAAATATTGGTTTGGCCTCTTCATTGGCAATGAGGTCAAGATACCTCTGCCGATAGCGCTTCTCCACATCAGCTAGCCCATGCCACTTCTCCGGCAACGGCTGAAGAGCTTTACATAACATAGTAAAACTGGATACTTCGAGTGTAATCTCCCCTGTGGTTGTTCGAAAAAGATTGCCCTCCGTACCTATGATGTCGCCGATATCAATTTCCTTGAGGAATTCGTATCTTTCCTTGCCTAGAGAATCATACCTGAAACAGAGTTGTATTTTACCCGAGCTATCGCGGATATCAAGGAAAGTCATCTTCCCCATACCACGCTTGGCGAGGATACGGCCAGCGAGCCGCACAACTTGAGAACTCTCCGCTTGCTGTTCAAAGAGGGCTATTGCCTCTTTATTGCTATGGCTGCGATGGAAAGAGTTAGGGTAAGGATTTATGCCACGGGTATGAATGCGGTTCAGGCTGTCCAACCTTTGCTGAGTTATGCGCTCTAACCTTGAAGTCATCTGCCGCCACCAATAACTATCCAAGCTATTAACAATATTATGCAGAACGGTTTGAACCAAGTTGGCTTACCGTGAGCCTGCTCTTGCGATATGCTAGGCCTAGTCTCGCTAATTTTCAAAACCACCCTGGCTTCCTTAACCAGATGCTCGGGCACCATTATCTTTACCTTCCCTAAGCCATTAGTAGTTATGCCATAAACTACGCCGGCGCTCTCGTAGCTTAGAAGGGCTGGGATCCCTTCGTTCTCTAACCGTCCCTGGATTATTTGCGCCTCCATTTGCCTGGCGGTGCAGATAGTAACCAATCGTTCCTTTGCCGACATAAGCCTTGAGACTGATATTGTAGCAGAAAGCTATGTGCTCTCCAATATTGCTTCTGCCTTGACCGCGGCTTGGCAGACGGGTCACGCCTTTATCGAACTTGAGCAAAGCCAGCAAGTTCTTGTACGCTTTATTGTCGGGAGGCGGTCTTTATTAAGGACAGACCGTGAAGGGATGGTCTTAGACTGACAGATGAGACGAGGACGATGACAAAGATGAAAGTAGCTGGGGTTGCCACGGTGCTTGTGTAGCCCATGGGTACACAAGCCATGCTCTCGGCTATTTGCTTTTTCGAGGCCCGGGCCGATCCATATTCTTGACCCTTACCCGCTCACAATATAAAATCTCTCTTGCTACCTAGAGGGCCCTGGTATCAATCCAAATCTCAAAGGAGGGAAGGTGATTTGTATGCATTGGGAAGACATATGTTACTCGAACTAAAAGACTGCAACAAGGGGGTGCTGGATGACTTAGATTTTCTTAGAGACTGTCTTAACGAAGCTGCCATTTGCTGTGGTGCCACTGTAGTCGGCGAATCCTTCTACCATTTTTCCCCCCACGGGGTGAGCGGAGTGGCTAATATTGCCGAATCGCACATCTCCATCCATACCTGGCCAGAGTATAGCTATGCTGCTGTTGATGTTTTTACCTGTGGAGATGATGTGAAACCGGAGGAAGCTGCCAGGGTAATAGTGGAAAAGCTGGAAGCCAAAAATTACTCTGTAGTTGAGTTGCGCAGAGGCATTATAGAGGATAGCCGAGTTAGTTATGCAGTGAAATGAAAGATAAAGACCCCGACAAACATAAGTGGTTTCATGACTACATCAGCCCTGACCTTGTGGTGTTGCATAGCGTCACAGAGACGATATATTCAGGACACAGCAAGTTTCAGTCTATAGATGTTATCAACACTGGTAGCTTCGGGATTTGCCTTGTCCTCGATGGTAAAGTTCAGTCCAGTGAGAATGACGAATTTATTTATCACGAGGCTTTAGTGCATCCCGCTATGCTTACTCATCCCAAGCCAGAGAAGGTGTTTATCGCTGGTGGGGGTGAGGGAGCAACGTTAAGGGAAGTCTTGACACATAAGTCGGTCAGAAAGGTAACCATGGTGGATCTCGACAAAGAAGTGATAGACGTCTGCCGTCGTTTCTTGCCTTCTTTCCATCGAAACTCGTTCGATGACCCTCGGCTAGAGCTGGATTTTGGTGATGCCAGACAATATTTAGAGGAAAGCAACGATAGATTTGACGTCATTGTTATTGACTTGGCTGACCCCTTGGCAAAGGGACCAGCCCGCTTGCTATATACGCAGGAGTTCTATCGGATAGTAAAGGAAAGGCTTAAGCCCAACGGCATTATGTCTGTGCAAGCTGAATCGGCTGGCTGGACCGATTTACAGAACTTCGCTGCTATTGTCAACACGTTGAAAAGCGTTTTTGCCATAGTTCGTCCCTATCAGGCACACATACCTTCATTCACCAGCGTGTGGGGATTTGTCTGTGCCTCTGAAGAATTAGACCCTACGGAACTAGCACCTGAGGAAATTGATGCCAGAATCCAGGCAAGGGTATCAACAGAGCCCAAGTCATACGATGGGTTTACTCATCAGGCTATGTTTACCGTTGCCAAACACGTGCGTCAACAGCTAGCCACAACAGAACAGGTCGTCACCGACAAGGAACCCATTTCTACTTATTAGATTAACTTACTCGCTTCCGTACAGCTCAATCGCTTACAACCTCACCGGCAGTTACTTGCTAGCGAAAAATTTTTGTAATTAACACGCATGTCTCACTTCAGTCTTTTCGGCATCCTTGAAGTAAAGCATCATGACGTGAGGTCCTCTTCCACAGATCTCACCAGGTACACCAGGTTTGTCAATGACATTGTATTCAGCGTCCTCAAGCCTCGTCTCCATGTTGATGCCACCCTGACCGGCTGAGCCAAGTTTCGTCAAGGCATACTTTGCCTTTAGGATAGTATGATAGGGAGCCAGCTCCGTCTGCCCATAATAGTTGTACACCTTAGCTTTAGGGACCCTGCGGATTATTTCTTTCAGCACTTCCGTCCGCATGATCGCCGCTCCGTAATAGCATTTTTGGAGGCTGGATAGATCGTATTTGTCAAAGTCAGGATGCCTCAATAATGCAATCCACACGGTTGGAGGGGCAAAGAACATGGTTGCTTTGTACTGTGCAATGGTTTTCAGGATTTCGTTTGGGTCTGCTGTTAGCAACAGGATGTTGGTTCCCCCGGCCCAGAATACTGGATTCATAAATACGTCACGCTGCGCGCAATGATATAAAGGCAGCGCGTTAACATTGATGTCCTCATCGTCATACTCTCCGTCTATGATGCACCCCATATACTGCGCCATCACTGCTTGGTTGTTGATAATAACCCCTTTAGGTAATGTCTCCGTTCCGCTGGTATAGGTCATTTGCACCGGGTCTTGAATGTGAAGGATGACATCAGGTTCATCGGAGGGATAGTCTTTGTACCACTGATCAAAATCCACGAATTCGTCCATTGCCGGCTGTCCCTGTCCTTGATTTGACCAGATAAGGGTTTTCACAGTGGCCATTTCATCAAGGACGTCTTTGACTAAGTGGAAAAGGGCATCTTCAACAATGAAAACCTTGGTTTCAGAGTGGTTGATGCAGTAGGAAATGTCCTTGCCCCGGAGGAGATAGTTAGCTGCCAGGTAGATACCCCCGGCTTTGGCAGTCCCAAGCCAGGTTAAAACGTGGTGAATGGTGTTGTGCGCCAGGATGGCGACGCGATCGAATTTTTTCACTCCCAAGGCTATCAACGCATTAGCCACCCTATTGGATTCCCATTGCAATTCTGTGTAGGTGAGGCTCTTGTTTCTAAAAATTAGAGCTTTCTTGTTGGGATGGTGGTACCGGCTGCGTCGGACCATATCGGCGATGACCCATCTATTGACCTTATTGTATCTCTGAAGAAGGAAGTCTATATTTTCATCATTTAGGGTGTAAAAGCGTCCCTTTTGCTCATCAGTCATTGGTTTCAAGAAATCTGGCATGTTACTCTCCCTTTCTAGAACTTCTGGCGTCGCGTTCTAACAATGGCCAGCTTGGAGCACTGTTGTAAGGCAGCGCGGGCGTCACATAAATTGTCTTCTTGGTCATCGAAACAGGGGCATATGCATCCGGCTAGCCGCTAGCTCTGGGATATCGGGGCTCGTGCTACGCTTCGGCCATCATGTCTGCCTACCGGAAACGCCCGTGCCCCTTGGTTTCAAAATATCACATAACAGTGGAAAAGTCTAGATGAGATCGTTAGAGTTGCTCGCAAAGTACTCGGCGGCATCATGGTGAGCTTAGTCCGCGTAGCGCTGAGACGAGTTTGGCGTTCTTTTGAAGCTTTCTCCGCGGATGCTATAATAGCTCCTGAACCCCGTGGATATCCTGGCTACGCTTAATCCCGCGCAGAAACAAGCCGTAGAAGCTATTGAAGGCCCGGTGCTTATTCTAGCTGGGCCTGGCAGTGGCAAGACCAGGGTAATCACCCATCGAGTTGCTTACCTGATGAAATTCTGTGGCGTTAGCCCACATCACGTTATGGCTGTTACCTTCACCAACAAAGCTGCCCGTGAGATGAAAGAAAGGCTAGAGCAACTTCTGGGGCAAAGGGGCGAGGCTTTGACTCTGGGCACTTTCCACGCTATCTGCAGCCGAATTCTCCGTCGGGAGGGCCAGACCATAGGACTGAGCCCCGAATTTGTCATCTATGATGACGATGACCAATTGAATTTGATAAAGCAGAGCCTTCAAGAACTAAATCTGGACCCTAAGCAGTATGCTCCGCGCAGTTTACAATCAGCCATTAGCGCTGCTAAGAGCCGTCTTGTTACTCCCAAAGACTACGCTCAACGGATTTATAGCTATTTCGAAGAGATAGTCCACAGGGTGTATCAGCGCTATCAACAGTCGCTCGGTCAAGGTAAGGCAGTAGATTTCGATGACCTGCTGATGAAGACGGTACAGCTATTTAATGACCGCCCTGAGATTCTGAGCAGATACCAATCACGCTATGTTCATGTCTTAGTGGATGAGTTTCAGGATACCAATATTGCTCAATATGAGCTTATCAAACAGTTAGCCGGAAAATATCATAATATCTGCGTTGTCGGTGACCCTGACCAATCCATCTATTCCTGGAGGTTCGCTGACTTGCGCAACATTCTGAACTTTGAAAGAGATTATCCTGAAGCTAAAGTAGTGTTCTTGGAACAGAACTACCGCTCCACCAAGACCATCCTGCAAGTGGCTTCAGACGTTATCTCGGGGAATGTGCAGCGAAAGCCAAAAAGCCTGTGGACCGACAATGACATCGGCTCTCCGGTGGTTATTATTGAGAGCTATAGCGAGGAAGAAGAGGCACAATCCGTGGTTAATGAGATAGAAAAACTGCTCAGCCAGGAAGGGATATCACTCAGAGATTGTGCCGTGATGTATCGGGTTAATGCTCAATCCCGAGCGTTAGAGGAAACTTTTGTGCGCTACGGAATGCCTTATAAACTTGTTGGTGGCACACGCTTCTATCGCAGACAGGAGATCAAGGATATTATTGCCTACCTTAGGGTCGTTCAGAATCGGCATGACAATATCAGTTTGACTCGTATCATAAATACTCCCGGGCGAGGTATTGGTCAGGGAACTCTGGGGAAGCTTCAAGCTTGGGCAAGATCCCGAGATAGCTCTCTTTATGATGCCTTGAAGGAGGCGGCGGAGGGCAAGGCTCTCGTTCCTCGTGTTGTTCAAGCACTGGGGGGATTTGCCGCTCTTATTGACGGACTTATTGCTCAAAGTCATGAACTAGCTTTTGCCGAACTACTGGATGAGATACTGAAGAATACCGGGTATAGAGAATACGTTTTGGGAAAAGAGGGTGGGGAGGAGAGATGGGAAAACATAATGGAGCTAAAAACCGTGGCCAAAGAATATGATGGACTTAATCCTCAACAGGCTTTGACTGCCTTCTTGGAGAAGGTCAGTCTGGTATCAGACATAGATGAATTAGATGAAAAGGCCGATGCGGTAACCCTGATCACTTTGCACCAGGCTAAAGGATTGGAATTTCCGGTAGTTTTTATTGTCGGCATGGAAGAAGGAATTCTGCCCCACAGAAAATCATTCGATGACGCTGAAGAAATGGAGGAGGAGCGTCGGCTTTGCTATGTTGGCATAACCAGAGCTGAGAAGCGACTCTACCTGTCACGCAGTTACCGCCGCAGCTTGTTTGGCAATAGCTCAGCTAACCCGCCATCACGGTTTCTCCAGGATATTTCACCACGTCTAGTAGCCACCAGGAGATTGTGGGAGGAGGAAGGCGTGGGCTCATGGGATGCTGCTTATTCCCAACCATTAACTCGTTCCTTGGGCAGTTCGGATTTGCGAGTAGGTGACCGGGTACGCCACAGCAAGTTTGGCCACGGCGTAGTAACCAGTTGTCTTGCCAACAGAGGAGACCAGGAGCTGACCGTGGCCTTTGAGGAAGCTGGAGTTAAGAGGCTTCTGCTTAGCCTGGCACCTCTGGAGAAAATCGAAAACGACCAGGATTTTCCTGCATAACCAGTTGACAAAATACACGAAAGCGTGTAACATTAATCATAAATGCCTATTAAGATCTTAGGCGCCGACCTAATCTCCAAGATTGCTGCTGGAGAGGTAATCGAGAGACCAGCTTCAGGTAGCAAAGGAGCTGGTAGAGAATTCCTGGGTGCTGAGGTATTTATCCAGTTTGCGCGAGACCAAGGGCTCGGTTTCTGGAGAGGGTAGCTGATGGTCAAAGATAAAGAAATAAGGAGACTTATCCTCAGGATTGTTGATCGGATCAAAAGGGAGTATGAGCCAGAGAAAATCATCCTTTATGGCTCGTATGCCTACGGCAAGCCCACCGAGGATAGCGATATAGACCTGTTTATAGTGAAGGAGACAGACAAAAGGCGGGTTGACCGCTTTGTGGAAGTAAGTCGTCTGATATACGAGCGGGGACGCCGTGTCTCAATTTCACCTTTGGTCTATACGCCTAAAGAGCTGGAGGAACGCCTCTCCCTTGGGGATGATTTTGTAGAAGAGGTACTCACTAAAGGCGAGGTGCTTTATGCCCGATAAAGGGAGGCTGGCTCAGGAGTGGCTGGCTCGGGGAAGCAACGATATGGAAACAGCACGAGTGGCTTTTCAAGCTGGTGCCCCTACTGACACGACAGCGGTTCTCCTCCAGCAAGCTTCCGAGAAATACCTGAAAGGCTATCTTCTTTCCAAAGGATGGCGCCTCAAGAAGACCCACGACTTGGCGGAGCTTGTGGACAGGGCAAAGGAACATGACGCTGCCTTTGGCGATTACTTGGATATGGCACGCAGGCTGACTGCCTACTACTTGGAAGACCGTTACCCGCCTGGCCCTCCAGCGGAGTATCCCAGAGAAGAGATAGCTGAGATCATGGGGCAGGCCGCCAAGCTTATTGCCAGGATAAGAGAGGCGACAGGGCAAGGTTGAGAATTTGGTTGAAGGGGGGACTGACAATATGCCTATTAGAGTTTTAGCTTCAGAGGTGATCTCCAAGATTGCTGCTGGAGAGGTAATCGAGAGGCCAGCTTCGGTAGTAAAGGAGTTGGTGGAGAATTCCCTTGATGCTGGGGCCAGTCAGGTTGCTGTAGAAACTCAAGGCGGTGGGATAGATCTAGTTAGAGTAGCCGATAATGGAGCGGGCATTTCGGCGTCGGAAGCAGAGCTTGCCTTTTGCCGATATGCCACGAGCAAGATTAGCNACTTAGACGATTTGGGGAATATCTCCAGCCTTGGTTTTCGGGGCGAAGCCTTGCCCAGCATCGCGGCTGTGGCTGAGGTGGAAATTTCTACCAAAACATCTGTGGATGCTGTTGGTAGTTACCTATGTTTGAGAAAGGGCAGCGTGGTTGACAGGGAGAATCGAGCCAGGCCGGGAGGTACTACCGTAACTGTGCGCCGGTTGTTCCGCTATTTCCCGGCCAGACTCAGGTTTCTCAAATCGGCGAACACAGAGAACGGCCACATTTGGGATGTATTAAGCCGCTACGCACTAGCTTTTGCCGAGGTCAGGTTCAGCTTGCTCTTGGACGGGCATGTTAGGTTGGGCACGCCAGGCAATGGCGATATGCGTGATGTGGTAAACCAGGTGTATGGTCTGGAGCTGGCCCAGGCGATGTTGGAGGTAGGTGGAAGGGGTACCGGTGTTAAGGTTAGCGGCTTGGTGAGCCCACCTTCCTTAGCTCGGCCCAACCGCAGCTATCTCAGTTTCTTTGTCAATCGGAGGTGGGTACGGAGTCCCTTGCTGCTTAGAGCAGCCGAGGAAGCCTATCACGGCTTGCTTATGGACGGAAAGCATCCTGTAGTCATAATCAATATCTCGGTGCCGGCGGAGGAAATTGACGTCAATGTCCACCCGGCCAAAGCTGAAGTGAAATTCCACAATGAGCAGGCCATCTTTGCTGGTGTAGAAGAGTCAGTAGGGCAGGCACTAGCCAAGATGCCCGTGGCCACTACAAAGGTTATGTCTTTCCCAGTTAGTTCGCAGCAGCAGAGCACTTGGACGGTAAGGGATAAGGAGCCAACCTTTGTTACGCCGCTGTCTGCTGCTGGCTTGCCGGTGCTGCGTGTCATGGGGCAGCTAGCCAACACTTATATTATCGCCGAGGGGCCTGAAGGACTTTACCTTATTGACCAGCATGCAGCACATGAGCGCATAGTTTATGAGAAAACCTTAGACCAGTGGTCACGCCGGGAGATGGAAGTTCAAGGGTTACTCCAGCCAGTGGCCATTGAACTCAGCCCCGTGGAAGAACAAACACTGGAAGCTAACGAGCAGAATTTGTCTCAATTCGGCTTCACCATTGAGCCCTTTGGTAGTAGAAGTTATTTAGTCCGTGCTGTGCCAGCGGTAATGGCAAGGACGAACATTATTGAGGTCCTAAGGATATTGCTCGATAACCTGGCTAACAAAGAAAACAGGGCCCCATGGGAAGAAAAGATAGTCCAATCCCTTGCTTGCCACAGCGCTATCAGAGCAGGACAGCAGCTAAGCGGCGAAGAGATGAGGGAGTTAATAATTCAGCTGGAGCAGGCCAGGCAACCACGCACCTGCCCCCATGGCAGGCCAACCATGATCCATTTGAGCTCACATCAACTAGAGAAGGAGTTTGGCAGAATAAACTAGGCTGGCGCCATTGACCGTTTGAGTTCATGATAGCGCAGAGAGCGATCAGTAGCTTTAGCCGCGCCTCCTATTGAGCGGTAGACGGGGATGCCGGCTTCACAGCATTTCCTCTGTGCCTGAAGCATCCATTCATAGTCCTCCTTGAAGGCAAGAAAATGAATTACTACCATCAGAGGCTTGGTAAGTTCTGTAGAAGCCTTGAGGACATCTTGTAACAGAAATTCCCACGTGTCAGCACGGGGAGGAGGAAGGGAAGTAACACTAAAAGGGAAGTGAACCACGGTTAGGTCAATATTGTCGCTGTTGGCTAGCACCTTGAGAATGTCATAGAATCCCACCCTCCAGGCGTCAGCAGAGAGGTCTATAGGGTTATTCAGGATCGTTCCCGCCTCGCGTCCAAGCAAACTGCTCAGTTTCGAACGGGTTGCTTCAGGAAATGGAGCTACTGTAAGCCCGGCATGAGCGCAATCGTCAGCTAGCAACACGGTAGCGCCTCCGCCCACGCCAAGGATAGCCGCCCTTCTGCCCGCAGGCGAAGGCAAATAGGAAAAGGCCACTGCCATATCTATTAATTCGTCCAGGTTGGCTACCCTTATTGCGCCGACCTGCTGAAGGAGCCCTCCCCATACCCTGTCCGACCCAGACAGGGCGCCAGTATGTGAAGCTGCTGCCACTGCTCCAATTTCGCTGGTCCCGCCCTTAAGCACTATCACCGGTTTCACACTAGCCGCTTTTTTCAAGGCTTCCTTGAATCTCCGACCATGCTTAACTCCCTCGATGTAGGCAGTTATGATTTTGGTATCGGGGTCGTCAGCTAGATATTGAAGTAAGTCGCTCTCGTTGACATCAGCGGCATTGCCATAAGAGATCGCCTTGCTGAATCGAATGCCCCGCTGGGCTGCCTGTCGAATGAGATAAATCGCATTGCCCCCGCTCTGACAAATAAGCCCCACTGGGCCGGCCTCGTTAGAAGAGTCAGAGACGAAAGCTAATCCACCTTTAGGATAATATATCCCCATACAGTTAGGCCCGATAACACGGATCCCATTTTGACGAGCTAAGGAGCAAATGTCCTTCTCTAGTTGACTGCCTTCATCTGTGCCAGTTTCGGAGAAGCCGGAAGTATAGAAATGAATGCCCTTAACTGCCTTAGCCAGGCAGTCCCTGATTAACTCCAGCGCGGCAGAAGCTGGGATACAGGAGATAACATAATCAACAGGTTCGGGGATATCACTGACACTAGGATATACCTTCAACCCGTTGATTTCTCCGCCTTTCGGGTTCACAGGATAAATCCTCCCTTTGAACCCAGCACGTAACAGGGAATTTAGGTAATTTATTCCGCCAAATCCTGCCCCTTTGCTCTTTGTAGAGACCCCCACAATCGCCACTGACTTGGGGTTAAAGACTTCATCTAGGTTCCATGTATCCATTTTGTCTTGTTCTATCGCACCCTGTATGGTGAGCCCTGAGGGAATAAGCCTGTCGTTAGCCAAAACGATATATCTTACCATTGCTCCAGTGAATAGACCAAACTTGTACTCGGCTAGGCAAAGACCAGGTAATAGGTTAGAATAAGTGTTGATCAAAATAACGACCCTAGTTAGAGGAGGAAATAGGCAATGGCGAGAAGTTCAACTGTAGATCGGCCAAGGTTGTTGACCGAGGTCGAGTCTAAGAAGCTTCTGAAAGAAGCGGGCATACCTGTTATTGAGACAAGGCTGGCCAGGACTAAGAGGGAAGCCATTTCCATAAGCAAAGAGATGGGCTTTCCGGTAGTACTGAAGATAGTTTCTCCCGATGTGGTTCACAAGAGCGATTCGGGCGGCGTTAGATTGGGGTTAGCCAACAGTGCCCAAGTTGGCAGAGCCTACAGTGAAATTATGTCATCGGTGGGACAAAAGTATCCGCGGGCTGCAATTCAAGGGGCATCGGTGCAACCCATGGCTTCGCCCGGCGTAGAGGTCATCGTTGGCATGAGCAAGGATGCTCAATTCGGCCCCGTGCTCATGTTTGGCCTTGGGGGTGTACTGGTAGAAGTGCTAAAGGACGTATCTTTTCGCATAGTTCCAGTTACCAGAAGGGATGCCGGGGAGATGATCAGGGAAATTAAGGGGTATCCCTTGCTGGAGGGCTATAGGGGGCAGGAAGCAGTTGATATTGCCTTCTTGGAAGAGATCATAGTTAAGGTATCCCAGTTCATAGAGCAGAACGCCGAGATAAAGGAGCTTGACCTCAATCCTATACTTGCCTATAAGGATAAAGCCATAGCTGTTGATGCCAGGATAGTCCTGGAGTGACAATAGGGAACAAAGCCATCATCAGCACGTGCCAAGAGCGGATTGTCAGCTCTGCCAGCTTCCTCTCTCAAGGTCTCGTGCTTGGCATTGACGGCGCTGTCTGTCACCTCCAGGATTAAGACAGGAAATGGACGACAAAGCGTCTATGAGAAGGTTCGCAATTATTGCCGATGACTTGACTGGTGCAATGGATACGGGAGTGGCTTTTGCCAGAATTGGGCTGAGCACCATTATCGCCTTGGGAAATGAAGTGGCGCCTGACGCTGGTGCGGTGGTGATCAGCACCGACAGCAGAGCTGATGACCCCGAGACGGCCTACGGGAAGGCGAGGAAGGCAGCCGATGAGGTCATAGGCTTATATGTCTATAAGAAGATTGACTCCACGCTGCGGGGAAATATTGGCAGTGAACTGAGAGCCGTAATAGACGCACTACACATAGACAAAGCCATAATCTGTCCGGCGTTTCCGGCCAACAAGCGCACCGTCGTTGATGGGAAACTTCTGGTGGAAAACACACCTGTAAATGAAACCTATTTTGCCTGTGACGCCATTTCCCCTGTAGCGGAGGCTCACATACCAACGCTGCTACGTAGCCAAGGCGGCTTTCGGGTAGGGGGTATAGATCTGAAAGGAGTCAAGAAAGGCCCGTCATATATTGCCCGGCAGATATTGGAGAGTGAGCAGAGGGTGATAGTCGCTGACGCCGTAGAGCAGGTGCACCTGAGGTATATAGCTGAGGCTTTAGCCATGGGCAGCAGCTCTTGGTTGCCCTGCGGTTCTGGTGGACTAGCCAGTGAGCTGCCGGTCGCCTTTGGTTACAGAGTAACAGATGTGAAGCCAGCTGAGCCGATAATGAGTAGGAATCCGGTACTGCTGGTCATTGGGAGCCGTAATGATGCAACGGCCAGGCAGCTCAAGAAGGCTGAGGCTCGCTTTAACCTTCCTGTGATCTCAGTTGAGCCAAGCGAATTTGCTTCTAGGAGAGGAAGGACAGCCAGGATGAACCAGCTTGCAAGGGAAGTGGGCAATCGTATACGCTGCGGAACGAGTGTGGTCATCACTTCAACCCTGAGCAGCTATGTGCCTGCTTTGAAGGGGTCTACCGCTCGTGTGCTGGCCGGGATAGCAGCTAGGGCTACGGCACGGTGGGAGATAGCTGGGGTTGTGTTGAGCGGTGGGGATATTGCTAGGGCGACATGCCAGGCTCTGGGAGTTACCGGGATGAGAATAGTGGAGGAAGTTCAACCGGGCGTCGTGGTGGGCGAGACGATAGGGAGTGCGAAGGAAGGGATGAGGGTTGTCACCAAAGCGGGGGGATTTGGCAATGACGATGCCATAGTTGATGCCATTTGCTACTTGACGGGGAGTGAGTAGAGTGGTACAGAGGAGAAAACCTATACTGGGTATAACGATGGGTGATCCCACTGGGGCCGGCGCTGAGATTATAGTGAAGGCGCTATTCTCACAGGAAATCACTGGTCTGTGCAGAGCCGTGATTATTGGCGATGCTGCCGTGATGCGAGCTGCAGCCAGGATAGTGAATATACCAGCAGAAATCAGGATAATCAAGAATGTAGATGAAGCAGAATTTGCCAGTGATGCAATCGAAGTGTTCGACTTAGGGAATGTGAATATGGGAACATTGGTGCGTGGGCGGGTGGATGCAATGGGGGGAAAGGCAGCCTACGCCTATGTGGAAGCGGCAACTGAATTGGCTCTGGCTAGGCAGATAGATGCTGTAGTTACCGCTCCACTCAACAAGGAGGCGTTAAACAGGGCAGGATATGCCTACTCAGGTCATACCGAAATCCTGGCCCACCTGTGCCATGTGAGTGACGTGGTCATGATGCTGGTAGCAGGGAAGCTGCGTATAGCACATGTAACCACCCACGTTTCATTGCGTCGGGCCTGCGATATGGTGACCAAAGAGCGCATCCTGCGTGTATTGGAGCTGAGTGATGAAGGAGTGCGAAGAATGGGCGTCGCAGAGCCTCGGCTGGTCGTGGCTGGGCTGAACCCACACGCCAGTGAAGGCGGTCTGTTTGGAACAGAAGAGAAAGAACAGATATTACCGGCAATAGAGGCAGCCAGGGCGAAGGGGCTAAACGCGGCAGGTCCTCTGCCTCCCGATACGGTGTTTCTTCGGACCATGCGTGGTGAGTTCGACGTTGCCATTGCCATGTACCATGACCAGGGTCACATACCAATGAAGATGGTTAGTTTTGATGAAGGCGTTAATGTGACTCTGGGTTTACCAATTATCAGGACTTCAGTGGACCATGGAACGGTCTTTGGCAAGGCGGGGAGAGGCACGGCACGTCCGCGAAGTATGATTGAGTCTATAAAGCTGGCTGCCCTGATGTGTGGCTGCTCATAGTAGTATCCCTAAGAGAACAAGCGAGATGACATTACTCAACAAAGATGACATGAGAGGAGGAGCAATGTTTAACACCCGAATTACCGAAATGCTGGATATTCAGTATCCCATAATCCAGGGCGGGATGATTTGGCTCTCAAGGGCAGAATTGGCGGCAGCAGTATCTAATGCCGGAGGGCTAGGCATACTGTCCTCGATTACTTTTCCCACAGCCAAGGAGCTACGTGACGAAATTCGAAAGACAAAGAGCCTCACCGATAAGCCTTTCGGGGTAAACTTCCCCATATTTCCTACGGTGAGGCCGGTGGAAGGCATAGAAAAATACATTGATGTGGCCATTGACGAGGGAGTAGGAATCGCGGAGACATCGGGGCAGAGTCCAGAACCGTACCTGAAGCAGTTCAAAGGTGGTAGGGTAACCGTAATACACAAAGTCCCTGCCGTAAGATTTGCTCAGACTGCAGAGAGAATAGGGGTAGATGCGGTGGCCATATTTGGTTGTGAAGGTGGTGGGCATGTGGGGCTGGACGATGTGACTTCGCTTATCCTGTTACCTCGGGTGGTGGACTCGGTTAACATACCAATTGTTGCTGCTGGTGGATTTGGAGATGCCCGCGGCTTCGTTGCCGCGCTGGCCCTGGGTGCTGAGGGAGTGCTAATGGGCACCAGATTCATGGCAAGCAGAGAAAGCCCGGCTCACCCCAAAATAAAGGACTATCTGCTGAGAGCCAGGGAAACGGACACCATGCTGGTTCAACAGTCTATTCGGAATACGGCCAGAGTGATAAGAAACAAGGCGGCACAAGAGACACGGGAGCTAGAGCAAAAAGGCGCTTCGCTGGAAGAACTTCTTCCTGTAATAAGTGGCTTAAAAGAGAAAGAGTTGTTTGAAACAGGCAACCTGGAAGCAGGGATTATGCATTGTGGTCAGGTGAGTGGACTAATCAAAGAAATACCCACAGTGAAGGAAATCATTGATAACATTATCAATGAAGCCCAGTCTATATGCCGTCGGCTGGGGCAGTTTGCTTGAACTCCACAGCAGAACCGAGTTTTGCCGTTGGTACGCCCTGGTGGCTGTGGAGTTTCAGGAGTTCAGGCGAAGTTGTGAGTAGTTAGCCAGATGGCTCAAGACNCTGACGGCTCTGTCGGCGCTGGGGAAGGCCAACGTCTTACCGGTTTTTTCCAACTCAATCTTGGCCTCGTGAGACAGGGGGCCAAATATATGGAAGACCACTGGCTTATCTGGATAATCTTGGGTTACTTCTTCCACCATCTGGCGCATCTCAATATACAAGGCGGGTGTGATGGGGTTAAAGATGCACAGAACGGCGTTTACCTGCTCGTCGCCCAGGAGGCTCTTCACCGCCGCCTGTTCCATCTGGGAAAGCGGATGTTTTGAGATCATTACTGCTGGCCATATGTCCACTGGATTGCCTACGGCTAACCAAGAAGGAGACAGAGCGCTGAGCCTGTTTACGGTTGCCGACGACAATTGAGCCAACTCCAGGCCGAACCTCTCACAAGCATCTACTGCCATGATTCCATAGCCACCTGTGTAGGTAGCGATGCCAATTTTTTCTGCTGGCATCGAAGGCAATACGTAGAAGGCCCTTATCACATCACAGAAATCTACTATGTCGCTCGCCCTAATGACACCAGCCTCTTTCAGTGCAGAGTCCCATATTTCATCCTTGCCAGCCAGGGAGCCTGTGTGAGATTGGGCCGCCTGGGCCGCCTGCCCGCTTCTTCCTGTCTTTAAGGCAACTACGGGCTTTTTCGCAGCTGCTCTCTTGGCNGCTTCCAGGAAGCGTCTGCCATCTCTCACACCCTCGATGTGTAACGCAATTACCTNTATGTCAGCATCCTGTTCAAAGTATTCCAGAGCATCGGCAAGGTCAATATCGCACGCGTTCCCCAGGTCAATTCCCTTACCCAGTAATCTCACATTGGCAAAGCCTTCGAAGAAAGCTCCAGTCTGGCAAATCAAACCGACCGGTATCTTCTCCATCTTTGCCTGAATAAAGGACGAACTGAAGTCAATGTAAGCGTTGGCTGTGCCAAAGGTATTGGGGCCTAGTATTCTAGTCTCATTCCCTTTGATGAGATTGTCTATTTCGTTCTGTAATCGCTTGCCTTCCTCGTCGGCAGCATCAGTGAAGCCTTGCGTCACTATAGTTATGGCTGAGATGTGTGTGTCAACACACTCCTTAACCACACCAGGAACCAAGGATCTGGGCAAAGTTATCACTACTAGGTCAACTTTCTCCGGCAGCTTCCCAATGCTGGGATAGGTCTTGACCCCCAGGATTTCACTAGCATTAGGATTCACCGGGTAGACACGCCCTTGATAGTCATAACTGAGCAGGTTTTCCAGAATACTGAATGCTTCCTCCCCAGTNCGTCGCGACGCCCCGATAATGGCCATAGATTTAGGCTNCATGAATTGCTTCAATTGTTGCACGACATCCATAGGCGCTGCACCCCGTTTNCTTTCAGTTCAGGATACCAAATTTAAACTATTGCTCAGAAGAATGTCAAAAACTTCCAGATGCCGCGCTGCAAGGTTACCAGCGGGCTGCTAGTTTGATAAACTATTGAGCATCCGGAGGAGTGGCCAATATGACCACTGTTCTGTGAAGGCAGAGCGAAGTAACCACGCAGGGTAGTCAGTTGTTTGAGGAGAGACTTAGAGAATTTGAGCCCGTCTTCTATCCCAGATCTATTGCTATTGTTGGCGCCTCGGCTGATGAAAGGAAGTTCGGCTCCAAATGGGTCAAGGGACTGGTCTCCGCTGGTTTCGCTGGGCCTGTCTATCCGGTTAGCTCGGGTGGTGGCACTATCGCTGGACTGGAGATTTCCCCTGACCTACGATCGGTTCCTGGTGAGGTGGATTATGTGATTGCCTCCGTTCCGCGGCAATCCGTCCTGGGCTTGCTCGACGATTGCACTGCCAGGAAGGTTAAGGTGATTCAATTCTTCACTGCTGGATTCAGCGAAGTAGGCACAGGCCGTGGGCGAGAGTTGGAACAACAAATGGTGGTGAAGGCAAAGCAAGGCGGCATTCGTATCATCGGCCCCAATTGCATTGGCGTTTATTGTCCCGAGCACAAGATGCCGCTGGGCCCGTCTCCCTTGGGCAGAGTTGGCACAAGTGGTTTTGTGGGCTTTGTCTCTCAGAGTGGTGGCATCGCTGCCAAACTAGTGGAGATTGGAATAGCTCGTCATATCAACTACAGCAAGGGCGTTAGCTTCGGCAATGGAATTGATTTAGATGCTAGTGATTTTCTGCAGTACTTAGCTGCTGATGCCAGGACCAGGGTTATTGGTGCTTACCTCGAAGGCACAAGGGATGGGCGGCGTCTTTTTGACACTATGAAGGAGGTAACCAAGGCTAAGCCACTAATCATTTGGAAGGGGGGGAGGACGGAAGTCGGCACTGAGGCAGCTATGTCTCACACTGGCTCCTTGACCAGCTCAGCACCCGTTTGGTCAGCCATGTTGAAGCAAGTTGGGGCAATAGAGGTACATAGCCTGGAGGAATTAAGCGACGGTCTGCTCATCTGCCAGCAGCTTGAGGGTTGGAAAGGTGGCAACATAGCCGTTATTGGAGGACTGGCTGACGGTGGCGGTGGCATCTCGGTATCTGCTAGCGACATTTGTAGCGAGACAGGACTTGACATGCCGCCTCTTTCCAGCAAGACAAGGGAGGGACTAATTGAGCTTCTTGGTGAGGTCGGTGGTATTTTCCGCAATCCCGTTGATGTAAGCCAGGCACAAAGCCGCGATCCTTTGACCTTCTCNAGGGCTATACAACTNATANTGGAGGANCCTGTTATTGAACTGGTCGTAATTCAGGAAGACGTGGACATCCTGTTATCTTATTCTTCTGTTGCGGAGGTGCAGAGAATAAACGACTTCTTTATAGACCTCAGGAGCAGGCAAAGCAAACCTCTGGTAATTGTGTTGCCCCCGGGATCTGCTGAGCCGGAGCGTCTGAATTTGGTGCGAAGGTTTTCAGAAGCTTCCATAGCCGTCTTTCCCAGCATGGAGCGTGCTGCCAAGGCTATTGTTACCATCAATAAGTGCGCTAGCCGTGAGGCAGGAGCACCAAGCAGCGGGCAGGCTTTGCAATGAGGTCCGCTTCAAGTTATAATCAGCGTCAATGCCTTTTCCAGCCGAGATTGGTTTAGCTTCGATGGCACAAGTATCCCGTGTGCTAGCCCAGGAAGGATATCAAAGTTACGTTGTTGGTGGCTTTGTCCGCGATTGTCTTCTGGGTAGGAAAACTAATGATGTTGATATTGCTGTGGATGGAGATGCTCTTAGGGCGGCTCGCCAGGTTGCCCGAGCCTTGAAAGGCAAGTTTGTTTTGCTTGACGATGTCAACTCCATAGCTAGGGTAGTAACCGCTAACCAACGGCAGCAGGAAAGCCCGCCACAGGGTCAGGTATTTTATGGGCTTGAGTGGCACTTTGATTTCTCCTCCTTCTCCGAGGACATTGAATCTGACCTAGCTCGGCGTGATTTCACCATAGATGCTATGGCTGTCGAACTCAGCCAACTTGTCATGGCCGGCACCCGGAACATGGCTGAGAACCAGTCTCCAGTAAAGGTGATCGATCCATTCTCCGGCGAGAGCGATTTAGGCAGTAAGATTGTGCGGGCGGTAAGCGAGCAAATATTTGAGGTTGATGCGGCCAGATTGCTGCGGGGGGTGAGATTGGCCGCTGAACTTGACTTCACCGTAGAACCAAAGACAGAGGAGTTGATTCGCCGCTATTCTCGATCGGTGGTTAAAATTGCCGGCGAGAGGGTCAGGGATGAATTGCTGCGCTTGCTCAGCCTGCCTCGAACTGCTCATTACCTGAAGCAGCTAGATGAACTTGGCTTGCTGCTAAGCTTGATTCCGGAACTGGCAGAGGGGAAAGGGGTGGAGCAACCAACAGTTCACTTCTGGGATGTCTTCGACCATTCCCTGCAGACGGTGGCCGCATTAGGATTCCTGCTCAGGGAGAATGACTGGGAATACGGCAGGGAAGATATGCTAGCTGCTGTGCCATGGTCGGATTCCATAGACCAGCACTTTTGCCAGGAAGTTTCCAAAGGCGGCAACCGTAAGGCTTTGGTCAAATTAGGAGCACTGCTCCACGACATTGCCAAACCTAGGACAAAGTCCGTTGATGATGCCGGTAGAGCACATTTCTTAGGACACGGCAAGCAAGGTGCAGCTATGGCGGAAACTATTATGAGCCGGCTCAGATTTACTCGTCAGGAGACAAATCTGGTGGCAAGCCTCGTTTATTATCACCTTCGCCCAGCTCAGATGGCAAATGGCGATTTGCCTACTCAGCGGGCAATATACCGTTACTTCCGGGATAGCAAAGGCGCTGGCATTGATATCTTGTTTCTAGCCCTGGCTGATTACCTGGCCAGTCGCGGACCACTGGCGAGTATCAAAGAATGGGAAAAGCATTGCCGACTAACAGACTATGTATTGACTGAGCATGCAAAACAGCAAAGCAAAGTGTTGCCGTTGAAGCTCGTTGATGGGCATGACTTGATAAATGTATTTGGCTTAACCCCGGGGCCGTTGATTGGCCAGCTTCTAGCCCTGGTGCGTGAGGCTCAGGCTAGTGGTGAGTTGACTACCAGAGAGGAAGCGTTGGCCCTGGCAGAAAAGGAATTACATGAGCATCAGGACGTTACAAAGCATAGGATTGGTTAAGTGAACAAGAAGAATATTGGTGTGCTGATCTTTATCCTTGCGCTGCTTGGTTTCGCCTTATGGTCAATTGTGCCGTTCAGCACAAAATTGCTTGGTTCCGATGGACTAACTCTCGGTCTTGACCTCAGGGGTGGCAGTCAGTTGCTATACAAAGCTGACTTGTCCAAGAAGGACCCTTCTGTCACTGATGAAGAAGCTATGTCGTCGGTAGTGAACAAAATTCAGCGGCGAGTTAATGAATATGGCGCTGCCGAGCCCGTGATTCAGAAGCAGGGCACCGATCGAATATTAGTTCAACTTCCGGGGGTGAAAGACGTCAATGAAGCAATCAAACTTATCGGTCAAACGGCTCTGCTCGATTTCAGGGAGCAGAAGCTGGATGAAAATGGCAAGCCATTGCTTGATGATGACGGAAATCGGGTATTTGCAGACGAGCCGGCCAAAGCAGAGGGCAGGGATGGAGAAGACAGAGAACTCACTGGAGAG
>JGI24025J20009_10000276_pt1 | contig 40208 bp, 34 predicted proteins | sample Cruoilmetagenom3_FD_20009 | JGI IMG/M metagenome (IMG submission 20009) | reverse complement strand
CGGGCTCACGCCCTATGAATACATCTGTAAAATCTGGACTTCTGAGCCGGATCGATTCATCCTGAACCCGATCCACCAGATGCCGGGACTAAACACCTAGGGCCAGATGCAGACCGCCCCGCGCATATCACTCGCCGCCCCGCTGCCACCGGCAATGGATTTCGCATCCCTGCTGGCCGCCGCCACAGCCACGGCGCAGGCGGTGTCAGGCGGGCGCTGGACCGATTACAACGAACATGACCTCGGCGTCACGATCCTTGAGGCGCTGTGCTATGCACTGACCGATATCGCCTATCGCGCGGGCCATCCCATGGCCGATATCCTTGCCTCGTCCGGCAAGGCGCATGACGTCAGCGCCAAACAACAAACGCTGTTCACGCCAGAGAGTGTGCTGACATCCGCCCCCGTCACCCGCGCCGATCTGCAAGACCGGATCACCGCCAAAATCCCCACGACCCGCAGTGCGCGGCTGCATCCGGTCCAAGGCAGGCGCGCCCATTTCGCCTTGCATCTGGAACAATATGCCAGGATCTTGGGCGATGGCGTGCAGCGCAGCACGCTGATGGCGCAGGTCCGCACCCTTGTCGCGGCCAGCCGCCCCATTGGCATCGCCATCGACGACATCCGCTTTGCCGATCAGGTGACATATGTGATCAAGGGCCGGATCGAACTGTCCGCCAATACCGTGGCCGAAGAGGTGATGGCAGAAACGCTGATCGCCGCCATGCGGCTGGACGACCCTGCATCGCAATCAGCCACCGCGTTGCAATTCGGCCCCGCCCTGAAAAGCGCGCGCGCCGCCGTTGCGCTTTCACCCATGTCATTGCGCGCTGCGATCCAGTCTCTTGCGGGGGTGTTGCAAGTAGACCGTTTGACCCTGCAAGCCCAAGGGGAAAGCCCCGTTCCCGATGCAAGGTTCCTGTCGTCAGCGCCGCCCGGCCCGCCCAAACACAGCGAGGCAGACCAGCCCGTCCGCCTGATCCCCTCGTTGGAAGAGCGCGACCTGAAGCAGTTGGAAATGACCCGAAACGGCGCGCGCATCCCGGTCGATGCCGCGGCGGTCAACGCGATTGTCACCCAATACGAGGCGGACCAGCGCTGGTCCGCCCTTTTTGACGCAAGCACCCTGCAACGGCAGCACGAAGGTGCCGTGCCCAGCAGCAATGCGCAGCGCCACTTGGGCCGCTACCGCTCGGTTCAGTTCCTGTTTCCTCAGATATACGGGCTGGGCGAATTCGGGCCGGACGCGCCGACGCTTCAACTGGACGGGATGAAAACCGCCACCCGCAAGGCCGAGGTGTTGCACGAGCAGGTTCTGACCGACGAGCTGGCACAGCTGAACGCGATCTCGCTGCTGTTTTCCAGCAAGCCGCACAATCAAAGCTATTTCACGCAACCGCTGGTGCATGATCCGCCGCGCCCCGGTGACCCGTCCTTTGCCGCGCAGGTTCTGGGGCAGGTACAGGGTGGCGATTGGCTGCGGCGCTACCGTGAAAAACTGAAAGATATCCGCCGTGCCACGGACCCGTTCCGCGACCGCAACACCCGCGCGGCCAGCCATTGGCTGGCGCGTTTCGGCATCCGGTTCGACGACGCCGCCCTGCGCCGCCAATACGAGGGCGAAAACCTGCCTCCCGATCATGCCCAAGACTGCATCATCGCGCAAAAACGCGGCTATCTGACTGGCTTGCCCGAACTGGGGCGTGATCGCGGACTGGGGCCGGACCTGTCCGCGCAGGCCACTGAATGCGCGCTGGAAAGCGCGGTGCGGATCAAGGCAGGGCTGCCCGACCACATGCTGATCGTCGAACATGCAAAACTGCCGCTGCCCGATGCGCCAGACGACATGCAATGCCTTGCGCTGGATCGCCCCGGTGGCAAGCTGCACCTGGTGATGGAGGAACGCCTGCTCACCTCGGCGCTGGATATCGTCGCGGGCCTGTTGCGCCGGGCCTTTGCCGCGATGCAACCGGCACCGGGCGGCAACCCGCAGGCGGCAGGCATCGCGATCCGCCGCCTGCCCGATTACACCACCGTTCTGACGCTGGACATCGCGGGCCTGCCAAGGATGGTGCTGGCCGAACGCTTTACCTCGGTCGCGCAGGCGCGTGCGGCGCTAAGCGGTTTGGCCACCGATACCCGAACCATGCAACCGGCCCGCTTTCCGATCGGTTTCGGCGGGAATTTCGTTTCGGTCTTTTTGCAAAAGGGCGACAAGGGCACCCGGTCCGGCCGGGCCGAATTCAGGCGCTTCGTGGAACAGACCTTGCTGGATCACCCGCCCGCACATCTGGGATTTCAATGCCTTTGGGTCGCGCCAAACTGTTACGCGCGGATGAAAGCCCCCTACCTGGCCGCAACGGCGCAAGGTCTGGCCAGCCCCGAATTGCTGCACCGGATCGAAGACGGCTGTTGCCGCGCCCTGATCGACGAGTATCTGGCTGATGCACCACAGGTGGCGGCATGAGCCATGTTCTGAACCGCCTGACCTTTGAATACGCCCTGCCCGCCGGTCAGCTGGCCGCGCCTGTGCAGGACCGGCTAAGCCGCTATGTCGCCGATCTTTTGCCCGCGCTGCTGGAACAGGAGTTCAAGGGGCAGTCATGGCAGCGGCGGCGCGTCGTGCTGGACCTTGGCAAGCTGCCCCTTGCCCGGCTGGAGGAGGAGACATCGAACAGGCTGCGCGCAGAATTACGGCGCCTGCGCCTGCTTGAAGGCCTGGGGAATTCGGCAACCGACACTGACACCGACACCGACACCGACACCGACACCGACACCGACACCGACAGGGCCGCGACATTTTCAGCCCCGCCAGCACCAAAGAATTCAGCAGAGGATTTAGCGGCTGATCTGGCGCGGGTGCTGCAAGGGGATACGCCCCGCAACCATCTGCCGGGTGCCGCGCCCCTGGCGGAACAGATCAACAAAGCCACACAGGATATGCCGCCCGCCGCCCTGCGCATCTGGCTGACCGGCATCAGCCGCACCGCACGAGGGCGGATGGGCTGCGCGGCGGCGCTGACGACCAGCGCGCTGCGCGATATCATGGTTCGCGCCACCTCGGGCAACGCGGCCCCTTTGCCTGCGCATGATGATCTGCGCCAAAGGGCCGGGATCGGCCCGCAGGCCTTTGGCGCGCTGTGGCGCAGGGCCGTGTTGGACCTATTGGCGCGCCACGGCTTTCCCGTCACCACCGTTGGGTTTCGCGCACACCTGACCGCACTTGTGCTTTCCTATCTGGCGCAGACCAACCCGCACGGGCCGGAACTGACCCAATTTGACGCGCAAGTTGACGCGCAAGGCACATCCGGCAAGGGTGGAACCACAAACCACCCGCGCGGTTCATGGCCAGCCTCGCGCTGCCGTCAAACCCGCCCCCAACGGACCGAACGCGCAGCGCATCCCCGCCGCACGCGCCTTTGATCTGGCCTTGAAGGCAGATCCCGTCAGGCTTGCCGCCTGCCTGCGCGACAACGCGGCGCAACCCGCGCTGGCCCGCGCCCTGCTGGACCGGTTGATGCCCGGTCAATTCCCGCCATTCTGGTCGCTGCTTTTGCCCGCACCGACTGCCACATTGATACAAAACAGCCTTGATGCACGCGCATCGGACACCCCTGCCCGGCAAAGGGCGCTTTGGCTGGCCGCGCTTGGCTTTGCCCTTGATCCCAATGCCGCCACCGCCGCGCCCGATGCCGCATGGGCCGACATTGCCCGCCGCGCCGATGACCGGCTGTGTGCCGATGCGCCGGACCGCCCACATTGGCCCGTGCCAACGGCCGTCCCGGATCAGGCTGCCCCCGCAGCGCATCAGGCCGCGCAAACACTGGAACGGGCCTTGCGCTATGGCATAGATGGCAAGGCGGCAACGGCATTGCGCATGCGCCTGACCCAAGCCGCGCAGGGCATTCCCGCCGCAAGGCAGCAGTTGCGCGCCGCTCTGGCCGACAATCTGGCGCGTAAACGCCTGTTGGCCCTTTTGCACCCCGCTGACTGGACCATGTTGGCGCAGGCGCTTGGTCTGGATGACCGGTCGAAAAGGATGGTCGCCCATTTCCCGAAAAGCCTGCAAAAAATGGCCGCTTCCCCCAGCAGCAGCGCGCGGGGCAGCGCCAATGCGCGCCATGATGCCCTTGGGCTGGCCTTGCTGGAAAAACTATCCGCAAGCGGGCCCGCCGGTGGAACGACCGAGGCAGAGGGCATGAAAATCGCCGTTTTCCGCCGCATGGCGCTGCACCTGTCGGCACAAACCGGAATGCCCCGCAGCGCCGCGATGCTGGCCTTCCATCCCGAATTCGACAGCCCAAAAGACCGTGTATTGATCAAGGCGCAAATCACAGTTTGGCAGCAGGTCAAGGCGCGAACAACCGCGATGCCGACAGGATCATCGGGCCTTGATACGGCCCGCACCACGGATAGCAGCCCGCCAAACGGGCAACCGGCCCAGGAAAAAGGCGCAGCCACCGCCCCAGCGGGCGGCCGCGCATCTGCGTCGCCCCCGTCCGCGCTGCCGCCCAGCGCACTGTCCATTGCCGGGCAGTTCGCCCCCCCCCTCCCTTTATGCTGCCGAAGCGCCGGCAAATCTGGCCCGTTTCCATGTGCCTGTGGCGGGGGTTGCGCTGCTGTGGCCGTTTCTGGAAAGGTATTTCGTGGCCCTGAACATCACCACGCAAGGCGCCTTTGCCTCGCCCTTTAAGCAACAGCGCGCAGCCCATCTGATCCATCACCTTGGCACCGGCGCGCCATTGCCGGTGCTGGACGATCTGGCCCTGCCGAACCTTCTGTGCGGTCTGGCCCCAGCGCACCCCACCCTACCCGCCGAAGCCCTGACCCAGGATGAGGCAGACCTGTCCCTGTCGCTGTTGACGGCAGTTTGCGGCGCTTGGCCGGGGCTTGAAAACACCTCGGCCCAAGGGTTGCGGGACACGTTCCTGATACGGCCCGGCCTGCTGGAGCTGACAGGGGAAGGCCCGCATCGCCTGCGGCTGGAACCGCGTCCATTCGACATGCTGCTGAACCGCGTGCCATGGCCGACGGGCATGGTGTCGCTGGCGTGGATGGACCGCCCGCTGGCGGTGGATTGGGGGCGGGCATGACCGCCCTGCGCGCCCCCAGACACACAGGCGATACCGATGCCCTGCACGCGCTTGGCGCAGAACTGGATTGGTTCGAAACCGCCCTGACCCAACGGATGGAGGCGCATTTCGCCGATAGCACCGTGGCGGGCACGGGCACGTCCGATACATCCGCCGCCCCGCCGGCACATGGTCCAAGCCCCCTTGCCACGCTGATCGCGCAGCATGGGTTGGGCGCGCCGGAACGGTTGCTGATGGCACTTGCCCTTGCCCCACACCTGCGGCCAGAGGCGCTGGACCCGCTGCTGATCCGAAATTCAGTCACCGGGCGGCGATTTGGCGGCACCGCACAAGAGGAGGCTGGCTTTCGCCCTACTCTGCAAAGCGCGGTGTTCCTGCTGTCGGGCGCGCAGGCCCATGGCGATCTGCACGGGCGCATGACTGTCGCCCGCCTGATGGACGAAGCCGCGCTTCTGCGCCGCGCGGGGCTGTTGGAGCTTGCCGCCCCCGTTGCGGGCCATGTTTTCACCTGCCCGCTGGAGCCGGGCGCGACCCTGCTGCGTCTGCTGCAGGCGCAAACCGGACCGGATCAGCCCCCGCCCGACGGCTTCCCCGCCAGCCGCATCGAAACCAACCTGCATTGGGATGATCTGATCCTGCCCGCGCCCACGCGACAAGGGTTGGAGCAGATCGTGACATGGGCACGCTTTGCCCCCGATCTGGCCCCCGACCCACGCCCAGACACGGCCCGCGCCACCGGCCCCGCGCGGCTGTTCGGTCCGGGCTTTCGCTGCCTGATGCACGGCCCGCCCGGCACCGGGAAAACCCTTGCCGCCGCGCTGTTGGGGCAGCTGCTGCAACGGGCGGTCTATCGCGTGGACCTGTCGCAGGTCGTGTCGAAATGGATCGGCGAGACGGAAAAGAACCTTGGCCGTGTCTTTGACGAGGCCGCGCGCCACGGCTGGGCGCTGTTCTTTGACGAGGCGGATTCGCTGTTCGGCAAGCGCACCGATCCGAACACCGCCAACGACCGCCACGCCAATCAGGAGGTCGCCTATATCCTGCAACGGATGGAGGGGCATAACGGTCTGGTCTTGCTGGCCACCAATCTGCGCGGTCATATCGACGGCGCCTTTACCCGCCGCTTTCAGTCGGTGATCTATTTCCCCGAACCCGGCCCGGCGGAACGGCTGGCGATCTGGAAAAACGCCTTTGATGGCAGCGTTTGGCTGGGGCCGGATATCGACCTGGATACCATCGCACAAGATCATCCGCTGACCGGCGCGACCATCGTCAATTGCCTGCACAGCGCCCTGTTGATCGCCTTGTCCGACGGGCGCACACAATTGACCGCGGTCGATCTGAACACGGCCATCGCGGCCGAAATGCGCAAGCAATCGCGCCTGAAGGAGCGACCAAAATGATCCGCCAAGCCCTTGAGTTCATGCGCGACCGGCTGGACGGATCGCTCAGGCAGCGGTTTCCATCCGATGAGCCGCGGGTGGCCATTTCCAACGTGGTGGACCGCGGCGGCGGCGCGCCTGCGGGCCTGTCGGACATGCTGGCCATGACCCTTGTGAATGTTGAACGCGATCCCACGGCCTCGGGGACGCGGCCCTATCTGGAACGGGCTGAAACCAGTGCCGCCGTGATGGCCCCCAGCATGGCGATCAACCTTGATGTGCTGGCCTCGGCCCATTTCGAGGACCATTACGAGGACGGGCTGGCCCTGCTGTCGGCGGCGATCGGGCATTTCCAAGGCCAGGTCTCTTTCACGCCGCAAAACGCGCCGGACCTGCCCAAGGGAATGCAGAAACTGACAACCGAATGGGTCGATCTGGACTTGCGTGAAATCCACAACCTGTGGACGGTTCTGGGCGGGCGTTACCTGCCTTCGGCCCTGTACAAGATGCGGATGATCACCATGCAGGAAGGTCTGGCCATGGGCGATGTGCCGTTGATCACCGGCACATCGGTCAGAACATAGGAGGGGGGCGGAATGGATCGCACATGGCGCAGACTGGCCCACATCATGATGGCGCATGGCTATTATACCAGCGGGCGCGCGCCGCTGCGCATGGTGCCCACCCCCGCCACGGCGGCGCTGATGGGCCGGTTGGGACTGCGCCTGCACCACGGCCCCGACCCTGATGGCGAGGCAGAGATATGGTATGCTGTGCAAGGCCCGCCCGGCGCCGATGCCCGCGACCAGATCGTGCCGCTGAAAATGGCCCGCGCGACAGATGTGATTGCCCTGATGCTGGTGGCGGACGATCCGGCCCTGCCGGTCGTGACAGATCTGGACCAGACGGGCCTGCGCTGTTTCGACAATCTTGCGCTGCGCGATGGCACGGGTGGTGATTGGGAATTCCGCCCCCCCGCAGGCACCGCCCATCCGGCGCAAGGCCCGGCCCTGACACTGCCCCTGCCCCTGCCCGCCGGCGTGACGGACAGGTGCTGTGCTACCCAAAGTGTCCCCGGTCGGGGCTAGGTTTTCCGCGCTTTGATCACACAGACGGGCTGGATGTGGCCAAGATGGGCGCGCTGTTCAGCTTTGGCGCGGCGGTGGTTTCGATCATCGCGGGCAAGCTGTGCCGCGTGGAAAAGCAGGAAATCTGATCCCGCACCCGCTGAACCATGCAAAACACGCCCCAGCCAAACGGGGGCGCGTTTTGCATTCCACCCCCATGATTGTTTCGCATATCACGCGCAATTTAGTCGTGGGGGCCTTATTTTTGCCCAAGACAATTGCAATAAAGGATCCTGATCCGGCATAATACCGGGCATCAAGGGCAAAGAAGTCTTAAGAAACCTCGTCTAAGAGGATCATCGGGGTAGAACGCCCCGGAGCAGAACCGGAGAGCAAATGCTCGAGTTCGAGAATGTCAGCAAGTCCTTCTGGACGGGCAAGCAGCGCAAGGTGATCCTTGACCGCGTGTCTTTCCGCGTGGGACTTGGCAACTCGCTTGGCATTCTGGCCCCCAACGGCACTGGCAAGACCACGCTGATCAACATGATGGCGGGGCTGGAAAAACCGGACGAAGGGGTGATCCGCCGGGGTTGCAAGATCTCTTTCCCGCTGGGGTTCATGGGCGGGGTGGTCAATAAGGTCTCTGCCGTGGAAAATTCGCGCTATATCGCGCGACTTTACGGGCTGGACCCTGACTATGTCGAAGCATTCTGCCGCTGGCTGTGCAATCTGGGCGAATATTTCGAACAGCCGCTTGGCACCTATTCGTCGGGGATGCGGGCGCGGTTTTCCTTTGCACTGATGCTGGCGCTGGATTTCGACATCTACCTGATCGACGAAGGCATGCCCGGATCGACGGATGTAGAGTTCAACCGAAAAGCAGGGGAAATCCTGCGCGAACGGTTGCGCACCACCACCGTGATCATCGTCTCTCACCAGCCTGCGACGCTGGAAAAATTCGCCAAATCGGCCGCCGTCCTGATCGGCGGCCAGCTGTATATGTTTGACACCTTGGAAGAAGCGAAACAGCTCTATGACTATGAAACCCAAGGCTAGGAAATTCCGCATCCGGCGCTCGGCCTCTCCGATGGCGGGGGCCATGGAGGCACAAGGCGCGGCCGCGGCCGCGGCGGCCCAACCGATCCCCGACAACGAGCTGAACGCGCAGGAACAGGTGATGGGCCATGCGCAGGTGCAGCCGCAACAGCCCCCGATGACAGGCATGGTGCAATCCGCGACCGAGGTGCAGGGCGAGGTGGACATAGACGCGATCCGCCGCGAAGGGCTGACCGGCCGCCAGTTGCGCATGGCGCGACGCGTGGCGCAGAAACACGGGCTGGCCCCGACATCGGATTTCGACGCGGTGCGCCAGCTTCGGATGCGCGGGATCGACCCGTTCCAACGCTCGACCATGCTGGAGTTGGTAGAGCCCAGCGATGGCGGCGGCGCGCAACCGCCCACCGGTAGTGCCCCCGCTGCCGCGGCAGGTGGCGCGCAAGTGCCCGCCACGCTAGGCAAGATGCAGCTTCCCCAAACGGTGAACCCGGATCAGAACCTGCCCTCGACCGAGGTCAGCCCCGCCGACCGCCGCGCCGCCGAAATCATGGAGATCCAGCGCGACATCGCCCGCCGTCGCCGCAAGAAGTTGATGCTGCTGCTGACGCGGCTGTCCTTCTTCGTCTTCCTGCCCACGTTCATCGCGGGCTGGTATTTCTTTGCCGTGGCGACACCGATGTATGCCACCAAGTCCGAATTCCTGATCCTTCAGGCCGATGCCAAGGGCGGTTCGGGTCTGGGCGGGCTGCTGCAAGGCACGCAATTCGCCACCAACCAGGACGCTATCGCGGTGCAATCCTATCTGAATTCGCGCGACGCCATGCAACGGCTGGACGCGGACAGGGGGTTCAAGGCGCATTTCAGCCAGGACTGGATCGACCCGATCCAGCGGCTGGACGTGGATGCCAGCAATTCCAAGGCCTATAAGCTGTATCAGAACAACGTGAAAATCGGCTATGACCCGACCGAGGGCGTCATCAAGATGGAGGTGATCGCCGCCGAGCCTGGTGCCTCGCGCGAATTTTCCGAACACTTGATTGGCTATGCCGAAGCGCGGGTTGACGACCTGTCGAAACGCAAGCGGGCCGACCAGATGCGCGATGCCCGCGAAAGCCTAGAAAAGGCCAAGAACGAGCGACGCGAGGCGCAGGCCAAACTGGTGAAATTGCAAGAAGGCAGTTTTCTGGACCCCGAGGGCGAGATCGCCAATATCCGTTCGCTGATCGGAAATGTGGAATTGCAGCTACAGGAAAAAGAACTGGCCCTGAATGCCCAGATGAACAACGCGCGCCCCAACCGCGCCCGCGTCAACGCCCTGCAAACCGAGGTGCGCCTGCTGCGCGACGAGCTTGATAAGCAAAACGCCCGCCTGAACGAGGCGACGGCGGGCAGCGACTCGCTGGCGTTCAAGACCGCACAGATCCAGATGGCGCAGGCCGATCTGGCCACCGCCGACCTGTTCCTGCAATCGGCCCTGCAAAACGAAAAACAGACCGAGCTGGAGGCGAACCGGCAGGTGCGTTACCTGACCACCTCTGTCTCGCCCGTGGCACCGGACGATCCCACCTATCCGCGCTCGTTCGAGAACACGATCCTTGCCTTCCTGATCTTTGCGGGCATCTATCTGATGTTCTCGCTGACCGCATCGATCCTGCGCGAGCAGGTGTCGAGCTAGGGCCTATGCCGCCCGGCCTGCCCGGGCGGCGTGTCTCCGCGCATCGACTGCCCGTTCATTGTGCAATTTTTGCCGCACTGCCCGGTCCTTCATCGTGGAACTGTTGTATTGCGCGCATACGCTGGGCATACCGGAACCAACGCACCCCCGCACGGGGCTTGTATGTATTGAACAGAAGGGTATTGCCTTGACCAAACCGCTTGCCGATGTGACCCCGAACACTTGGGAATTCCTGCGAGATCCGATGATCAAACCGACCGGTTTCCGCGAATATGACGCGCGCTGGAAATACCCCGAGGAGATCAACCTGCCCGGCATGACCGCCCTTGGCCTTGGTCTTGGCACGCAAATGCGCAAGCGCGGGATTGATCCGGTGATCGCCGTGGGCAACGATTACCGCGACTATTCGCTGGCCATCAAGAATGCGCTGATCCTTGGGCTGATGCAGGCGGGTATACAGGTCAAGGACATCGGGCCTTGTGTCTCTCCGATGGCCTATTTCAGCCAGTTTCATCTGGACGTGCCCGCCGTGGCGATGGTCACCGCCTCGCACAACCCCAATGGTTGGACCGGCGTGAAAATGGGCTTTGACCGCCCCCTGACCCACGGCCCCGACGAGATGGCAGAATTGCGGGACATCGTGCTGGAAGGCCGCGGCGAGGCAGCCCCCGGCGGCGGCTACGAATTCGTGTCCGGCGTGCGCGAGGCCTATCTTGACGACCTGGTGGGCGATTTCAAAATGTCCCGCAAGCTCAAGGTGGTCTGCGCCACGGGCAACGGCACCGCATCGGCCTTTGCGCCAGAACTGTTCGAACGGATCGGGGTTGAGGTCGTGCCCTCGCATAACGAGCTGGACTATACTTTCCCGCATTACAACCCGAACCCCGAAGCCATGGAAATGCTGCATGACATGTCGGATTCGGTCAAAGCGTCGGGCGCGGATTTCGCGCTTGGCTTTGACGGCGACGGCGACCGCTGCGGCGTGGTCGATGACGAGGGAGAGGAGATTTTCGCGGACAAAGTCGGCGTCATCATGGCCCGCGATCTGTCCAAGATCTATCCCAACGCCACCTTCGTCGCCGATGTGAAATCCACCGGGCTGTTCGCCTCGGACCCCGAGTTGAAGAAAAACGGCGTGACGGCGGATTACTGGAAAACCGGCCACAGCCACATGAAACGCAGGGTCAAGGAACTGGGCGCGCTGGCCGGTTTTGAAAAATCGGGCCATTACTTCTTGGCCGAGCCTGTGGGCCGCGGCTATGACTGCGGCATGCGCGTCGCCGTGGAAATCTGCAAGCTGATGGACCGCAATCCCGATATGTCGATGTCGGACCTACGCAAGGCGCTGCCGAAAACATGGTCCACCCCGACCATGTCGCCCTATGCCGCCGATACCGAAAAATACGACATACTGGACCGGATCGTGGCCAAGCTGGTCGCCCATGCGGACGCAGGCAAACCGCTGGCGGGTCAGAAAATCAAAGAGGTGGTGACCGTGAACGGCGCGCGGGTGATCCTGGAAAACGGATCATGGGGGCTGGTGCGCGCATCGTCTAACACGCCGAACCTTGTGGTGGTTTGCGAAAGCTCGGAGTCAGAGGCAGAGCTGCGCCAGATCTTTGCCGAGATCGACGCGGTGATCCGCACCGAACCGGGTGTGGGCGATTACGACCAGACGTTCTGAACCGGAAAAGCGGGCGGGGCTGCGTTGCGGCCTCGCCCAGCCTCCTCTACCGGCCAAAGCGCATTTTCAAAGTGAATGAATAGGTTTTGCGCGCCACGCCCTTTGGGGCGGCGGGAAAGCGGCCTGCGCGAGCGACGGCTTGCAGCGCCGCCTTGTCCAGCGCCGATTGCCCCGCAGAGCCGATGACCTGCGCCCCTGCCAGACGGCCGGCGTTGTCCACCCTGATGCGCAGCCGCACCGTGCCGCCACCGCGTGCGCCGCGCGGAAAGCGCTTGTTGCGCTCGATCCGGGACCGGATGCGCGCCCCCCAGACAGCCACCTGTTTCGCCTGTTGCCCTTTGGACATGGTGGCAACATTTCTGGCTTTCTTGCGCCCGGCCATGACGCCGCCGCCTTTGCCCGCCGCGCGCTGGGCTTTTACGGCCCGCGCGGGCTTGGGCTTGGGTTTCGGCTTGGCCTTGGGTTCGGGCACGGGGTCAGGCTGGGGCGGCGGTGGCGGGGTATAGCTGCGGGTGTCCAGCACGGGTGCCGCAGCCCGCGCGGGGGGCGGTGCCAACACGGGCATTTGCGGCGCGGCGGGAGGCAGGTCCATGGGTTGGACCATCGCCAGATCACCCGCGTTGTTCTGTGGCAATTCGGGCGGTGACCGCGGCGCGGCGGCGGTTTCAACCTCGGGTGGGGCGTTCCAACGCTGCACCGCTTCGATCAGCGTGCCGCTGGCGGGGGCGATGGCAACCACGGCCTGCCCGCCGCTGCCCGCAGATTCAGACCCCGGCGCGGAAAAATGCAACAGTGCCGCCAGATGCAGGCCCAGCGCGCCCAAGGCAAAGCCCGAAATTTCCAGCGCACGCCACATCATGCTACCCCCGTGAAAGGGGCGCGCAGCGCGGAACGGATCAAGCAAAATGGCCGCATGGGGCACCTAGGAATGGGGAAGAACGGGATGCGCGGCAGGGCCAGCCCGCCGCGCATCCCCGCGCAATCAGAACCGCGCTTCGAGTTTGACATAGACCGTGCGGCCCGGCTCGTTCACCTGGGTCAGCACCGGGTCGAACACGTTGGACCGGGCCAGATGATTGGCATAGGTCTTGTCGGTGATGTTGTTCACACCGGCAAACAGTGTCGCCTTGTCGTTCAGGTCATAGCTGCCGAACACGTCCAGCGTGGCCCATCCATCGGTCTTGCCCGGATCGCGCGCCGGGTCGATCCGGTTCTGGGTCGCGACCCAGTTGACGCGGCCACCGACGCGCCATGCGTCCTGCCCATAGGATGCTTCGACCTTGCCGAACAGCGGCGGGATCTGCGCCAGCGCGCGGTCATCGGTCTTGTTCTGACCATAGGTGTAGGTCGCATCCCCCGCGATGATCCAGCCGTTCCGCTCCCATGCGCCGGCCAGTTCGACACCGGCCAGAAACGCGCTGACATTGCGATAGGTGGTCACGCCCGGCGCGGTGAACGCGTCGCGCAGGATGTAATCGTCCACGTCATCGACATAGGCCGATGCGGTGAACCACCAGTCGTCGCGCGCCGTTTCGATCCCGAAATCAAGCTGGTTGTGCTTTTCGGGATTGATGTCGGGGTTGCCGACCCAGTTGGACCGCGCCATCGCGCGCTCGTTCGTATCCGCCGTGCGAACGGACCGGGACAGGCCCGCGAACAGGGTGCTGGATTGCGACAGTTCGTATTCCAGCCGGACAAGCCCGCCAAAGTTATGCTCTTCGCGCGGGCTGTCGAAGGTGGTGCCATATTGCATGGTGTAGAAATCGTTCGCGGTCATGCCCATGCCGCCCGTGGTCGGCACTGCGGCCAGCGCAGCGTCGGCTTTGACATAGTCATAACGCGCGCCCAGCTTCAGCATGGTGCGGTCGTTCAGGTCGACCTCGGCCTCGCCATAAAGGCCGGTCTGGGCGATGGTCACGTCGGGCCAACTGAGCGCGACCTGAAACGCGGGGTTCTGTGCCTCGATCTGGGCGATCGGGCCCATGTATCCTTCGGCCATGCGGTTGTTGGACTGGTGGTCGATCCCGACCTTGGCGCGGACATTGCCGAAATCCAGGTGTGCCTCCAGCTGGCCGCCCCATGTCTCGGACGAGGTCGGGGCCGACATGCCCATCATCGCCGTGGGATTGCGCAGCGAATAGTTGTCCATCAGGTGATCGACGGAAGTAAGGAACAGGTTCCCCTCGATCCGGGTCAGCGCGCCCTTGTCCAGGTCGATCCCGCCGCGCAGGCGGTAGACATCGGTGTAGGAATAAGGGCTGTCCATGCCCGCGCCTGCGAACAAGATGCCCGTCGCCTCGTCGCGTTCGATGTCCAGCGCCATGTCGAAACCGTTGTTGTCATAGCCAAAGGTGATACCGCCGCTCATCTGGTCATAAGCGCTGCGGATCTCGTTCCCATCGCCGTCGCTGTAATTGCCGGCAGTCTTGGCGTCGGCGGACAGTTCCATGTAGAACCCGCCCCCCATGTCAAAGGACAGGTTGCCGGACCCGTCCAGCGTGCGCGAATTGCTGGCCGCGCCAAGGGTGAAATTACCGCTCCAGCGGTTGTCATCTTCGAATTCCGGCGCATCGCGTTCAAGGATGACCGCTCCGCCCGTCGCGCCCGGCCCGTTGGTGACCGAGGCATAACCGCGTTCGACCACGATGCGGTCGGCGCGGGTGATGCCGGTGGTCGCGGTGGGCGGGTCCATCCGGTTGGGGCAGGCGCCATAGGTGATGGACCCCGCGTCGATCACGGAAATCTGGTTGCCCTGCTGGCCGCGGATGATGATGTCCAGCGCGTGCCCGCCCATGCGGCTGGCGCTGACGCCCGGCACGTTCGACAGCAGGTCGCCGCCATCGGCAACAGGTGCGGAATATTGACCCTCGGGCAGGATAACGCTGGACGAAGGCGTGGCTGCCGCCACGTTTTCTTCGGCCACGTCGATGGGCAGCAGTTCGATATCGGCCTCTTGTGCCAGCGCGAAGGCCGGAACCGAGGACATGAGCAGGGCATAAGCGCCAAGGCGCAGCGGATTGTGAATAGGCATAGGGTGTTGTCCCTTGAATATTTGAACGCCGCGCGTCACTGGCAGCGGAAAGCCACCCACGCGCGGTCTGATTATGATGATGTCAGCAGTTCAAACGGCCAAAGGGGGGCCCCGGATACGGCTGGTGGTCCAATGCCGGTCCTGTGCGGGATCGTCTTGCGACAGGGCAAAATCCGCGCGGTAGTGTTGAAAAGATACGGGCAGCGGGGTGATACGCCCGCTCAGCACGGCAATTCCGACCACGCAGAAGGGGCACTTGGCCGAAACCCCTTGCTGGGGCAGTTCCTCTCCGGTGACTGGGTCGAAGGCAACGGTGCGCAAACCGCCCGCGCCGCAAATGACCACCTGCATCCCGCCTGCCGCACTGGCAGGCTGCGGCATGAAAGACAGGATAACCTGCACGGCCAACAGCATCGACAGGGCAACCGAAAGGAGCCCCGGCAGTCTGCCGCGATATGGCTTGCGTGGAATCATGCTATTCTATTCGTAAAATCCGCGCGGTTTTGCAATGGTGCGCGACCGCTTGCGGCCGTTTTGACGCGGAGGCCTTGCGCCGCAGACACATTGAGCGGTCCCGCGGTGCGATGACGGGGGCGGCATCAGGCCGCCCCCCCCGTTTTCTCAACCGATTTCGGCCAGACGGGCAAGGGCGGCTTTCAAAGTCGCTTCTTCTTCCAGCTTCAGGGCCAGCAATTCGCGGGTTTCCACGACCACCTCTTCGGGGGCGCTTTCCACGAACTTGGGGTTCTTCAACCGGCCATTCAGCCCGCCCATTTCCTTGGCCAGCTTGCTCAGCGTTTTCTCCAGCCGCGCCTTTTCTTCTTCGACATCGATGATGTCGGCCAGCGGTAGGCCGAAAGTGGCCCCTTCCGGCGCGATGGTCACCGTCCCCTTGGGGAAGCTGTCCACCGCCGTCAGGCTGTCGATGCGGGCCAGGCGTTTGATCAGCACCTCGTTGCGGTCCCACGCTGCTTGGCCCGCCGCGTCCAGCTGGGTTTGCAGCATCGACACATGCAACCCGGCGGGCACATGCATCTGCGCCCGCACGGAACGGACCTCTTCGATCAGCCCGATCACCCAGGTCATTTCGCGATCGGCTGCGGCATCGGCCAGATCGGCCGATTTGTATTCCGGCCAATCGGCATGGATCAGCATCTTGGGCCGCGTGCCTGTGACGCCCCACAGTTCCTCGGTGATAAACGGCATAATGGGATGCAGCATGATCATGCACTGGTCCAGAACCCAGCCCATGACGGCGCGGGTTTCGGTGCGCTCTGCCTCGGTTCCGTCCATCAGCAGGGGTTTGGAAAATTCGACATACCAGTCGCAGACCTTGCCCCAGACGAAGCCATACAGCGTGTGGGCCGCATCGTTGAACCGGTAGGCCACCAGCGCGGCATCGACGGTTTCACGCACGCGTGCGGTTTCGCCGATGATCCAGCGGTTCACGGTTTCGGTGGCCTTGGGCATGTCCGCGGTGGGCGCGCCGCCCTCATATACCCCGTTCATTTCGGCGAAACGCACCGCGTTCCAGATCTTGGTGCCGAAGTTGCGGTAGCCCTTGATGCGCTCCTCGGACAGTTTCAGCACGCCGCCCAGTGCCGCCATGGCGGTGTTGGTCATGCGCAGCGCGTCGGCGCCGTATTCATCAATGATTTCCAGCGGGTCGATCACGTTGCCCGTGGTTTTCGACATCTTCTTGCCCTTCTCGTCGCGGACAAGCTGGTGCAGGTAGACGGTGTGGAACGGTTCCTGATCGACCACGGCCAACTGCATCATCATCATCCGCGCCACCCAGAAGAACAGGATGTCCTGCCCGGTGATCAGCACGTCGGTCGGGAAGTATTTAGATGTGGACTCGTCCCAGTTCGGCCAGCCCAGCGTGCCGATCGGCCACAAGCCAGAGGAGAACCAGGTATCCAGCACATCGGGGTCGCGCCAGACCGGATAGACCAGCCGCGTGGGATCTTGCGTTTCGGCATATTCGGCCAGCGAAGCGGCAAAGGCCTCGATCGCGGCGTGCTTGTCTTCGACCTCGATCACGCGGGACTGGCTGATCGGCATCGGCGTGTCGGCCAGTTCAGCGTGGAAGGCAGGGATCACCGCGTCGAAATCATGCGCGCAATGCATAACGTCGCCCGCGTGCAGCATCCCGTCTTCGTTCAGCAGGCGGCCGATTTCGACCATGTCCAGCGCGCCGTCGCCTTCATCATCCTTGAAGCCGGGCGCGGACAGGTCCAGCCCGTACCAGACCGGAATCTGGTGGCCCCACCACAGCTGGCGGGAAATGCACCACGGCTCGATATTCTCCAGCCAGTGGTAATACACTTTCTCGCCGGATTCCGGCATGATCTTGGTGCGGCCCTCGCGCACGGCGTCCAGTGCCGGTTCCACGATCTTGGCCGTGTCCACGAACCACTGGTCGGTCAGCATCGGTTCGATCACCACCTTCGATCGGTCGCCAAAGGGCTGCATGATCGGCTTGGATTCAACGTAAGGCACCATGTTGGTGACCTCGTTGCCGTCCTCGTCTTTCGTGACCTCGGCCACCTTCACGGCCAAACCTTCGGCGTTGATCTGATCGACCACCAATTTACGCGCCTCGAACCGGTCCAGCCCGCGCAGGTCGTCGGGCACAAGGTTGATCGCATCCACGCCCATCAAGGTGAATTCTGCGCCCTTGGCATGGGCCTGCGCCTGCGCCGAGGCCTCGGCATAGGGCGCGCCATCGGCCCGCATATGCCCGCGCGTGTCCATCAGGCGATACATCGGGATGCCATTGCGGCTGGCCACGCCATAGTCGTTGAAATCATGCGCGCCGGTGATTTTCACCGCGCCAGAACCGAAGGTGGGGTCGGGGTATTCGTCGGTGATGATCGGGATCAGGCGGCGGTGTTCCTTGGGTCCGACAGGAATTTCGCACAGCTTGCCAATCAGCGGCGCATAACGCTCGTCCGAAGGATGCACCGCCACGGCACCATCGCCCAACATCGTTTCAGGCCGGGTCGTGGCGATGGAAATGTAATCGCGCATCTCGCGCAGTGTGACATTCCCATCCTCGTCCTTTTCCACGTATTCATAGGTGGCCCCGCCCGCCAGCGGGTATTTGAAATGCCACATATGGCCGGGGGTTTCGATATTCTCGACCTCAAGATCGGAAATCGCGGTCTCAAAGTGCGGGTCCCAGTTGACCAGCCGCTTGCCGCGGGTGATCAGACCCTTATTATACATCTCCACGAAAACCTTCAGCACCGCCTCGTGGAAATTGGTGTCCATCGTGAAGGCGTTGCGCGACCAGTCACAGGATGCGCCAAGCCGTTTCAGCTGCCCGATGATGGTGCCGCCGTATTTTTCCTTCCACTCCCAGACCTTCTCAAGGAAAGCCTCGCGCCCCATCTCGCGGCGGCCCGGCAGCCCCTCGGCGGCCAGCATCTTTTCGACCTGCAACTGCGTGGCGATGCCCGCATGGTCCTGCCCCGGTTGCCACAGCGTGTCAAAGCCGCGCATCCGGTGCCAGCGCACAAGGATGTCCTGAAGCGTATTGTTGAAGGCATGGCCGACGTGCAAGGCGCCGGTCACGTTGGGCGGCGGGATCATCACGCAAAAGGTTTCGGCCCGCTTGGCGTTTGCTCCTGCGGTGAAACAGCCTGCCTTCTCCCATGCCTCGTAAAGGCGGGATTCAGCGGCGGCGTCGAATGTCTTTTCCATGGCCATTTTGGTGCGGTCCTATCGTCCGAATTCGGTTGCCACATCAATTACCGAATGGGGGAGGAAAGGGAAAGGCGCCGGCCGCGGTTTTTGCTTTGCCCCGCGCCGGGCAGGGTGCGCCCCCGCGCCGCGCCATTTGGCGCGACGCCACGCCCAACCGAAGGATTGGCATCTTCGATGCCATGACGACGGGCGGGAGCGCCCCTTTCCACCCGCAGGATCAGGCCGGGGTCAGGCCGGGGTCAGTCCGCGCCCTTTCAGCAGGGCATCCACCCCCGGCAAGCGGCCGCGAAACCTTGTGTACAACTCTGCCGCGTCCACCGATCCGCCCTTGGACAGGATATTCTCCTCCAGCGCGGCGGCCATGCCCTCGTCGAACGGGCTGCCTGCTTCCTCGAATGCGGCGAAAGCGTCGGCGTCCATGACCTCGGACCACATGTAGCTGTAATAGCCCGAGCTATAGCCGTCGCCCGAAAACACATGCGCGAAATGCGGCGTGGCGTGGCGCATGGCGATCTGGTGCGGCATGCCCAGACCTTCCAGGATTTCCACCTGCCGCGCCATCGGATCGGCGGGGGGCTTGCCGGAATGAAACTCCAGATCCACCAAGGCCGAGGCGACATATTCCACCGTCTGGAACCCCTGGTCGAAATTCGCTGCCTTCAGCACCTTGTCAAGCATCGCCTTGGGCATGGGCTGACCGGTCTCCGCATGGGTAGCGAATTCTTCCAGTACTTCAGGTACTTCCAGCCAGTGCTCAAACAGTTGCGAGGGCAATTCGACAAAGTCGCGCGCGACCGAGGTGCCGGAAATGCTTTCATAGGTCACGTCCGACAGCATCTGGTGCAGCGCGTGACCGAATTCATGGAACAGCGTGCGTGCGTCGTCATAGGACAGCAGCGCCGGATCGGATTTGGCGAAATTGCACACGTTGATGACCACGGGTGCCTGCGCATCGGGGTGTTTCGCCTGTGACCGCATCGCGGAACACCACGCGCCCGACCGTTTCGATCCGCGTGCGAAATAATCGCCGATGAAAACCGCGATGTGCTGGCCGTTCCGCGTCACCTCCCATGCGCGGCAATCGGGGTGATACAGCGGCACGTCCAGTGGGGCGAACTCCAGTCCGAACAGGCGGCCCGCGCAAGAAAACGCGGCTTCGATCATACGGTCCAGTTGCAAGTAGGGTTTCAGCGCGGCCTCGTCCAGATCGTGCTGCTTGCGGCGCAGTTTGGCCGCGTAATAATGCCAGTCCCACGGCTCCAGACGGCCATTCACGCCATCCTCGTGCATCATTGCTTCCAGCGTCACGGCATCCGCTTCGGCGCGGGCCTTGGCCGGTTCCCACACGGCGGTCAGCAGGTTGCGCACCGATTGCGGGTCGCCTGCCATTTCGGTTTTCAGCTTGTAATCGGCAAAGCTGTCATAGCCCAAAAGCTGCGCGCGTTCCTGCCGAAGCGCCAGGGTTTCCGCCGCGATGGGCCGGTTGTCATGGCCGTTCGCGCCGCGCGCGGTGAACGCCAGCCAGACGGTTTCGCGCAAACCGCGCCGGGGCGAGGATTGCAGGAACGGCGTGGCCAGCGAACGCGACAGCGTGATCACCGGCCCCTTGCCCATCTCTGCCCCGGCCGCGCGGGCCGCATTCACCAGGAAATCAGGCAGGCCTTCCAGATCGACCTCGGCCAATTCCATGACCCATTCACGTTCATCCGCCAGCAGGTTCTGGGTGAACTCGGTCCCCAGCACGGCAAGCCGCGATTTGATGGCACTCATGCGCGCGTCCGCCTCGCCTTCCAGCGCTGCACCGGCGCGGACGAACCCGCGATGGGTCAGCATCAGAACGCGCTGTTGCTCGTCGCTCAGATCGAGCTCATCACGCTGGCTCCACAGCGTTTCCACCCGTGAAAACAGCGCCTTGTTCGACGTGACCCAAGCGGAATGCGCCGCCAATTTCGGCGAGAATGCGCGCTGCAGCGCTTCGCGCGCGGGGGTGCTGTCGGCCCCGGCCACGGTGAAAAACACGGACAAGACTTTGTCCAACGCCCTGCCCGCGCCTTCCAGCGCCTCGATCGTGTTGGCGAATGTGGGCGCGTCGGTGTTGCCCGCGATTGCCTCTATCTCGGTCTTGTGCTCGTCCAGCGCGACCTCGAATGCCGGGGCGAAATCTTCGTCGGAAATGCAGTCGAACGGGGCAAGGCCGAAGGGCGTGTTCCAGTCGGACAAAAGCAGATTGGTCATGTTGTTCTCCTTTGACCAAGATGTAGGCAGCGCACAGGGCGAAGTCACCCCGATGGGCGCAAATCTCCGCAATCTGGGCAGTCCGCGCGGTGTTTCAGGGCGATTTTCCGCGTCTCGCCCCAAAGCGCGTCGTATATCAGCATCTCGCCGCGCAATGGCGCACCCGCGCCGGTGATCAGCTTGATCGCCTCGACCGCCATGATCGACCCGATCACACCGGGGAGCGGGCCAATCACCCCCGCCTCGGCGCAGCTGGGTGCCAGCCCGCCAGCCGGCGCTTCGGGAAAAACGCAGCGATAACAAGGGCCAGAGCGTGCCGGATCAAAAACAGACACCTGCCCTTCCCATTGCGACAACGCGCCGGAAATCAGCGGAATGCCCGCCGCCACGGCGCAGGCATTGGCCAGATAGCGGGTGTCGAAATTGTCGGTCCCGTCAATCACCATGTCATATTCGGCCAGCAGTTCGGGCGCCATATCAAGGCTGAACCGACGGTTATAGGCGCGCACCTCGATATGCGGGTTCTGCGCCAGCATGGCCTGCCGCGCGGAAAACACCTTGGGCATGCCCATATCCGCGTCGCGGTGGATCACCTGCCGTTGCAGGTTGGAATTGTCCACCTCGTCCGCGTCGATTACGCCAATGGTCCCCACACCCGCCGCCGCCAGGTACAGCAGCACGGGCGATCCAAGCCCGCCAGCCCCGATCACCAGTACCTTGGCCTGTTTCAATGCCTTTTGTCCCGGTCCGCCGACCTCGCGCAGCATGATATGCCGGGCATATCGGTCCAGCTCGACCGGCGTGAACGCCCCCTGTTTCGCCGCAGCGCTCGCCTCTGCCTCGGGGGTCTCCCGCGCGGCCACCAGCGCCCGCAGGTTTGCCAGCGCCAGCCGATACAAAACCACCAACAGAACCCCGCCGCCAAGGACTAGCCACAGGTCCAGCCGCCCCCCGGTAGCCTGGCGCAGGGAATGCCCTGCGGGCAGGGTGATCTGGATCAGCAACACCACCGCGAACAAGATCAATATCGCGGTCCAGCGCACCCCCTTTGGGGCCTGCATCCAGACACCGATCCCCCAGATCGCCGCCGCCATGGTAAGAACCAGAACCATCAGCCGCGCCCCGTCGAGCCAAACCCGCCCGCGCCGCGCGCGGTATCGTCCAGCGCATCCACCAGAACGAAAGCTCCCTGAACCACCGGGGCCACCACCATCTGCGCAATCCGGTCGCCATGGGCCACATGGAACGGCTCTGCCCCCGCATTCATCACGATCACCCCCAAGGGTCCGCGATAGTCACTGTCGATGGTGCCGGGGCTGTTCGGCAGGGTGATCCCATGCTTCAACGCCAGCCCCGAACGCGGGCGCAACTGTACTTCGTAGCCAAAGGGAATCGCCAGACGCAGCCCGGTCGGCACCAGCGCCCGCCCGCCGGGGGCAATCTCGATCCCGCCCTGATCAGGGAAATTCGCGCTCAGATCAGCCCCCGCCGCGCCCGCCGTTTCATAGGCAGGCAGACCCAAGGAGCGATCCGCCCCCTCAACCCAAACCATCGCTATCTCAACCATCGCCCTGCCTTCATTGTTCTTGAAATACCCTCCGCCGGAGGCATCCGCATTATCAGACAAGCGCCGCAGCAATCCGATCTGCCAATCGCTTGGCGACGTCCACCTTACCCATACGCTCCCATTCCTCGGCCCCGGCGTCGGAAATCAGAATAACTGCGTTCTCGGACCCGCCCATGATGCCGGTCACGGGCGACACGTCATTGGCCATGATCCAGTCGCAGCCCTTGCGCTTGCCCTTTGCGGTGGCGTTTTCCACAACATCATTGGTTTCGGCGGCAAAGCCCACCACCAACCCGGGGCGTCCTGTCGCCATCTGGCTAACCTGCGCCAAGATGTCCGGGTTTTCGGCAAATTCAAGCGCGGGCATCCCGTCCCTGGTCTTCTTCAGCTTCCGGTCCGAGGCCGAGGCGACGCGCCAATCGGCCACCGCCGCCGCCATCACAGCTGCATCGGCGGGCAATGCCGCCTGTACGGCTTCCAGCATCTCGCGCGCGGTTTGAACCGCGACCACCCGCACACCGGCGGGGGGCGGCACATCGGCGGGGCCGGTGACAAATGTCACATCCGCGCCCAAAGCCGCCAGCGCGGCGGCAATCGCCGTGCCCTGCGCGCCCGAGGATCGGTTGGCGATATAGCGCACCGGATCAATCGGCTCATGGGTGGGGCCGGATGTCACCAGAATATGCTTGCCCTTCAATGGCCCGTTCGCCAACGCCTGTTCCACCGCAGCGACAATTCCCAAAGGCTCCGACATGCGGCCCGGCCCGTGTTCGCCGCAGGCCATGTTGCCCACTTCGGGGCCGACAAAACCAACCCCGTCGCCTTTCAGCGTCGCGATATTGCGCTGCGTCGCAGGGTGGTTCCACATGCGCACATTCATCGCGGGGGCGATCAACACCGGCGTATCCGTCGCCAACAAAAGCGTAGAAGCCAGATCATTCGCCAACCCCTGCGCCATCTTCGCCATCAGGTCCGCCGTGGCGGGGGCAACGACGATCAGATCGGCAGAGCGGGACAGCTGGATATGGCCCATCTCAGCCTCGGTCGTCAGGTCGAACAGGTCACGGTGCGGGGCCACGCCTGCCACTGCGCCAATGGTCAGCGGGGTCACGAACTCCTCGGCCGCGCGGGTCAGCACGGGCGTCACCTCGGCCCCGCGTTCGCGAAGGCGGCGGATAAGGTCAGGGGTTTTATAGGCGGCGATACCGCCACCGATGATCAGAAGAATACGCTTTCCGGCCAGCATGGGCACCTCCGACATTTTGCCCGCCAAGTCTTACGGGTGGCTGCCGGGAAACTCAATGCTGCAAAGGGATTGGTCAGCCCTTGCGAAATGCCTCACAGGGGTCGGGTCGATCCACGGGCGGGGCGGTCAGGATCAGGTCGAACAGATCGCCTGTCTCTTGTGGCTCGCCCTCTTCGGTCTGGCCCAGAACAAAGACCGGAAGATCAGGGCGCAGCCGGGCCAGGTAAACCGGCACCCCGCGATCACGCCGCGCGTGGCCATTGCCGGTGATCACCACGACCGGGCCGCCGGTATCGTCCAACGCCTGCAAGGTCGCACGGGCCAGCGCCGCGTCGCGCAGGCGCTGGATATCGACCATTGCGGGCAGCAGATCATCGGGCAGCGCGTTGCAATGCGCCTCTTGCTGGTCGGCCTCGCGCTGCAATTGCTCATCCTCGGGCAGCGGCGTGGTCAGGCCATAATCTGCCGCGCCCTGTCCAAATGCCGCCGCCACGCCGGTCTGCATCGCTGCGCGGGCCGCATCGCGGGGCACCAGCGCGCCATAGATACGGGCATCGCCCGACGCGGCGAAAATCGGGTAATACAGGCCGAAATCGGGCCAGCCGGACGCGTCCCATTCCAGTGCCGCGCCCAGCGCATCCCTGTCGCCCAGCATGTCGGAGGTTGCAGCGGCGGCCTGCGCCACTGTCAACATCTCGAACACCAGCGCGGCGGGCCGGGCCTGCATGACCAGATCCGCCTGCACACGGTGATGAGCTGGGTTGTCATGCACCTCGCCCGCGATCACGACCTTGGTGTCCGCGGGCAGGGCAATCTCGGCGCAAAGCGGCGTGGCCATCAGGCCGATCAGGGCAAGTATCCTCATACGAGAAGCTCAAGCACCTCTTGGCTTTGATTTTCAAGCGATTTGCGCATCTTGGTGAAGGCCGCGACCTCCAGTTGGCGGATGCGTTCCTTGGACAGACCCAGTTCATCACCGAGGGATTCCAGCGTGCGGGCAGGTTCGATCAGCTTGCGTTGTTGAACGATATGTCGTTCGCGGTCCGACAGAACGCCCATCGCCTGCACCAGCCAGCGGCGCAGCGCGACCGTGTCGTGGCTGTGTTCCACGGTCTGGTCGGCTTGGGGAGCGTTGTCTTCCAGCGTGTCGATCCATTCGCGCCCCTCATCTTCGGACGATTGCGTGGCGTTCAGGCTGAAATCGGACCCGGAAAGACGGCCCTCCATCATCTCGACATCATGCAGCGGCACGCCGATCTCGGTGGAAATCATTTGCCGCATCTGGTGGCGGTCCAGTTCTTCGCCCTGCGCCATCGCCTCGCGCTCCAGCCGCGCCTGAACCCGGCGCATGTTGAAGAACAGCGATTTCTGGCTGGACGTGGACCCGGTGCGCACCATCGACCAGTTGCGCATCACGTAATCCTGGATCGAGGCCTTGATCCACCACACAGCGTATGTTGAAAACCGCACGCCGCGGTCCGGGTCGAACTTGTCGGCGGCCTTCATCAGGCCCAGCCCGGCCTCTTGGATCAGGTCGTTCATGTTCGCGCCGTAGCGGCGGTATTTCGATGCCATGGAAATGGCGAGGCGCATGTAGGCGGTGATCAGGCGGTGCAGCGCCGCCTCGTCACGCTCATCGCGCCACGCATAGGCCAGTTTCAATTCGGTTTCGGCGTCCAGCAGCTCGGCCTTCATGGCCTTGCGCGACATGGACATGTCGTTCGGGAAATCCAGTGCCATATCTTCCCCCATGTTGACGGGCAGTGCAATCTGCCCTTTTTCGAGTATTGACCTGGGTGTTACGCATGAACAGGTCATTTGGTTCAAATAAAGGTGTAGGAAAAATGTTGCCTAAACTGACATTGGTGATCGGCGGGGCGGCCTCGGGCAAGTCAATGTGGGCCGAAAGACTGGTCGCGCAGGCGTCGGATGCACGGGTCTACCTGGCGACATTCCAGCCCGGATTGGCGGGACAAGACGCTGAAATGACGGAAAAATTGCGCCTGCATCGCGAAAGGCGCGGAACCGGCTGGCGCACCGAGGAAGCCGGCGCCGACCTGCTTCCCGCCCTGACGGGAACACGAAAAGGTGAATGCGTTTTGCTGGATTGCGCGACCATGTGGCTTGGCTCGCTTGCGGCCGCGGCGGGCGACATGGGCCTTGCGGGGCCGAAAATGCTGGCCGCGTTGGCGCAATGCCCCGCGCCGGTGGTGGTTGTGACCAACGAAATGGGCCTGTCCATGGTGCCGGAAACCGCCGAGGCGCGAGCGTTCCGGCAGGCCCATGGCGCGATGAACCAGGCGCTGGCCGCCCATGCCGACCTTGTCGTGACGGTGATGGCGGGCCTGCCACTGGTGTTGAGGGGCACCTTGCCGGCGGACGCGACATGATCCTGCATCTGGTGCGCCACGGCCCGACCCATGCGCGCGGCATGGTAGGCTGGACCGACCTACCCGCCGACCTGTCCGACACCGCCGCGCTGGCGCGGCTGGCGGCGCATTTGCCGGATGTTCCGGTGGTATCTTCGGACCTGTCCCGTGCAATGGCCACCGCCGATGCGATACAGGGCAGCCGCCCCCGCCTGCCCCATGATGCAGACCTACGCGAGATTCATTTCGGCGACTGGGAAATGCAGCGTTTCGACCAGATCGACCCGGTCCTGTCGCGCCGCTTCTGGGAAGGTCAGGGCGACATCGCCCCGCCCGGCGGCGAAAGCTGGAATACCATGTCGGCGCGGGTGTCATCCGTCATCGACCGGCTGGCAGGGCACACGAACGAGGCCATCGTCGTCGCCCATTTCGGCGCGATCCTGTCGCAGTTGCAACGCGCCCTTGGCCTGACCGCGCAACAGGTTTTTGCGCATAAGATCGACAACCTCTCGGTGACAGAGGTGCATTTGCACGAAAACAACGCGCCACTAATCAATCACAATCCTTGATGGATTGACGCACATATTTTCGCTTTGCTGATGGGGCGACTGGCTGGATGCTGGGCAAAGGCAACAGACAGGACACCCCTATGCAATACGAGATTTTTATCGGTGACAAAAGCTTTTCCAGTTGGTCCTTGCGCGGCTGGCTGATGCTAGAGAAATTCGGCATCCCCTATGATGAAAAAATGGTCGGTCTTTACGCGGGCTCCATGGCCAAGTATCTGGCCGGCCTCGCCCCTGCGCGTCTTGTGCCGGTGCTGCGCTGCCCCGATGGCACTGTGATCGGCGAAACCCTGGCCATGGCCGAGGAACTGGCCTCCCGCCACCCCGATGCAGGCATGTGGCCCGCCGATCCCAGTGCGCGGGCGCTGGCCCGCTGGCTGGCCTCGGAAATGCATTCGGGGTTCGGCGCGTTGCGGGGCGATTGCCCGATGCAATTGCTGCATGTCTACCAGGGCTTTGCCCCGTCCGACGCCGTGAAATCCGACCTGGCCCGCATTCAGGAGCTTTGGACGCTGGCCCGCAGCCGTTATGGCGCGAACGGGCCGTGGCTGTTCGGGGAATATTCGCTGGCCGATGCCTTCTATGCCCCCGCCGCCGCGCGCATCGCGGGTTATGACCTGCCGGTCAGCGACTTGGCGGCCGAATATGTGCACACCACACTGTCCGATCCGGCGTTCAGGGCGTGGCGGGCTGCCGGCCTGACCAAAACCTATGATCCCGTTCCCTATGCCATCGACCTGCCCACCGCCGCTTGGCCCGCATGACCTCCTGATCGGTTAACCATTTCTCAATCCTTTGGAAGGCATGGTTAACCATGCCTGCATCCGGTCCGCGGGCATTGATCAGGCGGGGGGGGGGGAACATGGTCGCACGGGCCTATACGGTCGCATTCGAAGGGGTCACGGCCCGCTTGGTCGAGGTGCAATGCGCTGTCACCGAAGGGATGCCCGGCTTTGCCATCGTAGGCCTGCCCGACAAAGCCGTCAGCGAGGCGCGCGAACGGGTGCGCGCCGCGCTGAACGCGCTTTCGATCGCCTTGCCGGCCAAGCGCATTTCCATCAATCTGTCCCCCGCCGACCTGCCGAAAGAGGGCAGCCATTTCGACCTGCCCATCGCCCTTGCCCTGATGGCGGCCCTAGGCGTGATCCCGCAAGACGCGGCCGAAGAAACCACCGCCCTTGGAGAATTGTCGCTGGACGGATCGCTGATCCCCGTGCCGGGCGCCCTGCCCGCCGCCATGGCCGCCGCCGAAGACGACCGCGCGCTGTTCTGCCCCCATGCCTCGGGGGCAGAGGCGGCCTGGGTCGGGGCCACCCCTGTCTATGGCTGCCGCGACCTGGGCGAGGCGCTGCGCCATTTCACCGGCCAGTCCCCCATCGCCCCCGCCAGCCCCGGCCAAATCGCAGATGCGCCGCAAACCCCGTGCTTGCGCGATGTGAAAGGGCAGGAAAAAGCCAAGCGCGCGCTGGAAATCGCCGCCGCTGGCCGGCACCACCTGCTGTTGGCCGGCCCGCCGGGGTCTGGCAAATCCATGCTGGCCGCGCGCCTGCCCGGCATCCTGCCCCCCCTGATCCCCGAGGAGGCGTTGGAAACATCCATGATCCATTCGCTGGCCGGGGCGCTGCCGGGGGGCGGCATTTCACGCACCGCGCCGCATCGCGCACCGCATCACACGGCCTCCATGGCGGCGATGGTCGGGGGCGGGCGCGGCGCGAAACCGGGCGAGGTGTCGATGGCCCATAACGGCGTTCTGTTTCTGGATGAACTGCCCGAATTCAGCCGCCAAGTGCTGGAAACCCTGCGCCAACCGCTGGAAACCGGCGAGGTCGTCGTCGCCCGCGCCAATGCCCATACGCGATACCCTTGCCGTTTCATGCTGGTCGCCGCCGCGAACCCCTGCAAATGCGGTCACATGACCGATCCGGCCCGCGCCTGTTCACGCGCCCCGAAATGCGGCGAAGATTACATGGGCCGGATCAGCGGGCCGCTGATGGACAGGTTCGACATGCGGCTGGACGTGCCGCCAGTGCATTTCTCTGACTTGGACTTGCCTGCGAATGGTGAATCATCCGCCGTGGTGGCAGCGCGGGTCGCGGCGGCGCGGGCGGTGCAGGCCACACGCTATGCCGACACCCCGGACGCGCGACTGAACGCCGATGCCGAGGGCGAGTTGCTGGAGCGTATCGCCACCCCCGATGCTGAGGGGCGCGCGCTGATTTCCCGCGTGGCCGACCGGTTCGGCCTGACCGCAAGGGGCTATCACCGGATATTGCGCGTGGCCCGCACCATCGCCGATCTGGACGGGGCGGACGGCGTGCAACGGCACCACATGGCCGAGGCTGTCAGCTACCGGATTGCGGGGATGAAGGCGGGATAACCCGTGCGATACGCGCCGCAATGTCGCGCAAGGTGGCCCGCGCCTCTGGCAGGATCGGGTGAAAATAGGGCCAGGCATGCGGCAGGCCCCGCCCCTCGATCAAGTCCGCCGCGACGCCCTGACCGCGCAACCGCGCGGCCATCCGGCGGGCGTCATCGCGCAAAATCTCGCTGTCCGAGGCGGTCATCACCACCGGCCCTGCGCCCTTGAAATCGGCAAAGAGCGGCGAGCAACGCGGGTCGCGCGGATCGGCCCCTTGCAGGTACATCTCGCGCAGTTCTTCAAGCCGGCGAACCGGCAGCATCACCTCTGCCCGCGCGTTCGACTTAATGGAACCGCCCGAATAGGTCATGTCCGCGAATGGGGAAAAAGAAATGGTCATAAGGGGTTGCGGCAATCCCTCGGCGCAGATGCGCGCCAAAAGCGCCAGCGCCAGACCGCCGCCCGCACTGTCCCCGGCAATGATCACCGGGCTGGGCATGGCGCGACAGGCGGCCAGCGCATCGTCCAGCGCGGCGGGGAAAGGATGCTCCGGCGCAAGCCGGTAATGCGGCAGCCAGACGGGCAACCCCGTCAGGCGCGACATTTGCCCCGCGATCCCTTGGTGGCTGCGCGGCGAGCCAAACACATAGGCCCCGCCATGCAGATACAGGATTTGCGCATCGCCCTGCGCCTGTCCGTGACACACACGCAAGGCCCGCACCCCGCCCAGATCATCCCATTCGCACCGCGTGCCCCGCGGCGACCGGAACATCAGCCGCGCCTTGCGATCGAAAGATGCACGCACATCGGCCGGTTCGTTGACGCGGGCCAGATAGGGCTGCTCGAACAGCCGCAACATCAGGTTCAAAACGGGACGCATCAGGGACATGGGTCAGGCCCGCTTCGCCTCGATCGCCTCCCAGATTTTCTGCGCAACATTGGTGCCGTCGAACCGCTCCAGCTCCTGAATGCCAGTGGGCGAGGTCACGTTGATCTCGGTCAGGTAATCACCGATCACGTCGATACCGACGAAAATCTGGCCCTTCTCGCGCAGCAAAGGCCCGATGGCGGCACAGATTTCCATGTCCCGCTCGGTCAGGCCGATCTTTTCGGGCCGACCGCCCACATGCATGTTCGACCGCGTCTCGCCGACAGCAGGCACACGATTGATCGCGCCGACAGGCTCGCCATCCACAAGGATCACGCGCTTGTCGCCGGCACTGACAGCCGACAGGTATTTCTGCACGATCAAAGGCTCGCGCGAGAAGCCGGTGAACAGCTCGTGCAGCGAGGAAAGATTGCGGTCGTCCATGGTCAGGCGGAACACGCCCGCGCCGCCGTTGCCGTACAGCGGCTTGAGGATGATGTCGCCGTGCCGCTCCTTGAAGGCGCGGATCGTGTCCAGGTCGCGGGCGATGGTCGTGGGCGGGGTCAACTGCGGGAAATCCAGAACCAGCAGCTTTTCCGGATAGTTACGCACCCAGAACGGATCGTTCACGACCAGCGTTTTCGGGTGGATACGGTCCAGCAGATGCGTCGTGGTGATGTAGAACATATCGAACGGCGGATCCTGCCGCAGCCATACAACATCGTAGGTGGACAGGTCCACGACCTGCTCTTCGCCCAAGGTGTAATGGTTCCCGACTTCGCGACGGACGGTCAGGGGCCAGCCGCGCGCGGTGATCCGTCCCTCTTCATAGGCCAGCTTGTCAGGAGTGTAATAGAACAGCTCGTGCCCGCGCGCCTGCGCCTCAAGCGCGATGCGGAACGTGCTGTCAGCATTGATGTCGATCGGCCCGATCGGGTCCATCTGGAAGGCGATTTTCATGCGGGATCACTCCGTTTGCGTGATCCTTATATGGCGCAACCGGCCACAGAGGGCAAATCAGAAATGGCCGAAGGCGTTTTCCAAAACCTTCACTTCGCCGTGCATATTGACCACGGCCAAATCGAAACGGGTCGGCGTCAAAGACCCTTTGGGGCATAAACCCTGATATTCAGCGCCCGCCATCAGGATGCGGGAAACCTGGCGCGGGCGCAGATAGGTCAGCGCCTTTTCGAAACTGCTGCTTTTCTTAACCTCAACGCAGATGCGGGCACTATCATCGCCACAGGGCGCGAAAATCAGGTCGATTTCACCGCCTTTTCCACGCCACCGCTGTTCAAGCAGACGGTATCCGCGCCGGACATAGTCACGCGCGACAGACTGTTCCGCCGCAGCGCCGGCCAATTGGTTGGTGCGGCCACGATGATGGCGTGCCGACACGGGGCGCGGCGCCGCGGCTGGCAAAGCAGGCGCTGCAAAATCGAATTCCATCTGCGAATGATAGGACATGCGGCCCCGCCGTTTCAGGTTTCAATCACGCGAAAGACGCAAGGCGGCCTGATAAATATCGCGGCGCGGCAGACCGGTGGCCGCTGCCACCGCATCGGCAGCATCGCGCACCGATCCATTGGCCAGCGCATCTTTCAGCATCTTGTCTACATCATCCGGGTTTATGGTTGGTAAATGCGCACGATCAATCAGCACGACCATCTCGCCCTTAAGGCTGCGTTCGGCGGCTTGTTCTGCCAATTCGTCCAGCGTGCCGCGCAGGACCTCTTCGAATTTTTTGGTCAACTCGCGGCACAGCGCCGCCTCGCGTTCGCCGCCCAGCACCGCCGCCGCATCGCGCAGCATGGCTGCCACCCGTTTCGGCGATTCGTAGAACACCAGCGTAGCGGGCACGTTTGCCAGGTCTTTCAGCGCGGTTTTCCGCTGGCCCGAGGCATTGGGCAGGAACCCCGCGAACAGGAACTTGTCCGTTGGCAGACCGCCGATCGCCAGCGCTGTCAGCACCGCCGAGGCCCCCGGCGCAGCTGTCACCATCAGCCCTTCGGCCCTTGCCGCACGGGCCAGGTCGAACCCTGGGTCGGCCACCAGCGGCGTTCCCGCCTCGGAGGCATAGGCCAGGGATTTACCCTCTGCCAGCCACTCCAACAGCCTCGGCCGCATCTTGGCGCCGTTATGGTCGTGATAGGCCACCAGCGGGCGGTCGCCCAACGCGATCCCGTGAATTTCCATCAGGCGGCGCATCGAGCGGGTGTCCTCGGCCGCGATCACATCTGCCGAGGCAAGGATATCCAGCGCCCTCAGCGTGATATCGCGCGCCGCGCCGATCGGGACCGACACAAGATACAGTCCGCCGCCGAGTTTGGTTGTTTCCGGATTCTGCACTGGACCCGCCTTATCAGGTGTTTATTATCGCCCCCGACAACCAGCCCCCAGAACGGGGTGCCGGACCCTAGGGGAGTTGCCGCCAGCCATGTTTGCCGTTTTGACACCAGCCCGCAAGCTGATTGCCCGTTTAACCATTTTGTTCTCGGCCCTTTTGCTGGCCGCGTGTGAACCCATATCGCTTGGCCCTGTCGGGGGCAATTCCGGTCAAACAATCGACCCCGCCGCGCCTGTTGCGGTGGCCCTTCTGGTGCCGCGTGGCAGCGGCAACAGCGGTGATGACCTGCTGGCCAAGAACTTTGAAAACGCGGCCCGGCTGGCGATTTCCGATCTTGAGGGCGTGAAGGTCGATCTGCGCGTCTATGGAACTGCGGGCAATCCGGCCCGCGCGCAAGAGGCAGGGCTTCAGGCCGTGGCCGAGGGTGCCAAGATCATCATCGGCCCGCTTTATGCCGAATCGGCCAATGCCGTGGCCGTGGCCGTGGCCCCGAAAAACGTGAACGTGCTGTCCTTTTCGAACAACACCACCATCGCGGGGGGCAACCTGTTCGTCCTTGGCCCGACCTACCAGAACTCGGCCGACCGGCTGGTGCAATTCGCGGCCCGCAACGGCAAGAAACGCATCCTTGTGGCCCATGACAATAACGTGGCCGGACAGGTCGGCGCACAGGCGATCGAACAGGCCATCGCCGGGTCCGGCGTACAGCTGGCCGGCAAGGTTGGATACGAGCTGAGCCAGCAGGGCGTCGTCGCCGCCGCGCCAAACATCGTGCAAGCCGCGCGCGCCGGATCGGCCGACGCGCTGTTCCTGACCGCCAACACCGCAGGCGCGCTGCCCCTGCTGACGCAGATGCTGCCGGAACAGGGGCTTTCGTCCGCCACGACCCAGTATATCGGCCTGTCGCGCTGGGATATTCCCGCGCAGGTTCTGGAACTGCCGGGCGTTCAGGGCGGCTGGTTCGCCCTGCCCGACCCGAACATGACCGCACGCTTCCAGTCGCGCTATAACGTCGCTTTCGGGGGCGCGCCGCACCCGCTGGCCGGGTTGGCCTATGACGGGATTGCCGCGATTGGTGCGCTGGTCAAATCGGGCCGCGACAATGCGCTGACCACTGCCGGGCTGACCCAGAAAGCCGGTTTCCAAGGGGTGAACGGCATTCTGCGTCTGCGCCCCAACGGCACCAATGAACGCGGGCTTGCCGTTGCCCAGATCAAAGACAAACAGGTGGTTGTGATTGACCCTGCCCCAAGAGCCTTCGGTGGCGCCGGTTTCTGATCCGGCCCTTTCCCAGCTGCTTCCGTCGCTTCCCGATGCGCCCGACGGGCTGATCTGCCCCCCGGGGCAGATTTTCGATGCGGCCAAAGTTGCAGCGGCGCTGCAAGAGGCGCTGGCCAAGGGCGACGGCGCGCGCGCCGCCGTGGTGCCGGTGCTGCTGGCCGCGCGCAAGGCCGGCGATGCCGCCATATCCGAGGCATTCACCGCCAGTCCTTTCAAGGCGCGCCCCGTCACCCGCGCCTATGCTTGGCTGGCCGATTGCCTTGTCATGGCGGCCTTCGACATTGCCGCGCGTCACCTGCTGCCCCCGGAAAACCCGGTTGAACTGGACTATCTGTCGGTGATCGCCGTGGGTGGGTATGGCCGCGGTGAAATGGCCCCGCATTCCGATGTGGACCTGTTGTTCCTGTCCCCCAACCGCATCAGCCCATGGGCGGAATCGGTGATCGAGGCGATGCTGTATATCCTGTGGGATCTGCGGCTGAAAGTCGGCCATTCCAGCCGCACCATCCGTGATTGCATCAAGCTGGGCGGCGAGGATTTCACCATCCGCACCGCCCTTCTGGAACACCGCTATATCGGCGGCGCCCGCGGCCCTGCCGAGGAGCTTGAAGCCAAGCTGCAATCGGACCTTTTCAAAGGCTCTGAAAAGGAATTCACCGAGGCAAAGCTGGCCGAACGCGACGCCCGCCACGAGCGGCAGGGCCAGCGTTACGTGGTTGAGCCGAACGTTAAAGAAGGCAAGGGCGGGCTGCGCGACCTGCAATCGCTTTACTGGATTTCCAAGTATATCTACCACGTCCAGACGGTTGAGGAGCTGGTCCGGCTGGATGTCTTTACCCGTGACGAATACCAGACCTTCATCGAGGCCGAAGATTTCCTCTGGGCCATTCGCTGCCACCTGCACATCCTGACCGGTCGCGCCACCGACCAACTGACCTTCGACCTGCAGGTCGAGGTGGCCGAACGTATGTGCTATGTCGACAAGGGCGGGCGCCGCGCGGTCGAACATTTCATGCAGGCCTATTTCCGGCAGGCCACTGCGGTGGGCGATCTGACCCGCATCTTCCTGACCAAGCTTGAGGCGATCCACGTCAAATCCGAACCCTTGCTGGAACGCATCTTCCGCCGCAAGCGCAAGGTCAAGGCTGGCTACGTGGTGATTCACAACCGGATCGCGGTCGAGAACGAGGAACAGTTCCTGTCCGACCCGCTGAACCTGCTGCGCATCTTCGAAGAGGCGCTGCGCACCGGCATGTTGATCCACCCCGATGCCATGCGTCTGGTCACGGCCAACCTGCACCTGTTCGACGACAAGCTGCGCAACACCCCCGAAGCGGCGCGGATTTTCCTTGATACGCTTCTGAAACACGGCAATCCCGAACGCGCCCTGCGCCGGATGAACGAACTGGGCGTCCTGGCCGCCTTCATCCCCGAATTCGAACCGATTGTGGCGATGATGCAGTTCAACATGTATCACAGCTATACCGTGGACGAACATACGATCCAGTGCATCCGCACCCTGTCCCAGATCGAGCGGGGCAAGCTGATCGAGGAATTGCCTGTCGCCTCCTCCATCCTGGAAGAAGGCGTGAACCGCAAGGTTCTGTATGTGGCGCTGATGCTGCATGACATCGGCAAGGGCCGCGACGAGGACCATTCCGTGCTGGGTGCCAAGATCGCCCGCAAGGTCGCGCCGCGTCTGGGGCTGAACAAGGCCGATACCGAAACCGTGGAATGGCTGGTGCGCTATCATCTGCTGATGTCCGACATGGCGCAGAAACGCGACCTCAGCGACCCCCGCACCCTGCGCGACTTCGCCAAGGCAGTGAAATCGCGCAAACGGCTGGACCTGCTGACCGTGCTGACCGTCTGCGACATTCGCGGCGTCGGCCCGGACGTGTGGAACAACTGGAAGGCCATGCTGCTGCGCCAGCTGCACCGTGAAACCGCGCAGGTGCTGGAACATGGCCTGGAAGAGGTCAACCGCGAGAACCGCGGCTCTGCCGCCAAGAAGGCCCTGCGCGAGGCGCTGTCCGATTGTAGCGCGGCCGAATTGCGGGCCGAAACCAACCGCCATTACCCGCCCTACTGGCAGGGTCTGGACCGCTCCACCCACGTGATTTTCGCCGGAATGCTGAAGGGGCTGGGAAATGACGAGATCCGCATCGACCTGAACCCCGACCATGACCGCGACGCCACCCGCGCCTGTTTCGCGCTGGTCGATCACCCGGGCATCTTCTCGCGTCTGGCCGGTGCGCTGGCACTGGTCGGGGCCAACGTGGTGGACGCGCGCACCTATACGTCGAAAGACGGTTACGCCACCGCCGTGTTCTGGATCCAGGATGCCGATGGCCACCCCTTCGAGGAGGCCCGCCTGCCCCGCCTGCGCCAGATGATCCGCAAGACCCTGATGGGAGAGGTCGTAGCGACCGAGGCGATGAAATCGCGCGACAAGATCAAGAAGCGCGAGCGCGCCTTCCGCGTGCCCACATCCATCACATTCGACAACGAAGGCTCGGAAATCTACACCATCATCGAGGTGGACACCCGCGACCGCCCCGGCCTGCTGTTTGACCTGACCCGCACCCTGGCGGCGAACAACGTCTACATCGCGTCCGCCGTGATCGCGACCTATGGCGAACAGGTGGTGGACAGCTTCTACGTCAAGGATATGTTCGGCCTGAAATTCCATTCGGAATCAAAGCGCAAGCACCTTGAAAAGAAACTGCGCGAAGCGATCGAGAAAGGCGCGGAAAGGGCCGTGTCGTGAAACCGATCCGCCTGTTGTCGGGCTTTGTCACCGTCGGCGTCTGGACGCTGCTGTCGCGCGTTCTGGGCTTTGTGCGCGACGCGATGATCCTTGCATGGCTGGGTACCGGCCCCGCCTACGAGGCATACGTGGTCGCCTTCCGCCTGCCCAACATGTTCCGCCGCTTCTTCGCCGAGGGCGCGTTCAACATGGCCTTCGTGCCGATGTTCTCCAAACGGGTGGAGGCGGGCGAGGATGCCGAACCCTTTGCCGCCCAGGCCTTTTCAGGGCTGGCCTCGGTCCTGATCGTGCTGACGCTGGCGGCGCAATTGCTGATGCCTTGGCTGATCTACGGGCTGGCCTCGGGCTTTGCCGGGCAGGAACAATTCGCCCTGTCGGTGGAATTTGGCCGCATCGCCTTTCCCTATATCCTGTTCATATCGCTGGCCGCGTTGCTGTCCGGCGTGCTGAACGCACTTGGCCGCTTTGCCGCCGCCGCCGCCGCGCCGGTGCTGCTGAATATCCTGCTGGTCAGCGCCATGGCACTGGCCGCGACGATGGGATGGGACGTGGCCCGCGCCCTGATCTGGATGGTGCCGCTGGCCGGCATCGCGCAACTGGCGGTGGTCTGGATCGCGGCGAAACGCGCCGGTTTCCACATGAAACTGACCCGCCCGCGCTGGACGCCTGACATGAAACACCTCGTTGTGGTCGCGGTGCCCGCCGCGCTGGCAGGCGGCGTGGTGCAGGTCAACCTGCTGGTTGGCCAACAGGTCGCCAGCTATTTCGACCACGCGGTGGGCTGGCTGTTCGCCGCTGACCGGCTGTATCAATTGCCCCTCGGCGTTGTGGGCATCGCCATCGGCGTGGTGCTGCTGCCCGACCTGTCGCGCCGCCTGAAATCCGGCGACGATAAAGGCTCCCGCGAGGCGCTGTCCCGCGCGGCCGAGGTGTCGCTTGGCCTCACCATCCCCTCCGCCGTGGCGCTGGTGGTCATCCCCATGCCACTGGTCGCCGTGCTGTTCCAACGCGGCGCCATGACCGATGACGACGTGGCCGCCATCGCGCTGGCCGTGATGGTCTACGGGCTGGGCCTGCCGTCCTTCGTGCTGCAAAAGATCCTGCAACCGCTGTTCTACGCGCGCGAGGATACCAAATCGCCCTTCCGCTACGCCGTCGCCGCCATGGTGGTGAACGCCGCGCTGGCCATCGGCCTTGCCCCGCTGATCGGCTGGATCGCTTGCGCCATCGCCACCACGGTCGCTGGCTGGGCCATGGTCGGGCTACTTTACATGGGTACGCGGCCACTGGGTGAGGTCGCCCGCTTCGATGACCGCTTCCACAATCGCATCTGGCGCATCATCGCCGCCTCGCTGGCCATGGGCGCAGTCCTTTGGGCCGCGCAATTGCTGCTTTCGCCCCTGCTGGCCAGCCCCGGCATCCGCTACGCCGCCCTGACCGCGCTGGTCGCCATTGGCGCAATCGCCTATTTCGGAATCGGCCAATTGATCGGCGCGTTCAAACTGTCCGATTTCAAAAGAAACCTGAAACGCGGCAGCCGCTGACCCCGCCCTTTCATTGTTCCATAAATACCTCTCGCCGAAGGCGCCCGCCCCTACCGCTGGCGCAAACGCTCGCGCAGGCGCGCAAACCCGCCGGGCATCACAATGATGCACAGGGCAAACCCGGCGGCAAACCCCGCCAGCTCGGCAATCCAGACCAGGTTGCCACCGAACAAAAGCCCGAAAACCAACTGCAATCCCATCAGGAACCCGATCAGCGAAAAGGCGCGCGCCTGCCGCTCTCCCAGCGTCTTCAGCCGCAACCACATCAGATAGGTAAACGCCCCGATCAAGCCATAGACCCCCGGAAACGGCCCCACCAGCGGCACCGGACTGTCGGTCATAGCCGCATAAACCACCGCCGCCGCGACCGAAGAGACGACAAACACCGCCAGCACGGCCCACCCGGCCAGCACCTCGCCCACGAACTTGCCCAGCGCCGCCAGCATGGCGATGCCGAACAGGGCCGAGGTGAAAGAGGCATTCACGAACGGGTATGACACCAGCCGGACCAGATGTTCCGCCGGATAGATCCCGTTCGCCAGCATCCAGTCGAAGATATCGCCGGAAAAGGCAAACCGCTGCACATATTCCAATCGCCAGCCGATCGCCGTCGGCCCGCCGATCAATCCGGCGGCGCCTGCCGAAAAGGCCAGTTCGATCACGGCCATGATCAGCACCAGCGCCACCACCACGGGCGGCAGGGGATTGATCGGGCTGACGGGGGGGGTGTGGCTGTTCATGGCCCTCTCCTTGACGGGGGTTTGCGCCATGGGTAAGCCAGCCGCACCCATAAATCCAGACGGAGAGTGCCAGTGTCCACAGAACAAGCACCCAATGCCAATTTCAAACCGCGCGTGTTCTCGGGCATCCAGCCCTCGGGCGGGCTGACCCTTGGCAACTATCTTGGCGCGATCAAGCGTTTCGTGGACAAGCAGGAAGAGGGGATCGAGACCCTGTACTGCATGGTGGACATGCACGCGATCACCGTCTGGCAAGACCCCGCCGCCCTGCGCCGCCAGACGCGCGAACTGGCCGCGGGCTATATCGCCGCCGGTTTGGACCCCGCGAAATCCATGCTGTATAACCAAAGCCAGGTGACGGAGCATGTACAGCTTGGCTGGATCTTCAACTGTGTCGCGCGGATGGGCTGGATGGGCCGCATGACCCAGTGGAAGGACAAGGCCGGCAAGAACGCGGAAAAAGCCTCGCTCGGGCTGTTTGCCTACCCGGCGCTGATGGCTGCGGACATCCTTGTGTGTCACGCGACCGAGGTGCCCGTGGGCGAGGACCAGAAACAGCATGTCGAACTGACCCGCGACATCGCCGCCAAGTTCAACCACGACTACGAGACCGATTTCTTTCCCATGCCCGAACCGCTGATCCAGGGCGCGGCGACCCGCGTCATGTCGCTGCGTGACGGGTCCAAGAAGATGTCGAAATCCGATCCGTCCGACGCCAGCCGCATCAACATGACCGATGATGCCGATACGATTGCGAAAAAGATCCGCAAGGCCAAGACCGACCCCGATGCCCTGCCCTCGGACGCGAAGGGGCTGGAAGACCGGCCAGAGGCGCGCAACCTTGTGAACATCTATGCCGGGCTGGCCGACATGAGTGTGGATCAGGTGCTGGCCGATGTCGGCGGCAAGCAATTCGGTGAATTCAAACCGATGCTGGCCGATCTGGCGGTGGCGAAACTGTCGCCCATTTCCACGGAAATGGGCCGCCTGATGCAGGACCCGGCCGAGATTGACCGCACCCTGACCGCCGGCGCAAACCGCGCCCGCGACATCGCCGCCCCGATCATGGACCGCGTCTATAACATCGTGGGCATGGTGCGCCCCGTCTAGGCGCGCGCCCTTAATCCTGTGCGCCCCGTCCAGGCGCGCGCCCTTAATCCTGTGCGCCCCGTCCAGGCGCGCGCCCTTAATCCTGTGCGGCCCCGTCCAGGCGCGCACATCGGAGACAGCGGGGCGGGGGGCCAGCCCCCAGCCGTTCTGATTTATGTGGTCCAAATCCTAAGGGGATTTCGGCTAACCGAAGCAAAGCTTGCATCGAGCCGCTTCAACAGGGGCGGGCTATATTGAATACCGCGTTTGGTCCACAAAACAGAAGCTATCATGTGTCGTGGACCAAATAGCCTTGTGTATCACAGGCTATTTCTTCACCTTGTCGAAGTGGATAGCGGGTCACTCCTTCATGCTAAAATCAGTTTTTCAGAAATCAGCAGGCCGACCAATATTCTGAGTAACAAGAACAGTGAGCTACTCCCCATTTGTTGGACAGGAACTGGCGTAATTTAAGCTACTCTTTGCACCTGCTGATCGGGGTTGGTTATTTCAGCTCTGTGCCAATAG
>JGI24025J20009_10000275_pt1 | contig 40291 bp, 38 predicted proteins | sample Cruoilmetagenom3_FD_20009 | JGI IMG/M metagenome (IMG submission 20009) | reverse complement strand
CCCACTGGTATTGGGTAGTTTTTGTGTTCTCACCACTGGCTAGATTTTGCTGAATTAACTGGCCAAGGCTGTTGTACTCAAAATTAATGTTATGGCTGCTAACGCCTTCCTCTTTAACGTGCAATCAACTGGTTGATGCTGTCGTAGTTGTACGTACAGGTATCCAATAGCGCTTGCGCAGGATGGGGTTAAATGTTGCTGTATTAGGCGGTTGCAAGCATCGTATTTATATTGCTGTAGCGTGCCATAAGAAAGTCTTAAGAAAATTGCTAAGCTTTAATAATCGCGAATCAAGCTCAAACTTTTGTCTTTTAGGGTTTTTAAACTTAAACCTTTTTGATATCTGAGTAGTGTTCATCGTCGCCATACATTCAAAACCCGCAGGCGTACTTGCGACTAAATCACTCAATAATTTTTGAATAACCTCTTGATGTTCCTCAACTTTGGTTGGTTCCTCATAAATATCGTATACAAGGTTATTTGTTGTTCAATAATAACTCTATATACCCTTAAGTTAGGCGTTTATAGCTCCTTTGTATATCAAAAGAAAGTAAAGATATACAGGCTTACTTTTTCTTCTTTTTATTTCCTTTAGCCATCTCTTTTTCAACAGCGGTCCGAGCATCTTTTATATCCTTAAAAAAATTATATTGATATTTAATTAAGCTTTGATATTTATTTCCTTTAATTAGATAAAAAGACAGCAGCATAAAAGCTATATTAGTAATCGTTGCTATATGATAACCACTTCCCTGTAAAATTATAAAAGATGGTAAGCAAATCAACGCTAAAAATAGAGCATAGTATTTTAATATCTTCGCACATAGAAAAGAGCCTTGGATAGCTTTAAAGTTTACAAGACAAAAGGCTATACCTACAGAAAACAAAATGCCTAATAGCCACTCAGGACTTGTATCAAAGTACTGTGTTAACAATGTCATTCCTGAATAGACCGTTCCCAAAAGTAATATGATTGTAACTAATAAAAACCTACGCAAAAGATTCCATGGCAGAAATAATAAAAATATCTCATCGCTATTTGACACTACTTACTTAACTCCTCATGTATACCAATTGCAACTGAGTTTACAGTTCCTGATAAAGCATTTCACTTTAGAATAAAATTGTCTTCTATATTTGAATGGAAAAGCTAAATAATACATTAAAACTTTTACATTGTGCCACTTATGAATACTCTTCCAAATTCCGCCGTAAGCGACGAGAAATTAAAAGGAATATTACACAGTAGTATGCCGACACTTACTTTTGCGAACAACCTATCAAGAACTACTTGGGCTGTATTAAGTCGTAAATCATGTTTAGATTTAATGTGCGCTTAGGTAACTATAAGTAACACATTAATTTAATTAAAACTTATAGGATCTTCGGGTTTGTATTATCATTATGCAAGACCTAGCTTCATTAATTCCAAGGGAATGGGGGGCGATTCAAGTGATTAAAACTGCTTAATTAGCGTATAGGGTGCATCAGCGGCTAGTCGCGTCACAATATAACTATGAGAAGAAGAATAGCTTCCACGTTCAACTGCATTTGCCATATGCAGAACTATGTCCTCAATACCATCTTGATCATAATCCCCCCTGGCCATTACCGTTAACCTTTGAATACCACCACTATTGTCGTAATAAATAGCTTGGTCATCATTTACAGTTTCCACTTTTTGGATAGGGCTCATTTGTTCCCAGCTATTCGCTTTTGCTAAACGGCGCTCATCATCATTTGAAATAATTAAAGACAACTCAGGTGGCATTTTGTTTGGCAATGCTGCACTATGTTTAAATGAACCTAAAAAGCTTTTATTTGAAGGCTTTAACATCCCTATATCTGCCCACGTAGTGCATATTTTATTAGTAGCTAGTAACGCGTTCTGCTCTTTATAATCTAATGATTTATAGCCCTCACGTAATGCTTTTGATAAAACTTTACAACTATCAACTTTAATAGCTGGCTTACTATCTAAAACAACTTCATAGGAATAAAACCAGCTTTTACTAGATAAAGCGTTTACCTGCTCCCGCGTTTCTAAGACCTCCGGTTCCATAAAATATCCGTTAGTTTTATTATCTAAACTATATGTTGGAGCTATTTTATTTTCTTTTATATTTGCACATGCAGTGCTAGAGATACTAATACATACTAGTAAAATAATTTTTTTTATCATTTTGAAATCTTGAATAGGTTACGCACATAAGTATTGCGTTCAGTTGATACATCTTTTCTATTTGATTCAATCGCTGCTTTTTTGAAATCACGAACTTTCATATGTTTATTAAAATTTGGGTGCTCGCCTTTAAGTTCATGCATACCTATATTAAAAATCATACCAAATAGCGCTAATTTTACATCGTTAGGGAAACTTGAAAATTCTGATACACCATATATACGTTTAAGTTCACTTTCAAACATTCTGATATGATATTCAACTTGTGCTTCCCTTACTGCCTCTGTAGTTACCAATTTAGTGAAAGGCTATAAAAAGCAGCGACTTGACTCCCAAAGAGTCTTTATTTAATTGGTTTAAATTCATCTTCAATTTGCTTCGTTGTTGCAACAATACCCGTATCCCGAACAGTGAAAGGAACTTCTTTTGCAGCTTCAACATCTTTTAATAAATGACCTAGGCCAACGGTTACATACCTTTCGTATCTAAATACATATGAGGAACATTACCTTCATATTTCATCATATTTTGTTTTAGTTTCGTTTTTAAATTGCCAGATATTCGTACAACAGCTACCACTGCAGCACTAGCCTACTTTATGACTTTTTTATGCGTGCGGCCATTTGGAGCTATTTTACCGTCTGGGCGTGCCATATTCACAACTTTACTTTGAAATAACTTGATAGCCGCTGCAGTTTTAGAGTTTTCAGGGCGGTAGCCTAGGCGACCATCTACAATTAAAGCCTGTGTAGGCGGGAGAAGTTTTAGTAATTTATTCAACGCGGTTTATACATCTTTTACATCGGTTAAACTGTTAGCGCCGCCCAATCCAACAGATTGAGTTATTCTGATTACTGCCATCGAAGCATCCTTTTCTTTAATGTTATATTTTTAATTACATTGTATTAGTAGCAAATTAACACCCAATATTTAAAGTGATTTTTTAAATAAGTACTACTTTTTATGTAATTCATTAGACATGGAAACAATATCCGCCATTACGCGCTTTTCCCCCAATTCAGCTAAAGAGTTTAAATACTCAATTGCTTTTACCTTTTTTAGGTTTTCAAGCTTATTTACACCACCGAGAGCCAACGCAGGAACGAAAGCATACATTTCGTCCTCCTCTAATGGCCCAAGTTTTTCTATTGCTCTCTCAAATAAAGGAAATTCATTAATATCTTTCTGATCTAAAGATTCTTTACTCAAAGTAGCAAAAAACAAATCCACAGTTAATTCTTCACCGTCCTCTGTTATATCATCAGTGCTATCAGTAGGAAAGAGCATTCCAAAATTTGAGTTAATATCTATGCTCTGGCCAGAAGTTTTGCCCCAGACAATTAAATCTCCAAAGGCACCACGTCCAATAACATGGTAACTATCAACACCTAATTCTACGCGCTTTGAAAATTCAGTGCCTTCTAGCCAGGTTTGTAGAATGTCATTGTAATCCAGCGGGTTAACTAACCAAAAAATCCCCCTCCCCCATCCACAGAAACCATACTCTTGCCAATATTTAATTAAACGCTCAGGTAATTTACCTTTAAAGAAATCAAGTGTTTCTTGATTAGGCATACATGGTTCAATAGCAGGACCAAAACCCTCATAATTATAAAAATCTTCAAAATATTCGTTCATTATTTACACCTATGTAAATTCACATTCATTTTTGCATCTGGGCCTAACTCTTCTAATGTATTTTCTGCGTTTAAGTCCATTATATACACCCGACTTGCTGATAACTTATTGCCAGCATCATCCTTACCAATATTCTTCAGTTGCGAACTAATGGATTTGTTTAAACCTTCATCACCTAAGCCATGTACATCGTCATTAACGGCATAATAGTACACCTCACTTTGTTGACTTAGCGCGACTGGGTTAAATTGATTTGGCAAGTTGAATACTATATTCACTTGGAGCGCTTGTGCAGGATGGCTTAACGGTGTTGCTGCGTTAAGCGGTTAAATACATCAAATTGTTGGATAAGAGTTACATCATTACTAAACTTTTGCGTTTGGATATTAACTTAACTGCCATAGCCATAAAAGACTTTAGAAAAATTGCCTAAGCCTTCAAACATCAATGTTTTTTAAAGAACGCTTTGGTCTTTCGTTTAAATTGGGTTCTATTTATTCTTCCCCAAAATTAGAATGACTATCACTGTTAGTTTCTATTTTCGTTTTTATTATCTACTTGCTTTGCAGTATACAACTCCATTTGGAGAAAGCTGGCTATTTTCAGCCCAGTAAGAGTTACTGTTTTCACTTTTCCATAGCGAAAAAGCTGCATCTAGGCTTTTTGAATTTTCTAGGCCAATTAGGGAGCTTAAAAAATAGGCTGTCACAGTTGCCCAACGTGTTTTTTCTAAAGACCAATCATAAAGTAATAAAACAGCATCATCATCAGGAAGTTCATCAATTAAATACTCTGAAATTGAACCATAAATATTAGAATGCAACTTATTTTCATCTGATTTAAAATTTATGTTTTCTGGTGAAACCTTAATAGATGAAATATTATCTATAAAATCGATTGTCAAAAAATCATTATCATGTTCTAAGAAAGCACTCACATCTGATAAGTATTTTTTGATGATATCAACAAGCTCTTCATCAGATATTTTTTCCTTATTTATTATTCCAGACTTAATAGCTAAATATTTATTAAAAAGCATATTTGAGTTAGGAAATAGAGATAGAGCTTCAAATGCCTGTTCATCTGAAAGGTAATCAAAATAAAACTTACGATACATGCATTCGTCATCCGATAAATCAACATCCCCCCGCTCAGTATCAGGTAGGGTTTTTAACAATATTCCTTCTAAAATTTTAATAGTTGTACTCATTAAATACTCTCTTTATTTTCCGGCCATTATTCTGTAATTTAAATCTGTATTTATTTTACTCACTGTATTCCTGATATTTAGTATTTTTAATGTTATTCAAAAAGCCAAGCAAGTCGCACCGAGCTTCAGTCGTGCTTGCAAGCTTAAGCGAATCTCTATTTTCATTACTCCCACAGGTGTAGGTTTAAAGACTTAGCCAATAGTAAGACTCGCTTAAACCCATACAAAGTGCTGAGTAAATGGGCACCGAGTTAAACTTTAGGTTTTCACCTTTATCAATAAACATCTTAAGATATTTTGTTTATGAGTTAACCCTTTACAACTGTAATTGCATCAGCAATAAAAACATGCTTTTCAGAACCATCGACCTCTTGCAAAACTTCTACTCTAGCTATTTTCATTTTGCAATGTAGTCAACCTTGTTTGTTTTAAATCATTCAATTCTTAATCCATAGCGACTTCCGCTCGAGCAACTTTAGTAAAACCAAATAATATAATAAGAAGTAGTTTATTATGCCTCACTTCTAGCAACAGATGACTTTTTATGTGTAGATAGATAAGTTAGATGATGAAGTATCAAAAGTACAAAGGATTAGTAGTAAATTAACACCCACTATTAAATTTGGGTGTCTGTATTATTTTTTAAAGCACGTTATTTGTGTTAGCTGACTGATTGCTTTCAACCTTATTAATAGCATCTATCATTATTTGGCTGAGTAGTTTTGCTGATCAGTTAAAACTGGTTTACGCTATCGTAATTGTACGTACAGGTATCTAATAGTGTATGTGCAAGACGGCTAACTATTGCTGTGTTAAGCGGTTAAATACATCAAATTGTTGGGTAAGAGTTACATCATTACCAAACTTTTGCGTTTGGATATTAACTTAACTGCCATAGCCATAAAAGACTTAAGCAAAATTGTCTTGCCTTTAAACATCCATGTTAATAAAGAGCTTTTTTACATAATTTTAAAGTGGGTATCTGAGTTATTCTTTAGGGAGCGTCCATACATGGTTAAAATATTAGTCTTCAATTATATCCACTATTTCATCGTAATCGACATCAACGAGCTCTGGATCAGGTGTACCCGTAACTAAAAAAGATAAAAAGTCAGTGAAAGTATTAAATTTAGACACTTCTTGGCCATAAGTTTCCGTTAAAAATAGCCCAACTTCACCAGCACGCTCCGACTCTTGCGAAAATAAAAAATAATAGCCACCACCATCGTATGTGTAAATTACTAGCCCAAGTTTTGGAACTGGTATAAAATTTTCCTTTTCACATATCTTAACGTGGTATGAGGTATTTAGGTTTACATCTGAATATTTTTTAAATCTATAGTTACTATCAGGAAGCCCTTGAATCCCGCCTCCGAACCAAGATGCAAATCCAAAATTTGATAAAAAATATTTATAATCATCTGGTAACGTTATTCCAAAATTCATTTCAAGTGTCACTATTTCTTCGGCAGGGGCTCCATTTGATCTACCATCATAATTTTTAAATGATTTTGCTCTTCCAATTAATTCAACTATTCTTTCATTTTTCACGATAATATTCTCGTTTATTTGAAATTAGATAAAGAAAGACCATGCCCATTATCATAAGAGCACTTGCCATCAGCATACCAGTGTAATTCTTTATTTTTTCTACTATGGTATTCATCAGTTAACAATTATAAATTCTTTAACCTATTAGGAACTGCTTTCATAAGAGAAGTTAACCTATTACAGGCCTCGTATTTATATGCTGTAGCGTCCACTAATAATGCTTAATCAAATTACTTAAGCATTTAAAACACTCTGGTTATTTAAAAACATTTTATTTTGGGATAATAAAAATTTATTTTTTTATCAACAAAGCAAAATAGTATTAGGCCATTATTTGGTTACTTACTGCTTCCAGAGCATGTTAACCACTTATTATATCGAATGAACCAATTTTTAAATATTCAAAGTTTTGAAACAGCACACCAATTCCATGGCTCGGATCCCATGAACAATCGAGGGCAATACCAAATTCTATTTCTTCTGGATCAAAACAGTATGGAATAATAATACTTTTCAAAACCACTAATTCTGAAATAGTAAACTTTGAAAATAAATAGGGAGCGCCTACTCGTTTTTTATTTTTAGCTAAACTGGAGTCAATACTTTTATAGTTGAGAATATAATTTTGAAAAATCTTAGATTCAACTGTTAATAAGACATGATTTAAATTTTTTTTCAAATAATTTAAAACTGTCTTTTGTTCGTCTTCAAAGTCATGAATATCATCTTCACCATCGACTATAATATTAAGAGATTGTTTTTTGCCATAAAAAACGACCTCGACACTTAGGTTCCAACTGCCCTTAAATTCAAATTTATCTTTAAAAAGGTATATCATATAATTAAATCCTGCACCCCACTTATCACATAACTTATTTACAGCAGCCATTCACTGGTTAGAGCTCAACTCTCTATATTTCGATACTTTTAATGACATTTGAGTTCTGTTTGCACAGAATTCTTTATCCTTAAGCCACCAGCCTCAGCGAGTGATAATTAATTAAGTAGTTGCTTTGGGTTTTTAGGGTAATAATTGCTGGGTTGCTGCTCGCATAAACTAAACTCGCGAGTATTTTTATACGGCAACTTCATAAAACCAGCAACCCCAACATCGGTTATATTAACCGCGTACTGCATGAGTTTATTTAGCAAACGTTTAAATTCAACTTCTTTACTAGCATCGAGTAATCGATAGTAATGGTGAATTTTCATCCTATCTGGTAGTGCTTCAAAAATAATACAACCCGTATGATGTATCTGGTTTAGCTCAAATACACATTTAATCACCTTTTTAGGCAGTTGCAGTTGCTCATCGGGATCTTTACCATCTTCAAAATATGAGTGCGGACGGGTTACATCGCTGGCTTTTACATTAACCACTTCATATTCAAGCTCAGGTAACTGGTTAAATTTAAACGCACCGGTGCCATCGCGTTCTAGCTGAATCGTTTTACGGGCATCAAATAAACAACACTTAAATAAGCCTTTTTGACTAATCGCTTGTGCCAGCATTACAGTATTATTTACCGCATCAGTAAACGCGGTGGCTAAAGCTTCATCGTGCATAATAAGTGATGACTCAACATACAAAGAATCATCTTTCCAATGAAAACTCAGCCCCCCTACTACAGGGTATTTCGCTAAGCGACTAATTGACGCTAAAAACGCTTTTTCGGTATCCCCAGTATCAAACAAAAATTCTTTGTAATACCTATCTAACTGAGCATCGTTTACATCGAGTAATTGCTGTTTATGGTCGGCTTGGCGTAAAAACTGTTTTCGGGAACTATATACAACGGTTTCGGGCTCAGGATCTTGGCTAAACCAAAAAGGAATGCGTGCTTTAGTGTCTTGCTTTGGTAGCTCTGGTAAAAATGCTTTTGCCATAGTTTCTATGTTACGCATAAAATAGTCGCCGGCTTTATCCCTTACACTACGCTCTTTTGAAAGCATGCCGTCAATTACATTCGCCAGCTCTTTAGGAAGCATTAAACTACTGGCCGGAATAGCCTGAGCGCCAAATCGACAAGACTGAGCCGATGCAAGTGCATACAAGGTTGATGCAACCCCTTGCTCATCAAAACGAGGGGATGACTTTTCACCAGACATTTGCGCATCACCAATAAAATACACATCACCCATTCGTGCGTTAGTGGTGCTTAAATCGCCCGACATTAAATCCATAAAATTACTGGCAATTGGGTTGCCTTGTTCATCTACTTGAGCATATACCGAGCTTCCCCAGTCAACTAATGAAAGCTGCTTGGCATTTTCATCCCACACTAAGTTAGAGGGTTTAATATCGCCATGCACAATAGGTTGTGGGCTTAATCCATTTTTATGATGGCGTAAATCAAGCAATACATTTCTCAATTTTACCGCTAAGTTCATTATTTTTGCAGCAGATAGTCGCCCTTGCTTAAGTGATACTTTTTCAAGATCTTCACCTATTGCACGAGCCATCATTAAAATGCCCTGTTTTTTAATCCGCTCAAAACCGTAAAATTTTGGTATTAGCGGATTATCAATTTGAGACAACATATAAGCCTCGTCTTCAAGGCGGTCTCGTACACTTTGCGCCAGCGTTATTCTTGAGAATTTAAACACCCACGGCAGGCCATGTTCATCATCACCCGCAAATACAAATCCAAACGCACCAGAGCCAATCATTTCAACATTTTTATAACCAAGTAGTGTTAGCTGTTTAATACAAATGTTTAGCCATTGGCGATGCTTTTTAGCATCACGGTGTGACAGCAAATAAACCGACTGCTCTTCGTTAATATAAAAGTTGCGAATTTCTTTTGCTTTCAATGTAAACACTCATAACTATACATAATTATACAACTCATAATATTTCATTAATTAAAAGTTAGCTTACATATACTCAAGCTATTAACAATAGACTTAAAAAATAACCATTTTAAATTTCTTAACTAAATTACAACTGACAAAATAAACCTTTATTTTGAATAATTTGGCTGCACTTTCAATATAAATCAACACTTTATCATTACATTCGATAAATAAAAAGTAAGACTTTGACCTCAAAAGTTTTGTCTAGTATTATAAAGTTAATAAGGACATTAAATAAAACATAGCATTTTAAGGGGTTGTTTCTCTTAAAAAGCTTCCAAAGGATTGTATTTATGATACGAAAATTGTTACTCCTCAGTACTGCTCTTTCCAGCATGGCTTTCGCTAACGAAGATGCTAAAACCTATCAAAGCTTTGATTCTGACTACAGTGCAACGTTAACCGTTGTTCCTACTGCTAAATCTGACTTTTATTATATAAATTATAGAGGTTTCGAGCACTCCTTTGATGAAAATACATTATTTTATAAAAAAACAAAAAATGATTTGAATGATGGGTACCACTTCAAGCTTGTAGGCACTCCTAGCTCTAACTTCAGAAGCGAAGGAAAGAAAACACTTTTATCAGGTTCCCTTTATTCATATTCAGAAGTCTTTTTAGATAATGATACAGTAACCAAGGTAATATACACAGGTACCCCCGATATAGTTAAAATTAACCGGATTAAAGAAAAGTATAAAAACAGACAGTTAGAAGTTGTTAGCAAAATAGCAGCAAAAAAGCTAAATAAGGTAACTTTAAAATCACTTAACGATACCTGTAAAACAAATATTAAAATAAGTATAGATTGGGATAAGTTTAGTGAGCTTAATTTAAAAACTAGCCCTGCAAAATTATCAGCTTATATGCGTTCACTCGTTAAAGTTTGCCAAATTGACAGCGATTATTTAGAAGCAGTTCAAATGATAACAAAAATAGATGTGTCTCCTTCAATCGACCCTAGTACACATAATGCAAAGCTTTCAAATACAAGTTTACATATTGAAATAGGTAGCGATGTTCATAATCTACCAGAAACAAGTTATAAATTAATATATGAAATTTTTTAATCACTAAAAGGAAATAAAATGAAACAACAAATATTAGCTGGCCTTATCATTACTTTATTTAGTACAGCATCGTATGCGTCAATCAAGGATAAAAAAGCGATGCGCGCAGTAGACGAAAACATTGCAACAGAAGCTGCAAAAGTAAAAACTTCATGTGGAAACCCAGCATTAGATGTAAAAGTAAACTGGGATGAATTTAAAACTATGATTACGAAAAATACTGAAAAATTAGCTAATGATAGATATAAAAGCCAATGGGTGATTAGCCACGCTGGCCAAAGAACTGTTTCAGTTTTAGAGGCCGTTGCTGGGATTTGTAAAGATGACGCTGATTATAAAGAAGAATTAGCTAAGTTATCTAAAATTTTAGTGACCCCTAAAGCTGACTTTACTGATTCTGCAAGTGAGTTTACTTTAGATAGTAATGTACTTTCAGTTAAATCGGGACATAAAATGAATAGAAGCGCCTCAGACTTCATGAAAAAGATTAAAGCTTTATATTAAAAGCTAAATTATTTAGGCGATAATTTCAAAGACCTCTAAAATGAAATTATTGCCTATTTTTAAACTATATATTGCCCTACAGCCTAATCTTATAATTGAGAAAAACCACCTATTAAAAACAAATGTTTAGCCATTGGCGATGCTTTTTAGCATCACGGTGTGACAGCAAATAAACAGACTGTTCTTCGTTAATATAAAAGTTGCGAATTTCTTTTGCTTTCAATGCAGAATCTCTAGGTTGGTGGTTAAAAGCTGCGTAATGCCTTTATGTTTGATAGTAACGCGGCCGTTATTTTTATTAAACCTTTAAGGTCACTTCCATTAGTCAAAGTTATATTATTTACTAATGATTTTGACGTATATCGCTGATATTTGCGGTTTCACCGTATCCTACTTACCCATAACAGCCTAAATAGGGTAAAACACCCCTTTAAATTATTCTTAGGTTAAAAAATGAAACGTATTATAAAAGCCTCTTCAATCGCGCTTGCACTGGGTATGTGTATCAATGCACAAGCAGCAGACTTTAACTTTTCTACAAAAGTAGACAGCGACGCAAACACGCTGGTTGTATTTTATAGCCAAGATGGCAGCAACAGCCAATTTAAAACACTTGATAAACAATTCGATGGCCAATTACAACGTGTTATCGATATAGAAAACTTTACTGGCGATTACGCAAAAGTCGCGCAACTTGTCGCGCCAAGTAAAAGTAACTACAGCCGTATTTTAGTTGTAGGTACAGGTAAAGCTGACGAATTAAATAAAGCAAAAGCGGCTAAGTTAGGTGGTAATATTCATGCTCGCCTAGTTAAAGCTAAAGCAGACACAGCCAGCGTTATTTTTGATGATGTAACGGGTGCAAACGATAATGCTGCACTTGCTGCTAATTTTGCCCATGGTGCAAACCTACGCGATCACCGTTTTGAAAACTACAAAAAAGAACCAAGCACTGAAACAGTTAGCTATACGTTTGATGTTGATAACACCAAGCAAACTCGCAAGCTTTACACTGAATTAGAGAGTATTCAAGCCGGTGTATTCCTAGCACGCGATTTAACCTCAGAAGTGGCTACAGAAATGACGCCGGTTGATTTTGCCAATGCAGCAAAAGAATTAGCGTCGTTAGGCGTTACAATCAAAGTGTTAGAGCCTAAAGAACTAAAAGAGCTAGGCATGGGCGCATTAGAAGCTGTAGGTAGAGGTAGCCAGCAAGGTGCACGTTTAGTAGTTGCTCATTATAAAGGTTCTGACGCTGCCCCTATTGCCCTTGTTGGTAAAGGCATTACGTTCGACTCAGGTGGTTACAGCATTAAAACTGGTGCGTCTATTGCACGTATGAAATCAGACATGGCCGGTGCTGCTGCAGTGCTTGGTACTGTAAAAGCAATGGCGTTAGCTAAAGCCGATAAAAACGTAGTAGCTGTTATGGGCATGGCAGCTAATATGGTATCGCAATTTGCTGTAGCTCCTGGCGATGTTGTTCGCACAGCTGAAGGCTTAAGTGTAGAAATTTTAAATACCGATGCTGAAGGTCGTTTAGTACTCAGTGATGCAATGTGGTATGCACGTAAGCACTACAAACCAGAGATTATGATTGATGTTGCAACCTTAACGGGTTCTAAAATTCGTGCTGTTGGTAATGAATACGCAGCGGTATTCTCTGATGATGACACGCTAGTATCGCAACTTACCCTTGCAGGTAAACAAGTAAACGAAAACCTATGGCGCTTACCATTAGGTTATAAAGATATGTTGAAGTCTGACATTGCTGATATAACAAATGTAGGTTCAGGTGGCCCTGGTGCAACCACAGCCGCTACTTTCTTAGAGCATTTTGCTGGCGATACCCGTTGGGTGCATATCGATATTGCAGGTAATGCCTTAGTGAAAAAAGGTAAAGATGAGCTTTCACCAGGGGGAACGGGGTTTGGTGTTCGCTTATTAAGCGAATGGTTATTAGCTAACTAATTGTTTATTAATACTAATAAAAGCGCCAAAGTAGGTTTACTACTTTGGCGCTTTTTGTACGAAAACAGTTTTATAGAGCTCAATACGTCACTATTAATAAATCCTTAAAAGTGTGTTTATTATTTGATTTTGTTTGATTTATAATCAAAGATAGAAGGAACAATTAGTAACGAGGTCAAAGGAATGAAAATAACCTACCTGCTCTACAGCATTTTTTATTTAAGCATTTGTTTTCTTTTCTATTTTGAACAGCTCTCCACCATTGCTGCAGCAATTATAGTGCTGTTATCTGCAATTTTTTATATAAAACCAGCAAAATCTGAATCAGCAAATAACAATTCGTCACTAGGTGCCGTGCAGTCGTTCAATAACAAAATTGCACAAAACATTACCAAAGCCACCTCAAAAAATGCCATAGGCGCAGCTGAAGTGTCATTTTATGTTGATAGCTTATCTAAAGAAATAGACGCTTGTTATAACGAGAGTGAAACTGTCGGGCGTGCCACACACGAGCTTTCACAAAATAGTACTGAACTCAGTGACAGCATGACCACTATTAATCAAGCAATGGTACAAACAGCGCAAGCCTCAAGCTCTGCCGATAGCCGCTTACAAACGGCCACCAGCCAAATTGATTCGTTATCAGGCTCTATAGATAAAGTCGCCCAGCAATTAGATTTATTATTAAAAAGTGCCAGTGATATACAAAGCATTACCCAAGTTATTCAAAACATTGCAGAGCAAACCAATCTACTTGCTTTAAATGCAGCCATAGAGGCCGCTCGTGCAGGTGAGCAAGGTCGTGGTTTTGCGGTTGTTGCCGACGAAGTGCGTAACCTTGCAAATAAAACCAATGAAGCAACCAAACAAATTGCAGACATGCTCACAGACATTAACGCCAACAGTATAAAAACCAATGAAGATATGAAGCAGGTTTCACAGCAAAGTATTTCTGTAAAATCAGAGCTTGAAAACGTGACTCAATCCTTTTTAACAATTAACCAAGATATTGGTGCCTCATCTACCGCGCTTGATAGTATGCATCAGTCTGTTTCTGCATTTCAGCATGCAACCACACAAATAAATAGCTCAGTCACTAGCATCAGTAGTTTATTGGGCGAAGTTACTAAAAAAGGCAGTACAATTTCTCAGCAAGCGTCTTCTTTATCGCTGGGATCAGAATCAATATTTAGAGAGCTTGAAAACATAGAGTATGACGCATTCTTTAAACCAATTCTGATATCGGCTAAACACGCCAGTAAAGCAATTGGCGAATGTTTTGAGGGTTGGATCCAAAGCGGAAAAATAACCCAGCAACAACTTTTTTCGCAAAACTATAAACCCATCGAAAATACCAATCCAACCAAGTACACAACCGATTACGATAAACTTACAGATCAATCACTGCCGGCTATTCAAGAACCAATACTGGAAAATAAAGACATAATTTTTGCAGGAGCCGTTGATACTAAGGGCTACTTTCCTACTCATAACAAACGCTATAGCCAAGCCCTAACCGGTAACTTTGAAAAAGATTTAGTAAACAACCGTACTAAACGTATTTTTAATGACCCGACAGGAATTCGCTGTGGTAGCCACACCGAAAGCTTTTTATTACAAACCTATAAACGTGATACCGGTGAAATACTGCATGACCTCTCGGTGCCAATTTATGTAAACGGTAAACATTGGGGCGGGTTTAGAATTGGGTTTAAAAGTACAAATCATTAATTAATATAAAAAGGGAGACACATGATCTCCCTTTATATATGTGATGTGTTTATTTTTTAGAAAACAGCATACGTTTAAAGGTGTTATCAGCCAAAATGTAATGATGAAATAATGCAGCCGCCGCATGTAAGCCTATTACGTAATAACCAACTTCGCCCGCTGTTTCGTGTATTTCTTTAATGGTTTTACCCAGCTCTTTGTTTTCACTTGCCAATGGAGGCAGCTCTAAACCAAAAAATGGCACAGGTTTACCTGCCATACTTAATATTAACCAACCCGCAATTGGCATAGCAAACATAAACACATACAGCGCAAGGTGTACAAATTTAGCTAACTTATCTTGCCACTTTGCAGGCTCAGGGTGTATAGCTGGTGCTGCACCACCCACTACACGCGCAACTACCCTCACGCTGACTAAAGCTAAAACCGATAAACCCAACATAAAATGCCACATTTTAAAAGCATCACGTGTTTCAGTGCCTTTATCAAATAATTCGCGAAGTTCAATACTGCCGTACACAGTCACAATTAAAATAAACATCAACCAATGTAAAGCAACAGAGAGTGTATTGTAATGAGTATCTGTATTTTTAAAATTCATAATACCTCCTTATAAACGGATTAAAGTTAAAAGCTCACTTATGCGTATGAGTACATATATACAGGCTAACCTTTAATCACTCACAGTTTAATGATCTGAAACATAGAATGAGTTAATAAGTCAGTTCAATAGTTTAATGATTCTGGAATTTAAGTATTAGTTATAATAACTGAGCAAGCTTAAAATAAACTTAAATAATAGGCATAAAAAAACGGCAACCTTAAGTTACCGTTTTAAACAATTAACGTGTTTTAAAAATAACAAACATCAGCAAATGAAAGAGTATCGAGAACGACGAGTGATTTAGACTAGCCAAAGCTTGAAGAATTGGCTCTTATGATGTCTAAAGTCAAGATTTGACCCTTTGGTTCTAACAGCATAAGCACAGACGTCACTACAAAACATCTTAGCTAACTCAAGCAGTTTGTCTTCAACCCACCCTCTGCGATGCTCGTAAGATTGACCCGTAAAATGGTCTTCTCCACATAAAAACGAACGGCGTATGCAACGTGATATACAGTGGTAGTACTTTGTATCAACCAAACTTACTTGACGCTTTCTTGCGATTGCCATAAGACACCCTGCTTATTTTTTATGCTGATAAAAGTCTAGTACTTAGATCGCCAAACTGCAAAAATTAGAGTGGGTGTCTTGTTTCTATTGTGTTTGAAGTTATTGTTAAGTATTTAAACCACTTGATATATTATTTGAAGTTAACCAAAATGCTAAATCTACTTTCATAGGGACCAGTCACCTCTATAATTTCTCCATTACCGGTCAAACCAGTAAATGGAATGGTTATAGTCTCTTGAGGCAAAAGAGGAAAATCATCTGGAATAGACAATTCAGTGTAACCAATTTCTGATTCACGTTTTACATTTTTAGCAACTTCAAAAATAAACTCTCCAGAAACTGTCATTTTTCCTTGACTAATCTGTTGCTTATCATACTCAACTTTCACAATAGGGTTGATTATTCCGTGCTTACAAACTGTAACAGGAGTATCACATCTTACTATGTTTTGAGGGTTTAAATAAAACTCTCCAGTGCTTGATAATCCATTATCTAAAAATATACTTCTTCCGCCACTCTTTGAGCTCAAGGTAAGCTTATTTGGAAGTCTGTTATCTTTTTCAGGGGCATTAAATTCGTAGGCAACCCAAGCTTCATACTGTTTTATTTGATTATCTGGCGTTGACTCACAACCAGTTAAGAAGAATGCGCCTAGCATGACCGAAAATGGTAAAGTTTTTATTAATTTCATTTCATTCCTTTAATATTAATACATTTATTCTTTTAAGATAAATTGACCGAAATACCTAACGCCGCAATAAACGGCGATCGAATGCGAGTCCAGTGCAACGTTTTTTTGTTGCACGCTGTTTAATTGCCTTGGTATGTAATTTTAAATGATAGTTTATTTTGCAGGTGCCTTATCGTTGTTTGGCCAGTTTCTGCCAAAACCAGATTTCCCGCATTTGTCACATACGTAATCACCTGTAGCTGATCCTAGATAATATTCTTTAGATAAGCTGGAATGCGTACAACCTGGAATGTCTTTTCTTTTTACTTCACTACTTTGAATATTGGGCATAACTACTCCTTACTTAATGACTCCCACACGGTGTTAGCCTCCGATTTTCGTGGGTTAGCTTAATTCAAAGCCAGAGCCATAATTAGTTTGTCAAATAACTAAACAGCAGAGGCTAACATGAACAAACATAGCATACTTTTTATCGGACTTGATACTCATAAAGAATTCAATGAAGTCGCCTATATTGAAGAACATAGAGGCGCACAACCTGTTCATCTTGGTTGATTTTCGTCTTCCAAAGTGGCCGCTCAAAAGCTTGTTCGTCAGTTTAAATCTAAATACCCTGGCGCAACCCTACACTTTGTCTATGAAGCAGGCCCTTGTGGTTATTGGATTTACTAAAGAAACTAACAAGACACCCACTTTAATTTAACAAGCAAAAGCTAAATTCTTATATTAATTTTTTAGGTTAATAATTTATGATGTACGACTACGTTACTTTCATTTCATCCAGCAAATAAGCCATTATTACTATTAAATCTAAATTCCACGCATAAAAATAACTGCATAATGCAGTTTAAACTTTTCTACTGAGTTATTTAAACTTTATGCTAATAGCTTTTCACAATAACTTGCTTGTGGGGTCGGCCTGCCAACTGCGCCGTGAAATACGCGTGTAAATTGTGTGGTGAGCTTTAACCAGTTTTCAGGAGATATATTGAGTCTATCAAGTAAAGGAAGTTGGGTGTTATCAATATGGCCGCGTTTATCCTTTCGTATTATTCTCCCTGTTAATTCAACTAATTCAAGATACGACTTAAGCTCAAACGGCAGCCCTTTTGGCATAATTTGACGCGGCATACCTGCAAAGCGAAGTAGTTGTTTTGGCTGCTTGCCTTCTTTTGCGTATATTAAGCGTTTTTGTACACTGGTATGGTGAGACTCTTCTGGAGTGATAGCCATCTTAGCCCTAATAGGGTTTAAATCGACGTATGCAATACACGCGGCAAGCGCCGCTTCATCAAGGAGTGCTTGTGATTTAAAGCGGCCTTCCCATAAATTTATAGGGAATAAATTTGAATGCCGTTAGGCAGCCCGAAGAGTGAGCGCCATGGATGGCAGCGAATAAAACCTGCCAGTGCAGTTATCTTCTTTATTAGCTCTGCGCGCAATGTCTTCATTTAACGACCGCATAAACCAGCTAATACTTGATAAGCGCTCTCGGTATTCCTTTACTGTTAGATTAAAAAAGATAAGTTCGGCTTTGCTTAGCTTTTCACCTTGTATGTACTTTTGCGTAAGTACGGTGCCTTTGCACAGCTTGTGCCAGCGAATAACAATCGCTTTGTCATTTAACCTATTAGCTTTCTTATCATCTACATACAACACTAAATGCGTGTACTTCAGGCATCCTGCCTTCCGCCCTCCGGGCCAGCTGCGCTGTTATAAAATGTTCCAACATTTTGCTGGTTACTCATAACAGCATAAGCACATACGTCAATACAAAATATCTTAGCTAGCTCAAGCAGTTTGTCTTCAACCCACACTCTGCGATGCTCGTAAGCTCGTAAGATTGACCCGTAAAATGGTCTTCTCCACATAAAAATGCACGGCGTACGCAACGTGATATACAGTGGTAGTACTTTGTATCAACCAAACTTACTTGACGCTTTCTTGCGATTGCCATAAGGCACCCTGTTTGTTTTTTGCTTGAACAAAGCCTAGTACTCCGTTTTAAAAAGTGCAAAATTAGGATGGGTGTCAAGTTTATTTACTATGGTGAGGGATGGTGTCATGTGGGATCCTAAAATGGTTTAAAATTAGGAATTGACACCATAGTCACTTGTTAAGTTTCGTTTACTTGAATGCTTTTTTGAGCATTTTCTCTATTTCTGATTTAGCATAATCTGTGGCTAATTCTTTGCCCTCATCAGATGCAACATCTATCAATGCATCGTAATCATTGAGTTCGCTACACTCTTGGCATTTTAATAAATCTCCTGATTTGAATTCTTCATCAGTTTCCCCTTCAAGCGGGCAATCACAAAACAAGCACTTTAAGCTAATTGAGAAGCTTTTATCTTCCATTTTACTCTCCCGTAACTTTTAAAATAAATGTAGCTAGAGCAATACAAGCACCAAAAAATATTAGAATGCCTTTATGATCTTCAATATAATCAGATGATTTTTTAAGCCATGTTCTCGAAGCTTTTAACTCTTCGGCTTTTCGTTTTGAACGAGCAGCACCAACACCCTTTGGGGTAATACGTAAACTTCCATATTTTCCGCCTCCCATAGTTGCATGTGTTAGCCACTCATGAGCCAAGCACTTATCTGCCGCTTTTTCTAGTTCGCTGAGTGTATAGCTTGTCTTATTTTGATTATTGATTTCACTCACTAACTTTTCATCAATAGCAAGAGTTACTAACTTATATGTTGACCCTGTAGACTCCATATAATCAATAACATTATCTAAAAGCTTAAATTCAGGCACCAGACCTCCCTAGAAACTTAACGCCTCACTAAGAGGCAAATAATAGTTGGTTAAAATCAGCGACGAAGGAGCAAAAACCAACTGTTATTTGTCCTTTTGAGTGACTTGTTAGGCAATTTTTAACTACTACTAAAAAAGAATGCCTTTCTAGCCTCATCATCATGTAAATTATGTTTTGCTAAATGATGGTTAGTTGCAGGAGCAGATTCTGAGAACAATTGAAAAGGGAGCTCATCTATACATATTTCTGAAAACACAGCTGAAAAATCCTTTTCATAGCAATCATGTAAAAGTTTTAAATTAGTTGATGGAAAACTATCCTTAAACTCTATATTAAAATCAGGATAGAAGTACCTTATCAGAGAAGCCTCAAACAAGGATATTCGTTCAGGTTCACTTGTATCAAAAAGTTTGTTTAAACCAGCTTTTATTCTTGAGCCATCATCTTGTTTTTGCGCTCTAGGGTTTAACATTGTAACTAATTGATTATTTGATTCCACAGATAAAAGCAATAGTGATAGCTTATAATTTTCAGGAACCCCTTTGAGAGATATTTTTTGCAACGTCTCATGCTTCTTAAGACGGTCAAGAGCATTTCTTGAACCGTCTTTTCCGTATGCTTGTCCAATGTATTTAACTTCAAAAAACATGCTATCAGAAACAAATTGAAGTAATGTTTCTTGTGATATGGTGAATTTTTCTCCATCACTTCGCTCAAGGTAACTAGTTCCATCTAGTTGGACTAACTTAAGATCTTCAGGAATTGGTACTTTTATAACTTTGATTTCATTAGCGACTTTTAAAGTGATTTCTAATTCACTATCTAGTTCAATGATATTTTCAATAGCTACATTAGGTAAATAACCTATTAAATAAATATGGCACTCTTTAATTACGTGTTCATATTGTGCTAAAAGCTCTTTGTTATATATAAACTCAGCTGGAAGCGTGCAATAACTTGAAGCATAGAGGCTTAGAGCGTGTTCAACATCGAACTCTTTTTGATCGAGCAAATCATTAAAAGAATCTTCCTTTTCCATTGTGAATCCTTATGCAAACCTAACAGCTTATTGAACACCACTTTGAGGGGGTTATAACACCCCAAAACGGCGTATATTACATGGCTCAATAATTCCACTAAATAACTTCAATGTAAACAATTTATTACGCAAGTTATAAAATCATCGTTGTTAAAATACACCAAAACGACTTTTAATAATGTTATCAGACAAATCACCACACACTGTCTAAATATACAGTATTCTTTTTTAAGTTGAATATCGTTTATGAAATCTCTGTTTCTAACCATGGTTAAATTATAATGGTGCGATTTAAAACAAAAAAGCACAGCTTAAAGAGCTGTGCTTTCAATAATTAAATTAGAGCTGACAAGTTATAAACGAATACCGCCGTCTATCTCTACTACACGGCCAGTGAAAAAGTCGTTTTCGATAATATACTGAGCAGTATGGGCTATTTCAGCGGTTTCACCTAAGCGCCCTACTGGTGTTACAGCAAGCATGCGTTGTTTAGCTTCTGGCTTCATTACATCTGTCATGGCGGTGCTAATAACACCTGGGGCAATGGCGCCAACGCGAATACCAAAACGGCCAAGCTCTTTAGCCCATGTAGTGGTTAGTGCCACAACACCGGCTTTTGAGGCAGCATAGTTAGTTTGGCCAATATTACCCGCACGCGCTACGCTCGACATATTTACAATTACGCCACCTTTGCCTGATTCAATCATGTGGCTTGCAGCTTCGCGCCCTGCTAAAAATACACCTGTTAGGTTAACGTCAATCACTGATTGAAATTGATCAAGCGACATTTTTTTAACCACTTTGCCGTCTTTGGCTTTTATAAACATGCCATCGCGTAAAATGCCGGCGTTATTAATTAATACCCCAATGTGACCAAAGTCACTATTAATGGTATTAAATACGTCTTCAACTTCGCTCTCAACAGTTACATTAGCGCTGTAGCCTTTAATAGTGCCTGTTACGCCTGCTAATGCAGATAGTTGCTCGGTTGCTTCATTTAACTGGGCTTGTGCCATATCAATTAAGGCAATATTAGCGCCCATTAAGGCAAACTTTTGCGCCATTGCAAAACCTAAGCCTTGTGCGCCACCGGTAATAACTACGGTATTATTTTTTATTTCCACAATACTTTCCTACTTCGAAAACAATTTAAAAATGGCACTAAAATCATCACTGCCTGCACCTTGGTGCTGCATCATAGTGTATAAATTTTTAGCCATTGAGCCCATTGGCGTCAGTGAATTACTTTGTTGCGCCGCCTCCATAGCAAGGCCTAAGTCTTTAGCCATTAAATCGACCATAAAGCCAGGTTTATAGTCGTTACTAGCTGGTGCGGTTTCCATAACACCTGGGCAGGGATTATAAAGTTCTAACGTCCAATTACGACCAGAACTTGCGCTCATTATGTCGCTGAGTACTTTTGCGTCGAGGCCGTTATTAATTCCCATTTGAATGGCTTCACTGGTGCCTGCCATTAAAATACTCAACAGCATATTGTTGCATATTTTAGCAACTTGCCCTGCGCCAATATCACCAGCATGGAATATGTTTTTACCCATATCGACTAATACAGTATTCGCTTTATCGAATGCAGCTTGCTCACCACCCACAATAAAGGTTAACGTGCCCGCTGTTGCGCCTGCTACACCACCCGATACAGGTGCATCAACAAACGCAATGCCTTGCTCGCCAAGGGCATGGCCTACATCACGAGCTGATTGTGCATCTATGGTTGAACAATCAATCACTAAAGTGCTTTTACTTAGTACTTTAATTAAACCCGATTGCTCGTCTGTGCCTAAATAAAGTGATTTAACATGTTTGCTTGCCGGTAGCATGCTAATTAGCACATCAGCCTCGTGCGCACAGTCACTTGCGCTTTGCGCCGCACTAGCCCCATGATTCACAAGCTCTTTAACGGCCTCTGCACTTAAGTCAAAAACGCGCACACTGTGGCCTGCTTTAACTAAGTTTGCTGCCATTGGGCCGCCCATGTTACCTAAACCAATAAATCCTATATTAAGTTTACTCATCGCTTTACCCTTGTAAATTTAGTTGTGAAAAGTACGGCTCTAGCGGATGTTGCTCGCCAAAGCGATTTGCAAAAAAGCTCTCTACTACTTCGCTTGGCACATTAGCTAAGGTTTTAAACTGCCACTGTGGCGTACCGTCTTTATCGATTAGTAAGGCACGTACACCTTCTTGAAACTCGCCCACTTCGCCAGCACGAACCGACATGCCTAACTCCATTTTAAAACAGTCAGCTAAGTTTTTGCCTTTGCTGTGTTTAAGCTGCTCACTCACTAAAGCACAACTTAATGGACAACCATGCGCCAACGATTTTTGTGCACGTTGTAGCCATTTATCATCTGTGGTTAGGTTTAAAATGTAATCTACCTGCTGCTGTAACGTGTCAAACTCGCCAAGCTTTTGAATCAAGCTTAAGTTTGCTTTTAAATTGCCTTTTGGCATACGGCTAGAGTTGTTATCTAACTCAATAAGCAAGGTACTTAGCTTGTCGTGATTTAAACTTGCTGTTTTACCCCATTTAGTATTGAGTAATGCTTCAACAAGCTCTGGGTATTTATCAGCATTTACAAAGTGATCGGCAAGCGATACAAGCTTAGCGTCTTCACAATTAATTGATGCCGAGGTAAGCCCTAAAAACAAACCAACATGGGCGGGCATTTTATGTAAAAAATAACTGCCACCTACATCAGGGTAAAGCCCAATGGTTTGCTCTGGCATGGCAATGCGTGATGTTTCGGTAACAACACGATGACTGGCACCGGCCATTAAACCTAAACCGCCGCCCATTACAATACCGTTACCCCAGACTAAAATGGGTTTGTTATAGCAATGTATAAGGTAATCGAGTTGATACTCTTGAGTAAAAAACTCTTCAACCAGTGAGCTCGGTTTACCCTCACTCATTGCTTTGTGTAAGCTCACTACATCGCCACCGGCACAAAATGCTTTTTCACCAGCACCTTTAAGAACCACTAATGCAATGTTATCGTCTTTGTCCCATTGCTGTAGTTGCGGCTCGAGTAAGCTGATCATCTCAAAATTTAACGCGTTTAATGACTTAGGCGCGTTAAGCGTAGCAAAACCAATGAGTCGGCCATTGTCTGTGGTTGCCGTTTCGAATACCACGGCAGCATCAGCTGAATTTAAACGGGTTAATTCACTCATTAGCCATTCACCCAATTAGCTTTGCGTTTTTCTAAAAAGGCGTTCACGCCCTCTTGCTGATCTTCGGTATCAAATAAACCAACAAACAGTTCACGTTCCAGTGGCAATGCATTTGCCATAGGTTGATGACGCCCTTTTTGAATCAATGTTTTACATGCAGCAACCGACGATGGGCTTTGCTCTGACACTTGGTTTGCCAGTTTTAGTGCTGCAGCAAAGCTTTCACCTTGTGCAACTACTTCTTCCACTAAGCCAATTTGTAGGGCTTTATCGGCTTTTAAGCGTTCACCGCATAAAATCATGCGTTTTGCCCAGCCTTCACCCACTAACCATGCTAAGTTTTGCGTTCCACCAGCACAGGGTAATAAACCCACTTTTGCTTCAGGCAATGCCATTTGTGCTTGCTCTTCTGCAATACGAATATCACAAGCAAGCGCTACTTCAAGCCCGCCACCCATTGCATAACCATTAATGGCTGCAACCGACACGCCTCTAAAATTAGTTAGCGCTTCAAACGCTTCACCAAATACACATGACATATCTGCGGCTACACCTTTATCGCCACCTGCAAATACATTTAGGTCGGCACCGGCGCTAAAAAACTTCTCGCCTTCACCAGTCAGTACTAATGCATAAATATTTTTATTGGTGTTGAGCTGATTAACTGTGTCTTTAAGCGCCACTAAGGTGTCTTTCGTCCAGGTATTGGCTGGCGGATTCGACATAGTTAAAATAGCTACATGGCCTTCAATAGTTAATTCAATGCTAGGATTTGACATACTAATCTCCTTATAAAACTTCGCTGGCTGATTCGGCTAAGATACGACGCGCAATAATCACGCGCATAATTTCGTTAGTGCCTTCTAGAATTTGATGAACACGTACGTCACGTACATGGCGTTCAAGTGGATATTCTTTTATGTAACCGTAGCCACCATGAATTTGCAGTGCATCGTTACAAACTGTAAAACCAACATCGGTTGCAAAACGTTTAGCCATAGCACAATAAGTAGTTTTTTCACTGTCGTTAGTATCAAGTTTAAACGCCGCTAGTCGTACCATTTGGCGCGCTGCTACAAGCTCGGTATTCATATCGGCAATTTTAAATTGTAGCGCTTGAAATGCTGCCAATGGCTTACCAAATTGGGTACGCTCTTTTAAATACTCACGTGCGGTATTAAGTGCAGCTTGTGCAGTGCCAATAGAACAAGTGGCAATATTAATACGGCCACCATCTAAACCTTGCATGGCAAACTTAAAGCCTTCGCCCTCAGCGCCTAACAAGTTTGCTGCTGGAATTCGTACATCTTCAAAACTGATTAAGCGTGTTGGTTGGGCATTCCAACCCATTTTTTCTTCTGCTTTGCCGTACTCAATACCTTTGGCATCTGCAGGTACAACAAACGCTGAGATTCCACTTGGGCCATCAGCCCCTGTACGTGCCATTACAACTAAAATTTCTGTTTCACCGGCGCCAGAAATAAACATTTTTGAGCCGTTAATAACATACTCATCGCCATCGCGAACTGCTTTAGTTTTTAATGACGCAGCATCAGAGCCAGAGCCTGGCTCAGTTAAACAGTACGATGCCAGTAATTCGCCCATTACCAATTGTTCAACATATTTATCTTTTACTGCATCGGTACCAAAGCTTGCGATCATCCAGGTTGCCATATTATGAATGGTCAGCATAGCCGTGGTAGCTGTACAACCCAGTGCAAGTTGCTCAAAAATAATGCTTGAATCTAAACGAGATAAACCTAAGCCACCGGCTTCTTCTGGCGTGTATAAGCCACAAAAGCCAAGCTCACCAGCGGCTTTAATGGTGTCTTTTGGGAAAATATGTTCGCGATCCCACTTGGCAGCGTGTGGTGCTAGTTCAGACTCTGCGAATTGGCGAGCGGTTTGCGCAAAGGCTTGTTGATCTTCAGATAAGTTAAAGTCCATGGTAGACCTCTTGTTGTGTTTTGTTTGTTGTCGGTGCATCCCATAAAGGGAGTTATTAGTGAGGAGCGACAACATTATGTGTTGTGCCCCTCTTTTTTATTGATTATGCGGTTAAACTGTTACTTAAGATTAATACTCATATTTGGGCCTGAAGCGATATCATCTTCAAACCAGCGAGATGTAATGGTTTTGGTTTCTGTGTAAAAACGAATACCTTGTTTACCATACGTGTGAGTATCGCCGTAGAATGAGCCTTTCCAACCCGTGAACGAGAAAAATGGTAAAGGCACAGGAATTGGCACATTAATACCCACTTGGCCCACTTCAATTTCGTGTTGGAATTTACGTGCAACCGCACCACTTGAGGTGAATAATGAAGTACCGTTGCCGTAAGGGCTCTCGTTAATAAGCGCAATGGCTTCTTCAAGGGTATCAACAAACATACACGCCAATACTGGGCCAAAAATCTCTTCTTTGTACAAGTTCATATCTTTGGTTACATCAGTAAATAACGTAGGACCTACCCAGTTACCTTGCTCGTAACCTTCAACGCTAAAGTCAGAGCCATCAATTAAACAGGTAGCGCCTTGTGCTTTACCATCAGCAATCAGTGATAAAATACGTGCTTTTGCAGCAGGTGATGTTTGTGGGCCATAAGCCGCGTCTGCATCATCCCAAACACCTGGGCGTACACCTTCAAAGCCTGCTTTAATTTCATCAACCCAGTCTTTTGCTTGACCAACAAATACAGCCACTGAAATACCCATACAGCGCTGACCTGCTGCACCTACAGAGGCACCCACAAGGTTATTAACAACATGCGATTTACTCGCATCAGGCATAATTACCATGTGGTTTTTAGCGCCAACACACGCTTGAACACGTTTTAAGTTTTGTGTGCCTTTAGAGTAAATATAGGCACCTACACCACATGAACCCACAAATGAAATAGCACGAACGGCTTTGTCTTCTAATAAGCGGTCTACTTGTTGTTTTGTACCGTGTACTACTTGTAATACGCCTTTAGGTGCACCGGCTTCAATAAATAGCTCAGCTAAGCGCATAGGAGTAAGTGGATCTTGCTCAGACGGTTTTAAAATAAAGGTGTTACCACACACAATTGCCAGTGGGAACATCCACAATGGGATCATTGCCGGAAAGTTAAATGGCGTAATACCTGCACACACACCCAGTGGTTGCATGTAAGAATACGTATCGATTTTGCGCGCTACGTTTTCCATCGTTTCACCCATCATTAACGACGGCGCATTAGCAGCTTGTTCAACTACCTCTATACCACGCCACACATCACCTTTTGCATCTTCAAACGTTTTGCCTAGCTCATGACAAATAATAGTGGCTAGTTCATCATGGTTTTCTTTTAATAGCGCCGCGTATTTCATCATAATGCGCGCACGCTCAGTAATAGGCACATCTTTCCATGTTTTAAATGTTTCGCTTGCTGATGCAATCGCCGCATCCATCTCTGCGTCTGTAGCGCATGGCACTTGCGCGAGCACTTCTTGATTAGCTGGGTTTACAACATCAATTAATTCATTTGACGTTGACTGAACGAACTCGCCGTTAATTAGTAAAGGTACTTGGTGCATAATAAATCCTATTGAGTCAATTTAATTGCCGCAGCGCTGTGATTGTTATAGTTGCTGCGGCTTTGTTATCAGTTAAAGTGCTTCGACTGCCATAGCAACGGCTTCGCCGCCACCTATACACAAAGACGCAACGCCTTTTTTGAGGCCTCGGTTTTTAAGCGCATGAATAAGTGTTACTAAAATACGTGCGCCACTAGCACCAATTGGGTGGCCTAGTGCACACGCACCACCATTGACGTTTACTTTGCTTTCATCGAGCTTTAATTCGTTAATAGCCAGCATAGTGACCATGGCAAACGCTTCATTAATTTCCCATAAATCAACATCGGCCGTTGTCCAGCCAGCTTTTTCAAGAACGCTGTTCATTGCGCCCACTGGGGCTACGGTAAATTCACTTGGTTTTTGAGAGTGAGTACTGTGAGCAACAATTCTACAAAGTGGTGTTAAACCCTCAGCTTTTGCTTTTGATTCGCTCATTAGTATTAGCGCAGCACCACCATCTGAAATAGACGATGAATTAGCGGCAGTAATAGTGCCATCTTTTTTAAATGCAGCTCTTAAGCTTGGAATTTTTTCAGGGCGTGCGTTGCCAGGTTGCTCATCAATTGAAACGGTGATGTCACCCTTACGCGTTTTAATAGTGTGCGGTGTAATCTCGTTATCAAACCACCCATTGTCTATGGCTGCGTTTGCTTTACTTAATGAACCCAGTGCAAACGTATCCATTTGCTCACGACCAATACCGTATTCATCGGCTGTGTCTTGAGCAAAGCAACCCATTGCTTTATTATCGTAGGCGTCTTCTAAGCCATCACTCATCATGTGATCTTTAATTTCGCCATGCCCCATACGCATACCGCCACGGGCTTTAGGAATAAAGTAAGGTGCATTGGTCATGCTTTCCATACCACCAGCGATTGCTGATTCGATAGAACCGGCTTTAATGAGGTCATTCGCTAACATCGCTGCTTTTAATCCAGAGCCACATACTTTATTAATAGTGGTAGCGCCGGTGCTTAGTGCAAGCCCCGCTTTAAGCATTGCTTGACGCGCAGGTGCTTGGCCTAAACCGGCTGGTAATACGCAGCCCATAATAACTTCATCAATTGCATCATTGCTTAAACCCGTTTGAGCAAGTGCACCTGCAATGGCCGTAGCACCTAATTCGGTAGACTGCGCATCACTTAGTGCGCCCATAAATCCACCCATTGGGGTGCGTTTTGCTGCTACAATTACAACGCTTTCGAAAGACATAAAAGGCTCCATTTTCAATTAACGCAAACATGTTTTATTATGTTTAGCTTAATGTTTAAACTAATCTGATAAATACGAGCATACATAAAATTTACGTTTACGCCAACGTAAATCTAAAATCAACTTTCTAATTAGTGTAAAAACTGTAAAGTTAGCTTGCTAAAAATTTATTACATACTGTCTAACTGGCTTATAACGTTTATAAACACTCAACTTCTGCTGCATTTCCGCTTTTATTTTATACGTCTAAAGTATAACAACCAGATCGCACTTTACCTTTACGTAAACTTCACTTATATTGGAGTTATTCGAATGAGGTAAACATTACAATGAAATCAGATAATCAAACAAACTTTGCAAATTCAGCCAACGAGCCGGCTAAAAACGAACAAACTTTTAGCATTAGTGAATTGGCTAAAGAATTTGATATTACCACCCGCTCTATCCGTTTTTACGAAGACCAAGGGTTAATATCACCAGAGCGCAATGGTCAAACACGTATTTACTCAAAGCGCGACAAGGTACGCCTTAAGCTAATACTGCGCGGTAAACGTTTAGGTTTCACCTTAGCGGAAACAGGTCGTTTGTTTGAACTGTATGATGCTGATAAATCAAGTGCAAAACAGTTAGTCACTATGCTTGACCTTATCAGTGAGAAAAAAGCCGATCTTTCACAACAGATGGATGACATTAAAGTGGTTCTTATGGAACTGGTCACCGCTGAACGTCGCTGTCGCGACACGCTTAGCAAAATAGATGAATAAAATATAACAACGTCATCAACACACAGGAATTAATCATGAGCACTATTTCACTATATAAAGAAATGAACTTTGGCCTTGGCGAAACTGCAGATATGATCCGCAGTCACGTAAACAGCTTTGCCAGTCAAGAAATTGCACCACTAGCTGAAAAAACTGACCTTGATAATGCGTTCCCCAATGAACTTTGGCCGCAAATGGGTGAAATGGGCGTGCTTGGCATGACCGTGGATGAAGAATTTGGTGGTGCTGGCTTAGGTTATTTAGAGCACGTTATTGCCATGGAAGAAATTAGCCGTGCAAGTGCCTCTATTGGTTTAAGTTACGGTGCGCATTCAAACCTGTGTGTTAATCAAATAAACCGTAATGGTTCACAAGCACAAAAAGAAAAATACTTACCTAAACTTATTAGTGGTGAGCACATTGGTGCACTGGCTATGAGTGAGCCTAATGCGGGCTCTGATGTTGTTTCTATGAAACTCAAAGCAGAGAAAAAAGGCGATAAATACATTTTAAACGGTAATAAAATGTGGATCACTAATGGCCCTGACGCTGATACGTTGGTAATTTATGCAAAAACAGATTTAAACGCCGGCGCTAAAGGGATTACGGCCTTTATTGTAGAAAAAACATTTCCTGGTTTTTCAACCGCACAAAAGCTCGACAAACTCGGCATGCGTGGCTCAAATACCTGTGAATTGGTATTTGAAAACTGTGAAGTACCTGAAGAAAATATTTTAGGTAACTTAAACGAAGGCGTTAAGGTACTTATGAGTGGCCTTGATTATGAGCGTGTTGTTTTAGCGGCTGGCCCACTTGGCATAATGCAAGCGTGTATGGATATAGTGGTGCCTTACATCCATGAGCGTAAGCAATTTGACAGCCCTATTGGTCAATTTCAGTTAATACAAGGCAAAATTGCTGATATGTATACACAAATGAACGCAGCTCGCTCATATGTGTACACAGTAGCAAAAGCATGTGATCGCGGCGAAACCACCCGTAAAGACGCTGCTGGCGCAATTTTATATGCTGCTGAGCTTGCAACTAAAATGGCATTAGACGCAATTCAAATTTTAGGCGGTAATGGTTATATAAATGAATACGCAACAGGTCGCTTGCTGCGTGATGCGAAATTATATGAAATTGGTGCCGGCACCTCAGAAATACGCCGTATGTTAATTGGTCGCGAATTATTCACTGAAAGCCGCTAAGGATTAGTTATGACGATTTTAAAATCGAGCGTTAATCCGCATGATCCAAATTTTGTGCAAAATCACAACAACATGTCGGCGCTAGTGGATGATTTACGTAGTAAAGCAGCAACAATACGTTTAGGCGGTGGTGCTGCTTTAAAAGAGCGCCATGAAGGCCGCGGTAAATTGTTTGTCCGCGACCGTATTACCACTTTGCTAGATGAAGGCTCGCCATTTTTAGAAATATCGCAATTTGCTGCCTTTGGCGTTTATGAACAAGATATTCCTTGTGCCGGTGTGGTTGCAGGTATTGGTCGCGTTAAAGGCGTTGAATGTATGGTGATTGCTAATGATGCAACAGTAAAAGGCGGCACCTATTTCCCACTGACTGTTAAAAAGCATTTACGCGCTCAAGACATCGCCGAACGTTGTCATTTACCGTGTATTTATTTAGTTGACTCAGGTGGCGCAAACTTACCTGAGCAAGACGACGTATTCCCTGACAAACTGCATTTTGGTCGCATTTTTTACAACCAAGCGCGTATGTCGGGTAAAGGCATTCCACAAATTGCTGTGGTTATGGGGTTATGTACTGCAGGTGGCGCGTATGTTCCTGCTATGGCCGATGAAAGTATTATTGTAAAAGAGCAAGGCACTATCTTTTTAGCTGGTCCGCCGCTGGTAAAAGCTGCCACCGGTGAAGTAGTTACTGCAGAAGAGCTTGGTGGCGCCGATGTACACTGTAAAACATCAGGTGTGGCCGATCATTACGCTGAAAACGATGCTCATGCGTTATCGATTGCTCGCCAGTGTATTGAACGAATTAACTATTCGCGCCCTACCTCACCATTACTAGAAGAAGTAAAAGCCCCTCGTTTTGATATTAACGAACTTTACGGCATTGTCGGTACTGATCTTAAAAAGCCATTTGATGTCCGTGAGGTCATTGCCCGTACTGTTGATGACTCATCGTTTGATGAATTTAAACGCTACTTTGGTGAAACACTGGTAACAGGTTTTGCCAGCATTTATGGTCATCCCGTAGGCATAGTGGCCAACAACGGTATTTTATTTAGTGAGTCAGCACAAAAAGGCGCGCACTTTATTCAACTATGTGCTCAGCGCAACATTCCACTGGTATTTTTACAAAATATTACTGGCTTTATGGTTGGTAAAAAATACGAGTCTGAAGGCATTGCTAAGCACGGCGCTAAAATGGTGATGGCGGTATCGTGTGCCGATGTACCCAAATTTACCATTTTAATCGGTGGCTCATACGGTGCAGGTAACTATGGTATGTGTGGCCGCGCGTTTGAACCGACCATGATGTGGATGTGGCCGAATGCCCGTATTTCGGTTATGGGTGGCGAGCAAGCCGCTGGTGTGATGGCGCAAGTAAAACAAGATGGTTTAGCCCGCAAAGGCGAAAGCATGAGCGAGCAACAAATTAACGATTTTAAAAAGCCAATCATCGATCAATACGAACAGCAAGGTCACCCATATTATGCCAGTGCCCGTTTATGGGATGATGGCATTATTGACCCTGCTGATACACGCAATGTTCTTGGGCTTGCACTTAGCGCAGCTAAAAATGCTCCTGAGCGTGAATCAAAATTTGGCGTATTTAGAATGTAATGGGAGCTTAAAATGTCAGTAACACTACAAATAACAAAATCTAATGTGGCTGTACTTGTTTTAAGTCGCCCAGAAAAACGCAATGCCTTTAATAGCGACGTTATCCATGAGCTTATTCAATGTATTGAACATGCTAATACGCTCGATATTCGTGCACTTGTATTAAAAACTGAGGGTAAACACTTTTCAGCCGGTGCCGATTTAGCCTGGATGAAATCGATGGCAGATAACAACTATAACGATAATTTGGCCGATTCAATGCAGCTGGCTAAGCTAATGCAAGTTTTAGCGCAAAGCCCACACCCTACTATTTGTGCGGTACAAGGCGCAGCATTTGGTGGCGCATTGGGATTAATTGCTTGCTGTGATATTGCGCTCAGTAAAGACGACGCCCAATTTTGTTTAAGTGAAGTTAAATTAGGCTTAATTCCTGCTGTTATTAGCCCTTATGTAATAAAAGCTATTGGTGAGCGCGCTGCTCGTCGTTACTTTTTAACGGCTGAAGTATTTGATGCGCATACGGCCAAACAGCTGGGGCTAGTTCACCAAATTACAGGGAATTTAGACTGTGCACTGGATAACCTATTACAAACGCTGATAGATAATGGCCCGGTAGCGGTTAAAGCAGCTAAAGCGCTTATTAATGATGTGGCAAACAAAGAAATCGATAACGAAATAATTGCGCTCACTGCAGAACGTATAGCCAAAATTCGTGTATCAGACGAAGGTCAAGAAGGTCTAACTGCCTTTTTTGAAAAACGCCCTCCCCAATGGCAACTCTAGGACGCATTATGAACACAATACACTTACAAAAAATTCTGATTGCTAATCGCGGAGAAATTGCTTGTCGTATTATGCGAACAGCAAAGCAAATGGGCTTGACCACAGTTGCAGTTTATTCAGATGCAGATAAAAACGCTCAACATGTAAAAATGGCTGATGAAGCCTACCATATTGGTGCAGCGCCGAGTAAAGACTCATACCTAGTTGCAGATAAAATACTTAACGTTGCCAAAATGAGTGGCGCCGATTGTATTCACCCTGGTTATGGATTTTTATCTGAAAACAGCGAATTTGCTAATGTTTGTGAAGCCAATAACATTGCCTTTATTGGGCCACCAGCAAGCAGCATAGAAGCTATGGGCTCTAAAACCCGTGCAAAAGAAATTATGGCAGCCGCTAATGTTCCTTTGGTGCCAGGTTATTATGGCGATAAACAAGACCCTAGCTTTTTACAAGCTGAGGCTGAAAAAATTGGCTACCCTGTGCTTATCAAAGCGGCCTTTGGTGGCGGTGGTAAAGGCATGCGTATTGTTTCAAAAGCCAATGAGTTTATAAGCGCATTAGAAGGTGCTAAACGTGAAGCTATTGCCGGTTTTGGTAATGATCTGGTTTTGCTTGAGCGTTATGTTGACCAACCACGCCATGTTGAAGTGCAAGTATTTGCTGATAACTATGGCAACTGTGTGTATTTAGGTGATCGTGATTGTTCATTGCAGCGTCGGCATCAAAAAGTGATTGAAGAAGCGCCTGCCCCCGGTTTATCAGACTCATTGCGAAAAGAAATGGGCGAAGCCGCGGTAAGATGTGCCCTGGCTATTGATTATCGTGGCGCTGGCACTGTGGAATTTTTACTCTGTGGTGGTGAGTTCTTTTTCATGGAAATGAATACTCGCTTGCAAGTAGAGCACCCAGTGAGTGAAATGGTCACAGGCGTTGATTTAGTTAATTGGCAAATTAATGTAGCCAGTGGTTTAGCGTTACCTTTAGCGCAAGCAGATATTCAGCTACAAGGCCACAGCTTTGAAGCACGTATTTACGCTGAAGATCCAAGTAATGACTTTATTCCGTGCTCTGGCACTATTGAGGCACTATATACGCCCGCTAACAGTGAATATGTACGTATTGATACTGGTATTGCCCAAGGTGATGAAATAAGCCCGTATTACGATCCAATGATTGCCAAACTTATTGTTCATGATGATAACCGAGACCAAGCACTTTCCCGTTTACAACAAGCATTAACACAATTTCATTTAGCCGGATTTAGCACTAATATCAGCTTTTTGTATAATTTAGCGATTCATCCACGCTTTAAACAAGGTGCTCCAAGCACCCACTTTATTGCAGAGCAAGGTGAAGCGTTAGTTACTATTGACCCGTCTTTATTACAAACTAGCCGCTTAATTGCAGGTTTTGCGTATTTAGCATCACTTGGTAGTAATACAAGTAGTGCAAATCCATGGCAACAATTACATGGGTTTAGTTTAAATGCGCCGCAACAAGTTAACATTCCATTTAGCGATACCCCCTTAAACGCAATAAAAACCGCGCAGGGCTATAGCATGACCATTAATGACAACACCTTTGAAGTGCAAGGTGAGTTAACTAATGGCTACTGCAACGTATCGATTAATGGCGCTAAACACACTGCGCATGTTAGCCACGTTGATAATGCCATTACTGTAATGAACCAAGCACTGCAAACTAAGTTTGAATGTGTTGATAAACATTTCATCAGCTCACATGAAAATGAGGCATTACCTCTTGCTGCGCCACTTAATGGTACTGTAGTTAAACACTTGTTAGAGGTGGGAAGTACCATTACTAAAGGCGATGCAGTGGTTATAATTGAAGCAATGAAAATGGAATACACGCTTAATGCCCCACATGATGGCGTATTAAAAAGTTACTGTTTTGCTGAGGGTGAACTGGTAAGCCATGGCGCTTTACTGGCCATAGTTGAAGACACAACAGCAGAGGAACCCGCTTAATATGAGTTCATTATTACCTAAAGCAGTGCGCATTGTTGAAGTGGGCGCCAGAGATGGACTTCAAAATGAAGCCGCTGTAGAAACTGCTGATAAAATAACGCTTATTAACGCACTCGCCGCTGCAGGCATAAAAGACATAGAAGCTGGTGCGTTTGTCTCACCTAAATGGGTGCCACAAATGGCAGACTCTAGTGAAGTAATAAGCGCACTTAATTTACCTGAGGTTAATCTCAGTGCCCTTACCCCTAATTTAAAAGGGGCAGAGGCAGCTCATGCTGTAGGTATTAAAGAATTTGCAATATTTACCGCAGCGAGCGAAGCATTTTGCCAAAAAAATATTAACTGCTCTATTGAGCAAAGTTTGGCACGTTTTAGTGAAGTTATGGCTTTTGCAAAGGCGCATAACATTCGCGTACGCGGTTATGTAAGTTGTGTGTTAGGTTGCCCGTATGAGGGAGATGTTGACCCTCATACTGTACTGGCTGTTGCTGCTAAACTCTTAAAAATGGGCTGTTATGAAATTAGCCTAGGTGACACCATAGGTGTTGGCACACCCGCTAAAGTAATAGAGCTACTTACATTGCTACTTAAACATATTGATAAATCTAAACTTGCTGTACATTTTCACGACACCTACGGGCAAGCGCTCACAAATATTTACGCTGCTCTAAACCTTGGTATAGCAACGGTTGACAGTGCTGTTGCCGGCCTTGGTGGCTGCCCATATGCCAAAGGCGCGTCAGGAAATGTTGCCACCGAAGATGTTGTATACTTACTGCAAGGGCTTGGCATTGAGCATGGAATTGATTTACAAAGGCTTGCTGAGGCAGGTTGGCAAATTACGAGTGCACTGAACAAACAACCTGCTAGCAAGGTTTCTGCAGCATTACACGCACAATAATTATTTAGCACAGAATGAGGAGTCACTCATGGCCGGTTTTGATAAAGTAGTTTCTAGTTATGAAGCTGCAATGGAAGGTTTAAAAGACGGCGATACAATAATAGCCGGTGGTTTTGGCTTATGTGGTATCCCTGAGGGGCTAATTGCCCAAATTAAAAAAATGCAAACTAAAGAATTAACTGTTGTTTCCAATAACTGTGGTGTTGATGACTTTGGTTTAGGGTTGTTACTGCACGACAAGCAAATTAAAAAAGTGGTCGCCTCATACGTTGGCGAAAATGCCTTGTTTGAACAGCAACTACTAAGTGGCGAGATTGATGTAGAACTTACGCCACAAGGTACTCTTGCTGAAAAAATGCGTGCTGGTGGTGCAGGAATACCTGCTTTTTACACAGCCACAGGTTACGGCACACCGGTTGCTGAGGGTAAAGAAGTAAAAGAGTTTAATGGTCGCCCTTATATTTTAGAAGAGTCAATTACCGGTGAATTCGCTATTGTAAAAGCATGGAAAGCGGATCGCTACGGCAACTTAGTATTTCGTCATACAGCCATGAACTTCAATCCAATGGCGGCTACTGCGGGTAAAATTACCGTTGCAGAAGTAGAGGAAATTGTTGAGCCAGGCGAACTTGAGCCAAGCCAAATACATACGCCAGGAATTTTTGTTAACCGCGTTATAAAAGGTAACTTTGAAAAACGCATTGAACGTGTTACCACACGAGATTAAGCAGGAGCACTAACAATGGCATTATCACGTGAACAAGTCGCAATGCGCGTAGCTCAAGAGTTACAAGATGGGTTTTATGTTAATTTGGGCATTGGTATTCCGACACTCGTCGCAAACTATGTACCCGATGGCATAGAAGTTATGCTACAGTCCGAAAATGGTCTTTTAGGCATGGGCGAATACCCTACTAAAGCCACTGTTGATGCGGACATGATCAACGCGGGTAAAGAAACCGTGACGGCAGCTACCGGTGCAGCTATATTTAATAGTGCAGATAGTTTTGCCATGATACGGGGTGGTCATGTAGACTTAACCGTTCTGGGCGCGTTTGAGGTGGACCAAAACGGTTCTATAGCCTCATGGATGATCCCTAAAAAATTAATTAAAGGCATGGGCGGAGCGATGGATTTAGTCGCAGGTGCAAAAAACATTATTGTTACCATGACCCATGCCAGTAAACACGGCGACTCTAAGTTATTAGAAAGCTGTACGTTACCGCTAACGGGCGTTAACTGTGTTAAAAAAATAGTTACTGATTTAGCCGTTCTAGAAGTAAAAGACGGCGCATTTCATTTACTAGAACGCGCACCAGGCGTATCAGTTGATGAAATTATTAGCAAAACGGCAGGTAAATTGCTTGTTAATGGTGATATTCCTGAGATGGTGTTTTAAACCACTCATAATTTCACTCTGTACCGACCTCATTCCCAGTGCCAATGGCGCTGAGTTACCCAAAATCCCTCGTAAGAGGGATTTTTTTTGTCTATATTTTAGTTTTTGCACTATAGTGACAATTTAACGCACCACTTAGGTGAATTCGACCTAATAAAATAAATAAATTGCTGATATAGTTAGTTTTTATTTTTGGTTTAATTATTGCCTATTACTAGGCGATTGAAATAACTTTATACTGGATACCATGCAAACACCTATTCGCGGCCTTCGCTCTTTTTGTTTTGCCGCAAAAAGCTTAAGTTTTAAACATGCTGCTAAAGAGCTTTACTTAACGCCCTCGGCTGTAAGCCACCAAATTAAACAGCTAGAAGAGCAGCTAGGCATTGATTTATTTCAAAGACAAACTCGCTCTATTAGTTTAACGCCTGCAGGTAAAAACTTTTTTGAAGCAATTTATCCAATTATAAATATGCTAGAGAGCACCATTAATGAATTTAGTCAGTTACAACAAAATGTAAACTTAACCATTACCCTGCCCGAATTTTTTGCCAGTGAATTGTTAATGCCTAAGCTCAGTGAATGGACCAGCGAGCACCCTAATATTAATTTACACATGGATACCCTCAAAACGCGCAAAGAACTAACTCGCCAAAGTGATTTATCTATAATTTTATCTTCAAGTAAACCGCTTGATGGACTGGCTACTGAGTTATTTAATTTAGAATATATTCCAGCGTGTAATAAAAAACTACTTGAACAATGGCAAAACGATCATTGCCAAGCGCTTAATCAAGTGCCGCTTATTGTGCATAAAGCACGGCCTTGGGCTTGGCATCAGTGGGCAGAAAAAGTTGGGATTGATGACTTTTCACCAACACAAATTATTCAAATAGATAGTATGTTTGGTGTAGCAAGAGCGGCGCAACAAGGAATGGGCATTGCACTTATTCCTCTGCCAATTAGCCAAAGCTGGCTGGATGAGCAATGGCTCTATAAACTGTTTGAACAACCCCTTACCACCAAAGATAAATACTACTTGGTACAACATGGCTCTAGTACGGCAAACCACCCGCTCGATTTGTTTGCAAAATGGGTAATTAACACCTTCAGACAAACAAAGTGACTATTAATTAAACGCCCTTTTATGGGCGTTTTATTATTTACGACCTTTTTAAAATATTTTTTTCGTGTCTCACGCAAACCTCAAAAAATAAAATATAACCAGCATTATCAACCACTTGAGCAGCTCCTTGTTGACTAAATTTATAGATTAGTTTTTTTCACTTATTAGTTTTGTTTTTATCGCTTGTCGAAATTGAGTAAAAGCTCTAAAGTTAACTCAACAAATCAGCAACGACCAAAAATAATAAAACGCGTTACTGAAACCAAATTTAATTAGTTTGTAACAACAAGCTAGTAAAAAAGAATCTTTATTGTGTGTGAAGATGTTGTCAGTGTAAAAAACAGCTCAAGTTCGGTGGTGACTTAGCTTGGGTTGTTTTTATTTTACGCTTACACCCGCCAATAAATATAAGAATCTTTATTGTGTGTGAAGATGTTGTCAGTGTAAAAAGCAACTCAAGTTCGGTGGTGACTTAGCTTGAGTTGTTTTTATTTACATTCACATCAGCAACGATAATTCAGCATTAGTTATTACTAATACAACCCCCGAATCTTTATTGTGTGTGAAGATGTTGTCAATTGAAATGCAGCGACCTTTTTTAAGTATCGCTGCTTTTTTTTGCTTAAAATTTCCTTTTTTAAACATCATCTGATCTGTTTATTTCCTCACGAGCAACAAATTCTAAGACAGTGGCATTAATACAATATCTATCTTGACCATTTGGCCCTTCACCCGGGAATAAATGCCCTAAATGAATCCCGGTACTTTTAGATTTAAGCTCAATACGTTGCATGCCCCAACTGTTATCTTCATGCTGCGTTACGCTGTCTTTTACAGGATGTGTAAACGACAACCAGCCAGTACCCGAATTAAACCTGTCGCGGGTATCAAACAAGGGTTCACCACTGAGTTTATCGATAAAAATGCCATCGGGGGTGTTTTTAAAAATAGCGTATTCTTTGCAATATGGGCTGTCGGTTTTAGCGTTAAACGCTACTTTATAAGCTTCACTGTCACCGAGTTTAAATGCACCTAGCGCTTTATAAAACAGCTCTGCATCCATATAACCTTGGCGAGAATACACTTCTACTCCATCTTCTAAAAATAGTATGGTGGGTGTAGCCCAAGTTGCACTTTTGATAGTTAAGCCGCTAAGCTGATCAGCATGGCGAAATGTCATTGGTATTGTGCCTTTGTAGTCATTGGCTACCGCCACTTTAAACTTTTCACAGTAAGGGCAGTAATCGCGAGAGTCTAAAATAACAATTTGTTTGCCAGTCAACAATGCCGTGTTATCGACCTGCTGCTTTTCGTCTTGACTAAAAACAACACCGGTTGAATGGTCTGGGCAATAACCGTTTGGATTTTTTTCAAGGTAATTTTGATGATACTCTTCAGCAGAATAAAATTGCTCTAGTGGCTTAATTTGTGTAGCTATTGTTCCATAACCTGCTTTGGTGAGTAACTGCTGGTACTGCTGTGTTACAGCAATCGCGGTGTTTGCTTGCTCGTCACTTGTAGTTAAAATAATAGAGCGATATTGTGTGCCTACATCATTACCTTGGCGGTTTTTTTGAGTCGGATCGTGGCTTTCGTAATAATTTTGCAGCAGCTCTTTTGCTGAAATAATATTGCTATTAAATGTAACCTGCACCACTTCAGCGTAGTTATCTTCATCAAAGCGACGCGATAGCTTAGTTATATTCCTGTAGGTTGGTTTAAACCCATGCCCATCGGCATAGCCCGACTCTGCATCGAGTACTCCATTAAGTGCTTCATAGCGTTTTTCTGCCCCCCAAAAACAACCCGAGCCAAGCACTAGCTTTTCTACATGCATGGTGGCATTTAAATCACTGGATTTAGTTACCTCATCTGACGAGATAGCGCTCATCGTACTTAGTAATCCCAACATAGCAAATGTAGCTAATATTAACCCCTTAAACATACGATTACCTCTTAGTTTTAGTTACTCTAGGGTCTGTTGACCTTCCAAGGTTAAATTTGCAGCAGTCTGTTTGGTGTTTAGGCAAGGCAGAGCCTATGTGGTGTGGTTATTCCCCATAAATAGGCGATAACGCAGCATCAATGCCAAACAGGCGCTGCCCGTTGCC
>JGI24025J20009_10000274_pt1 | contig 40342 bp, 35 predicted proteins | sample Cruoilmetagenom3_FD_20009 | JGI IMG/M metagenome (IMG submission 20009) | reverse complement strand
TTTAGGTTTAAATGAAGGTATGATTAATTTTTTTCATGATGCTAAAACTGATCTTACTTCTAAAAAAGGTAGAGAGTTTGGATTAGAGGTAATGGAGCATATGAGAGAGAAATTAATACAATATCAAGAGGAAACTAATCAGCTATTCAATTTAGAAGCTACTCCTGGAGAGGGTACAACATATAGATTTGCTAAAGCTGATAAGAAAAAGTTTGGAGATGCTATTATTGCAGCTTCAGATATTGGCAAAAAGAGAAGTAGTTCTCCTTACTATACAAACTCCTCTCAACTTCCTGTTGGTTTTACAGATGATATATTCGAAGCTTTAGATTTACAGGATGATTTTCAGTGTAAGTATACGGGTGGTACAGTATTACATGTCTTTTTGGGAGAGAGAATGCCTTCTGTAGAAGGGGTAAGACACTTTGTAAAAAAGGTAGCAGAGAATTACAAACTTCCCTACTTTTCTCTTACTCCTACTTTTAGTATCTGCCCTATACATGGATATATTGCAGGAGAGCATATGTATTGTCCTAAGTGTGATGCACAGTCAGGATATATTGATGGACAGCTTTTTAAAGAACTTATTTAATTTTTTACTGTTCGTATAATGGCAAAACAAGATAAATTAGCTACAAGACAAAGATGTGAGGTGTACTCACGTGTAGTCGGTTATATTAGACCAGTTACTCAATGGAATCCTGGGAAACAAGCAGAGTTTAAGGATAGAGTAACATTTAATATATAGATGCTAATTACGGGATTTCAAAAATCTACCCTTTTAGACTATCCTGGGAAAATAGCATGTATACTCTTTACATATGGTTGTAACCTTAGGTGTGAGTACTGTCATAACCCTGAGCTAGTTATTTCTCCATACAGAAAGTCTTCAGTTGTTAATGAGGATGAAATTTTCTCCTTTCTTAAAGAGAGACAAGGCCTCTTAGAAGCTGTTGTTATTACAGGTGGAGAACCAACTCTTCATTTAGATCTAATCCCTTTTATTAAAAAAATAAAAGAGATGGGATATTTGGTTAAGCTAGATACTAATGGAACTAATTCTAAGATTGTTAAAGAGATTTTAGATTTGGATATTGTTGATTACTGGGCAATGGATGTTAAATATGAGACAGAGATATACAAACAGGAATTAGAAGAGAGTATAGAGTATGAAGAGATTGAGGAAAGTATTAGGTTGATTCAGAAGAGAGGAAAAGACTATGAATTTAGGACTACCTATGTTAAGGGTATACATACACTTAAATCTGTTAAAGGTATTGGGAAATTAATAAAGGGTTCTAAAAAGTACTATATTCAAAATTTCAGACCAGGTAAAACTATTAACCCTAAGCTAAATAACAGGAATTCATTTACTCAAAATGAGTTAGAGAGTATGAAAAAAGAAATGCAGAAATATGTTAGAAATGTAGAAATTCGAAATTAAGCCTGAGGATTATCTAATACCATTATTACCTTCCCATTTATTATAGAGTCACTATTCCTATCTAAGTATATTGGTTTATGTATCTGATTATTTGATTGAGGATAAAGGATTACCATCTCCTCATCTCTTTTAATACTTTTTACAGTTGCACATCCATCAACAATTGCTACAACAACATCACCATCTTCAATTGTGCAATCTCTCTGAACTACAAGGTAATGTCCTTCATCTAAATTCCTACCATCTATTTCTCTTTGATTCATTGAATCTCCTTTTATTATTAATCCAAAGAGATCCTTTTTTTTACCTAATAACTCCTTTTCTACTTGAAGCAAGCCTAAATTCTGTTCATTTGCTAATACCATTGGTATCCCAGCATTAGCATATCCCAATATAGGTATACCTACTAAATACTCATATACCTCTTCATCCTCTGAGACAATTTGTATTCCTCTGGGTTCACTGGTTCTGATAATATACCCCTTCTTCTCTAGGGCCTCTAAATGGTTAACAACACCTCTTTTGGTAGTTATACCAAGAATGGTTTGTAATTCTGTAAGTGAAGGTGCATATCCGTTATCTAAAAAGAAATTTCTAATTACTCTAAGTACCTCTTCTTGTCTTTCTGTTAATTTGCCTACCATATACTTAGTATACTCATTTTATTACACTAGTATACCACTAATGGTATACCGTTCAAGTACTTATAGTATACCGTTGTTAAGTTAATATCATATGTGTATACTAAGATAATATAATTTAATAATTAAAATACATTATGGAAGAAAAGAAAGCTAAGAAAATCTACACATTGGATGAAATAAAGTACAATGAGGAGAATAAAACTATAGCAATTTTATCCTGTATTCCAATTGTCGGTTTTATACTTCTTCTAGTAGAAAAAGATGATCAATTCGTTAGATATATGGGGGCACAATATACTATTATTGGTGTAATCCAGATAGTTGCTAGTATTATTATTGTATTAGCTCCTTTTATTGGTTTAGGAACATTCATATTGATAGTAATGGGTATTGTAAAGATAACAAAGGGAGAGAGATATGATATTCCATTTGTATCTGAATGGGCTCTTAAGTTAATGGGTGCTTTGTAAGATTTTAGTCTTAAGTAAATAAAAAGGGGAACCTAGTTCCCCTTTTTTATATCTCAATCCTATTAAGCCTCTATTGACCTAATTCTGGTTGCCAATTTCCTGAACCATCTTGTACTCTAACAAAGTACGATTGCAAAAGATTAATTGGGAAATCAAAGCCGTATTCTAGTGTAGCACCATTTTCATCAACTACCTGGAAGCCATCATATCTTTGCATGTCTGATTCCCATCTACTTACATTATCTGCTGTAAAATCAGGGTCATTAAATCCATTGATGTCTTCAATTAAACTCTTAGCCGTGTAGGATTTAACTCCAGTACCATATAGACCTATTAGATTCCATCCTTTAAATAGGGTTATAGGAGCGGTATCAGTNGGATTTTCATATTGAATAGGATATCCTCTTAGAACTATATTTACATCCTCTTTAGCTTTAATAGCATAACCTTCTCCAGGTAATAATTGAAAATCATTACTATCGTATAATTCTATATTTTGGCCAACAATTTTCCAATTATTAAAATATTTTGAAATAGAATAGAAATTATTATTGTAATTTTCATTTAAGTAAAGTAATAGTGTGGCCGCAGTTGCAGGTTCACCTGAATTATCCCAAAGGAAAGGTATTGAGATAAAGTTAAAACCTTTCTTGAAGGAATAAAAATAAGTTGATTGAATTTGAGTTAATTTTAATAAGGAAGCATTTTCATTTAAATTAATATCTACATTTTCGTCATAGATATTATTACCATTTTGATCTAGAAATAGTAAAACTCCATATCCCTCTCCTTGGGTTGCAATTTTAACTGAATAAATATCACCTTGATATTCAAAATGATACACTCCTATAGGGAGATTAATAAATAGTCCAGTTTCTTTATCTACAATATATCTGAGATTATTATCACTTTTTTGAGCAGAAACCTTCTTAACAAGTTTAATGCTAGAAGTATTTATAGGCTGAGTGCTGTTGATATTATCCTGTAACCCTTTAATATCTCCATCACAATACAGGGCGTTTTCATTTACATATCTATATGAACGAATTTGGCATGTTGTTCCATCTCTCTTACAAACGTCTCCTTTTACTGAATCTTGAGCGCATTTCAAGGGAATTCCAAAAGTGTTGAAAGATGTTAGAAAAGCTCTTGTCGTAGATCTGCAATATCTATCAATATCAACAATTTTACCCTCATCGGGTCCACTCTTACATACACAGTGGCTTACTTTTTCTTTATCTAAGTTTATACTTGGACATCTTACACCTGGGTCGAGCTCTAATACAAAGGTTCCTCCAATAAGATCATGATTTATAATATCACCCTGGTCCCATACATATTCTAAGTTTTGGTGTTCAGCTCGACATGATCCTTTTGTATAATTAGTTCCTGAGCATTCCCAAGATATAGTGCCATTACCTAGAGGAAAAACAGGAGGTTCTCCATTAACAGAACATCCTGTTGCACATAATGTGAGATCTATATCACTCCATTTGGTTGAAGGTGGAATCTCTTTGAAAATAGTTCCATTAGCAGTTCCACATTGACACATAGAAGGTGTTTGAGGTTCCGGTTCCGGTTCTGGCTCAGGATCTGGTTCTGGCTTAGGTTCAATAGGATTATTACACTCAAATATGGAAGCAGTTCTATTATTACCACAGTCTTCTATGTCTGTCACTTTCCATATTGAGTAGGTACCACCCGCTGTTTCATTTCTTTGGCAATGTTTACAATTCTCATTGTAGTATGTACACCAACTACCATTTGAAGGTGTTTGTGTTGAGCCTCCTGGGCAAACGGTATCTTCTGGATCATATTGTGGGAAGTTGTTACAATTCCATTCTTCAAGTTTTCCTGTATTACAATTGCTAGTACTACATTCAACATAGTGTGGTGAACAATCAGGAAACCATTCGGAGATGTAATAGCATTTACCACAAGGTTTATCAAAATATTTGCAACTATTATTGCTTTCCCTAGACGCTGGTGAACGATTTTGTGAATCTGGTGTCGGACAAGTGTTGATATTATTATCTGATACAACCTTGAAACACTTAAGGGATTCTGTTCCCCCACAATATTCTTTACAGCTATTTTTTCTAGAGCAATACTCTATTTTTGATTCACAAGTTTTTCCAGAAGGACAAGCTAAGGAATGTGGGTAGTCTGATGGACATGAAACTGTACATGAACAACCTGTACAAGCTGGTTTAGGATCTTTAGTTGGAGCAGAATAACAGGTTTTTGAACTCTCTCCTCCGCAAGGAGTACCACAACTATTAAGCCTAACACATTTGACAACATTCGAATTACAGTTTTCTTTATCGCAAGAGCTATATGGATAATTAGCAGGACAGCTTGGAGTACATGAGCAACCAACACACGTAGGTTGGTCTGGAGGTGCAGAATAGCAGACTTTAGAGTTTGTCCCCCCACATGGAGTTCCATAACTATTAACTTTGATACAAGTTACTGTAGTAGACAAACAATCATAGCCAACACGAGTACAAGAAGAATTCGGATGAGAAGATGGACATTGGGGAGTACAATCACAACCTACAGCCTGAGCATATGAATTGCTTACAAAATTGCTAATGAATGACTTCTTAGTTGAATAGTTTGTTTGATTATTTAAATTTAATGATGAAAGACTAGTGCTCGTAGAAGCTCTAGAGGTACTTAGCTTAATTGGAATATTCTCACTATTTTCTTCTTGTATAGAATCAGGTGCATTTATAATCATAAGTGTGCTTGGAGCTAATGAATAGGCACTTTCAGTCTTTCTCCAGAGTCCTAGTGGACCAGCATCAATAATTAATTCTGCTACTAAGGCATCCCCAACAGAAGCATAAGTTTCTTTGAATGATTTTAAAAGACTTAAATCTATATACCAATTTCCATTAGAATTTAGGATTCCTGAAAGTAGTTGACTATTTTGTTGAGTATTTTTGTCTAGATAAAAAAGATAAACAACTCCATCTGTAACATTAACTAATTCATCATATTGTTTAATCTCATTATTAGCATCTTTTATAGTCCCATAAGCTGGTGATGGATCACTAATATATTCAGAAATGGGCAAAGTGGTGGCTGAACTTAAAGAGTTTGATATACTTAATTCACTAAATAGAAGAGATTCTCCTGTCATAAAGGAATAGGTTGACTCAGGGTTTAATCCCGTTATAGTGACATGATGAGTGTAATATTCACCCAATTTTTCTACTGTTATCTCTGTCTGGAAATCATCCATCGTTAAAGATAGATCATCACTATTCGTTTTAACCTCTTGAGCTGCTTCAATTTCAGCCTCTCTTACATCTCTAGTATCAAAAAATTTTTCTTTTCCAAAACAGAACAATCTAATTGGTAATGGTGTATCCCCTTCAAATGCTATAGCTGTTGCAGAAGTAGGAGTCTTAGTATTCCAACTTACTGTTACAGAAGAAGATGAAATATTGGAAAATCTCACATCTCTAGGTTTAATCCTAATATATTCATATATTAGGAATCCTATAAATATTAAAAGAAGGACTAAAATTGATGTTTTAAGTACCTTCTTTAACTTATACTTAGATTTAGAAAGTTCACTAACTTCCATAATTGTTTTTAATAAATTGATATATAATCATACTCACATATCCTTATATCCATGTCAAATACCCTATTCCTTTTTTGTTTTTAACATATATGGTAAAATTCTAAGTCATCGGGGAATAGTTCAGATGGCTAGAACGCTGCGTTTGGGACGCAGAGGTCGCAGGTTCAAGTCCTGTTTCCCCGACCATCTTTAACCAAGGGGACGAAACTAACAACCCCATACTCTTCTCTCTCATACCCACTTTTATTTTTTTGTATTCTTACTAATTTCTGTTCTAAACTCCTACCTTGGGGAAATACAATGTATCCATTGTTATTAATTTGTTCTCTCCACTGCTGGGGTACGCCCTTTGTAGCAGCTGCAGATATGATGGCATCGTAGGGTGCTAACTCTCTATATCCTTTCGATCCATCACCTAATATACACTTACTATTAGAATAGCCTAAGTGTTGAAGTCTTTTCTTTGTTTCTCTATATAGTGGTTTAATTATTTCAATCGTAACCACTTCTTTGCATATCTTAGAGAGTATGGCAGCCTGATATCCAGAACCTGTGCCGATATCCAATACTCTAGAGCTACTATCAATATTAAGTAACTCAATCATCAGTGCAACTACATACGGTTGAGATATTGTAACACCGTATCCAATAGGTAAAGGCCTATCTAAATATGCGTACTTCTTTAAATTATTTGGTACAAAAAGTTCCCTTGGTACTTTTCTAAAAGCTTCTAATATATTGATGTCAGAAATACCTCTAGCTATTAGCTGATTTTCAACCATTAAAATTCTTTGTTGATAATAGTTAACATCCATAATGTATTTTACATTTTAATAAATATGGATTCAAATATTAACATGGGTATTGACCCATATTTATAATTGTGTTAATATTAGTTGTGGGTATATACCCAATATATAAATTTTAATATTTTAAATATGGTAAACAGAATTGGAAGAGGAAGATCACAAAGAGCAGGTAGACCTATAAATAGAAAAGCTACTCAAACTAAAGAGTGTACATGTCCTAAGTGTGGATACAAAGAACAGGCTACTAGAGGAGTCCCTTGTACACAAAAGAAGTGTCCTAAGTGTGATACACCTATGAAAGGTTCTTACTGCTTGTAATTGAGTGATATAATGGAGCAGTACTTTAAAGTACTGCTCTACTCTATTTTTTAACCATATTAAGTAATGAGAAGAAGATTTAGAAGAAGAATACAATATGATTTTGAGAATATATATTTTAAACCAAGAAATATCCCTCTTAATGAGTTAGAAGAGGTAGAAATATCAGATGAGGAATTAGAGACATTAAGATTAAGATATATTGAAAGATTAGATCAAGAGGTTTCTGCAAAACAGATGGGTATTTCTCAAAGCCAGTATCAAAGGGATATCACAGAGGCATTAAAGAAGATTACAGAAGCTTTAATTGATGGGAAAGCTATAAACATTAAAAAGAGACAGTAATTTTTCCAACTATTCCTCTAATCGAAGAAATACTCCAGAGTTTTTTGGTAAATATATATTCTCTCCATATACTTCCCCCTTTTCTTCCATCCTGTATGTAAATGAAGATAGCTCATTTGACCAAACTGCCACTGTATCAATATTAAGACCCTTTTCATTTAATTTTAATATTAAATTAGAAGCATCTTTATTACTTGTATAAATACTTCCTCCTACTAGAGTCCACCCTTTATTTAAATTACTTAAACCAACAGAGGAATCAACCCATCCATCTATAGATATCTTCATATCTTTGTCAGAGAATAGTAAATATCCAAAGTTTTGTTTAAGTTCAAAATCATTTCCAGCAAAGGGTATATCATCAGAATTAACAATAATATCTATCCAATCGTAATTTTTAAAATTTGCAACCAGTGATAACTCAGGGTACATCTCTAAAAGGTCTGATGCATACAAGCTCTCTCCATTTTTAAGAGGTGTGAAATCAAAACCAACAAAATTTACTCCCTGATATATATCAATTACATATGTAGATGTTTTGTTTCTCTCTAAACAAAGTGCTTCATTAGTAACTCCCTTTATACTATCCTCTGAAAGAATATCAGGTAACCATTTATATTTACCATCTCTAAAAAAACATGCCCTTGCTCCTTGATAGTTATTACAGCTATCTGAATCTGTTAAATCAGAGATAATGTCTTCACATATATATTTTGGATACCATTTAATATCATTATCCAATCTACAACAAACTCCTTCATACTTCACTTCACAACTCTTCTGTTCATGTTGCTCTTGCAAAAGTATTGAATACTCAACCTTGCCTCCTAGGTATGTACTTCCTGGTTTAAACAGGTCTTCACATCTTTGGGTACCTACATTGTTTCGAAATACTCCTATTAAGTTTTCCCTACTATCTATCTTAATAGTGCAACACTTCTGCTGATATATTTCCTCTGGAATAGCTTCTATCTTACTCAATCCTGTAACCCTATCTGGTAGCTTTTTCCCATTAGTAATCCAAGTATATAAATTCTGTACATCATGATAGTAATCTATACCATCTGCTCTTTGAGCAGGATCATTAGCATTACATGTGCCATACCTATACATATTCCCCCATGCTTCCCATTTTGTAAGCCCAGGACAGCTCACTTGGTGAGATAGTTTTAAAAAGTGGTCAAGTTGTAAATCAAAATTTTCAGCAGGTACTGATTTTAAGCCATGAATACCCCAATCTTCAACAGTTCCAATATTTTCTGGTTTCCAAATATAGTTACTAGCACCTGATTCCTTTAACCACATAGTTAATACAAAAGCAGGGTCTACTCCAACTTTTTTAGCTCTATACACGACATCATTGTAACACTCATATGCATAATTTTTACCCCTACCTGCTATCCATCTATTTGCAAGATCTGTAAACGCTTCTCTACTAATTGCATTAGAAGCGATATATGGGATATTTTGATTACAATTAATTTGTTCTGAGTATACTTTTGGAATTAGGGTTTGTGTGTGATGTGCGATAGAGAAATAGTTTATGTTTTTTAAAGAAGATTTGGCATTGTTTTCTAGTTCGAAATTTTCTTTAACAAAAACAGCTCCCCCATACCTATTTGCATATGTACTCCTAATATCTGAATACTGACCTGTATTATTATCAAAAAGGGTAACATATACCAATTCATTTGGAAGTAACTTTAGGGTTAGATGTGATGGAAGAGATAGTTCATCTTTCTGTCCTTTAGTTGTAAAAAGGAACTCTTTTTTAACAAAATTTTCTAGATGTGAAGAGTTTTCAACTAAGGATGAATTCCAAACTCTTTTCCCATTGAAAATGGAAAAGGTATACTCAGTTGTATCTTTTAAATCCTCTAAATCTACTCTATGAAATTTCTCTCTAACACCACTGCCCAACAGAGTTGTTTCATTTAGTAAAATATGTGTGGGTACATCATTTTTAGTTTTCCAAGAGATTACGGCAGAATCTGAATTAATATCAGATACTATTACATCGTAGGGGGAGCTCATAATATATTCATACTGTCTTTCACCAAAGAAAAGAGTAAAGAACAGTACTAAGAAAAAGAAAAGTGTTTTTAGAACTAAAATATGTTTCTTTTTTAGCTTTTTCATACTCTTTTACCTTGTAAGATATATATACTTGGAATATCTAATACCTTTATTTCTTTACTTTCCCTCCACTGCACAATACTCATTGTGTTTATATACTCCTTTTCCCCCGTTATATCAATAGCAATTGTAAAGTCTGTATTAGGATTACAAACCTCAAGGATATCTTTAATTATAGCTTTATTTCTGTATGGAGCTTCTATAAATATCTGAGATTGGTTTCTTCTAATAGATTCTCTTTCTATATGACTAATACGTTTCTTTCTTTTTTCAGGATCACGGGGGAGATATCCATGAAAAACAAAGGATTGACCATTTAAACCTGATGCCATTAATGCTAAAAGTATGGAAGATGGTCCAACCATAGGAATAACTTTAATTCCTAATCTATGACACTCCCGAACAACAATATTTCCTGGATCTGCTACTGCAGGTGTACCAGCATCTGACATTAATCCCACATCATTTCCCTTTATCAGAGGCTCCAACAGATATGGAATATCCTTTGGCTTACTGTGTTCATCTAACACTCTCATATCTAATTCTTGTAATACAATATCTAAATTCTTTAAATGAGCTCTAGCTACTTTAGGTGTTTCAACTATGTAATATTTAAGATCCCTTATAATATCTAAATCAAATTCCTTTAATTCTTCTTTAAGGGGCTTTTTACTCAATGATGTAGGTATTAGGTATAGGGTTCCTGTATTTCTCATTAATATGTCCTTTCAAAGTTAGAATCAATATCACTTAATTTCAATCTCCATACAACTGGTCTACCATGAGGACAGCTATATGGATTTTCACATTCAATTAAGCGATTATACAAATCTAGCATCTCCTCTCTATGAAGTCTTTGTCCACTTCTAANNCTTGTATGACAAGACATTGTAGCAAGGATATCATCNTTAAGCTTTTTAATTCCCTTATATAGCTGGGAAGGATGCTCACTAAGTGAAAATATTTCATCAAAAAGAAGTTTCAAATCACTTTCTACAAATTCTACAGGTACACTCTTTATTTGAATACGGTTATCTTTTACATCATATTCAAATCCCCTTTCTTTAAAGAATTGCTTTAGGTCGTTAAGTGCTTCTATTTCTTCATCTGAAAACTGAATTTCATTGGGAACTAAAAGCTGTTGTTTTTCTATACTGTTCTTGTTAACTTTACTCAGCTTCTCAAAAGTAATCCTCTCTGCACCAGCGTGTTGATCAACAATCCAAAGTATATCATTTTCAAATTCAATAACTATATATTTGTTAAATATCTGGAATATATTTCTTATCGTTTCATTTCGTAAACTGTCTTTCTGCTTAAAAGAAAGACCTTCACTGTTTTTCTCTGAAAGTATTTCCTTACTAAAAAGTAAACTGTCTTTCACAGAGCTACTCCTGTTCTTTTCAAAAGTAATATCTCTTTGAACTGACTTTTTGTTACTATATTCTTTTGAAACAAAGGATGGCTGTTTAGAAAGATAGTTTTTAGGTTCATTTTCTTTGTGATATGAGGTAACAGAAACTAAAGCTTTCTTTACTGCTTCTTCCACAGATGCATATACTCTGTAAGGGTTTAAGAAGCGTATTTCTTCTTTTTTAGGATGTACATTTACATCTATTAGCTCTGGATTAATCTCTATAGAGATTAGGAAAGGGACTTTTTCTCCAAATGGAATATATCTTTCATATCCCTGAACTACCGCTCTGGCAATACCACTGTCCCAAATTGGCCTACCATTTACAAATATATATTGATTTGAAGTTCTTTTTTGATGATCAGAAGGATGTCCTACAAAACCTGATATCTTTATCCCTGCACCATTAAAGAACAGTTTTAGCATCCTTTGTACAAAATCTCCCTTTAGAACCTCACTAATTCTGTCTTTATGAAGTGATTTCTCTTTTGAATTAGAAATATTTTTTAAATTCATTACTTCTTTCCGGTTCTTTTCCAAAACAAAATTGATATTTGGATAGATTAGAAAGTAAGGATACAAGATATTTAGTATTCGCCTGTACTCAGTTTGAGCTGTTTTAAGAAATTTTCTTCTAGCAGGGATATTATTAAAAAGGTTTTTTACAGATATTACTGTACCTGACTCTCTAGCAGCACTTTTAATATCAAAATCATCAAAACTTTTAAATTCAATTTCAGCGCCAGTATCTGCTTCAATATATTTAGAAATTAATGAAACTTTAGCTACTGATACAATTGTAGAAAGAGCTTCTCCCCTAAAACCCATTGTAAGAAGGGTATTTAAATCTTCTAAAGATGAAATCTTACTTGTAGTATGACCTTTAAAAATATCAGAAAGACTCTCTTGGGGAATCCCTATTCCATTATCACTAACCTCTATCAAATCTATGCCACCATTAACAACCTTAATTTTGATCTTAGTAGAACCTGCATCTATACTGTTGTCTAACAACTCTTTTACTACTGAAGCAGGTCTTTCAATTACCTCTCCAGCAGCTATTTGACTTACTATCTCTTGGGGTAATTTGTTAAGTTTAAATTTCTTCATATATTCGATATTTTAACACAGAAATACATTAATCTGTTAAAATTATACCTATGAAAGAGAAGTTTGTACTTGAAACAAAATTTAAACCCCCAGTAGACCAATCAAACGCTATTGGCACTTTAACTACCAATTTAAAGAATGGAAAAGAGAGACAGGTCCTTTTAGGTGTAACTGGTTCTGGAAAAACATTTGTAATGGCTAATATAGTTGCTAAACTACAAAGACCTACATTAGTTCTCTCTCACAACAAAACATTAGCTGCTCAACTTTATGATGAGTTTAAACAGTTCTTCCCAAACAATGCTGTTAAATACTTTGTTTCCTACTATGACTACTATCAACCAGAAGCTTACATACCGGCAAGAGATCTATATATCGAAAAAGAATCGGAGGTAAATGAAGAGATAGAGAAGTTAAGACTTAGTGCAATGAATGCTACAAGAACTAGAAGAGACACTATTGTAGTTGCAAGTGTCTCATGTATTTACAATATTGGTAGTCCCGATAACTATGAAAACAAATCTATAGAGATACGAGTTGGACAGGAGATTGCTCTAGCAGATTTAGCCGGTGAGCTAACTTTTCTTAGATATGAAAGAGAGTCTACAGACTTAATATCTGGTACTTTCTTAATACGAGGAGATACCGTTGAGCTATTTATGCCCTATGAAGAGTTCCCAGTTAAAATACAGTTTTGGGGAAATGAGATAGAGAGTATTACATATATAGAGCCTATATCTAAACAGAAAGTAAATAGTGTAGATAACTTGGATATATTTCCAGCAACACCTTTGGTATATGATGCTGATACCATGGCTAAAGCAGTCGAAGATATTGGAAAAGATCTAAAACAGAGAACAGCTTTTTTGAGAAATCTTGGGAAAGAGGTAGAGGCACAAAGGTTAGAACAAAAAACTAGATATGATATTGAAATGATGACCCAAATTGGTTTTTGTAAAAGTATGGAAAACTATTCTATATATTTTGATGGTAGAAAGGTAGGTCAACCCCCTTATACCCTACTCGATTACTTTCCAGACGACTATCTAATGTTTGTAGATGAGTCCCACATTACTATCCCTCAAGTTGGTGGTATGTTTAATGGAGATAGGTCTAGAAAGACTAATCTAATTGAGCATGGGTTCAGATTACCTACTGCTTATGACAATAGGCCTCTTAACTTTAAGGAATTTAGAAAGAAACAGAATGATACAATATATTTCTCTGCTACTCCTAATGAATGGGAGATCAAGGATAGTAGGAATACTGTTGTAGAGCTTTTAACTAGGCCCACAGGACTGTTAGATCCAAGTATTGACGTAAGAGAAACCGAAAATCAAATTGATGATGTAATATCTGAAGTAAGAAAGAATACTGAAAATGGAGAAAGAGTTCTGATTACGACTTTAACCAAAAGAATGGCAGAAGATCTTACCTCATATTTACAAGATTTTGGTATTAAAGTAGCGTATCTACACTCTGATATTGATACTGTAGAAAGAGTCGAGATACTTCGTAATCTAAGACTTGGTGAGTATGATGTGTTAGTTGGTATTAATCTCTTAAGAGAGGGTATTGATTTACCAGAGGTTTCTCTTGTCATTATCTTAGATGCAGATAAGGAAGGCTTTTTAAGATCTAAAACTAGTTTAGTTCAAACAATTGGTAGAGCAGCAAGACATGTTAACGGTAGAGTTATTATGTATGCAGACAAGAGAACAGAAAGTATGAAATATGCAATTGATGAAACAAACAGAAGGAGAAAGTACCAAAAAGATTACAATACAAAATTTAATATAACCCCAAGGAGTATTACCAAGGAAATTGGGGATTCACTTGTTGAAAAAGAGGATAGAGATAAAAAGGAGTTGGATATAGAGGTAGAAAAACTAAGTGAAAGACAAAGAAGAATGTTTATTAAAGACCTAAGGGCTAAGATGTTAATGGCTGCAGATAATTTCCAGTTTGAAAAAGCAGCAGAGTATAGGGATAAAATAAAAGAGCTGAGTATTTAAACCCAGCTCTTATTGATTTCAATATTGGAAATACTGATTATCTATAGAAGTCATCTCTTCTACCTCTGTCGCTTCTCTCTTTTGGAGGTCTTGCAACGGAAACGTTGATGGCTCTACCATCAAGTTCTTTTTCGTTTAGCTCTTCAATTGCTTTCTGAGCTAACTCTTCTGTAGCCATTGTTACAAAACCAAATCCCTTGGATCTGCCTTTGAATCTGTCTACAATAACCTTTGCCTCTTCTACTTCACCAACTTGGGAAAAGAATTCAGACAAAGACTCGTCTGTGGTCTCCCATGATAGGTTCCCAACAAAAAGTTTGTTCTGCATTATATAAAATAATAATAATTAAAAGACTACGGATAAGCACACTTAAAAAGTAACCTACACAGGGCATTAAAAAGTTAACACCTTTCTTAACATAGACCACTCATTATACCATATCTTTTTAAAAAATATACAACCCTACTCCATTAGTTTATCAATTTCATCTTTAACATCATCATCATAGCCAGAAAATGCCCTATCTTCTACAAACATTATAGGATAGAAACCGAAGGTTTGAGATACACCCTCGCTTTCTTCAAAGTTGCCTTGATATGAGTCTAGTGTTGCGTAGAAATCCTCTTCACTGTTTAAATACTCTGTATATTCATATCCCATATTATCAAAATACTCCAATGCCTCTATACACATAGGACCTGTGCCATTATGAAATACTACTATCTCATTGTCCTCAAGAGTTACATCTATACTAACTTTTTCAGTTATATCTTCAACTGCACATGGATTACTTACATTCTCTTCCTCTTCTAGGGGTGTTGAGGGATGAGGAGTCTCATACAAAACTTCTCTATTATCAGGGATATTTTGAAATGGCAATGTAATATCTACTTGTCCAAATGTATCTAAATCTAACCACTCTATATTAGGTTCATCCATAAATTTAAGATATACATCATTCCAAGACTGCTTAAGACCTCCCAAATATGTATGAGATACAGGTGAGATCTTGTCATACTTGAGTGCTCCAAAAAGCTCTTTTTCAAAATCATCGGGGGTCCCTTCTCTTGCCCAATAACTGTAATCACATAGACTACCTGTTCCCCAACTTTGAGAATCGACATTGGATACCGAAAATATTTTTACATCATACTCCTCAGGTTTATATATTGTTGCTTTAGCACCTGTTGTACCTCTAGCTAAAACATATTCAATGCCATTTGCTTGAGCTGCTTTTAAAGTATTCTCATCATATGCAAAATATCTTGAACTCATCACCCTTATTTCTTTTCCAGTACATGTATATATTTTTTCTTTTGTTTCTCTTATTATCCTCTCTTGTTGTTCATACTCTACATCCCAAAAGGTCATTGAGGGTGTAGAACCAGCTATTTCAATATCATGATATTCTAAAAGGGTATTAATAACTTCGCAGTTCTCTTCTACAAATTCAGCCCTAGCAATAAGTAATCCAGGAATATCTCTCTCTTTAATTTGATTAACAAAATTTGCTAACCCTTCTGTTCCCTCAAACTCTATCATTAACATTATTGCCCTTGTCTTCTCATCAACAACCACTGATTGTGCAGCTTCAAACTCTTCACTGCCTTCACAAAAGAGTACTGATGAAACAATTCCAACAGTTAATGCAAAGAGGAATATCCCTACTGAAGCTAGAATGTATACACCTTTTTTCATACCTTTTTTCATACTTATTGACAATACTTCAAAAATTAGTTGTCTACTTCTCAGTATAACAGAATATTCCAAGCTATCTCAAAATATAGTAGCCAGCGATATAGCTTGTGAGATTATTCAAATCTTCACTTCCAAAATCCCCTGATGTCATATTTGCTAATAATTCAAATTTTGAATCTTGCTTAGATACATACCCATACAGAAGTGAAATACATTCCCTACAATCAGATGTAATATTATTAATATCTTCAATTTCCATACTGCTTAGAGCCTCTATACTCCTTCCATCATTCTCTTGTGCTATCTCTTTAGTAGCATGATGAGAGAAATCAACACTTACTATTAACAGAGAATTCTCGATATTCAGTTCTGAACCGATCTTAAAACATTTCTCTAGACTCATTCTCGATCTTAATACAAGAGGTATAACCTTACTATCTGGAAATACCTTTTTTGCAAATGGTATCAATGTATATATGGAGTGTTCTTTTCTAAAGGTTAGATCCTTTATTTCAATATCTCCTCCTTCAACCAACTCCCCTATTCTTGACCTATCTGAAAAATAATTTCCAAAAGGAGTTTTCCAGTTTAGATATGTAGAAATAACATCAATATCCTCAAAATCCAGTGTATCAAAATGATCTGGACCTACAATATATATAGTTTCAACATTTTCTAAAGTAATCTCGGAGAAGAATTCTGCTATTAGATCCTTAGCTAGAAAGTGATGTGTTATAACTCCTGCTAGGATGTTCTCCTTTGTATCCCCAGAGATTTTAGAAAATGATTCTGTATAGTCTATCTCATCTCTATAAAAACTCTCTAGAAGGTCCTCTTTTACAAAAGCTCCCTTATACTCCTGAGAGATTGGAGCTTTGTAAAAAGAGATAGTTAAAATAGCTATTATCTCTAAATATAGTAAAAAGATGCCTCCTCTTATTATTTTTTTCATTTCATAAGGACTTCAANCCAATTTGCAGTAGANGGTAAATTACTTTTATCACTTGTATAATTGTCTTCTCTCCAATTCTCATCAGTTAACCTGTTAGTCAAAGCGTCTGTAAATTCATAATGAGAAAAAACTAATCCCTTTGTTAATCTTGTTCCATTTTTATCCTTTATAGCTACATAGATATAGTTTGGTATACCTGTGGCCTCATAGAGAATTTCTTGTTTAATAATATCTGTATGGACATCTGCAATCAGTGCTGATCTAGCATTGTTTTCAGTTTGCGTTTGACTTGGAAGAGGAGCTAATATGTTATCTAACTTGGATGATATTGTTCTCAATCTTTCAAAATCATCATCCGAAATTGTTTCATTCTGAATCTCTTTTACAGCAATCTCTCTAAAGAATTCTAAAGATTCGATAAGATTCTCATTTCTCCATAGGAACTCATTATCCAGTAGCTCCATCTCAGAGAATCCTTCCATTGTCATATTTGTTAAAGCAATAATTCTATCAAAGAAGGGGATATTTGGTTCTACATAACCTTTTGGTACAGGAGGAATCTCCCCTTGCTCTTCTCCTACACTTCCCATCTCAGCATATGATTGTTTTGCGTATAATAGGGTATCATGCTTTAATTCAGTCCAAGAGCCTAAGGATGTTTGAAGGTTCTTTCTATTCCAAAGGTCAACTTTCATAAATCCTGGATATCCACTCTTATCAGTAGACTCAGTAAAGAGACTCTTAATAGTGTATAGCCAACCCCAATATATATTTTGTGTCCAAGTATCTTGAGATATTGAATCAAATCCCTCCTCTAAATCTGTTAACCTGTTGTTTAAGACATTTGTTGAACTTGAAGCATTCTCATCTATCCATTCATCAACTAATGGTTTGGCTGTTTCATTACCTAAAGTTGACATAATCATTAATGCTGTAGTTGAGGATGGCAATTTTTCTCCTGTCTCTTCATCTGCAGCCTCATCCCCCTGTGTTAATGTTGAGGATATGAAAGCATCGGGAGTAAATCTTTGTCCCATAAATCTAAATCCTTTTGTCTCCTCTTGAACCTCCTCCTTACTTGAATTTAGGATATCTTCACTTATAATTGCTGAAGACATTATTAATGGAGATTCACAATCAGCAATTTCTGTTTGAACTTGATCTACCATAGCATCATTTACTATATCTAAATCAATCTCTAAGTCACTTATTACCTCTCCGTATTCATATACTCCTAAATCATCACTCTTTCCAACAAAGAAAGTTGTAGGAAGATATATACTCTCCCAATTCTTAGCTTGCCCAGTTTGAGTCATTAGCTGTGTTATATGAATAGCATCCCGAGTAAGCTCTGGACTCTTAACGATAAAGTTGGTCCTTCCGTACCACATCATAGATCTAAAGTAAGATCTAAGAGTTGAGTTTTTATTGTAGTGGCTTCGTGGTCCATATTGGGTATAATCCTTATACATTCCAAAGATTGAAGATAGGAGAATTTCACTATTATCATAGATCCTATCTATCTCAGTTTTAGCAAGATCATATACACCCTCTGGCAGATCATCTTCTATCGAATCTAACCCTTTCAATACATTTTCCTGAGTATCAAGCTTCTTATCTGTAAACTCATATTGACTTTCAGGGTCATATGCAGAATCAAGCATAACCTTAGGTATTACAAAGAAAGCTATAACTCTTTTATAGCTCTCAATATTATCTTGATCGGTACTTTCATCATATGAAAGAAGAGCTCTTTGATACAAAGCATTAGTCATTTCTCTTAGGTTTGGATAGAATTCAGTTTGTTCAATATATTCGAACTCATTTTCCAACAATCTATGATAAACATGTAAAAGGAAATCGGTAGTAATAAAGAGTGCATTCTCCGGCTCTCTGTACTCCTCAGATACACCCGATTTAGAAATTGTTGAGTATAACTGTGTCCAATCATCATTCCTATATGATTCCTCCTCTGGGTCTGAACCATAGAAAGTATCTAAATTCTGGGTGATAAAGAAATGGCTAGAAGTAAGAGCTCCTTTCTGTGATGAGGTGAATTCAACCTCCTGATCATCTTCAAAGTCCCCAAGATTGGATAACTCAGTAATAGCTATTGAATAATCAGGCAGATTTGGAATAAATTCTGTCTCTTCAAGATTGTAATCTGCAAACGTATAGCTTAAGTCATATATTTCAATAAAATCATTTTGAGGATTCTCTTCTATTTTATTTTCTTCTTTATGAGAAACATCTATAAAAGATCCTATATCTTCTACCTTCCCAGAAAAAATAAGGTAGGAAATTCCTACCCCTATAACCAAAGCAATTATAATCATAGGTATATAGACTTTCTTGTTACTAAATACCTCCTTAACTATATCAAGAAATTTTCTTTTCCCTTTCTCTACTGGTATATTTTCTATCTTTTTTGTTTTCTCTTTATTTACAGCCTCTTTTGGCTTTGGAGCAGTTTTCTTTTTCATTGAAAAGGAAGGTTAAAAAAAATTATTAAGAACTTAAAAAGCCTTAATATAATATATGCTGAATGAAATTACTATGTCAAATGAAAATTGCGGGACATAGATTCGAACTATGATTCTCGGCTTCAAAGGCCGGTGTCCTACCATTAGACGATCCCGCATATACAGAATGTATTATACTATACTAAATATTCTAATTGAAATTCTACTACATCGAAATTATAATGAATATATATGAAAAAGATTTTTAAGAAAAAACCTAAGAGGAAAGTAGCTAGCCCTATTAGAATGCCTAAAGGTAAAACTCAAAGTATAAATAGGAGAAGGAAAGCAAAATTTAAAGTTAAGAACATATTTACAAAAAAACAAACAAGATATGGTAATCGTAGAAGAAGAAAACAGAATCAGAAATATTTAATTATTCCATTCCTTTTACTAATTATTACAGGAATATTCTATCTATCATTTAAATATATCCTCTTTCTTAGAGAGAATGCCTATGGAGAAAAAGAGTATATAATAACGAATGTATTAGGTTTTCAAGAATTACCAAGTTATAAAAATTCAGAATTCCTGTTTCAAAATAATATGGATGATCCTGTTGTAAAAGAATTTTTAGCTAATGGTAATTCTGCATATACTCTACCCCCTCAAACAACAAGTGAAGAGCTTGAGGAATACTATTTTGAAGTGTTAAAAGAGCTAGGATGGGAGTATATACAAAGTATACCTAAAGGCACTGGAGATAAAAAATATGGGCAGTACTGGATTAAGGATGGTAAAGGATTACGTATATACTCTAAATTTAATGATGTGTGGTACGAAACGATTACTCAAGAGGATGCTAGAAGTGCTCTGGCATCTTTAGTTCAAGAAGAAATCGAAAGAGAAATGTTAATGGCTACAAGTGAGAAACAGGATTTACTACCTGATTACCCCTGGAAGATTCAAATTCCTAAAGAGTATATAATTAAATACTCACCTACAAATATGGACGAACTTAGAGCTGTATCCTTCCAAAAAATGGGAAGTAATGAAATTATAGAGATATATCCCTCAGGCTTTTGGAAAAGTAAAGAGCTTGACTATATTTTAAATGACTATTGCGAAACAAAAAGTAACGAGGAGGTAGAATATGGTGTCATTAACAGTATACCAATCTCTTTTGGAAGCAACCTAGGTCTTAAATCTACTATATCAGCAGGAGAAAATATTTTAGTTAGTTATACCATACCAAATACATTTAACTCTATTGTATACGTTATTTCATCAACCGAAGAAAATAGCCCCTTGTTAGAATATATTGTTGAAAACATTAAACCTTGGGATGCTGATAATTAGCTAAATTATCCTTAATTCTTTTTGAAACCTTACTATTTTTAATCACACTATTTATATCTTCTAAACTAGCATTCCTTATCCCCTTAATATCCTTAAACTCTTTTAGTAAAATCCTCTTTCTTTTTTCACCTACTCCCTCAATACTATCTAATACTGACTTCCTAGCCTCTTTGATACTTCTCTTACGGTAATGTGTAATTGCAAATCTATGAGCCTCATTTCTTAAATCTATCAATATCTCAGGATTCTCAATATTTATACTGTATATCTTTCCATCTCTTATAATCCAAAATTCATCCTTTATCCTCCTCCCTTTTCTCTTTAGGTGTTTTCCCTTAGAAATACCTACAATATTAATACCTTGGAAAATAATATTCATTGCAGAGGATACCTGTCCTTTACCTCCATCAATTAATACTAAATCTGGGAATGGCTCATTACCCTTAAATCTTCTCTCTAATACCTCTTTTAACATTCTAAAATCATCAGGGGTAGAACTACCTTTGATTTTAAAAATCCTGTACTTAGATCTCTCCAAAACACCATCTACTGCTACAACCATAGAACCGTAAGCATATTTACCCTGTATATTTGATATGTCATAGCATTCAATTCTACTTAACTTTGATATACCTAAATCAATAGAGAGTGAATCAAAACTTCTTTTCCTAGCTTTAACTCTTCTACTTTCATATGATTCTGTATCATCGTAATATGTAAAACCAATATCCTGACCAATATATTTTAAATCCTTTATTCTATCTCTTAAAACAGCAGCCTTTTCAAACTCTTCATTCTTTGAATATCTCTCCATTGTCTTTGCCAAACTCTTAATATGTCCCCTTTTCTTACCTGAAAGAAATTTAATAATGTTATTTATATTCTCCCTGTAATCTTCTTCTGATATTGCTCCTGCGTACGGTCCAGGACATAGCCCTATATGGAAGTACAAAGATGAGGCACAATCGTTGTTTTTACAAGTACAAAAAGGATAGAGTTTTCTTAAATATGAGTACACTCGTTTGACAACCAATCCACTCGGATATGGACCAAAGAGTTTCCCTTTTTCATACTCTCCTTTTTTTAGACTTCTTACAATTTTTACAGTTGGAAACTTATCCTTACTATTTATATATATCCATGCATATGATTTATCATCCTTTAAATCTGTGTTAAAGAGTGGCTGATTTTTTTTTACTAATGCAGACTCAAGTATTAAAGCCTCTATTTCATTGTTAGTCTCTATTATCTGTATATCAGAGACATAGGGCATCATCTGCCTTATACGTGCTCTCTCGTAGTTATCTTTTTGAAAGTATGATTGTACTCTTTTTTTTAGATTTATTGCCTTCCCAATATACAAAATCTTTCCATTAGAATCTAAAAATTTGTATACACCACAAACCTCTGGTAAAGCCTCTATTTTTATTTCTAATTTACTATCCACCCCATATTATACCCTAGAACCTTCTCAGCCACTTCTTTGTTTCACCATTCATATCAATCTTTTTATCCAAAAGTACACTCTTGTTTCCATGCCCATTACTAACCACTATTCTTACAGGAGTCTCCCCCTCTGATTTCGCTATATATTCCTTAAGCTTTTTAACTTCATCTTGAGTATGGGAATCTCTAATCCTAAATGTAATACCATCAAAATTATCACCATATTTAGATTCATCAATATATTTACCCTGTTGCATAATTAAACTCTTCTCATTATCTTTTACTGAAACTCTTATAACTAAAAGCATAGGTTTACCAGTTTGTAATACCTCTCTAACCCCTTGATATATCTTAGGAAATACTATTACATCAGAAAGAGCAGACTTATCTTCAACTTTTAGAAATGCCATAATATCACCCTTTCGAGTAGTAATCTTTCTAATCTTACTCACCATTACACCAATAACTACCTGTTCATTATTTTTCTTCTCCAAAGCCTCTTTAAGAGAAACACTCTTTTTTGAATCAAAGAAAGTTTGTAAATTATCAAGAGGATGACTTGAGAAGTACAAACCTAAGAGATCTTTCTCCCATTGTAAAACTTCATACTTAGGAGCTTTTTCAACTTCAGGTAGTGGAGTCTCTTTAGTTTGTATAGATGCTCCTGTACCATCTTGAGAAAGAGAAAATATATCTATCTGTCCAACACTTCTAGAAGAAGAGCTTTTCTTAATACCTTCAAAAACAGAAGGAAGAGCAGTAAGGAGGGCATTTCTTTCCCCGAATTCATCCATTGTTCCCGACATTATTAAATACTCTATTGCTCTTTTTTGAATACCCTTTTTATGAGTCCTTTCAACAAAATCATCTAAGTTTTTGTACTCACCATTTTCTTTTCTCTCTTTTACAATAGCTTCCATAATATCTTGACCAATATTTTTTATTCCACCTAATCCAAATCTAATACCACTCTCTCCCTCGATTGTAAAAAATACCTTACTTTTGTTAATTGTAGGAGGTAATACATCAATACCTAACCTTTCACATTCATTTAAATCCTTAATTACTCTCTCAAAGTTATCTAAGTCCCCCTCTAAAAGAGCAGCCATAAATTCGAGTGGATAGTGTGTTTTAAGATATGCAGTCCAATATGCAATAGTTGCATAAGATGCGCTATGTGCTTTGTTAAATCCGTAGTTAGCAAATTGTACTAGTTTGTTCCATAACCTTTCACTCTCTTTCTTATCAAATCCATTCTTTTTAGCTCCCTTAAGAAATTTAGGCTTCTCCTTCTTCATTATTTCCATTTTCTTCTTACCCATTGCTCTTCGTAACAAATCTGCAGCTCCTAGGGTATACCCAGCTACAACTTGTGCAATCTTCATTACCTGCTCTTGGTAGGTTATTACTCCATTTGTTACCTCTAAAATGGGTTTAAGTTCTGGAAATACATAATCTGGCTCCTGTCTACCCTTTTTAACAGCTACATACTCAGAGATATACTGCATCGGTCCAGGTCTATACGCTGCAAGAAGGTAGCAGATATCTTCCTGGGTTTGAGGTTTTAACTTCCTAATGGCACTTCTCATCCCTTCGCTTTCCATTTGGAAGATTCCTACAGTGTGTCCACTTTGAATGGTTTGATATGTTTCCCTGTCATTGGGATCTAATGTTAACAGATCTATCTCAATATCTTTATCAGCTTTAATTTTCTTAACTGCTTCACCTACGACATTGAGATTTCTAAGACCTAAAAAATCAAACTTCATTAATCCTACATACTCTATATCTGACATTTCAAACTGTGTCATTCCTATACCTCCACCATGAGAATCTCTTTGTATTGGACAGTAATTAACAACAGGTTTGGGGGTAACAATTATTCCACAGGCATGGGTAGAAGTTCCTCTACATATACCTGCAACTCTTCGTACAATTTGAGCTAACCTCTTGTTAGTTTCTGAAGAATTAATAATTTCAGCAAACTCTGGATTATGCTCTATCATGTAATCAATACCCTTGGATTTCCCAAATACTATCTCTACCATCTTTGCCAATTTGTCCGTTACAGATAGGTCTACACCTAATACCCTTCCTACATCTTTAATCGCTTGACGTGTTTGTAATTTACTAAAAGTACCAATCTGTTTTACATTCTCAATCCCATATTTTTTTATTGTGTAATCCAAAAGCTCATCTCTTCTTGCATCTGCTATATCTATATCAAAGTCTGGAGGTGAATCTCTTTCAGGATTTAAAAATCTTTCAAAATACAACTCCCAAGAAATAGGCTCTATATCTGTAATATCAACACAGTATGCAACAACAGAGCCACAACCCGAACCTCTCATTCCCACTACAATTCCATTGTCTCTACAAAAGGTAGTAAAATCCCTAACGACAAGAAAGTAATCACTATATCTCTTATCCTCTATTATCTTTAATTCATACTCTATCCTCTCCTTTAATCCTTTTGTAATCTTTCCATACTTACGCTTAGCACCCTCCATAGTTAATTTCCTAAGATATGTAGTTGAAGTTTCATCTTTAGGTAAATCTAGGAAATGAGGTTCTACCCTACCAAATGTAATATCAAAATCCTCTATCATATCTACAATCTTTTGAGTATTCTCAATTGCTTGGGGAATATCTGCGAAAAGCTCTTCCATCTCCTGGGAGGTCTTAACATAGAATTCATTAGTTGGCATTCTTCTTCTCTCTGGATCATCCCATGTCTTCCCATCCCCTATACACCATAGTATCTCTTGTATCTCTGCATCTTCCCTGTTTAAATAGTGGGAATCACACGCGGCAACAAGTGGAAGTTTAAGCTCTTTTGATATCTTTAACAAACCTTCATTAACTATCTCCTGCTCCTCCATACCATTTCTTTGTAATTCAATGTAGAAGGAATCCTTAAAAACTTCTGAATATTTTTTTGCGTTCTCTAATGCTAATTTCTTGTTACCCTCTAGAATAGGTTTAGAAATAGGGCCTGCAAGACAGGCTGAGAGAGCAATTAATCCTTTTGAATATTTAGAAAGTGTTTCAATATCAACTCTTGGTTTGTAGTAAAAGCCCTCCATATGACCAAGACTAACAATCTTAACCAGGTTCTTGTAACCCTCTAAATTCTTCGCTAACAAAACTAGATGAAAAAACTTATTATCAATTCCATACTCCTTTTTATCCCTTCCTCTTGGAGCTACATATATCTCACAACCAATAATGGGCTTTAAACCAGCCTCCTTCATAATATTTTTGAACTTCAATACCCCATACATAACCCCATGGTCTGTTAAGGCACAAGCCTTCATACCCCTTTGTTGAAGTTTCTCTACCAATTCTGGTAATCTAATTGTTGCATCCAACAGAGAATACTCTGAATGCAGATGTAAATGATTAAACATAAATTCAATAGCTCATCAAGTTCTGATATACTAGATTAATATGGATAGCCCTTACATTTCAAGTGTATACAAAAAAGAGTTTAAGAAAGGCATTAATATTAAACCTAATTTAATAAGAGTGCCCCTATTTATTACTTTTTTCCTTTTTTACATGTTCATTCTCTCTCCCCATATTGAACTACTGTTTAAAGGATGGTTGCTTGAAAGTGTAAGAAACAACAAAAATGTTACACTCAATTACTTAAGCCCCCTATACACACACGAAATATACAGAAGTACCTATGATATTAATACTGTAGTAAATGCAGATATGTTAAAGAAAGTTGATAGTAAAACTAGAATACAAACAGAGGATACAAGAACTATCGCTATGCAAAAATTTCTCTTTAACTACAACTCCCCTATGTATCCATCAGCTAAAACATTTATTACAGAAGCAGATAGATACGGTTTAGACTGGAGATTGGTAGCTTCAATATCAGGAGTAGAGTCAGCCTTTGGGAATTTAATTCCAAGAGGAACCTCTAACGCTTGGGGATGGAGAGGTATTAATAGAAATCCAGAAGGATGGAGCCAATTTGGAACTTGGGATGCAGGAATAGCAGAAGTTACAAGAGGACTAGCTCAAGGCTACGGTATTCATTTAACTCCTTTTCAAATTGAATCTGCCTACTGTCCTCCCTGTGGTTTAAATCCAGCTCATGTATGGGCAAATGGTGTGTCAAGATATATGAGAGAACTTAAGTACTACAATGATAATTTAAATTAATCTGTTAGATAGATGTCTGTAATTTTTAAAATCCTTTACACAACCGTTGTATTTATAGAATCTGTAATATTCTTTTCCATATTAACTAAAATATTAGGAGCTAACCCCTCTCATCCATTTATTAACTGGTTAAATGATATCTCTTTACTCTTTACTAGACCCTTTGAAAATATATTAGCTGAAGAGATATGTATTGATAGGTTCTGTACACCACTAACACCCCTTATTTCTTTCATATTCTTTCTTATTTTAGGCTTCATACTTTCAGAACTCTCAAAAACCTTTTCTAGGACAAAATAGCGTTAAATATGATATAATTGCCTCACATGGCGAAAATTGACCTTAAGCGATCCAGTGGATTGCCAATATTTTACAGTGGAGAGGATCTTTTACCCCAAGGATTAACAGTATCAGATACAACTACCGTTTGTATTGATGATATCCGTCCTCAACTACTTAATGAAGATCTAAATTGTCCTGCAGTATTTTACAAAAGATACAAAGATATTGATAAGGATGATGTATTTAAAAAGAAAAATATTAGGATAAACATATATCTTCTCTTTTCAAATCTAGCTGGTATAGAGTATTCAAAAACAATAGCTACCAAGTGTAAAAGCTATCCTAGAATCCTAGATGTAGCATACGGGGGTGGTATTATAATCCTTCAAAAATATGAAGGTGAAGACGAGAACAAAGTAATAAAAATAGTAACCAAAAAACAACAAAAAATAATTGTTCCTCCAGGATATGCATTTTCATTAATTAACTCTAGACAGAATTCTGCTTTCATATTAGTAGAAATGCACTCAAGAGATGCTAGACCAAGAGATGTTCTTGATGAGCGCAAAGGAATGTCCTATTATATTATCAGGAAGAATGCCAAACAGGAGACTGTTCGAAATCCTGAATATAAAAAAGTTCAAGAACTTGAGGAAATTGATCTAGAGGCTATTCTTAAAAAATATGGTGTAACACCTAAGACACCAGTTGTAAAACAAATAATGAGAAAATATGAAAGGTTTAACTGGCTATTTGAAAAAGACTCTGTTGATTTGTAGCATCCTCTTATGTTTTTTTTCACTGCCTGAAAATACCCTAGCCCAAGAATTTACAGTATATGCTGATTACCATCATACTTGGGATGGAAATAGTACTGACTCTGTCATTTATTTAACAATGACTACACAAAACTCTCCAGTAGTTGTTACCTACTATACAATCACTATTCCAGATGAAAATATTACTCCTGAAATTCTATCTATAAACAGAAACTCCTCTCTAATTCCAACTGTACATAGAAGAAATGGGGCAACAGATCTAGTTATTGATTTGGAAAAGACTCCAATATATCCTGATAAACCAATAACATTAAAGATTACCTTTTCAACAGATATGACTGCAGATCAACTCTCCCTAATATCCTCTGTTAAAGATACGGTAAGTAGAGACTTCTCTTTTACATATCCAGCATCAATAGGTGAAATATCATGGAGTTCTGCCCCTATAACCAAAGTTAATAGTAAGGGCAATAAAATTGAAATTATAACTGCATCCCCCAATACTGATACTGTAACAATTTCCCTAGGTAAAAACATCTCATATACATATACCATTAACAAAACTCTATTAAACCTTAGTGAGGAAATGATTCTCTCAGAGATAACTCTTCCATTAAACAATAATAATCAACACATCTCTGTTAACAGTGTTTCTTCCCTTCCTGATAAAGCATACAAAGATATTGATAACAACAATATTTTACAATACCACATAGCCCCACAAAGCAGTATTGATGTCTCTATAGAAGGTAATATCATTATGAACAAAACTCCTTACCCTTTGAAACAGCAATACAGTATTGAAGAAGAAAAGCTATGGAAAATAACAAACCAATCCCTCCCAAGACATCTAAACCGCAAACTTAAAGACTCTGGTCTTAATGTGTCAGAAGAATTTTCAGATATCTATGACCTAGAAACTAAGGANGAAAAAGAACTCCTGTACGAATCNATATATCACTATGTAATAGACAATCTAGAACCTGACAAGTTAACTGTAGGTTCACTAACAGGCTCACAAAGATTAGGAGGACAAGAAACCCTTTTAAAACAATCCATATCAACAAGTGAAGATTTTGCCGATGCTTTGATATCACTGTACCGATACTACGGTATCCCTGCTAGATTTGTCATAGGATATGTAACAGATATTTCAAACTACCACTCAGAGGGAATGTATCATTACTGGGTTGAGTATTTTGATGAAGAAAACAACGATTGGGTAATAGTTGATCCATATTTAGAAGATCTCTCAAACACATCCCTTTGGCAAAGAGATATGAAAGATCATGTCTCATTAATATATAGATACTCTAATGCAAATACTCCCAAACTCCCCTTCTATTCCCAACAAGATTTTGAAATTTCAATTTCCGAAATAGAACCAAATATCATTAATAACTTTGAACCCTCTCTAGTATTTCAGCCATACAACATATCAGACCCCTATCTAATAGGTTCACTAACAATACAAAATACAGGAACAACAATCCTAGACTCTTTCAATATTGAAAAATCAAACCCTAATCTTCCAATGTATATTGACTACATAGAAAACAACAGTAGAGAAATAATACTTCCAGGACAAACATACTCTATAAGGATTAATATCCCAACTAAAGATGTTAAAGAAACAATTTATGCAGTAATTAATACCCTTAGTGGAACCCAGCAAACAGAGGACAAACATATAGAAGTAAAAATTGAAACAGTTAAAGAGTATAAATATCTAGATATTTTTGCTAAATTACTATCTCTTTTACTTTATATAATACTTGGAGGAACCATTTACATTATTTTAAACAGAATACAAAAGAATGCCTAGTGAAGTAGCTATAACAGTAATTATACTTGCACTAATATCTCTCCTTTTTGTTGTTGCTTACATAAACAGTAAGAGAATTCCAAAAAGGAAAAAAGAGCTAATACTCGAGAAGTTAGATGAGCTAAAAATCCAAATTAAAAGTCATGATAGCTATGCAAGAAGAGATGCTATCATTAAACTAGACAATTTACTTAGTAAAGCTTTTCATCTAAAATATGGAAACAGTGAAAGCTGTGGGAGTAATCTTAAAAAAGCAAAAGGACTGTTTGAGAAAAAGAGATACCAACAGTTGTGGGATGTTCATAAACTAAGAAATAGGATAGTACATAATGATAGAGACATAGATTATGAAGAAGCTAAAAGAGTATATAACATATATAAAATGGGAATAAGGGTTACCTTAAAATGAAAAAAATCATACTTGCAGTATTTATAACTCTACTCACAAGCACCACTCTATTTGCCCAAGAAGAAATTCCTGAAGAAATAGATAGTACTGCTGAAATAGAAGTAGATGAGGAAAAGAAAACAGTAAAAAGTAGTAACAAATACTTTGATTTAGAACTTCATATAGGTTCACAAAAATCCTTAAGTAAGAAAATACCAGTCACCCTATTTATTACTCCACAGATTGATTCTTCTAAAACACAAATATTATGGAATATCCCAACAACATTTGATATTGAAAAAGGACATAGTGAATTCGTATCTCTTACCCAAGGGGTAACATATTCATACAACGTGTTTCTTACCCCTAAAAGGGAGGGTAGATACAATGTCTCTGTTAATGTAATTGCTTGGCAATATGATACAAACAAATCTAACAGTGTTGGTCAAAATATTGAATTAAACAAATCCTTAGTAGTTCAACCTACAAGCACAGGATATATTGGAGGATTACTCGCTTTCATTGCAGGGATTCTTGCAGTAAGTGTTCTCTTTGTACTACTAATAATTAAGGGGGTTAAAATACTAACTAAAAAAGCAAAAGGTTGGCTTACTCCTCCTACTTAAGCATATCTCGAATCACTTTAATATCATCTATAATTTCTGATTGTTTCCTATCAATACTTTTAAGTATCTCTGAAATCTTTACTTCTTTGTTTGATGATATAAAGTACTCAATAGGCTTTTCTAATATCTCAGATATCTTACATAAAACCTCTAAATTTGGATATGAGCGTGAAGATTCGTATGAACTAATAGTTTTGTCTGATAAACCTAGTGCTAAGCCTAAGCTCCTCTGAGACATCTCTGTTTCTTGTCTAGCAACTTTAAGTTTTTTCCCAAAATCTTTCATACTCTACTTGAATAATATGTCAATTAAATCTATTAATACTTTCTTAAATGTCCTTTTCTCAGTATTTCTAGAAGGAACTATCTTAGGTCTAATTGAACTAAATACATCATAACCCTCTTCATATTTCTCTACCTGTGTTGGTAGATCATATGGGTTTTTTACCTTTTCTCTTAAATCTTGTATTACACTATTTTTCTCTTTAAGAAGTTTTTCAGATTCCCCTATCTCTAAATTAATATCCTCAAGCTTTTGTAAAAGTTTCTTTTCAGATATTCTTACATCCTTTAACTCTACCTCTACATTAGGCAACTTAGTTGCATCTTTGAGAATCTTTTTGTGTTCATCTGATTTAATTAGTTTCAACCTGATATCATCCTCTTTCATTACCCCATATTTGTAATATGCTGATTCTCTACTACTAGGCTTTCTACCTAGAACCTCCTTAAAAATCTTTTCAATCATAGGAGCCTTAGCAGAGGGTTGAATCCTAGGGGTTGAACTACCTCCACTACTAAATTCATCATTTGTATCTTTAAAGATATCTTCACCAACCAACATAGCTGATTATACCCTAAACACATTGAAAATGCAGTAAAAGCGGGAGACGGGACTCGAACCCGCAACCCTCTGTTTGGAAAACAGATATTCTAACCATTGAACTACTCCCGCAAGTAGTAATTTTTTACTCCTCTTTACTTTCTACCTTCTCTTCTTCAACTACTTCTTCCTGAGCAACAACCTCCTGTTTACTTCCCTCTCCCTCTACTGGAACCTCTTCTTCGTCTGACTCATACATATCCTTAAGATTACCAACCTTAAGGGCTCTCTTTCCTACTCTATCCCTTAAATAGAAAAGTTTGGATCTTCTTACAGTTCCTCTTTTAACAATCTCTATCTTTTCTAAAAGAGTTGAACTAAAAGGAACTACCTTTTCAACTCCTATACCATACGAAATCTTTCTAACTGTTAATGTCCTATCCAAGCCACTCCCTTTCAAAGCAATAACTCTTCCTTCAAAAATCTGTACCCTTTCNTTGTTAGCTTCCTTGATCTTAATATGTAACTTAACAGTATCTCCTACCCTTACCTCAGGTCTTTTCTTNAACATACCTTTTTCAATAATTTTCCTTATNTTAGTATCCATAATTAAAAGTGTAATATTTAAATAACGCGTTGCTATTATAGAATAAATTTTAAAAATATGCCACAATGTATATCAGAAACTGCTATGAATGAGAAAAAAAAGGTAATGTTAATAATACTGGATGGAGTAGGATGTGCACCTGCTAGTAAGGGAAATGCTGTAGTACTCTCCAAACCAACTAATTTAGCTTCAATGTGGAGTGCGTACCCTCATACATANTTACTTGCTTCTGGAGAAGCTGTGGGCCTCCCAGAAGGTACAAAAGGTAACAGTGAGGTTGGTCATATGAACATTGGAGCAGGTAGAGTTGTAATACAAACCTTACCCAGAATTAATCAATCTATTAAAAACAATCACTTCTTTAACAATTCTATCCTTAAAGAGGCTCTTTCATATGCTAAAAACTACAATTCAAGAATACATTTACTTTCCCTTGTAAGTAATGGAGGTGTTCATGCACATATAGATCATCTATTAGCAACCATTGAATTCTTTTCAAAAAATAGTTATCAAGGAGAACTCTTTTTACATGCTTTTACAGATGGAAGGGACTCTCCTATAAATGCTGCTATGAATGACTTAAAACAAGTACAAGAACACATGAATATGCATGGAGTTGGTACAATTGCTACCCTATGCGGCAGAGCTTGGGCAATGGATAGGAACAGGCAGTGGGAAAGAACAAAGAAAGCCTATGATCTACTAACCTCAAACTTAGGTGAACAGTGTGGTACATACCATCAATGTCTATTAAATTCATATGCTAATGGAATAACTGATGAATTTATTAATCCAACCGTATTAGTTAAAAATACTGAAATTAGAAACAATGACGTTGTTCTTTTCTTAAACTTTAGACCAGACAGAGCTTTACAATTAACACAAGCCCTTTATGAAAAAGATTTTAATGAGTTTCCTAGAAAAGATATCCAACAGATATATTTTGCTAGTATGCTCGAATATAGGAGGAATTTTCCTCAAAAAGTAATCTTTCCTAGACAGTATATAAATCTCCCCTTGGGTAATATTTTGTCTTCAAATGGGTTAAGACAACTAAGAATATCTGAATCCGAAAAGTTCCCACATGTTACATACTTCTTTAATGGTGGTACTAATGTTAAATATTCAGGAGAGGATAGAATTGAGGTTTCATCCCCTTTGGTAAGTACATATGATTTACAACCAGAGATGAGTGCTAAGGAATTGACTAATGTTTTACTTAGTAGAATAAGTAATAATATATATGATTTTATACTTGTTAATTTCGCTAACCCGGATATGGTAGCCCACACGGGAAACATAGATGCCACTATAAAGGCTGTTTCTACAGTAGACAAATGTACAAACAGGTTAGTTAAAGAATTTGTAGAAAGAGGTGGAGTAGTTGTAATAACTGCAGATCATGGAAATGCAGAGGAATTAATAAACATTGATACAAACGAAATAGATACTGAACACTCATACAATCCTGTACCCTTAATGATTGTAGGACTTCCAAATCAAACTCTTAAACTTAGATTCGGCTCATTAAGGGATATTGCTCCAACAATCTTGGATATTATGAATATACCCATTCCTTCTGAGATGAATGGTAAAACCTTACTTCCTCGAGCTCTTTAATCTCATATATATTCCTCTACCAATATATCCAATAATTAGGATTATCAACACAACTAATATAATATTCTCATATTTACTTACCCACCCACCTACCACAGCCCAATGGTCACCTAATACATAGCCTGTGTATGTCAGTAAGATATTCCAAAGCAATGAACCCATTAAAGTATAAATAGTAAAAAGAACAAAGGGCATTCTTGCTACCCCAGCTGGAAACGATATCAAAGTTCTAACGATAGGGATAACCCTTCCAACAAATACAACCCCTTTCCCATATTTATTAAACAGACCAAAGGCCCAATCAACATCCCCCTGTTCGATAAAGAGATACTTACCGTACTTCTTTAAAAATTTTAAAAGAGGTTTTTCCCCCCATTTACCAATGAAATAGAATGGAAGAGAACCCAGATATGCTCCTAGTGTAGCAATAATAACTACGAAAAAGATATTCATTTCTCCTGTAGAAGCAACAAAACCAGAAAATGGTAATATTAATTCACTAGGAATTGGTGCAAAAAAACTCTCTACAAAAACAGATATAAATACTCCTGGGTATCCTAAAACAGTAATAGTATTAACTAACCAATCGATAATAGACTGAATCATAAGAAAAATATTAGAGATTAATCCTCAGATGATATATTAAAAATAACTTCATTTCCAATATCTACCCTATTTACCCTACTAAAACCGGAATTAACTTCTAATACATACTTAAACGGCTTAGGAGAAACAATAGAAGGACAGTCCTGATCAGAACAGGGTAATTGATTCTTAAGAATATCTACAATCACACCCCTTGAATCAATATATATAATATCTAAAGGTATTAACATATCGTACATCCAAAAGGAATATCTATCTTCTTTATCAAAAATAAAGATCATCCCTTGATAATCACCAAGCTGTGATCTCCCAGCTAACCCCGAACTTCTCAAATCTGGATTATTTGCTATCTCAACTTGCACAATTATACTCCTCTTGTCGTTATTAATAATTTCTAAGGTATTTCCATCTTCTCTTTCCTCCTTCACTTGCTCAACCAATTTAATATCCTTAAAATTGTTAAAAGAAATATCAAATAGAGAATATTTGTTCTGAACAAAGTAAAATATACCTACAACTAACCCGATGTAAAGCAATATTTTCAAATGGACATTCATATACTTCCATTATACACAATCTAGCTTTTTTGAAAACTTTTCTAGACAAAGAAAAGTATATACTGTAAAATGCTTTTGCCTAAATTTGCATTTATCAAATATGCAAACATTTACTGATTCTCTAAATCCCCTTCATACAAGGATGGACAAAATAAAGGATTTCTCGGATATCGAGATAGGTTCTATTGCTCAAAAAGAGGAATATCCCCACTTAATAAATGTAACTAATATTAATATTGAGGTTACAAAAAAACAAATTAAGCACTTACATAATCTAGAAATAGAGTTAGAAGAACAGGCCAAGGTTATACAAATGGAAACTGATTTAGATGAAAGAAAAACAGCTGTAAGTATATATAACAAGATCCTTGCAGATATCCAAAGTTGTATTGAGAGAATAAATACGGAATTGATAAAGGTAGATACCCCCTACTTTGGGAAAATACTCTTTAAAACAAAAATGAGAGGGCAGAAAATTGAATTACCAATATATATTGGTAAATTTGCATTAATGGATCCAGATACATACAAACCCTTAATTAGTGACTGGAGAGCCCCTATTGCAAATATTTACTATGAAAACAGTGGACCAACACAAAGCTTGTCATATGAATCTCCTGCTGGTCTTCGACAGGGTGATTTAATACAGAAAAGACAATTTAGTATAACTGAAGCTAGAATTAAACATATCTATGATGCAAAAAGTGGGAATATAGCTGCTGATGAATTTTTACTTTCTGAACTAACCCACAGACTTGGACAAAAATTAAAAGATATTGTTGCTACAATCCAAGAACAACAAAATAGAATAATTAGGGAGGAGATTAATAAGCCGATGATAATACAGGGTGTAGCAGGTAGTGGTAAAACAACAATTCTTCTCCATAGACTCGCCTATCTCTTCTATACATACAAAGAAAAAATACATCCCCACAAGACATTAATAATAGCTCCAAATCAGGTGTTTTTAGATTACATTTCAGATGTTTTACCAAGTTTAGGAATTGAGCATGTCCAAGGATATACATATATGTTTTGGGCAAAAGATATTCTTAAATGGGATAACTCATACGTGTTGTATAAAAAGCCAGAGGATTTAAAAATAAAGGAATACAAAGGCTCAAAAGAGTTCCTTGATACGCTAGACGCATACCTAGATGAATTCGAATCTGAACTACTAGATAACATACCCTACTTAAGAAAAGATATTCTTAGAAAAAGATACTATGAACTAAAAGAAACATACCCAGATATTGCAATGGACGAAAGACTTGTTTTAGCTTTGGAATATACATTCGCACAAAAGAAATTTAGACAGAAAAGAATTGGAGCTTTACCAAAAGATATTGATTTTGAGGCAGACAAAAAGAAAACGGTAATACAGTACTTTAACAGAATGACTAATCCAATAGAGATCTATAGAAAGATGTTTAAGAATGGATATATTAAAAAGGATATATCCAAATACACTCTTGAAGGGGTTGTTAGGCATGGTAAAACAAAAACTTACCGTATGGAAGATTTAGCACCCATCCTTTACATATATCTTAAAATACATGATACAAAGGAATTTCAAAGAGAGTATATAATGGTAGATGAAACACAAGACCTAAGTCTCATCCAGATATTAACCCTATTTATGATTTCTAAAAACCAAAATATAACTATAGCAGGAGATACTGCTCAATCTATAATTCCACCCTTTTACATTAAAGATTGGACAAATGTAATAGAGCTTCTTAAGGATAGAGGAGCACAAAAATACTCCTACCATCAATTGAATAGGTGTTACAGAACCACACTAGAAATAATTGAGTTTGCTAACAAGATATTTAAAGATAGATTTCCAAAAAGCTATAAACTACCAGAGGCTGTATTAAGACATGGAGAGGAGATAAGGTATATATCAAATGATAAGGAGATCGAAAAGACAGATGAGAAAGACATTAAAAGACTAATAGACAATATCAAAGAAGAATTCAGGAAGGGGAGTGTAACATGTGCATTAATATGCAAGGATAGAGAGCATGCACATAGGGCATACAAGCGTTTAGAGAAATATCAAGATTATCTAAAGAAAGATATTGTTGATTTTTCCGAAGAGGATTATAAAACAGGGCTACTAATCCTACCTGTAGAGGGTGCAAAGGGATTGGAATTTGATACAGTAATATTATTAGATGTTAACTCAGAGAAATATCCAGATACAGAGTTTTGTGCAAGACTTCTGTATGTAGCTATAACAAGAGCCCTACATAGATTAATTATCGTTGAGAATAGAAATAAGTCCCCTTTACTACTATAATTACCTATGAGTATATATGGAATAATAATAGGTATTGGATTGATAATTGGAATTGATCTAATTAAAAAGAATCTTAAAACAATTTCCTACAAAGATATTTTCATCATTCTCCTTACAACCTTCCTTGGTGCAAGGGTACTTTTTCTTTTACACAACATCCCAGAAATTCAACAGGGAATCGTAAACCCTCTCTTCATATGGCAAGGAGGCCTAGCCTTCTATGGAGGACTTTGTGGGCTATTACTTGCACTTCTAGTAATATCAAGAAAAAGAGAAATCCCCTTTCTTAAACTCTCTGATCAATTCCTTCTCTTTGTTCCTCTGATACACTCCATTGGAAGAGTAGGTAATTACTTCAATCAAGAGCTATATGGTAAACCAACTTCTCTTCCCTGGGGAATAAATATTCCAAAGGAGTATAGAGTAACAGAATACCTCCAATATGATACTTATCATCCTGTATTCCTGTATGAAGCAATATTAAATTTAATAAATTTCATTCTCCTACTTACTCTTTCAAAAAGGATAAAAAAGAAAGGATTAATAACAGGTATATATTTTCTAAACTACTCGATAATAAGGTTAGCTATGAACAGAGTTAGAATAGATAAAGAATTCCTGTTAGGAATAGAAACTTCCGATCTCTTTTCTGTTCTCTTTTTCGTTTCTGGTATACTAATACTGTCACACATTATGAAAAAGAATCTTTTCCTAGCAAAATTTGTTTCTAAATTTTTAATTATAATATTACTAATATCTAGCCCCCTTCTCACTACTCTCAAACTACTACTTCCTGCCCAAACTACTCTCATTCTTTTCTCTTTTACCTTTTTAATTCCTCTTTTAGTATCTGTACTTTTTAAATATCTTAAACTTACTTCTGATTTTGTTGTTAACAAAAGAGAAGAGAGACCTAAACTGTTGTCTGTTTTCCTTCTCTCTTTCCTCTTTGCTCTCTACATATCTATAAATATTTCCAATCCCATTCTAATTGAAATATATACCATTCTCTGTTTAACTTTCCTTTTTGGAATATTACTAACTCTTTTTTGGAAGGTAAGTTTCCATATGATTATTTCTACCTTAGCGATATTTTACATAATATTTGTTACACAACAACCCTACACTCTTCTCCTTGCATTACTACTTCCTCTAATCGGTTGGTCAAGAATATATCTTAAGAGACACAACCTTAAACAGGTAGTAGGTGGTTTCCTTTTAACCATCTTTTGTATATTTGTTGTTTTAACATTAAATAAATTCTGGTAGAATTCACAGATAGTATATTTAAAAGTAAATAACCGTTGGAAAATTTAACAATTACACAAATTAGAGAAAAAATCCTTAAAAAAGAAATTTCAGCAGAAGAAATTACAAAGTACTACCTTAATAGGATTGAGCAGAAAGATAAAGAATTAAACTCATATATTACAGTTTCAAAGGAAAAAGCTTTAGAAAGAGCAAAGAAATTTGATAATAATTTTGAGAATGAAAAAGATAAAAGACTTAGTGGGATACCTCTTTCAATTAAAGATGTATACAGTACAAAAGATATACTAACAACATGTGCTTCACATATATTAGATGGCTATACTCCAGTATATGAGTCTACTGTTACTAAGAAATTGTTAAATGAGGGAGCTATATTTTTAGGTAAAACCAATTTAGATCAGTTCTGTCACGGTTCATCTACTATTACCTCATATTACGGACCTACTAGAAACCCTCATGATTTAGAAAGATTACCTGGAGGTTCAAGTGGTGGATCTGCAGCTGCAGTAGCGGCTGATCTTTGTGCAAGCTCTCTGGGTACAGAAACTGCTGGCTCCTTAAGACAGCCTTCAAGTTGGTGTGGTGTCGTTGGTTTAAAACCTACATATGGAAGAGTATCTAGATATGGAGTATTAGCAATGGGTTCTTCATTGGATAGTCCAGGACCAATATCAAAAAGTGTCCAAGATGCAGCTTTACTTCTTTCAGTAATTGCAGGATATGATAAAAAGGATTTTTCCTCATACAATATGCCTACTCCCAACTATTTTGATAATCTTGATTCCTCAAAAACAAAGGGTATGAAAATTTGTATTCCTAAAGAGTACTTAGATATGGAGATAGAAGAAGGAGTGTTAAAAAATTTTGAGAAGAGTGTTGAAATTTTAAAACAGTTAGGAGCCCAGATTGAATACGTTAATGTATTAGATCCTTCTCTTGCTATGTCTGTATATACAATTACATGCAGAAGTGAGGTATCTTCTAATCTTGCTAGATATGATGGTACTAGATATGGCTTAGAAGGAAAAGATAAAGCTTCTGTAAAAACTTACTTTGAATCTACTAGAGGAGAAGGATTTGGAAAAGAATCAAAGAGAAGAGTAATGACTGGTACATACTCCCTTTCAGCTGGATATGCAGATGAGTATTTCAAAAAATCAGAACAGGTAAGACAAATTGTTAAAGAAGATTTAGAGAAAATATTAAAAAGATATGATTGTTTAATCTCACCTACCACTCCAACTCCTGCACTAAAGGACAAGGATGCAGATAATCCACTCTTTGGAGAGATGTCTGATATTTTAGCAGAGGGAAGTTCAGAAGCAGGATTCCCAGCAATATCTATACCTAACGGGAAAGTAGGAGCTCTTCCAACGGGAATTCAGTTTGTAGGGAGAATACTTGATGAGCAAACCATATTGAATATAGCAAAGGGTTTAGAAGAAGCAACTATTTAAGGTTGTAATATATCCTCAGTTTTACCATCTATTGAAATTAGAACAGATTCTACAGTATTAAACTGTTTTAAGGTTTCCTCAATTTGTGCCCTTATCCCTATTACTCTACAGCTACCACTNACACCTAATTCTAATTCATTGCTTAAATCTACTCTAGCTATTCCATCAGATATATTTAAACTTTTAATCTCTACCCCCTCAGGGATATCNGTAAAATATCCGTTCTCAACTTCTTGCTCTGTTAATCCCTTAAAAAGTTCATTTAGAGTTGCTCTTTCAATATCTTCATTGTCTATCTCTCTTGATACAGGAAATACTAAACTACAATCAGTTCTTGTAGAATCAATTTTGTTACTAGAAAAAAACACTTTAACAGTTGGAATATCCTCTACTTCCTCTTCTTTAATACAGATATCAGTAAATTGACGACATAGTTGGAAATTACAACATATTTGTTCATTCTTGAGGATATAGGCGGTAGCTACTAGAAGTAATGAGAGTAAAAATATAGTTATAATTAATACAATATTCTTCATTACGGTATACCTATAAAATAATATAGTATATATCGTAGTATATCTCTTATGATTAAAAAGTACTAGTAAATATTAATAATCTACTCTCCCTTTTTTATACACCCAAAGAATATCTTTAGCAGTAACTTGAACTCTTCTCTTACCATCCTTTGCTAAGTTCTCCATGGTTTGATAAACCCTATCATACAGTTCATGGATTTTTTCATCTTGACTGTCTTCTGTGGTTTGTAAAATCTGCCAAAGAATAAAAGCAGCATAA
>JGI24025J20009_10000273_pt1 | contig 40402 bp, 46 predicted proteins | sample Cruoilmetagenom3_FD_20009 | JGI IMG/M metagenome (IMG submission 20009) | reverse complement strand
AACCCAACGCGGGCACAACCGATCGGGCCACGGAATGGCGCACCGGAAAGTGTCAGCGCAGCCGAAGCAGCGATCATTGCAACTACGTCTGGATCGTTTTCCAGATCGTGCGAAAGAACCGTACAGATAACCTGTGTTTCGTGCTTGAAACCCGGAACGAACAGAGGGCGGATCGGACGGTCGATCAGACGCGATGTCAGCGTCTCTTTTTCAGTAGGACGTGCTTCGCGTTTGAAGAAACCACCCGGGATTTTACCTGCAGCGTAGTATTTCTCTTGGTAATGCACTGTCAGCGGGAAGAAGTCGAAGCCAACCTTCGGTTTCTTTTCGAACACTACAGCACATAGAACGCTGGTCTCGCCCAAAGTGGCGATAACACATGCGTCTGCTTGACGGGCAATTTTGCCTGTCTCAAGGGTCAGCGTCTCGCCGCCCCATTCGATTGATTTTTTGAATTCTTTGAACATTTTCTTTTCCTATCTGCGGTTCATCCCCCATGGACGAAACCCGCGGTGTGGCCGATGCCACGTGCCCATATCATACGGGCTTAATGCAAAACGCGCCCGTGAAGGCGCGCTTTGGTATTCTTAGCGGCGAATGCCGAGACGTTCGATAAGCGACTTATAACGCGCTTCGTCTTTGGAACGTGTGTAATCCAGCAGTTTACGACGTGTCGCAACCATTGTTAGCAAACCGCGACGCGAGTGGTTGTCCTTTTTGTGGGACTTGAAGTGCTCGGTCAACGTGTTGATACGGCTGGTAAGGATAGCAACCTGAACTTCGGGGGAACCAGTGTCACCCTCTTTGATTGCGTATTCTTTGATTAGGGCTTCTTTAAGCTCTGGAGTAATCGACATCGGATTTTCCTTTTATATAAGGGTTTCAATAACCTTTCCGATGCGGCCAGTGCCAAGATGTCGTCCAGCACGGTCAAACCAAAAAGGGTCGCGAAAGGGAATCCCCTAGGCAACATGCACGCGTATAGAGGGTTTTTGGTTGTATGGGAAGAGATTTCCTGCTTGCGACTGGGGAGGAATTGGATTCTTATGTCTTGGCCCGCCGTCGTTTCAGCTGTCATGCAAGACTAGCAACCCTTTTTGGGCTTGGACCGACGGTGTGGCTTTACCGGAACTGTTTTCGGTCCCGGCTTTTTGCCAGATCTTACCGTTTTAGTAACAGTTCGACACTTTGCCATCTGCATCACCTCCTTTCCGAAGCTTATAGCTTCTTCTTGAAGTTGTGGCGGCGGACCTTATTATGTGTGACTCATATAATTTTCAGAGTCAATTCAAAGTACTAAATACAGGTGACACAACTCGAAAGGTCACACCATATGGTGTCTCCAATGGTTTTCCGGTTCAACCTTATATCTTATATGGAGCGGAGTTTTGGGAGCACCCCCTTGGTCAAATCCAAATGCTTAGGCGATATGCGCGCAAAGTGGGTCTCCACACGGATGGGAAGAAAATTAGGGCGACAGGACTTTCGCCACAGTAACAGATAGCGAACGCGCTTTTGACTAAACCGAACTCCGACCCTTCTATTAGCTTCGATCAAGTCTAAGCGTAGTATAGCAATCTGATCGAAACCCTCGTGAGAAGTCACTTGGATGGCAACGCCATCATGCGCGTTTTTGGCGGACTGGGTTTCGAGCAATAGATGGCATGCAGATATACGTTGGCACCGCGAGCTTTGATGACGGTGTAAAGTGGGGGTTTACGCATCACATAGACCCGAATATCGACAAAGAGAGGGACTAGCTAATACGTGATCTGCTTTCGGCGGGAGCTGCTGCCCAACAAATGATATTCCAACTAATTCCGCCCGTTCTTGGGCAAAGCTTTGCCGGCGACGCCTTCTTTACGGATGGAAAGGCTGTTTTAGTGTCTGTTCTATAATAAACCTGAGCCCGCCGTTACCTACCACCAGATATCAGGCTGCACCTTGTATCCGATATAGAGCGGGTGCTTTGGGTGCCCTGCCTTTGTCAAACCCAAATGCTTGGGCGAAACCGGCATTCCGCGTAAAAGTGCCTCTACGTTTGCGCCCCGGCCCTGATGTTCGCCATGCGCACCCCATGCCGCAACCATATCATCGGCCCAGTCAACACCTTGCCGGATAGCTTCGTCATTCAAAGGGCCAACCGGATCATCCGCCGCCCGCATAACCTTGGGGTCAGTTGCCCGAAACGCAAAGATATTGCAGACCCTGAACGCGCCATAACCCAAGGTGCGAGCGCGCCGCTCGCAACGTTCCACAGTCGGGTCATTCTGAACTTCAGTCGCGGTCGACGGGTTCAGCATTAGGAACATCACCTTTTTACCGTCTTCATCCCAGACTCGTGTCAGGTCGTAACGGTACTGCTCACAATCCGAATAGTTTGCGATGGAAGGTGCATCGCCCTTGGTGTGTTCGCGGGTAATCATTTCATAAGCTCGCCGAGGCTTTTGATCTGTTGCCCGCTTGAATCGAAGTTTCCCTCGGACAACCATGCTGTCATCGCCGCCTCGATTGCCGGCCACTCGGAATCGATGATAGAAAACCACGCCGTATCGCGATTGCGGCCCTTGTAGACCAATGCTTGCCGGAACAGACCTTCATACGTAAACCCAAGCCGCTTAGCCGCCTTATGTGACGGAGCATTCAGGTTATCGCATTTCCATTCATATCGACGGTAGCCCAACTCATTGAAGGCTCTCTGCATCATCAAGAACATCGCTTCCGTCGCGGCGGATCTGCGTTGAAGCGCGGGGGAAAAGTTGATGTTACCGACTTCAATAACCCCCATTGCAGGATCGATCCGCATGAAAGTCGCAAATCCGACCGCCTTGTTTGTGGCTTTGTCGATTATGGCGTGAAACAGAGGGTCGTCGCCCAGACACGCCGTTGCCATCCATTCCCGCAGGTCTAGTTCGGTCTTGAACGGGTCGGTAAAAAGATACGTCCAGATCCCACCGGTTTCGTCAGCAGAAAACGCTTCAAACAAATCCGGTGCGTGGCGGTCAATATCTATCGACTCAAGTCGACAATACTTGCCTTCCATATTGCTCCGCGGTGGAATCTTGGCGCCCTGCCAAACGACATTCTCGCCAATCGGTTGGCCCAAATGATTGACGCGAACTGCCATCCCTTAGTCCTCCAGTACAAAAACCCGATTTGGGTGCAATTCGCCGCCTTTGTAAACCCCGATCGCCACCGGCACGCCATTCAATGACGTCCAGCACTCGTCGCCATATTCGGCGTCTGACGTCATAACCATACCCGGATTGCCATTACGCAGTTTGGCTGCACCTTCAGGTGTGCAGGGGAGTTCGGGCAGATCGTGCAACCCGGCTTCCAAAGGAAGCAAAAACTCGTCTAACTTGGGGTCTTTGGCAAGTTCATCCAGCGTTTCAAAGGATATACCATCCGATATCTCAAACGGTCCTGCCCAAACACGACGCAACTGAACCACATGTGCAAAACAGCCCAACGCCTGACCGAGATCACGACCGATGGAACGGACGTAGCCACCCTTCCCGCACACCATTTCCAGAACCGCGTGATCCGCGTCCGGCATTTCAACCAACTCCAGCGTTTCCACAAATAGGGGCCGCGCCGCCAGTTCCATCTCCTCGCCGTCGCGGGCACGTTTATAAGCTCGCTCGCCGTCGACTTTAACCGCGGAATACTGCGGCGGAACTTGCATGATATCACCGGTAAACGCTGGTAATGCTGCGCGTATTTCATCCGCCGTCGGACGCAGATCGCTTTCTTGGGTTATTTCGCCCTCGCCGTCATCGGTGTTCGTCGCCTGTCCCAACCGGAGCGTAAACCGGTAGGCTTTCATCGAATCCGTAACATAGGGGACGGTCTTCGTCGCCTCGCCAAAGGCAATCGCCAGCACACCTGTCGCCTCTGGGTCTAAAGTTCCGGCGTGGCCGGCCTTCTGCGCATCAAACGCCCACTTGGCTTTGTTCACTATCGCGCTCGACGTTACGCCGAGCGGTTTATCCACAACCAGCCATCCGTTTAGCGCGCGACCTTTTTTACGTCTTGCCATAATATTCCTACAATTTTGGCGGTTGACCAGTTGTTCGCCAACCCAGTTTCACGCGCTCATACAACGCTTGGTCGTCGCCATAAAGCGCAGAAATGCGTTCGGCGATCTCGGGGGTGACCAATTCCGCGGTCGAGAACAGTTTTGGCGAGGTGTTTCTGTTCGGCACCGCGCGCATCGCGTCCTCGAGCCCTTCAATCCGGCCGCCCGCAATCTGGATCAACTGGTTGTCCAGATCTTCAAGTAACAGCGGCTTCATATCAAACCGGATTGCCTTTTTAACAGTCTCGACTTGCGCAGACCAATGCGGATTTTGGTCGGCTGGCGCTTCGATCCTCAGCTTGCGGGCAATGTACCCGAGCAACGCGATACAGTTGTGCTGATGCTGCTCGATTGTTAAATCCGGCCCCTGCACAAACCCCCTACGCCGAACGAGGCGGTTTGTGACCCAATGGAACGAGCGGTCTCCCGATCCGTATATCTTATCAAAATACAACGAAACGAACCGGTCGGTGGGGTTCCGGACTACGAAGAAGCTAACCTGTTCCGCCAGTTCCTGCTTGGTCAGACTGGTCGCCAGCGACGAGCCTTCTAGATGTATGCGTAACGGGTCGTGGTAGGCCTCGCCGTTTTCCATCAAATAAAGCAGGTTTCGCAGATAGGTGCAGCCGACCTTAGGCGTGACAACACAATTCAGCGGCTGACCTGCGGTAGACAGGCATCTTATCTTTTCGTCACCGGTCACGACCGGGTGATAGCCGAGCCACGGCTGCCAGCGATCGACTGCCTGGTCGTAAAGCGTTTTGTCATGCGCGTAGGTCGCTTCAATTTTTCCAAGCAATTCGGCATCAACAATATCGGCGCGGGAATAGGGCTTTTCAGTTCGATTATCGGCGCTAACCGCAGCCATCGCCTCTTCAATGTTTGGCAAGACCTCGCCCAAAAACAACGGGAGCTGCCAATTCAGACCTTCCAGCGTCAAATGCGCAACATCCAGCGCCTTTACCCGTTGAAGCCGGCTCGACTGTCGTCGCCAGTGATGGTTGACGGGCTGGTCAGTTTTAAACGCCAGATTTAGTGCCAGCCAATCAATCAAAAGATAACAGTTTTGCCGATGATCCAAAGCATTAAGATCGGGTGTCAGATTCAACCCGATTTCAGTAGCTAGATAGGTGCGAACATCTGGAAAATTACGCGGGCCGTCACCATAGATCTTGTCAAAGTATAGTGAAATGAACCTATCAACCGGATCACGCAGCACGGAAAATGCATGCGGGCTTCGCCGGATCGCTTCTTCGTCTCCGGAATTTGCACGCAACAAGTCTATGGCGTTCGAATGGATGTCGTGACCAGCGGCATGTTCTTCTGCATGGTCCAGATAATAGAACAGGTTCTTTAGATAGGTACTACCGCTTTTTGTGATCGGCAAATAATATACCGGAGCACTTCTAAGTGTCAGCATCCGTTGCGCCTGCGTCCGACGCTCGGGTTTGCGGAACTTTTGAACTAGCCCCTTTATCATATCGGCCTATTCGTCTTCATCACGATCAAGGTCGCGACGGACCTCGGCTGAGCTTAGCAGACGGTTTGTCTCTTCCATCTGGTCAAAGCTGCGATCCGCTAAAAATTTCAGCTCGGGTGCATGCTTCAACTTCAAACCGTGCGTAACCAGATGCCGAAGCTCTCCCTTATTCCGGTTCAAGGCCTCGATCACGCTATCGGTATTCACACCACCGAGCGGCAAAGCAAACACAATGGCGTTGCGAAGGTCCGGCGACACGCGCACCTCGCCCACAGTCACAGACACATGCGCAAGCTCTTCGTCGTGCAAATCGCCGCGAAGCAGAATATCCGAGAGTTTCCGCCGGATCAGTTCGCCAACGCGAAGCTGCCGTTGCGATGGGCCGGCACCCGTATTAAATCTTTTCTTTGCCATGGCCCCTAATCCCCCTGCATCAACGCTATGTCAAGTCATCCCCCCTTTGCATTAGCGGAATTGAGCGCTAAACCATCTAACAAATAGCCAACGAGGGTCGTTATGACAGAAACAACAGGTATTGCGGTGGTCGGCGCTTCCGGTCGTATGGGTCGGATGTTGATTCAAGCGATCGAAGAAAATGAACATGCGCATCTGGCTGGTGTAACAGAAAGGGCCGGTCACGAATGGATTGGCCGCGATCTGGGCGAATGCCTTGGCGGTGCTCCGGTTGGTGTCGCTGTGTCAGACGATCCGCTCGAGGTTTTGGCCCATTCGCACGCGGTCGTTGATTTCACCTCGCCGAGCGCTACGGTTTTGCATTCAGAATTGGCGGCGCAGGCCCGCATCACACACGTGATCGGAACCACCGGTCTTGAAGGCAGTCATCTTGCGAGGATCGCTGCTGCTGCGAGGCACTCAATTGTTGTCAGGGCGGGTAACATGAGCCTCGGGGTCAATTTGCTGACTGTGCTAACCCGAAAAGTCGCTGCAGCGCTGGATATGGATTTTGATATCGAAATTGTTGAAATGCATCACCGTCACAAAGTCGATGCACCCTCGGGAACTGCCCTAATGCTTGGCGAGGCTGCTGCAGAGGGACGAGGTGTCGACCTTGCAGATGTATCGGATCGAGGCCGTGACGGCGAAACCGGCGCCCGCAAACGGGGTGATATCGGATTCGCAGCCCTGCGTGGCGGTGACGTTATTGGCGAGCATGACGTTATTTTCGCAGGCGAAGGCGAGCGCCTCATCCTGCGCCATATTGCAAGTGACAGGATGTTATTTGCGCGCGGCGCAATTAAGGCCGCGCTCTGGGGACAACATCAAAAGCCTGGTGAATACACCATGCTCGACGTGCTTGGCTTAGACTAGTCTATTTAACCATCCGTTGACGGATCACAGTAAATGCAACGCGAACAACCACACCGCCCAAGAAACCGCCTACGGCAGCAACCGAATAGGCAGATCCGCCTAGCACAAGTATCGTGATAAGATGCGCGACGACACCGCCGAGGAATCCTGTAAATAGGTTACCAACGAGGCCAAGCGAATATTGGCTTGCAACTTGGGACGAAACCAAGCCCCCGCCAACGCCGCAAACCGCACTTATTATAAAATAGATCATCTCTGTCTCCCGTACTAATTGTTGTGGGCTGTTACTCGCCCTAGTTGAATCCTACAATAAGGCCGTTAGATTCCCAAAGGTTAATTTTTGCCCTCGATATCATAGAGCCGAAACGTAGCGTTGTAATTGCTTTGCTTTGGATAATTGGGCAGTCTCTTCGCAAACTTGTGGAGGAGTTCATGGCCTATCTTAACAACATATTCGGCGTTACCGGCAAAATCGCGTTGGTTACCGGTGGTGCGACCGGCATTGGCTGCATGATTGCCGAAGCACTGGTGCAAGGCGGTGCGCATGTGCTGATTACCAGTCGCAAAGGCGAAGCATGTGAGACGGTAGCTGCCGAGCTAAACTCGCTCGGCGCCGCCGGATCGGCGGAGGGTTTTGCCGGGGACGTTGGCTCGCAAGCCGCGATTGATGCGCTGACGGCCGAGGTTTTGAAGCGTACCGACAAGTTGCATATACTGGTGAACAACGCCGGCGTAACTTGGGGCGAGCCGTATAAGTCCTTTCCGCATGCGGCGTGGGAAAAGGTCATGAATATCAATGTTTCGGGCATGTTTACTCTGACACGCAATCTGACGCCGCTTCTAAAGGCTAACGCTGCTGACAACGATCCCGCACGGATTATCAATATTGGTTCGGTCATGGGTACGGTCCCGCTGGCCGAAGGTGCGTATTCCTATGCTGTATCGAAGGGCGCAGTGCATCATCTGACCAAAATTCTGGCGGCAGAACTGGCCCCCAAGAACATCACCGTTAACGCCTTCGCGCCCGGTCCGTTCCCGTCGAAAATGACGGCGTTCGCCATCGGAAGCGAAGAAGGGCAAACCAAAGTCGGGACGAATGTTCCCATTGGTCGTGTCGGCACGCCCGAGGATATCGCCGGTGCCACTTTGTTTCTATGTGGTCGCGGCGGGGCGTACACATCAGGGGCCATCATTCCGCTCGATGGCGGTATGAGCGTCGAGCCCCCCCAAAACCTATTTGCAAACGCAATGTCATGAGCTTCGCCGGTAAAACCGTCCTGATTACGGGTGCGGCGGGCGGATTTGGCGCGGCTGCGGCAAAACAGTTTTCTGCGGCTGGCGCGAAACTCGTACTTGGGGATATTTCGTCGGACGGGCTTGGCGCAGGACTGTCAGGTGATGTGGCCACATTGGTCGGGGATGTCAGTGATCCCGCCTACTCTGCCGCCTTGGTTAAACTGGCACTTGACCGCTTCGGCTCCCTCGATATTGCTATAAATAACGCTGGTATTGTGCATACACCCGCAAAAGTCCCGAATTTGACCGAAGCGGAGTGTCGGAGGGTCGTCGACGTCAACTTGCTTGGCGTATTCTGGGCGATGCAGGCACAGCTACCGACAATGGAAACACAATTCGCTGAAACCGGAGAGGCTTGCGCAATCGTCAACATCGCATCCGTCGCCGGACTGGGCGGCGCGCCGTGGCTTTCGATTTATGGCGCCTCGAAACACGGAGTCGTAGGCTTAACCCGCGCCGCCGCGCTGGAATATGCCCGCAAAGGCATTCGGGTAAACGCGATTTGCCCCAGCTTTGCCGCCACTTCAATGGCAGGCGACGCGGTAGATGACCCCGAGATCGAAGCGCATATGACCCGTGGCGTTCCAATGCGTCGACTCGCGACGGTGGACGAAGTGGTGCAGGCGATATTGTGGGCGGCTGACCCTGCGAACAGCTTTATGACAGGGCAAAACATTGCAATCGACGGCGGTCTCGGCGCGCTTTAGCCTTCCGCAGCGTCTCCCGTGACTTCGGGGCGCAATTCCGCCAAACTGCCAAAAAAATTCCGGAGACGAAAATGACGAACTATCCCCACATGCTTGCTCCTCTCGATCTTGGATTCACCACGCTCAAGAACCGGGTGCTGATGGGGTCAATGCATACGAACCTCGAGGAATTGGGTGACTGGAACCGTATCGCTGCCTATTTCGCGGAACGCGCGGCGGGTGGTGTTGGTTTGATGGTTACCGGTGGTATGGCTCCAAATGCCGAAGGTGGTGTAATGCCGGGCGCTGCAGGATTGTTCACCGACACGGATATCGCCAATCATAAAATTGTAACCGATCGCGTTCATGCAGAGGGCGGTAAAATCGCCATGCAAATTCTTCATGCAGGCCGGTATGCGTATAACCCCAAGGCTGTTGCCCCCTCGGCGATCAAGTCACCGATTTCGCCGTTTCCACCTAGCGAACTGGATGCAGATGGAATCGAGAAACAAATCGCGGATTTTGTGGTTTCGGCAACTCGCGCGAAGGAAGCCGGTTACGACGGTGTCGAAATTATGGGGTCCGAAGGGTATTTCCTGAACGAATTTCTTGTGACACATACCAACAAACGCACTGACGAATGGGGTGGTTCCTACGAGAACCGCATGCGTCTTCCGGTCGAAGTTGTTCGCCGCGTTCGCGAAGCTGTTGGCCCAGATTTCATCATCATCTATCGCCTGTCGATGATCGACCTGATCCCGAACGGATCTACTTGGGACGAGGTTGTTATGCTCGCCAAAGCGATCGAGGCGGCTGGCGCAACAATTCTGAACACCGGCATAGGTTGGCATGAAGCCAGAGTTCCCACCATCGCAACTTCCGTCCCGCGTGCAGCGTTTTCCTGGGTGACGAAGCGGTTGATGGGCGAAGTTTCGATTCCGGTTATCACATCCAACCGCATTAACACCCCCGGAGTTGCAGAAACTGTTCTGTCGGACGGCTGTGCCGACATGGTTTCGATGGCGCGCCCGTTTCTGGCAGACAGCCAGTTTGTGGCCAAAGCGACAGCCGGTAAAGCTGATGAAATCGCGCCGTGTATTGCCTGCAATCAGGCCTGTCTGGACCACACCTTTTCGATGAAAACCTCGACATGTCTGGTAAATCCGCGTGCCTGTTACGAGACGGAGCTGAACTACGGTCCAGCGGACAAGGTAAAAACCGTAGCTATTGTGGGCGCCGGTCCCGCCGGCCTCTCGACCGCACTGGTTGCCGCCGAGCGCGGTCACAATGTTACCCTGTTTGATCAGGCAGATCAGGTCGGTGGTCAATTGAACATGGCCAAAAAGATTCCGGGTAAAGAAGAGTTCTTCGGACTCGTCGAATATTACGCACGAATGCTCGAAGTTAAGGGTATTGATGTACAACTTGGAAAGCGCGTTAAAGCCGATGATCTGACACGTTTTGACGAGGTGGTAATCGCTACAGGTGTGATGCCGCGCGACCCGCAAATCAAAGGGCAAGACGGCCCGAACGTTGTCAACTACATCGACGTTTTGCGTGACAACGCCAAAGTTGGCGAACGGGTCGCGATCATCGGTGCTGGCGGCATCGGGTTCGACGTCGCCGAATACCTGGTGCAACTGGGTGAAAGCCCGACGGTTAATCTTGATGAATGGAAGGCCGAATGGGGCGTAGGCGATCCGGCGACTACGGCTGGCGGGCTGGCAGAAGATGGGCCGAAACCCGAAGCCCCCGCGCGGCAGGTTACGCTTTTGCAACGCAAGGCGCAAAAATTGGGTAAAGGCTTGGGCAAAACCACCGGTTGGATCCACCGTGTGGCGTTGAACATGAAAGGCGTCGGTATGGTCGGTGGTGTGAACTATGAAGAAATCACCGCAGAAGGTTTACACATCTCAACCGGTGAGGGGCATGAAAACCCTCGGCTATTAGAGGTCGACACGGTTGTTCTATGCGCAGGGCAGTTGCCGGAACGTTCACTGGCCGATGCGTTGGAGGCAAAAGGTATTTCGGCACATATAATTGGTGGCGCAGATGTTGCGGCGGAACTCGACGCTAAACGAGCGATCAATCAGGGATCGCGATTGGCAGCAACGTTTTAGATTTACCCAAGTACAGAGGGTCCGAAGATCAAAAACAGGATCACAACGGGTGAAACGCCAATAACAACTGCCAGCAAATAGAGCGGAAAGCTGAACAACCGGCTTAGACCGGCGATAAATGCAATCCCGCCGCCTCCGCCAATCACGGAATTACCGGGAATATTAAACGCAACCGCAATCGCAACGTACCTGTTGCGTAATAGAAACGAAATAAACCGCGTCGGGGCGCGTTCGACCAGCATATTCATGCGCTCCTGCACCGGCTTGCGCGCCAAATCCCGCAACATTCCGCTAATCCGTGACATGCCGAGAAAGTCAAAACATCCGCATATGATTTTTTCGGGAACCAACCGGCCAATAACGAACCCCAAGCTCAACCCGATTATGGTCGAAATATATACCGGTATCGCGATTGGTGTACCGAACATCACCATCAACCCGATCCCGATTTCCACACCAGGCACAAAAGGTAAAGAAATCAGCAGTGCGTAAAGGACAATGGCAAACACAGTTGCCCCAAAAACCAAATTCTCGTTTTCCGGTGTAATTTCCATTTTCAAACGCTGGCTAATCCAGTCTCCCGCCATATTTGCGAGATAGGCAACACCGATAATTATAAGGACAACGAGGACGATGCGCACATATTTGGCGCCCATCAGGCCAGCTCGTTCATAATACCGACCAGTTCTGACGCGATCGCGGGCTCGGACATCGCGTGACCAGCCCGAACCAGCCGTAACTCGGATTTTGGCCACAACGCGTGTAAGGAGTGGGCCGTATGCGGTGGGCAAATCATATCGTACCGCCCTTGCACAATGTACCCGGGAATATGCTTGATCTTGTTCATATCGGCGAAAATCTGTTTGTCTTCGCGCAAAAACCCTTTGTTTGTGAAATAGTGGTTTTCGATCCGCGAGAACGCGCGGGCATAATAGGCTGGCACCTTGCCCCCATGCCCTTTTGAATCGAGTGTCGCGAGCGTATTCTCCCAAGCCGCCCAAGCGCGCGAAAACCGTATCACATCAGCATCGATCTTCCCGAACAGCCGCTTGCGATAAGCCTCGATCAGGTCGCCTCGCTCTTCTTTGTCGACCATATTTGAAAAAGCAGTCCACGCTTCGGGCCAGAACTGCCCTGCTCCGCCACCATAAAACCAATCAAGCTCGGCTTGCGTCATCGTAAAAATACCGCGTAGAACCAGTGCTTTTACAAAAGCGGGGTGTGTCTGGGCATACAGCAACGAAAGCGTTGCACCCCATGAACCACCAAATACTGTCCACTTTCGGATGCCCAACGCCTCGCGAATAACCTCGATGTCTTCAATCAAATCCCACGTGGTGTTCTTTTCAACACTTGCATACGGCCTGGATTTACCACAGCCACGCTGATCAAACAAAATCACACGGTAACGGTCCGGATCGAAGAACCTGCGCATCGCAGGGCTACAGCCGCCACCTGGTCCGCCGTGTAAAACAACTACCGGCTCTCCGTCTTCGCGCCCTGATTGCTCGACGTAAATCGAGTGCCCTCCGGACACCTCCAGCGTTTGCTGATGAAACGCGTCGCGTGCAGGGTAAAGCGTGCGACGCGCTTTCGCGTCTTTATGGCTCGCATGTTCCAGCATATATGCTCTATTAGTTAGATATTCGCCCCAACATGGCAGGTAGGAAAGATGAGTGCAACGCAAACAACCGTTACTGTAGACCCCGCAGAGGTCGCCAAGTTCGAAGCCATGGCTGCCGAATGGTGGGATCCTAAAGGGAAGTTCAAGCCGTTGCACGAAATGAACCCCATTCGGCTCGAATACATCGTGCAACAGATTTGTGCAGAGTTCGGTCGTGATCCCGCCTCGATTCGCCCGTTCGAGGGCTTGCGCCTACTTGATATCGGCTGTGGCGGCGGTCTTTTGTCCGAACCTATGGCACGATTGGGTGCAACTGTGGTTGGTGCAGATGCGGCTGCCGGCAACATTCCGGTGGCAGAAGTACACGCCAAGCAGTCCGGTCTCGACATTGATTATCGCAATACAACCGCCGAGGCCTTGGCCGAGGCCACCGAGCAGTTCGACGTCGTGCTAAATATGGAAGTCATCGAGCATGTCGCCGACCCGTCAGGGTATCTGACGGCCTGCCAGCAACTGCTAAAACCGGGTGGCCTGATGTTATGTTCGACCATCAACCGCAACCCGAAAAGTTATATGGCTTCGATCATCGGGGCCGAAGTGATTATGCGTTGGCTGCCAAAAGGCACTCATGAGTGGCATAAATTTATCACGCCGGACGAGCTTTTTGATCTGATCACAGGCGCTGGCCTAACCCCCGTCGACCGCAAAGGCTTTGTTTTCAATCCGCTGCTTTGGTCGTGGTCGATCTCGGATCGGGATTTATCCGTCAATTACGTGACAGCCAGCGTAAAGCCCACCTAGCGTTAACCGTCTTTCGCCAAGAACGTCCGCAAATCTCTAAGGATTGGCAAAGCCGCGCGGATTTTTTCTTGGCCAAGGCTTTCGACCGCATCGTCAAACACCGGCGCGATCGCGCGCACGGCTTCGTCTCGTGCAGTATGCCCAGCCGGACTGATCGACACAAATTTCCGCCGCGCGTCATCCCAATCCGGTCTAATATGCACATAGCCCGCTGATTCCAGTTTGGAGAGCGTATTCGTCATCGCGCCTTTGGTTACATGGAAAATCCGTGCCAGTTGCGCTGGTGTTTTCTCGCCACCCAACCGCGCGAAATGGTTCAGAACCGTAAAATGCGACAGCTCCATACCCTTTGGCAACGCCCGGCTAAACCGGGTCCGCGCCATTTGTTCCACCGCCGATATTTCACCGAACAGTGCAATCGCAAGCGGGTCGTTTGTTAATTTGTCAGACATCAGGCCTCGGGCGGTTCAAATTCGCGATCATGTTGCAGTGACGGTATCTTTGCGCGTGCTTTCTTAACATCGTTAAGGTCCAAGTCGGCAAAAGTCACGCCTTCCGTTTCGCCACCATCGGCAAGAACCTCGCCCCAAGGGGAAATGATCAGCGAGTGGCCATAGGTTTTTCGCTTCGTAATCCCACCACAATCATGCGTGCCAACCTGCGCTGGCGCCAATACAAAACATCCGTTTTCGATCGCCCTCGCCCGCAGCAAGGTTTCCCAATGTGCGCGGCCGGTCGGTACGGTAAACGCCGCCGGAGCGGTTAGTATTTCCGCCCCTGCCTGCGCCAACTGCCGATAAAGCGTTGAAAACCGCATATCGTAGCAAATCGTCATTCCGATGTTGCCAATATCCGTCTTGGCCAGCGTCGCCTTCGTACCCGGACGATAAGCCGAAGATTCGCGGTAAACCTCGCCATTGCCCAAATCCACGTCGAACATATGAATCTTGTCGTAACGCGCTTGAATTTCGCCCGCCGGAGAAATCAGAAACGAACGGTTTGCGAAACGCCCGTCCGTATCGCCGGTTTTTATCCCGAGCGATCCGATCAAAAGCCAGATGTCCAATTCCGAAGCCAGTTCTCGCAGACGGGCAAGAGACGGGTCATCACCCTCGGTATTCAATACCTCGGCTTGTTGCTTCCGGTTTGAGGAAATGATGTTGGTCGTCTCTGGTGTCAGCACAAACTCCGCGCCACCTGCATGGGCCTCGCGAATAAACGTTTCAACTTTTTGCAGGTTTGCGCTCGGATCATTACTCGAAGTTAACTGAACCAGAGCAACTTTCATGGATTAGCTGGCCAAAAGCTTATCAAGAACGTCATCATGTTCGAGATCAAACAGGTCATCGCAACCACCAATTGGCTTACCGTCAATGAAGATTTGCGGCACGGTGCGACCACCATTGCTGCGTTGATTCATCTCTGCGCGCTTTTCCGAATTCATCATCACATTGTATTCAGTGTATTCGACGCCTTTCTTATCCAGAAGGCGTTTTGCTGCGGTACAAAATCCGCAAATCGGTGTTGTGTATATTTCGACGGGTTTCATGCCGGTACTCCGTAAGAATGTTTCGCCCTTATATAGGGCTTCATTGCTCACGCGCAACGCGCGCAAGAACAAGCGCGTCAATTCGTTCCGCGCCGGCTGCGCGCAAAGTATCAGCGCAAGCGGAAAGCGTAGCGCCCGTTGTCATTACATCGTCGACCAGCAATATGTTTTTTGCAATCGGTCGGCGCTTGTGCAGTGAAAATACCCCGAGCTGGTTTTCGTGGCGCTCAATCCGGCTCAAGCCATCTTGCGACGGGGTTGCCTTATCGCGCACCAACAAGTCCGGTATCAGCGGCGTTCCTGAAATAACCGATAAGTGCCGCGCCAACTCGGCCGACTGGTTATAGCGCCGCTTCACCAATCGTCGCCAATGCAGTGGAACCGGCACAATTATGTCGGCTGTTTTCAGTAAAGGAGCACCGGATCGCGCCATCCACTCAGCCAACGGCCTACCCATATCCAACCGATCACCATGCTTAAGGCCAAGAACCGCCCGCCGACCAACGCCGCTGTAAACCACGGCTGCGCGCCCCCTATCCCATGACGGCCGGTCGTTAAGACAAGAGTCACAGTGAATATCTGCACCGCAATTTTCACCGGGCAACGGCGTACCGCAAGCATCGCACACCAACCCCGCAATAAAGCTCGTCTCCGACCAACATTCTCCACATAGACTGGCACTTAATTCAGTGGGCTCCCGACATATCATACATAGCGGTGGATAAACTACGCCGCTAATCGCCTCCAACACGCCCTTTCCCTTGTGGGCAATGCGGTTTATCTGTCTCGTCAAAGGAATCTTATAATATGCAAACACCACCGGACCTTTTTGATCGTTCATTGCTTGCCCTACGCCGCGCGCGGGCGGTCGGGTTTGGTGATAAAGGAAATTTCCTGCATCTCGAAGTTGCCGACCAAGTCTCAGAAAGACTGCAAGAGGTTAATAAAACCTTTCGTGACGCGGCCGTCGTCGGTCCAAAAGCGGGTTTATGGATCGAAACCATCGGATTTCCGGGGTTTTCACCTGCTGCAGATCAGGAAACGTTGAATCTCGCCGAATCATCGTTGGATTTGGTAATTCATGGAATGGCGCTGCATTGGGCGAATGACCCCGTGGGTCAGTTGGTACAAATGCGGCGCGCATTGAAACCGGACGGCCTGATGTTAGCAGTGATGTTCGGCGGGCAAACCTTGCATGAACTGCGCACGGCACTGGCAGAAGCGGAAGCGGAAATTGAAGGCGGCCTGTCCCCACGTATCGCCCCGATGGGGGAAATTCGCGATCTCGGCGGGTTAATTCAACGTGCGGGATTGGCGCTACCGGTTGCGGATTCGGTGAAATTAAACGTGACCTACCAAACACCCCTTCACCTGATGCAAGACCTGCGGGCGATGGGGGAAACCAACGTGATGTACGCGCGACGCAAGGTGCCGATGCGGCGGAAAACCTTGTTGCGGGCGATGGAAATCTATTCGGAAAATTACACCGGTCCGGATGGTCGGATTAACGCGACTTTCGAGATCGTGTTTCTTACTGGCTGGGCCCCGTCCGAGACGCAGCAAAAACCGCTGCGTCCGGGGTCGGCAAAAGCAAGGCTCGCCGACGCGTTGGGGATTCCGGAAATAAACGCTGGCGAGAAAGCCAAACGTTAGTCTTCTGCTTTTTCCGTGGATTCGGGTTTGCTCGTGTTGGAGGAAACGCCAACCTGTGCGGCGCGCAACAATCGGTCACCAATCGCAAAGCCGGTAGCCATTACCTGAATAATGGAGCCTTTGGTTGTGTTCGGAACGGGTGCTTCAAACATCGCCTGATGCATTTTCGGGTCGAATTTGTCGCCAATTTCCGGCGCGACACTCAAAATTTTGTGCTTCTCGAACACCGAAAGCAATTCGCGCAATGTCAGCTCAAGCCCTTCGGTCAAGGATTTATGCTTTTCGCGCAAATCGTCGTCGATGTTATCAAGCGCACGCCCAAGGTTGTCCTGAACCGACAGCAAATCACGCGCCAGTTTTGTACCGCCATAGGTTTCAGCATCCCGGCGGTCCCGCTCGGCACGCTTGCGAAGGTTTTCAGTTTCCGCAAAAGCTCGCAAAAGACGGTCCTTCAGTTGGTCCCGCTCTTTGATCAGGCCCTCCAGATCCGGCTCCGCAAGAACATCTTCTTCCAGGTCCAAATCATCCTCGATTTCGTCGATTTCATCCAAAAACGGAGTATCTTTTTCGTCGGTCATTTACTTGCCTTCTTTGTCATGTCCGGCGGGACACCAATCTGCCCACCAGTTGCGCCGTATAGTCAACGATTGGAACAATCCGCCCGTAATTAAGTCGGGTCGGTCCAATTACGCCCACAGCGCCAATAATTTTTCGCTCAGCGTTCATATAAGGGGAAACCACCAAAGAGGAACCCGAAAGTGAGAAAAGTTTGTTCTCCGAGCCAATAAAAATCCGAACTCCGTCCCCGCCTTCGGTCAAATCGAGCAATTGTGCCAAATCGCGCTTGCGTTCAAGGTCGTCAAACAACTGCCGGATGCGCTCCAAATCAATTTCAGAGGCTCCCTCTTCGACAAGATTCGCGCGGCCACGAACAATCAGGCGGTCTCGGCCATCTTGTTCGTCGACCCAGATCGCCAAGCCGTCTTCGATCAGACTTTGGGACAGCTTATCGAGTTCCTGCCGGTGGCGCTCGATTTCGTGCGCGACAACGCTTTGCATCTGCGAAACGGTGTGGCCTTCCAGGATCGTGTTCAGAAAATTTGCTGCCTCGCGCATCGCCGAAGGGGTCAGACCCATCGGCGGCGTAAACAAACGGTTTTCCACCTGACCATCCGCGGTAACCAAAACTACCAACGCGCGGTCCAGCGAAAGGGCGACAAACTCCAGATGCTTGATCGGAGATTCTGTTTTTGGCGTTAAAACCAGACTCGCCCCTTGAGTTAGCCCTGACAACATCAAACCGGCTTTGCTCAAAAGTCCGCCGATATCGGGCTCATTTGAATCGAGCGATCGTTCGATTTCGGTCCGCTCCGAACCCGAAACGGAACCTACCTCCAGCAGCCCGTCGACAAACATCCGCAATCCGACTTGTGTTGGAATGCGGCCGGCGGAACTATGCGGTGAATCCAGCAAGCCAAGCTGCTCCAGGTCCTGCATCACATTCCGGACAGTAGCGGGTGAAACCTTTTCCGTTAGGGCTTCGGTCAAAGTTTTCGAGCCGACCGGATCACCCGTCGCAAGATAAGACTCGACCACTTGCCGGAAAACCTCGCGGCTACGGTTGTTGAGGTCGGAAAGTGGGGTGGCAATGGTCATGATCGGGCACCTAGGTTCACATGAAACTATGCATTCCGATAGAAAGGGTCAATCGCAAGGATGGACGCAAGGCCGGTCTTTGTTTAAGACGCTGGAAAACCTAACCCAACGGAGGCTTCCATGCGCCCATCTGGCCGTAATACTGACATTATGCGTGACATCGTTATTGAAACCAATGTCACCAAACATGCCGAGGGCTCGTGCCTGATCAAATGTGGCGACACGCATGTGCTTTGTACTGCGTCGCTTGAAGAGCGCGTGCCGCCTTTCCTGCGCAACTCTGGCCTTGGCTGGGTTACGGCAGAATACGGGATGTTGCCGCGCTCGACCGGTTCGCGGATGCGCCGTGAAGCGACGGCTGGCAAGCAGTCGGGTCGCACGCAGGAAATCCAGCGCCTGATTGGCCGCAGCCTTCGTGCGGGCGTTGACCGTGTCGCTTTGGGCGAGCGTCAAATTACTGTTGACTGCGACGTTATACAGGCTGACGGCGGCACACGCTGTGCTGCGATCACAGGCGGTTGGGTCGCGTTACGTTTGGCGGTTGATAAACTACTCAAGGCTGGCGACATCAAAGAAAACCCGCTGACAGACCACATCGCCGCTGTTTCATGTGGTATTTATGGTGGGCAGCCGGTGCTAGACCTCGATTATCTCGAAGATAGCGACGCGGGTACAGATGCAAACTTCGTTTTAACGGGTGCTGGTGGACTTGTTGAAATTCAGGGTTCAGCCGAAGGGGCCACATTCTCGCGCGACGAATTCAACACGCTGATGGATTTGGCTGAAAAAGGCATTGGGGAGCTGGTTGCAGCACAGAAAGCTGCAATCGCCTGATGCGAAAGTTTACCGAACCCAAGTTGCTTGTTGCGACCCATAACAAGGGCAAGCTGGAGGAAATTATCCGGCTGCTTGAACCTTACGGTATCGAAATTATGTCAAATGCGGAACTTGGGTTGCCGGAACCGGAAGAGACCGAGGATAACTTTGTCGGTAACGCACGGATCAAGGCGCATGCCGCCGCCAAAGCCAGTGGATTGCCTGCATTGGCGGACGACAGTGGTATCGAGGTCGACGCCTTAGGCGGCGCACCGGGCGTTTATACGGCCGACTGGTCCGAAACCCCCGGGGGTCGCAATTTTCCGATGGCGATGACAAAAGTTTGGGAGAAGCTTGAGGCGTTAAATGCCCCTGCCCCGCGCACCGCCCGGTTTTGCAGCACTTTGGTTTTAGCGTGGCCCGATGGTCATGACGAAGTGTTCGAGGGCAAGATTGATGGCCAATGCGTCTGGCCAATGCGCGGTGAAGAGGGTCACGGCTTTGATCCTATGTTCATGCCGGATGGTTACGACATAACATTCGGCGAAATGGACCGATGGGAAAAGAATAAAATCAGCCATCGAGCGGATGCCTTTAACAAGCTGGTAAAAGGATGTTTTGAATGAGCCACGCAACACGTATTTCAACCGGATCCCCGTTCGAAAATACCATGGGATACAGCCGCGCAATCGTTAAAGGCGGATGGTGCTTTGTTTCGGGCGTAACCGGCTACGATTACGAGACGATGGAAATGCCATCGGGTATAGCAGATCAGGCGCGCAACTGTTTCCGAACAATTGCGGGCGTTCTTGAGTCCGCCGGTTTTGAAATGTCCGACATCGTTCGGGTTCAGTACACTGTAACCGATGTTGATCTCGTTGATGAACTTATCCCGGCGCTTGGCGAGGCATTCAGCGAAATCCGTCCAGCTGCAACGATGGTGATTGCAGGACTTATCAAGCCTGAAATGCTTGTTGAAATCGAAGTTACAGCGTTTAAAGGCTGAATATGGAAGACTGGCAAGATGCTGGCTTTGGGGTCTATGTTCATTGGCCATTTTGCATGCACAAATGCCCCTACTGCGACTTCAACAGCCATGTTTCACGTGAAATAGATCAAGATAAGTGGCGCGAGGCGTTGCTTGTCGATATCCGGCGCAGCGCGTCGGAAATCCCCGATAGGCGAGTGGACACCATTTTCTTTGGCGGCGGCACACCAAGTTTAATGCCTCCGGAAACTGTTGCCGCAGTAATCGAAGAAATTGGCAAAGTTTGGACGCTACCAAAAACCACCGAAATATCGCTGGAGGCAAATCCAACGTCAGTCGAAGCTGGTCGGTTCGCCGGATACGCCGATGCGGGCGTAAACCGAGTGTCGATGGGGATACAGTCGCTACGGGACGCGGATTTGAAAGCTCTCGGCCGAATGCACTCCGTTGCCGAGGCGCGTGCCGCTTTTGATATCGCCAGAAAACAGTTCGATCGCGTTAGTTTTGACCTCATTTACGCAAGACAAGGCCAAACAGTAGATGAATGGGAGGCGGAATTGGTTGAGGCGATTGATATGGCTGTCGACCACCTCTCGCTCTACCAACTGACCATTGAAGAAGGCACGAGGTTTGGCGACCTATATGCACGCGGAAAGCTTCGGAACCTTCCAAACGACGATCTAGCATCGGATATGTATTTTCGAACACAAGAGGTTTGCGAACGTCTGGGCTTATCCGCTTATGAAACATCTAACCACGCCCGTGCCGGAGCCGAGAGCCGACATAATCTGATATACTGGCGGTATGGTGACTACGTCGGGATTGGACCTGGGGCGCACGGGCGAACGACTGTTGAAGGCAAAAAGTATGCGACGGAAACATTCGAGAATCCGGACCAATGGCTAAATGCTGTTGCTCAAAACGGGTGGGGTCGAAAAAGTTCCGAAGAAGTTACAAAGCCGGATCAGGCTAGCGAGTATCTGATGATGTCTCTGCGATTAGCCGAGGGAACCGATTTGGACCGATTTGCTGCGTTAAATGGTGCGCCCTTAAATTCGGACGGATTGAATTACTTACTCGAAGAACGGTTTGTATCGCTTGAGAATTCCAATTTGAAGGCGACATCCAAAGGCAAACCGGTATTAAATGCGGTTCTCCGGCAACTTTTGGAAGAATAAATGCGATACTTTTGGTTTGCCCTTGGTACAATTAGCCTAGTTTTGGGCGTGGTCGGAATATTTCTACCACTTTTACCAACCGTACCATTTTTCTTGCTCGCCGCCTTTGGATTTGGAAAATCGTCCAAACGCGCCCACAATTGGCTTATCTCGCATCCGAATTTTGGCCCTGCAATCTTGGACTGGCAGGATCGCGGGGCAATCAGCAGGCGATCAAAGCTTCTATCCGCCGGCTCCATGCTGGCGGTCGTAGGTCTAGCATTCTTGTTTGGGGCACCGACTTATATCGTTATTATTCAGATAGTTGTGTTAAGTGTGGTGTCTTTTTTCATCTGGACTAGACCCGATCAATAACTAGCTGGACAACAAACGACATATCCCGTCAAGCTGCTCTAAATCCGAATACTTCAAACGTATCTCGCCACTTTCGCCGCCCGGTTTGTGATCAATGCTGACTTTGACACCCAGATGAGCCGTCAAGTCCGACTCGATTGCGCGTGTGTCGGCATCTTTCGTTGGCTTCAAGCGACGCTTTGGGGCTGGGGCCGGCTTTTTCGACTTTGCCAAGGCTTCTGTCTGGCGAACCGAAAGTTCTCTCGAAATAATCTCGCGGGCTAGCGACACCGGATCGTCTGCTGGCACCAACGCACGCGCGTGGCCGGCGGATATACGACCGTCACGCAGGTATTCCAGCACTTCGGCTGGCAAATTCAACAAACGGAGAAGATTGGCGATATGGCTACGGCTCTTGCCCAATGCTTCGGCCAGCTTTTCCTGCGTGTGGCCAAACCTGTCCATGAGCTGCCGATAGCCCATTGCCTCCTCCACAGCGTTCAGATCTGCGCGCTGGATGTTTTCGATGATGGCAAGCTCTAGAACCTCTGTATCGCTCAGGTCGCGAACTAGAACAGGGATTTCATGCAGCTTGGCGCGCTGTGCCGCACGCCAACGACGTTCGCCAGCGACAATCTGGTAGTCACCCGGATTGCCCGGATCTGGTCGAACGATCAAAGGCTGAATGACCCCTTTTTCCGCTATTGAGGCCGTAAGGTCTTCAAGGTCTTTCTCGACAAATGTGCGGCGGGGTTGATCCGGATTAGCGCGGATTTTTTCAATAGGAACTTCAACGTTGGTGGAGGGCTTGCCTCCGGTTTCGTTGCTAATTCCGTCATCATCGAGATTAACATCTGCCAGAAGCGCGGAAAGGCCGCGACCAAGACTTTTACGTTCAGTTTTCTTTGCCATTGTTCTTTATTTTCAACCTGTTACGTTATCTTGCATGCGGCCTAATAATTCCGCCGCCAGCTTTTGATATGCCAAACTACCGGAACTCTTATGATCGTAAATCAGTGCAGGAACCGAATGCGACGGCGCCTCGCTTAAACGGATGTTACGCGGGATAATAGTTTCATACACCAAGTCGCCGAGGTTTTCACGCACATCTTCTTCGACCTGACTAGAAAGGTTATTCCGCCGGTCATACATCGTCAAAACAATCCCCTGGATCTTCAGCTGCGGGTTCAAGGACTGCTTTACCTCGCGGATCGTCAACATGAGCTGTGACAACCCCTCGAGTGCGAAAAACTCGCATTGTAGTGGTACCAGTACCGAGGTGGCGGCGACCATCGCGTTAACGGTCAGCAAGTTCAGCGACGGTGGGCAATCGATCAGTATATAGTCAAAACTGCAGGCCACGGCATTTTCAGATGTAAGCGCCTTCCGCATCCGTAAAACACGATTCGGATCGTTAACCATGTCCACATCCGCTGAACTTAAATCATTAGTTGACGGAGCGATGTAAAAATTCGGGATCATAGTTTCCTGCGCTACGGACGACAGATCCGTATCACCCAACAAAAGATCGTAAGTCGTGACCTCTCGCATATCCGGGGAAATACCGAGGCCAGTTGACGCATTACCCTGAGAATCAAGGTCAATCAACAAAACCTTGCGCCCGACGGCGGCCAAAGCTGTTCCCAGATTAATTGCAGTCGTCGTCTTCCCCACGCCGCCCTTCTGGTTCGCCACTGCGATTATCGTAGCTGGTTTCGCCGTGGTCTCAGTAGCTTTAGGCACGTTGGAACTCTCCGATGGATAAAATGACCGCATCTGGATCGGTCACGCTGGCGTTGGTTGTATGTGATATATGCCAACATGTTGCCGCCTCGGTCAATTCCAATTCCGCACGCGCGCCTTTAGGAAATAAACATATTCCACTAGGTTTCCTATGTTTCTCAGCATATTCAAGCAGTTGAGATAGTGACGCCAGTGCGCGAGCCGACAATATGTCGGCATTTTGCGGCTCGAGGCTTTCAATACGTTTTGTAACCACCTGAACTGAAACATTCATTGCGCGAGTTACTGTCTGTAGGAATATCGCCTTACGCCTATCGCTTTCAACAAGCGTTACCGTCAATTCAGGTGCTTTCTCTGCAGCGATCGCGGCAATAACCAGACCCGGAAAACCCGCACCCGAGCCAATATCCACCCAGCTTTTCGCTCCGCTTGGTGCAAGTGCCCACAACTGAGCTGAATCTGCAATATGGCGATGCCAAACTTTATCCATCGTCGATTTGGCTACAAGGTTGATTTTAGGGTTCCACTTTTTGAGCAGTTCCACATACACCTTCAATCGGTCAATTGTTTCACGTGAAACACCGAAGTTAGAAGCGAAGGTTTCTTCTGTGATAGAAATGGCCGTCATGCGCGTTTTTTCTTGTTGGGCTTACGAATATTCGCAAGAAGCAAGGTCAATCCAGCAGGCGTCATGCCGTCAATTCTTCCCGCCTGCCCTAAGGTTGATGGCTGAATTGTTGTCAATTTTCCGCGCAGCTCATTCGACAGCCCAATAATGACGTCATAATTGAATCCGGCCGGAATTTGCAGAGCTTCATCACGCCTCATCGCTTCGACGTCATTCTTCTGTCGCTCAATATAAGGCAGGTACCTGGCATCATTTTCCACCTGCGCACGAATATTAGCCGGTATTGCATCAAGATCAGGCCAAATTTCCGCCAACTTTTCGATTGTAACATCTGGATAAGACAAAAGATCCAACCCCGAACGACGCACTCCGTCCTTGTTTATACGTATTCCGAAGGCCTCTGCCTCCGTCGGAAGCAATTGGTGGACTTCACACGCGGATTTAGCTTTATCCAGCGCGGCAATTCGTTCTCCAAATAGTTTTTTACGCTTCTGAGATACACATCCTAGGTCGATACCAATCGGCGTAAGCCTCTGATCTGCATTGTCAGCACGAAGCGACAGTCGGTATTCGGCTCGCGATGTGAACATACGGTAAGGCTCAGAAACCCCGCGCGTTACGAGGTCATCAATCATGACGCCTAAATATCCATCAGCTCTATCGAAAACCACCGGTTCACGCCCTTTCGCGGCTAGCGCTGCATTCAAACCAGCGACCAGACCTTGCGCTGCAGCCTCTTCATAGCCGGTAGTACCATTGATCTGCCCGGCGAAATACAGACCGGATACCGCCTTCACTTCCATGGTAGACCGAAGTGCACGAGGATCAATGTAGTCATATTCGATTGCATACCCTGGTTGCAAAATGTTGACATTCTCCAGGCCAACTATCGATCGGACATATTTCTCCTGCACATCAAGCGGCAATGACGTCGATATGCCGTTTGGGTATATCGTGGAAACATCCAACCCTTCCGGTTCAAGAAAAACCTGATGGGAAGACTTGTCTGCAAACCGTACTATTTTGTCCTCGATCGAAGGGCAGTAACGCGGTCCAACGCCCTCGATGTTACCGCCATACATTGCCGATTTCTGCAGGTTTTTTTCAATAATTTCATGAGTTAGAGAATTTGTATGGGTGATTCCGCAAGAAACCTGCTTCACTGAAGGGCGACTCGAAAAGGTAGAAAACATCGCCGGTTCGGCATCACCGGCCTGCATTTCAAGACCGGACCAGTCGATAGTGTTTCCATCCAGACGAGGAGGCGTCCCAGTCTTTAGACGACCCAACGGCAGGTCCAAGTTTTCGATACTTTGCGCGAGCGGAACGGAAGGCCTGTCACCCATCCGGCCGCCCTCACTGGTCTCGCCGCCTATGTGTATTACTCCACGCAGGAAAGTACCCGCCGTTAAAACCACCGAATGCGCGAAAATCTTAACTCCATCGCCGAGAATCACTCCTGCGACACGTCCACTAGCCAGAATGAAATCGGAAACCTCGGAATCAATGACCGTCAAATTTTCCTTGTTGCGGAACTCTGCCTGCATCGCTGCTTTATAGAGCTTTCGATCAGTCTGCGCTCTCGGGCCCTGCACCGCTGGGCCTTTTCTTCTATTTAACAACCGAAACTGGATTCCCGTAGCGTCAGCAGCACGGCCCATAACACCATCAAGTGCGTCGATTTCACGAACGAGGTGCCCTTTTCCCAACCCGCCAATGGCTGGATTACAGGACATTTCCCCAATTTTGTCGAAAGATAGCGTAATCAAAGCCGTGTTTGCGCCCATACGATGCGACGCCTGTGCTGCCTCAGCACCTGCGTGTCCACCACCAATAACGATTACATCAAACATATGTTTCACGTGAAACAATCCTACTTTCCGATACAGAAACTTGAGAAAATTACGCCAAGTATGCTCTCTACATCTACTCTGCCTATCAAAGAATCAAGGGCGCGAAGTGCTTGCCGCATTTCTTCGGCCGAAAACTCAGACCACTCGGAGCCGGAATTCAAGTGCTCCTCAGCTCTATTCAACGCGTCAACACCCCTCAACAGCGCTACACGATGCCTTTCACGAACCGCAGAACTAGCACCTGATGCTCTATTTTCCAGTTCCGACGACAGAATTGATAGCAGCTCATCAACACCTGCTCCGGTCAAACCAGAAACCGCCAAACCGCTTGCTGTCTGCAGATCAGCTTTTCCATAAGCAACGATGTCGCCTGTCTGCACTTCGACGCCCAGACCTTCAACCACCTCTTCGGAATCCAACAAGAACACCCTCAAGTCCGCAGCCGTCGCTCTAGCCATGCCACGCTCTACCCCAAGAATTTCAATTTCGTCAGAGGTTTCTCTTAGCCCAGCCGTATCAAGTAGCGTAATTGGCAAACCATCCAAGTCCATACGAACCTCGATAACATCTCGTGTGGTTCCCGCTACCGACGACGTAATCGCTGCTTCTCTTTTTGATAACGCATTCAAAAGTGTAGATTTTCCAACGTTTGGTCGGCCAACAATCGCAACCTCGAAACCATCACGGATTTGTTCGGATATCCGTCCGCCCTCTGCTTCTTTCTGCATTTCCGCGCGTGCCGAAGATATCAGACTCAACACTTCCGGTGTAACGTCAACAGGAACCTCTTCGTCCGCGAAATCTATTGTTACTTCGAGCAAAGCTACGGCGCGCATCAACTCTTCGCGCCATTTCATCGCTTTTTCGCTCAAGGACCCACGCATAACCTTTAATGCCTGACGCCTCTGCGCTTCTGTTTCGGCGTCGATCAAATCGGCCAGCCCTTCGACTTGCGCCAAATCCAACCGCCCGTTTTCCAAAGCCTGCCGCGTAAACTCGCCTGCTTCAGCCATGCGAACACTCGGTAGAGCCGAAAGCTCCTTGAGAACTGCCGCAATAACAGCAGACGAACCATGCAGTTGAAGTTCGACGACTCGCTCGCCAGTAAAACTGGCGCCGTGATCGAAAACGAGGACCAAGGCCTCATCTATCGCTTCACCATCCTGCGATCGAATTACCCGAACCGCCGGACGTTTAGGATTGGGAAGATCATCCAGTAAAGACGACGCAGTTTCCCAGGCCATAGGACCGGAGATTCGCACGACTGCAACACCCGCGCGCCCGCGCGCCGTTGCCAATGCAAAAATCGTGTCATGCATAGCTTTAACCTATTGTTATTGTTGGGCAATACTCTACTAGCTGTTCATAGAATCAAAGAACTCGGAGTTAGTCTTTGTTTGTTTCATCTTGCCCAACAGGAATTCCGCTGCATCGGTAGTGCCCATCGGGTTCAGAATCCGGCGAAGCAGGAAGGTTTTCGTCAGCTCACTGCGTTCAACCAACAGCTCCTCTTTCCGCGTGCCGGATTTGAGAATATCGATCGCCGGGAATACGCGTTTGTCGGCAATCTTGCGATCAAGGACAACTTCGGAGTTACCGGTTCCTTTGAATTCCTCAAAGATAACTTCGTCCATACGGCTACCGGTATCGATCAAAGCGGTAGCGATAATCGTAAGCGAACCACCCTCCTCGATATTACGTGCCGCACCGAAAAACCGTTTCGGCCGTTGTAAAGCGTTGGCATCAACACCACCAGTTAAAACCTTGCCCGATGACGGCACCACGGTATTGAACGCGCGACCGAGACGGGTGATGGAGTCGAGCAAAATAACAACATCGCGTTTGTGCTCGACCAGACGTTTGGCTTTCTCGATTACCATTTCCGCTACCGCCACGTGACGTGCTGCTGGTTCATCAAAGGTTGAGGCCACAACCTCGCCTTTCACGCTACGCTGCATATCGGTAACTTCTTCCGGTCGCTCGTCAACCAGAAGCACAATCAAGAAACACTCTGGATGATTTTTCTCGATCGAGTGTGCAATATTCTGCAAAATCATAGTCTTACCGGTTCTAGGTGGCGCAACAATCAAAGAGCGCTGGCCCTTACCAATCGGTGCAACCAAATCGATAATGCGTGCCGTTTTATCCTTAATGCTCGGATCTTCGATTTCCATCTTCAACCGCTCTTCCGGGTAGAGCGGAGTCAGGTTATCAAAGTTGATCTTGTGCTTGGTTTTATCCGGGTCTTCGAAATTAATAAGCGAAACATCGACCAGACCAAAGTACTTCTCCCCCTCTTCCGGCGCGCGGATTACACCGTCAACGGTGTCGCCAGTCCGAAGAGAAAATTTGCGGATTTGTTCGGGGCTCACATAAATATCTTCCGGGCCAGCCAAATAGTTCGCCGCAGGTGAACGCAAAAAGCCAAAACCGTCTTTCAGGACTTCCACCACGCCATCGCCGGAAATCTCAACGCCTTCATCCGCCATCTCTTTGAGAATGGCGAACATCATGTCGCCTTTCCGCATAGTCGACGCGTTTTCGATTTCCAGTTCTTCCGCCATTTTCAAAAGATCGGCGGGTGTTTTGGCCTTAAGTTCGGCCAGTGACAGTTTTTCGATAGTCATAAAATTACCATAGCTCTACGCATACAGGACCATCGCCTTGTTATGCAATTCAATCGGGGAACACACATCTTGGGCGAGAACCGCCCGTGCTTGTCGCCAAATAGCGATATTTCCAGCCAAATGTCAAATAGTGATTAAAACGGTTTTGGAATGACCATAAACACGGTGACCAGCATCAATATGGTCGGAACTTCATTTGCCAGTCGGTAGGTTCGCCCGCTTCGTGTGTTTTCGTCTCGCTCGAACTCTTTACGACGTGCAGAAAGCCAACCGTGAAAACCGGACATTGTGATGACCATGGCCCCTTTTATCCATGGCCAGATCGTCGACCAATCGATTATCCCGGGGGTAAAAACCAGACAAAGCCCAAAAATCCATGTGGCTGTCATTGCAGGATTGATAATCGCCCGTAAAAGCTTTCGCTCCATGATTTTGAATATTTCGGATTGTTCACTTCCTACCGGAGCTTTTTCGACGTGATAAACGAACAACCTCGGCAAATAGAACATGCCTGCCATCCAGGAAATAACCGAGACGATATGCAAAGACAAAATCCACGGATATGCCGAAGTCAAAAAGTCAGACATAGGTTTACCCTCTGATATATCTCAACATTTTCTCGACATTAGCGGGATCCCCTTGTGGAGTAATGCCATGCCCGAGGTTGAAAATATACGGTCCTTTGCCAAGAATTTCCACCAAACGCTTTGTTTCACGTTCGAGCGACGCGCCGCCAGTGATCAAAAGCATCGGGTCAAGGTTACCCTGAACTGCAACTTTTGGCTGCAAGACATCTCGCGCCCAATCTGCCGGAACAGATGTATCAATCGCGACACCGTCAAACACGCCAGCATCCGCGAATTTGATGTATCCGCCCCCTGCTCCACGCGGGAAGCCAATTATGGGTAGACCCGGGAAACGGGATTTAAGTTCTGTCGCAATTCGAATGGCGGGTTTAAGGGCATATTCCTCAAAGCAGGAACCGCCAAGTGCGCCAGACCAACTGTCAAAGAGCTTGATAACTTCGGCGCCTGCCTCAACTTGTTTAGCAAGATATTCGATTGTTGATTCCGTTACGAGATCGATGAGTTGTCCAAACCCTGCCGGATCACGATACATCCATTCCCGCGCTGGTGCCTGATCCGGTGTTCCACGACCTGCCACCATATAGGTCGCAACCGTCCAAGGAGCTCCAGCAAAACCGATCAAGGTCGTTTCTTTAGGTAATTCTCCCGAAAGACGCTTAACAGTCTCGTAAACAGGCCCAAGAACTTCGTGAATCTCTTCTTTGCTCTTCAGCTTCTTAAGATCTTCGGTACAAGTAACCGGATTAAGTCGTGGTCCTTCTCCGGTTTCAAACCAAAGATCCATGCCTAATGCTTGGGGTAAAAGCAAAATATCGGCAAAGAGGATCGCCGCATCAAAGCCATACCGTCTGATCGGCTGCATTGTCACTTCGGTTGCAAACTCCGGATTATAACAAAGATCCAGGAATCCACCCGCGGTCGCGCGCAATTCGCGATATTCGGGTAGATATCGCCCTGCTTGGCGCATCATCCATACAGGAGGTGTTTCCAGTGTTTCTCCAGCGAGAACGCGGAGTAGAGATTTCTTTGTCGAACCGGTCATTTTATTCTCCCTCTTAATAATAATATATTTAAGAGAAGTGTTGGTTGATAGTAGATGGCGTGAGTTATGGGGATTACCGCAATTAAGTTCTTTTGCACAGAGTTATCCATAGCGACATGACCGCCTTTTTGCATTATTTTTAAAGGTTCCGGTAAAAATCCCATAATTTTATCCACATAGCCTAGAAAAATGCGTCAACAGGGATAAAAAAGTGAGTGAAATTGTAAAACGGGTGTAAAACGCTATTTGAAAAAAACCCGTGTGGATGGCTTGGAGTTTTCCTAAAGTTACCCACCAATTTGTCCACAGAGACTTTTCCGGAGTAAATCTTTGTCCAAGACATTTAAAATCATATTGATGTCAGATGCCACGGGCGAAACCGTCACTGCAGCTGCCGAAGCCGTAGCCAGCCAGTTCGTTGAGATGCCGGTCGCGATTACACTGCATCCTTTTGTTCGCAGTATTGAACGCGCCAAAACTTTGATCGCCGGTTTTGGCGATGTTGACCTTGTGATTTACACAACTGTTAACACGGAAATCTCGAATTTGGTACAAATAGCGAGCAAAACCGGAGGTTACCGAGCGATTTCGCTGCTAGACCCAGTCATGCAAGCCTTTGAAAAACTTGATGGAAGTCGACCAACAGGTCAACCCGGAAAGCAATATTCCGTTGACAAAGACTATTTGGAGCGAGTGTCGGCGATCGACTACGCTATTTCGCATGACGACGGCTTGAGTTCTGAATACTTGCGTCAGGCGGAAGTTATTCTTGTTGGCGTTAGTCGGACCTCCAAGACACCGACCTGTATATATCTGGCGTATCAAGGTATCCGTGCAGCGAATGTGCCGTTGGTGCCGGATCAACCGGTTCCGGATAGCTTTATCGAAGCGCTCGAAGCAGGTGTTCCTGCCGTCGGCCTTATCGCAAGCCCTACCCGACTTTCGCAAATCCGCCAGCATCGGCTGAAGATTCTGGGCAATCCAGAATTGACCGCCTATGCTGAGGCGAAAGACATTCAAAACGAACTGGCTTCCGCAAGGTTGTTCTTTGAGAAGCACGGGCTTCCGGTGATTGACGTCACACGCCGATCCATCGAAGAAACAGCGGCGGCCGTTCGGGGAATTCTTGCAAAGAGAAAAATATGAAACAGTTAATCTTGGCGTCCGGTTCGCAAATCCGCGCAGAAATGTTGCGCAACGCCGGCGTTTCGCTGGACGTAATGCCGGCGCGCGTTGACGAGGGGGCGATAAAGGCAGCGTTGCTGTCTGACGGAGCATCTGCGCGGGACGTAGCCGACTCGCTTGCCGAAATGAAGGCGAGGCGGGTGGCTATGAAATATCCGTTGGCTTTAGTTCTTGGTGCGGACCAAGTACTTGTTCATAAAGGTGAAATTTACGACAAGCCAGACACGATAGATGCGGCACGCCAACAATTGAAAGAGTTGCGCGGACAAACCCATGAACTGCTTTCGGCAGCCGTTATTATGGAGGATGGTACACCGGTTTGGCGGCATGTCGGCCGCGCACAACTTATGATGCGACCCTTTAGCGATAGATTTTTGGAAAGCTATCTGGAAAAACACGGTGAAGATCTGTTTACCACTGTCGGCGCCTATAAACTCGAGGCAGAGGGTTCACAGCTGTTTACACGAGTTCAGGGAGACTATTTTTCGGTTCTCGGACTACCTATGTTGGAGATACTGGGGTTCTTGCGAACAAGAGGAATTTGTCTGGAATGAGTAATGTTATTATACCGCGCGCGGGTGTTATTGGTTATCCGATCAAGCATAGTAAATCACCGGTATTGCATGGGCATTGGTTGAAACGCTACGGATTGTCCGGGGAATATGTAGCGCTCGAATTCCCACCCGAAAAGTTTGAAAGCTCGCTTCGGAAATTGCCGAAAAAGGGGTTCAAAGGGGTTAACATCACCATTCCCTACAAGGAAACAGTTCTGACACTTGCAGAGAGTGTGACGGACCGCGCGGCTTTGATTGGTGCGGCAAACACAATACACTTTCACGCAGACGGTAGCATTGGTGCGGATAATACGGATGGATACGGATTTATTCAAAATTTGCGGCAAAATGCGCCGGACTGGGTTCCGGAAAGCAGACCGGCGCTGGTGATCGGGGCAGGCGGTGCCGCCCGGGCAATTGTTTGGGCGCTTCTAAATGAGGGTGCTCCGAGGGTGCGGTTGGCTAACCGGACGAAAATACGTGCGGAGAACCTGGCAAACCATTTTGGCGCGAAAGTCGAGGTGGTGGAATGGGATCAGGTTAGCGAAGCCATGGAGGGCGCTGCGACAATTGTAAACACGACGTCGTTGGGAATGGAGGGTCAACCGGAGCTGCGGGTGCATTTTGACTCCGCAGATCAGGACGCCTTGGTGACGGATATTGTTTACGCACCTTTGATCACACCATTTTTGGCGAAAGCAGCGGAGCAGGGGCTTAAAACCGTTGACGGCTTGGGAATGCTTTTGCATCAAGCGGTTCCCGGGTTTGAAAGCTGGTTTGGACGGACTCCGGAAGTTGACGATGAACTTAGACAGGCGGTTTTGAACGCATGATGGAAAGACCGTACATTCTTGGTTTAACCGGTTCCATCGGTATGGGCAAAACAACGACCGCCGGGTTTTTCCGCGACGCAGGCGTGCCGGTGTGGGACGCTGATGCGACGGTTCATCGGTTATATATGGCCGGAGGAGCGGGGGCTCGGGCCATTGAAGTCCTCGCACCCGCCGCCATCAGAGATGGCGCGGTTGACCGTAGCGCTTTACGCAAGGCTGTTATGGATACGGAAGGGTTGCTGGAGAAGATCGAAGCAGTAGTGCATCCGATTGTCGCTGAGGACCGGTTGGAGTTCATCGAGACTTGTGAAGACGCCAAACTTATCGTGTGCGATATACCTTTGCTTTTTGAAACCTCTGCGAATTTGTGGCTGGATGGGGTTCTTGTAGTGACAGCTGATAAAGCAACCCAAAAACAACGCGTTATGGAGCGGGAAGGGATGACCGAAGAGGTTTATGACACCATTCTTGCCAAGCAAATGCCCGACAACGAAAAGCGTGAACGCGCTGACTTCCTTATTGATACGAGCGAGGGTATGGATCATGCTCGGGCCGATGTATTGTCTTTGATTGAACGACTAACCGGAGACCACAATGCGTGAAATCGTAATGGATACGGAGACGACTGGTCTGGACCCCAACACCGGCGACCGGATTGTCGAGATTGGCGGCGTAGAGCTGTTCAACCACATGCCAACAGGCAAAACGTATCACCAATACATTAATCCGCAGCGCGATATGCCTGAGGGCGCGTTTGCGGTACACGGGTTGAGCGAAAAATTTCTGTCCGACAAGCCGCTATTCACGGATATTGCACAAACGTTTCTCGACTTTGTCGGGGAGTCCAAGCTGGTTATTCACAATGCCAGTTTTGATATGAAGTTTATCAATGCAGAGCTGAAATGGGTGGAACGGCCATCACTCCCTTGGGCACAAGCGATTGATACGTTGGCGATAGCGCGCAAAAAGTTTCCGGGCGCGCAAAACTCGCTGGACGCGCTCTGTCGCAGGTTCGGGATTCAAACCGAACGGGAGCTTCACGGCGCGTTGCTTGATTCCGAGATACTTGCCGAGGTGTATCTCGAGCTGATTGGCGGCCGCCAGCCAGATTTTACTTTGTCGGTAGTTTCGACAAACGACGGTGGTGATAAAAGCGATGCATTGAACTGGTCGCCATCGCAACGGCGCCAGCCGTTGCCACCAAGGTTATCCGATGCGGAAAAGGTGGCGCATGATGCCTTTGTCGAGAAACTGGGCGAAAACGCCATCTGGAAGCGGTTCAAATAAAAAAGGCGGCCGTAGAGCCGCCTTCGTAGAGCATTTAGGGAAGATCAGGAAACCGTAGCGGTTTTGGCTTCTTCCTGTGCCTGCGCCATACGCGCCAGTTCATTGCGGTAAAGCGCAACGAAATCAATGTTATCGAGGTTTAGCGGCGGGTAGCCACCATCGCGCGTGATATCGCCTACAACTCGACGCAGGTATGGGAATATCATACGTGGACATTCGACCATCAAGAACGGGTGCAATTGGTCGTTCGGTATGTTTTGAATGGCGAAACGACCGGCATAGTCCAGTTCCAGAATGAATATCTTATCTTCGCCCGAACTCGCATTAACTTTCAGTTTGTTAATGACTTCATATTGGTTTTCACCCAGTTTCCGTGCATCCAGACTGATCTGGACTTCAAAAGCGGTGTTACCTTCGGGTACTTTGCCATTTTGCACGGCGACGTTTTCGAACGAAAGATCGCGAATGTATTGGTTAAGGATCTGAACGCGGGGTTGCTGCGGGGCAGCGCCTTCTGCTGCGTCTGTATTCTCTTCTGCCATTTGAACGAAATTCCTGATTGGGTTTGAATTACTGCGAATGGCAATATCACTTCTGGACGAGAGGAACAATCGCTTGATTCAAGCGTCTGGTCTTGTCCATCCGGAATTGCCGGGCTTGCCGTTTACGTTATCTTCAACCACCTCGAAATCGCCTTCGAGAACCGTTTCCGAGGCGTATTTGGTCTGGGATTGGTAGCCAGTGGCATATGTTTCGACACGCGACTTCAACCGGGCTGCGACTGCGCGGATAAGGGCTTGGCGAACCGGTGGAATGAGCAACGAAAAACCGATTGCATCGGTAAAGAACCCCGGCGTAAGCAACAATAGGCCGGCAACAAGAATAAACGCGCCGTTTGCTATAGGATCGGTCGGATTACCGCCAGATTCGATATTTTTCTGTAGTTTTTGCAAAGCCGCGACGCCTTGTGCGCGCATCAGTGCCGTCCCGACGAATGCCGTCAGAACCACAATTGCCAGCGTCGGCCAAAGACCTAGAAATCCGCCGACCTGAATGAACAACCCAATCTCGATGATCGGAACCGCTACGAATAGAAAAAATAGCCACATATGCCTTTTCCAAAGTTACGTTGGACCAATGGACTTGATCCTAGACAATGCTTACATAGGTAGCGAATAGGTTAAACACCAATGTTTGGCCAAATTTTTTTTCGAGAGGTCGTCCCGATGGGTTCGCAGTTGGTTCAAATCATAGTTCTTGCAGGTGTTGCAGTTTTTCTAGTGCTGCGACTTCGCAGTGTGCTTGGGACGCGTGATGGTTTCGAAGATACCACGAAACCAGCTCCAGCCGCATCTTCGGACAGTAAGCGCAAGTTTGAAGTGATTGATGGTGGTGGTACGGATTTTGATATTTCCGATCATATCGAAATCGAAAGTGACTCAGGTAAAGCCTTGGCGGCGATGAAGCGTATTGAACCCGGCTTTAACGTATCGGAATTCACACGTGGTGCGCGACAGGCTTACGAAATGATCCTGATGGCTTTCGAGAATGGCGATCTGGAGTTCCTTGAGCAATATCTTGCACCCGATGTTTACGAGTCGTTCGCTTCAGTTATTACGGCACGCGCCGACAGCGGGCTTTCGGTAGAGGCGACATTCGTCGGTGTAAGCGGCGTTAAACTGATCGAAGCGCATTTCGACGAAGAAAATAGCGAAGCTGATATCACCATGAAATTCGTTGGTGAACTGACATCGGTGGTTCGCGATGCAGCTGGCGAAGTTGTCGAAGGCAGCGCTACGGCTGTGAAAAAACAGTCGGATTTCTGGACGTTCGCGCGACTTATGGGCGGTGACAATCCGAACTGGCTTCTTGTTGGAACCGGGGCGTAAGCTGTTTTGATATGGCACGACGTAAACGCGGGAAACTAAGCGAGGAAGATCACGAGGTTTGGTCGAGGGTTGCGGAAACTACTATTCCGCTGCGACCAGTTGCGACCAAATCCCCGGATTTTGCGCCAGACCCCGTTCACGCCCCGTTGGCACAAAAGCCGCCGCGCCCGGTTATACGGCCGTTGACGCGGATCCGGGGTGTCACGCCGGAAGCGCATGTAACGATAAATCTTGCGCCGGACCCTATGAAAGCCAGCGAAAAACCGGGCAACCAGATGGACCGCCGGAATTTTGAACGGCTTCGCAAAGGCAAGATGCGGCCAGACGCGCGTCTGGACCTGCATGGCATGACCGCCGCCGAAGCCCATTCCGAACTTACCGCCTTTATCCACCGTAGCCACGCGGCCGGTAAGCGTCTGGCGTTGGTTATCACCGGTAAAGGTAATTCAACTCGACAGGAAGAAGGCATTATGCCGAGCCGACAGGGGATTTTGCGCCATAGCTTGCCGCATTGGCTGAGTAGGGCGGATCTAAAACCGATGATTTTAGAGATTACACCAGCACACGCCAAACACGGCGGGGGCGGGGCGTATTACGTCTATTTGCGACGTAGCAGATAAAAAAAGGCCCGCCGAAATATCCGGCGGGCCTCTGTTTCTTTTTAAACCGGCTTACTGGATCGGTTGACCATTCGCCAAAATCCCGTTTTCCGAGAATGTGATCTCGGAGATGAACTGGTCAACTTTCGCTCCGGGTTTTCCAAACGCCATCATCATGCCCATGGCCATATCGGCTTGCATCTGGTCGAGCAAACCAAGCGCAACTAGCTGGTTCGTCAGTGTTGAAATGCCATTCAACTCGATGTTAATCGAACCGAGCGGCATTGGGATTGGACCGGAGTTGTCAAAAGTTGCAGCCCCGTCGGCTTGAATGGATGCGCCACCGACAGATAGCAAGATCTGATTGATATCAAGGCTGTGGATCGTTCCGGCAGTCGTCGGGTCGTCGTTGACGATTGCGGACATGGCGTCGATTTGCACCAGCGCCTCAAGATCAATATCCAGTTGCGCTGGATCGCGCGAAATTGTTTGGTCCGGATCGATCATCGACCAAAGGCCTTCGCCAACCACGAAATCCGCGAACAGTATGTCGACAACCATCTCTGCAGGGGCGTCGGCGGAACCGGCAGGGATGATCAATTTCATTCCCATCTCGCCCATACCGATTTCCACTGGTGGAATTGGCATGCCGGCGCCGGGAGTTACGACCATATCAAACCCTTCGGCGGATACGTCGTATGTCAAAGAACCGTCGATCATTGTGAGTATCATCGAGCTTGCGCCGGAAGTTCCCGCCATATCTAGAACAACACCATCCGCATCCATCGAGGATTCAAATTCGCTCGGCCCGCTCGACATTTCGAAGTTGGCCGATTTGCTACCGTCGAGATACCCAAAGGTATCTTCTTCGTCGGCAGGAATATCGAATTCAAATGCAACAGAGACCGATTCAGTTGATTGATCAACAAGCTGCGTTTGGCCTTCGAAAGTATAATCATAGGCAATATCGAACTTACCGGTGTTCAGACTACCTTCAACAAACATGTTTTCTTGGGACGCAAGAATTTCAAAGTCGACTTCGCCGATATCCGCGAAGATTTTCCGCAAAACCGGGCTGTCTGGGTCGCCGCCATCAACCAGGAATGAATCTGCCTCAAAGGTCACGGAAACGTCTGCCGTGCTCATTGCTTCCCGCAGAAGACCGTTGGTCGTAAGTTCTAGCCCGCTGGACTTTATGTCGAACGCAAAGTCGACACCTTCGGCAATACCGGAAACGTTGATAACGTCGGCGACAGTGAAGATGACAACTTCCGGATCGGATGCCGACGGACTGCCTTTGATCCAGTCGGTGGAGAAGGTGACTTCGTCATCGGGTGCCGAGATAACGAGGTTCACATACTCAACACTACCGTCGTCACCAATAACCCGCTCGTCGTAGGAAACGGTTGAGCCTTCGTCCATCATACCACGAACAACCAGATCGAGCGTAGTTTCCAATTGGTTTTGCGCAACCGCGTAGTTAGCGGTTCCAGCAATTGCGACGGCCGTAAAAGTGGCTACTAGTTTATTCATGATAATAATCTCCAAATTAAAAATTCGAGTCCGGGCAGAGTCTACTCCCGTCATGAAATACGGGCAATAGTCGAGTGGCGGGGAAAAAGCGCGGTTGGTCCTTATTCGCGAATTTCCGCTGCGCCAACACCCCAAATTTCAGACTTCATTACCCAGCCTTTGAAATCGCCGGTTTCGATCTCGCACCAATTTGGCAGGCAAGCGCCCAATGAACCGATTACACCCTTTTCTGCCAGCGCAACTGTAGCCGACGTTTCATCCGGATCGGCATGTAGAGGAATGCGCTGACCTTGAATAACTATGGTCCGGTGACCGCTCAATAGCGAGTAATGGATCCAGCCGCCGACATTGTCCTGATCTCGCACGCGCCGCCAATGTTCAAACTCGGCGGTAATCTGCAATGGTGTGCCGCGATGCATGAAAACCCAGTCGATACGGTGCGACTGGCTCGGCCCGCGTCGAACATTTGCTTTCGTAACTTTTAAGCTGACAAATCTGGGCAACGGTAAATCAGTGACCTGCCCGAGCGAAGGCTCCGCAGCCTGCTGCCCGAATACTGACAGCGGTGCCAATGATAGTAGGATCGCTACCGAGAAGGCTTGCAATAAATGCCGCCTGGGTTTCTGCATAATAATTCGCCCGTAATTAGCCTGTATCGCGGAGTTTGACATTTTTGCCATTCCCCCGCCGTTCCTTTGCTGGCATGTTAACAGAAAGTTTTCAAGCCGAGGACATAAATTCAATATGACAAACGCACCGTTGAAAGTCATTGTAACCCGCCGCCTTCCGGAACCGGTAGAAACGCGCATGCGGGAACTTTTTGATGTAGAGCTTAACGAAACCGATGAAAAGATGGATGCGGCTGCGCTTGTGGATGCTGTGAAGCGCGCAGACATTCTGGTGCCAACCCTCGGTGATGTGATCGATCAAAAATTACTGGCCCACGCCGGCAAGAACCTTCGGTTGATCGCAAACTATGGGGCAGGGTTCGATCATATTGATGTGCAAACAGCCTTGCAGCGCGGAATCATGGTTTCTAACACCCCGGGTGTTTTAACGGATGACACTGCCGATATGACTATGGCAATGATTTTGGCTGTTCCGCGCCGACTGCGCGAAGGCACCGTTCTGATGCAAAGAGGGGAGTGGCAGGGCTGGTCTCCTACGGCGCTCATGGGGCACCGGATTACCGGAAAGCGGCTCGGAATTCTTGGAATGGGTCGAATTGGCCAAGCGGTGGCGCGACGCGCGAAAGCTTTTGGATTGCAGGTTCATTACCACAACCGTCGCCGACTGCATCTTGATACCGAAGCCGCGTTAGAAGCGACCTATTGGGAAAGTCTTGATCAAATGTTGGCACGTGTCGATATTTTGTCGATTCATTGTCCGCATACTCCGGGGACGTTCCATTTGCTGAATGCGCGGCGTTTGAAGCTGATGAAGCCAACCTCCTTCATTATCAACACGGCCCGTGGCGAAATCGTTGACGAAAACGCGTTGACCAGAATGTTGCGCTCTGGCGAATTGGCTGGGGCCGGTCTTGATGTTTTCGAACACGGCAATGATATCAATCCACGACTAAAAGGATTGGACAACGTTTTGCTGCTGCCGCACATGGGTTCGGCAACCGTAGAAGGGCGCATAGAGATGGGCGAGAAGGTTATCATCAATATCAAAACCTTTGCAGACGGGCACCGCCCGCCGGATCAGGTTGTGCCAAGTATGCTTTAAGCGTTGGAGCCGCAAACCGCGCAGTCCGGATTTTTCGCCAATTTGAATTTCCGCGTTTCACCATAGAGTGCGTCGAAAATCAGCATCTCGCCGCGCAGATTTTCACCCGCGCCGGTGATGTATTTGATCGCTTCACCTGCCATCATCGAACCCATCACACCAGCCAGTGCGCCCATTACGCCGGCTTCGGAGCAGGAAGGGGCCAAGCCGTCAGCTGGCCGTTCAGGGAAAACGCAGGCATAACATGGACCGTTTTCCGTGGAATCGTAGATGCTTATCTGGCCTTCCCATTGGCTCATTGCCGCAGAAATTAGCGGTTTTCCCAAAGAAACGCAGATCTCGTTCATGAGGTAGCGTGTATCGAAATTATCGGATCCGTCGAGCACCAGATCGTATTCGGTAACAATTCCAGCGGCGTTATCGCGGGTAATCCGCGTCTGGTGCGGAGTAACCATAACATGCGGATTTATGCGGGAGATCGCCTCCACTGCCGAAACAACCTTTGGCATGTTGACGTTTTGCGTGGAATGTAAAACCTGCCGCTGCAGGTTGGACAAGCTGACGATATCATCATCGACTATCCCTAACGTTCCAACACCAGCCGCAGCGAGATACATCAACACGGGTGACCCCAATCCTCCGGCCCCAACCACCAGAACGCGTGCTTTGCGTAGCTTTTGTTGTCCGGTGCCGCCGATCTCGCGCAAAACAATGTGGCGGG